>Ga0302282_1000073_pt1 | contig 72085 bp, 53 predicted proteins | sample III_Fen_E1_3_FD_198763 | JGI IMG/M metagenome (GOLD analysis project Ga0302282, IMG submission 198763) | Peat permafrost microbial communities from Stordalen Mire near Abisko, Sweden - III_Fen_E1_3 | ecosystem: Environmental > Terrestrial > Soil > Wetlands > Permafrost | place: Sweden: Abisko... | reverse complement strand
GGCTTCGAGATGATCGTCGCCCTGCTGGCGGTGCTCAAGGCTGGCGGCGCCTATGTGCCGCTCGATCCAGCCTACCCGGTCGAACGGTTGCGCTTCATGCTCGAAGACTCGGCGCCGGTCGCTCTGCTTACACAAGGACACCTTGCGGAGTTGTCCGCCGATATCGGCGCCAGATTGCCGATCCTCGACCTTACATCTGCAACTCAGGCATGGAAGAACCTGCCGCCCGTCAACCCCGATCCAAGCAGCATCGGACTTGCTCCTAACAACCTCGCCTACGTTATCTATACCTCAGGTTCAACAGGCATGCCCAAAGGCGTCATGGTGCAAAATCGAAGTTTATGCAATCTTGTTTACTGGTATGTCTGTGATTTTTCCATTACGTCCAATGACTCCATAATAGTCGCGATATCATACGGATTTGACGCCGCACAAAAGAATATCCTTGGAATTCTAACTGTTGGCGGTCGATTGATTCTAGCTAACGAGCCATTCGACCCACAGGCAATTGCAAGACTAATGACGAAGAAACAGGTTACTGTGATAAACCTGACGCCGAGTGCCTTTCAATCTTTAATTGATGCAAAGACGAGCAAAGAACTTGTCGGATTGAGGAAGGTGTTACTTGGCGGGGAACCCATAAACACACTTCAATCCCTCTACACTGCTATGCCGAACTCCGACTTCTTTAATCTTTACGGTCCAACCGAATGTACAGATATCGCTACAGCCTGTTGCATATCATTTATTGCCGATCAGTATGCCAATCAGCTAGTTTCGATCGGTCGTCCGATCGCGAACACGCGGGTTTACATTGTGGATGCATATGGGCAGCCGGTTCCGGTGGGAGTGACGGGAGAGTTGTATATCGGCGGGGCGGGGGTATCGCGTGGTTATCTTAACCGTCCGGAGTTGACGGCGGAGAAGTTTGTAGCCGATCCGTTTGCGGACGAGCCCGGAGCGCGGATGTATAGGACCGGCGATCTTGGCCGCTGGCTTGCGGACGGCAACATCGAGTTTTTGGGGCGCAACGATTTTCAGGTGAAGCTTCGCGGCTTCCGCATCGAGTTGGGGGAGATCGAGGCAAGACTGGCCGAGCACCCCGCAGTGCGTGAAGCGGTGGTGATGGCCCGCGAGGATACACCGGGCGACAAGCGTCTGGTGGCCTACTATACCCCTTCACTGGCTGGGGAGTCCGGGGAGGACACTCTGAACGCGGAAGAGTTGCGTTCGCGCTTGTCCGCGTGTCTTCCGGAGTACATGGTTCCTGCGGCCTATGTGCGACTGGAGTCATTGCCGTTGACGCCGAACGGCAAGCTGGACCGCAAGGCGCTGCCGGCGCCGGAGTCCGATGCTTATTCGACGCGCGGCTACGAAGCGCCACAAGGAGAGATCGAAGAGAGGCTGGCTGCGATCTGGGCCGAGGTGCTCAAGATAGAGCGGGTCGGCAGGAATGATAACTTCTTCAGCCTTGGCGGTCACTCCCTGCTGGCGGTGACCCTGATCGAGCGTATGCGTCGCAACGGCTTCAAGGTGGATGTGCGCACCCTGTTCGCGACTCCGACGCTGGCCGATCTGGCAAGAGCCGCCGATGCCGCGACTGCCGCCATCGAAGTTCCTTCCAGCCTGATACCCGCGAATTGCGAAGCTATTACGCCAGATATGCTTCCTCTGGTGAAGTTGAGTCAGAAAGAGATCGATCGGCTTGTCGGCACAGTGCCGGGCGGAACGGCCAACGTGCAGGACATCTATCCGCTGGCTCCGCTGCAGGAGGGCATCTTTTTCCACCATCTGATGGGCGGGGAAGGTGACGCTTATCTATTGTCCAGTCTTTCTTCGGTGGATACGCGCGAGCATCTGGATGCCTTCGTTGCCGCGTTGCAGTCGGTGGTCAACCGTCACGATATTCTGCGCACGGCTGTACTGTGGGAGGGTCTGTCTGAACCGGCCCAGGTGGTTCAGCGTCAGGCACAGTTGTCTGTCGAGGAGATAGAGCTTGACCCGGCAGCGGGCGATGCCAGCCAGCAGTTGTACGCTCGCTTGGATCCCCGCCATCACCGCATCGACTTGCGCACAGCGCCCATGCTTCGGGCCAGCGTGGCCTTCGACGTGGCCCTGGATCGTTGGCTGCTGTTGACCCGCTGGCATCATCTGATTGGCGACCATACTACGTTGGAGGTTATTGAGAAGGAGATCCAGGCACATCTGCTGGGCCGCGCGGATCTGCTTGCCGCCTCGGTGCCTTACCGGAACGTGGTGGCGCAGGCGCGTCTTGGAATCAGCCAGCAGGATCACGAGGCGTTCTTCCGGCAGATGCTGGGAGACGTGGACGAGCCTACGGCGCCCTTCGGGCTGCTGGATGTGCAGAGCGACGGCAGTGGCATCGAAGAGGCGCATCTGGTTCTGGACGACGATCTTGCCCGGCATCTGCGCGTCAACGCGCGCCGGCTGGGCGTCAGCGCGGCCAGTCTCTGCCATCTGGCCTGGGCTCAGGTGCTGGCCAAGACCTCGGGCCACGAAGATGTGGTCTTTGGGACGGTGCTGTTCGGACGCATGCAGGGCGGCGAGGGATCGGACCGGGGCATCGGGCTTTTCATCAACACGCTTCCTGTGCGCATCTCTGTCAACGAGGAGGGAGTGGAGGCTGCTGTGCGCCGCACCCATACTCTGCTGGCCGATCTGATGCGTCACGAGCACGCCTCGCTGGCTCTGGCCCAGAGATGCAGCGCGGTGCCCGCGCCGGCGCCGCTGTTCTCGGCGCTGTTGAATTACCGTCACAGCCCTGGCGCAGCACAGGCGCCTTCGCAAGAAGCCCTGCAGGCATGGAAGGGCATCGAGGAATTGCGGAGCGAGGAGCGCACCAACTATCCGTTCACGCTCTCGGTAAACGACCTTGGCGAAGGCTTCTCACTCGATGCACAGACTCCAGCCTCCATCGGTCCGATGCGGGTCTGCGAATATATGCGCACCGCGCTTGAAGCGCTTGTCGAGGCTCTGGAGACCTCTCCGGCCGAGGCGATCCGCATGCTCGACGTCCTTCCCGCTTCCGAGCGCCACCGTGTGCTGTACGAGTGGAACGACACCAAGGCCGACTTTCCGTCGGACAAGTGCGTGCATGAGCTGTTCGAAGAACAAGTGCGCAAAAGCCCCGATGCCACCGCGGTGGTCTTCGAGGACATTGAACTCAGTTATGCGGAGCTGAACCGGCGTGCCAATCAGCTAGCTCATCACCTGCGCGAACTGGGCGTCAAGCCCGATGCGCGCGTGGCCATCTGCGTCGAGCGCGGCTTCGAGATGGTTGTTGCCCTGATGGCGGTGCTCAAGGCTGGCGGCGCCTATGTGCCGCTCGATCCGGCCTACCCGGTTGAACGGTTGCGTTTCATGCTCGAAGACTCGGTGCCTGTGGCGTTGCTCACGCAAAGCCATCTTCGTGAACTGTTCACGGAACTCGACGATGCACTGCCGGTTCTCGACCTCGCCGATGCTGCCGCATGGCAAGATCGGCCCCAGAGCAACCCGGAACCGGAGGCCATCGGTCTCGGCCCCAACCATCTCGCCTACGTCATCTACACCTCCGGCTCTACAGGCATGCCAAAAGGCGTCATGATCGAGCACCGTAATACCGTCAATTTCCTGAGTTGGGCGAAGACGGTCTTCAGTCTGAAGACTCTTGAACGCACGCTCTTTTCTACGTCGATCAATTTTGATCTTGCGGTATATGAGTTGTTCCTACCACTTTCCGTTGGAACCATGATTGCCGTGGTGGAGAATGCTCTTGCCTTGGCGCATGAGCCGGTGGATGCCACCATTCTGAACACAGTGCCCTCGGCTATGAAGATGCTGGTGGATTCTGGAGGTGTTTCGAAAACAGTCCGAACAGTGAATCTCGCGGGCGAAGCGCTGAGACGGGAACTGGTGGATCGTATCTTCGAAACGACGGAGGTTGAAGAGGTCCGCAACCTCTATGGGCCATCGGAAACGACGACGTATTCGACGTGGGTGGCCATGAACCGAATGGGGGGATTCACACTGACCATTGGTGGTCCGATCTCCAACACGCGGGTTTACATATTGGATGCCTATGGACAGCCGGTTCCGGTTGGTGTCACCGGGGAGTTGTATATCGGCGGTGCTGGCGTAGCTCGTGGTTATCTGAACCGCCCGGAGTTGACGGCGGAGAAGTTCCTGGCCGATCCGTTTGCCGGTGATCCGGAAGCGCGGATGTATAAGACCGGCGATCTTGGCCGCTGGCTTGCAGACGGCAACATCGAGTTTCTGGGGCGCAACGATTTCCAGGTGAAGATCAGAGGGTTCCGCATCGAGTTGGGGGAGATCGAGGCGAGACTGGCCGAGTACCCCGCAGTGCGTGAAGCGGTGGTGATCGCGCGCGAGGATACGCTTGGCGATAAGCGTTTGATCGCGTACTACACCACGTCGATGCTGGGCGAAAGCGAACAGGATGCAGTCAGCGCGGAGCAACTGCGATCCCACTTGTCAGCCAGCTTGCCGGAGTACATGGTTCCTGCGGCGTACGTGCGTCTTGAGTCTTTGCCCCTGACGCCGAACGGCAAGCTGGACCGCAAGGCGCTGCCGGCGCCGGAGTACGATGCTTATTCGACGCGCGGCTACGAAGCGCCACAAGGAGAGATCGAAGAGAGGCTGGCTGCGGTCTGGGCCGAGGTGCTCAAGGTAGAGCGGGTCGGCAGGAATGACAACTTCTTCGCGCTCGGCGGTCACTCGCTGCTGGTCGTGCGCCTTGTAATCCTGCTGGAGCAACAGGGCAACTTGCTCTCGCCAGTTGATCTTTTTGCCTATCCAACCGTTGCGTCAATCGCCAAAAGACTCAAATCGCACAATTGCGCAACTCATGCCAATGAGGCAAAACTCATCAAGATCGGTTGCGCTGCGACCCCGATCTTCTTCACCCACTGCGGCGCAGGTGAGTTGCTGTACATTCCAGGTCTCGCCGAGCACATCGCTACAAACAATTCCGTCTATGGTTTGCCTCCCATCCCCGCGGACGATTTCCAGTTGCAGACCATCGAAGGAATGGCGGCTCGAATGATCCAGATAATCCGGAAGGTACAGCCTGCCGGACCATACCGGATTGCCGGTTATTCTCTAGGAGGCATTTTAGCCTACGAAATTGTTGTGCAGCTTATCGGAGCAGATGAGGGTGTTGAGTTTCTCGGGCTTCTGGACACGCACTGCCCAATATCGGCAAACAAAGATCGTAGGCCACCCTTAGAAATATTTGACGAAAAGCGCATTCTGTTACTTTTGGCCGAGAGCCAAGTACAGAACAATGCGGAGTTAAGAACAGCAATGGACGAAGTACGACGCTGCGCAGAAACAACAACTTTTGAGAACCTCGTACAGATGTGCAAAGAGAGGCTCTTGATACCGGGCTACCTGAATGCCCATAATCCCCAACAACTTAAGCAGACGGTGGCCCGCATGTACTCATACCAATTGGCGGTACGGAACTACTTCGTGAAGCCGCTCCCGATACCGCTGAACATCTTTGCTGCCAAAGGAGAAGATCCGACCAACTCATCCCTGGGATGGAATGAGATTCAAGGAAAGGGCCTGCTGCGAGTGATCCCGGTACCGGGAACACATGGATCGATGATGGCCCCCCCTCAAGTCGAAACCGTGGGGCAGGTACTATCAGAGGTGATTCAAGAGGCTACCGCAGAGATGCGAAACCTGCCAGAGTGTGGCTATGTTCCGCTTATCCGGTTAAAAACAGCCCGGAGCGGCGCGCCACCTGTGATTTGCGTGCCCGGAGCAGGAGCATCTGCAACGAGCTTCATGGATTTAGCCGAGGCTCTCGGTGATTCCTGGTCAGTTTACGGTCTTCAGCCACGCGGCCTGGATGGTACGTTACTGCCGCACTCGACAGTATTGGCTCAGGCCAACGCCTTTTTGCAAGCCTTGGAGGCCACATACCCAAGTGGCCCGATGCGACTGTTCGGGCATTCTTTCGGCGGGTGGGTGGCGTTCGAAATGGCGCGGCAGTTGATGGATTCTGGTCGCGAGATTGCCGCGTTGACAATTCTAGACAGTGAACCACCGGATGATTCTATCGCGATCACACGCGAGTACACCGCGACGGAAGCAACACTACGATGCATCGGCGTATTCGAAGAGTTGCTTGAACGCCCCCTTGGCTTGGATGAACGCGACTTGGACCCCTTGGACGAAACTGGGCAACTCGAGTTGCTGCACCGCTCTCTGGTACAAAGCGGGCTCATGCCACAGCGTTCGGCCCCCGACTCGCTAAAAGGAATGCTACGGTGCTTTTCGAACTCATTGCGCACTCACTACACGCCTGCGAAGACGTATCAGGGTAACATGCTGCTTGTGCTAGCCAACGATTTCAGCCTGAGTGATACCTCAAACAAAGAAAAGAATGAGCAGATCGTGGCAGCCTGGAGGCGATGGGCTCCCCATCTGCAGTACTCCGTCACACCTGGCAATCACATGACAGCCTTGAAGGCACCCCATGTCCAGGTTCTTGGACACCTGATGCAGAGCAGAGAGGGGCTCTTTCAATGAAAGATAAGAAATACGCCAACTGGGTAAGAATTCTTGCGTATTTGAGACCATATCGAGGTCGGATGGCGCTTGCTCTGACGGCTCTCCTGATATCGTCTGGCCTTGGACTTCTATTTCCTCTCTTGATCGTGCGTTTGCTGGACTCTTTGACCCGCACTAAGAGTCTCGTACCACTCAACACTTCGGCGCTCATTCTGATCAGTCTGTTCATTGTCCAAGCTGGTTTCTACTTTGTCGAATCATATCTCCTGACTGTTATTGGTGAGCACATCATCTACGATTTGCGAACTGAACTGTTCAGCCACCTGCATACGCTTTCTATGGAGTTTCACAATGGGCACCGGGTAGGTGACCTCGCTTCGCGTCTATCGAACGACGTGACTCAGCTACGGACTCTACTGACAAACAACATCGCAACTTTCTTGGGCCACGGTGTCTCAGCTGCCGGCATTCTGGTAATCATGATGTTCGTCAACGCACGCCTGACGCTTTTCGTCGTGGCGCTTGCACCCCTATTGGTTCTGATCAGCCGTCTTTTAGGGCAGCGCATACAAATGATGAGCAGAAGCGTCCAGGACCAGTTTGCGGTTTCTGCGACGATCGTCAATGAAACTTTGCACGGTGTGAAACTGGTCAAAGCGTTCGGGCGAGAGGAGCATGAGATTAAACGGTACGGTCATGCAATGCGGGCCACGTTTCAAGCCTCCACTCAAATGGCATTTCACAACACACTGTTTTCGACGTTAGCGATGTTCATTGGGCTTGGCGCGATTGTCATGGTGACGTGGTACGGGGGATATGAAGTCGTCGCGGGGCGGTTAGCGCTTCCAATGATCACGGGCTTCCTGATCTACTGCATTGTGATAGCCAATAACCTTGCTGGCTTAGCATCGTTGTACGGGCAATTCCGCGCCACTATGGGCGGAGTACAACGCGTATTTGAGTTGCTGGATACGCGTTCATCTATCAAAGATAGCGTTGATGCCTTTGAGTTAACCAAGGCGCAAGGCCGAATCACATTTCAGGGCGTCTCATTCGGATACTCGGACGGTGTGGAGGTGATTCGGGATATGACTCTCAATATCCGAGCTGGTGAGGTGATCGCACTGGTTGGTCCAAGCGGATCGGGTAAAACGACGCTGCTAAGTCTACTTCTGCGTCTCTACGATCCGGCCATCGGTTGTATTCAAATCGATGGTTGTGACGTCCGGAACGTTACCCTGCGCAGCCTGCGACAACAAGTTGGAATTGTCCCACAAGACACTCTACTATTTGGCGGGTCGATTCGCGAGAACATCCTCTATGGCAGACTAGACGCCTCGGATGAAGACATCGTCTCGGCGGCTAAGGCCGCGAATGCACATGATTTTATCATGGAGTTACACGAACAATATGAAACGAAGGTCGGAGAGCGAGGTGCGCGGCTGAGTGGCGGCCAGTGCCAGCGTATTGGTCTGGCGCGCGCAATGCTGATGGATCCTCGAATCCTGCTGCTTGACGAAGCCACCAGTTCACTAGATGGCGAGTCGGAACGATTGGTGCAGAATGCTGTACACCGGTTGATGCGGGGACGCACAACGGTGATCATCGCGCACCGGCTTAGCACTATTCACTTCGCTGATCGGATAGCAGTGCTGGAGAAAGGACAAATAGTACAACTGGGTAGCCATAAGGAATTGATGGAACAAGGTGGTCTCTATGCGCGACTGTACGCAATGCAATTCAGCAATGGCAATGAAGACAGTCGTTGGACGGCGGTCGAACGCTCAGGAGAACGGGTGCTTCAACGAACCGCGACGAAAGTGGTCTGCTGATCATCCCGTTTTCGTCCGAGGTGTAAGAAGGAGAAAATACCTGAAATGCAGAAGCTTCTAGATGTGAGTGCAGAGCCGACTAGTCGATCAATGCTTCCCGAAAACACGCTGGTTGACATCCTGCGCTGGCGCGCCTCCTTCAGCCCGGACGATATCTCGTTCCGATTTTTCAGGGACGGGGCACAGGAGACCTCCAGACTGTCTTATCGCGAACTAAATGATGCTGCAAGTCAGATTGCGGCATTTCTGGGTTCACGCGGCAAGATTGGGCAACCCGTTCTGCTCCTTTACCCGGAAGGAATCGAATTCATTGTTGCATTGTTAGGGTGCATGCTGGCAGGCTCTCTCGCGGTCCCGATCCCGGCGCCTGATTACAATACCCTGCGAAGAACACGCCAAAGACTGGTGGCTATTTCCGAACATACTGGTGCGACACTATTGCTCACATCGATCGTAGACAATGACGAACATCTATTCGCGGAGTTAGCGACCAGCGATTCACAAGTCGAGTGGGTACGTCACGGCGCAGTGATCGCTCAGCAATGGTGTTCACCGACCAAAGTCCTACAGAAACCGATTATTGGGATGGACACTATTGCCTTTGTCCAGTTCACGTCAGGCTCGACTGGTAGGCCTCGGGGGATCTCAATCTCGCACGGGAATCTTGTTCATCAGCTGTCTGCGCTTGCGTGTTCAGGACAGTACGAACCGGACAGTCTAGTGGTAAACTGGATGCCGCACTTTCATGATTTTGGTCTTATCTATGGAATCCTATTCCCTCTATTTGTCGGAATACAGTGTCTGACCATGCCTCCCGTCGCTTTTTTACGCCGTCCCGTCCGCTGGTTGCGGCTAATATCCGATCACAAAGCCACTCACAGTGCCGCTCCCAACTTCGCATATGAATACTGCTGCCGGGCAATCAGCAAGAAAGACCTCCTCGGCATCGATCTCACCACTTGGCTCGCCGCTGGAATCAGTGCTGAGCCGATTGACCCTCTGACAATGAGGAGATTTTCGGCTCTCGTCAAGGATACAGGTTTCGATTTGCGCAACTTTTGCCCAAGCTTCGGACTTGCCGAATCAACATTGGGAGTTACGCAAACGCGGCCTTTGGAATCGCCACTTCTCTACGAGATAGACGCAACGAGCTTACTGGATGGCGATGTCCGAAGAGCGAGCAGCGATGGTGGTTTAACACGCACACTTGTCGGTTGCGGGAGGCCTATTGGATCTGACACCAAGGTCTTAATCGTTGACCCCGCAACGCGCACAATGTGCGCAAAAGATAAGGTGGGCGAAGTATGGGTTGCAAGTGGCAGCGTTGCGCTCGGCTACTGGCGTTCGCCAGGGGATACTGCGGAAACGTTTAAGGCGCATCTCGCAAACGGCGGAGGGCCGTTCTTGAGGACAGGCGATTTGGGGTTCATCAACGATGGGGAGTTGTTCATCACTGGGCGCCTTAAAGACCTTGTCATTGTTGGTGGTCAGAATCATTATCCACAAGACATCGAAAGAACGGCAGAGTCGTCACACTCCACCCTTCGCCCTCAGAGCTGTGCAGTATTCTCAGTGATGATTGGAGAACACGAGTCCGTTGTCCTTCTCGCCGAGGCGCGAGTCAACAGACAACGGTTTGCAGAAGTGATGAACTCGATCCGGAGTGCAGTGTCTTTATCGCACGGTGTGGATCTTTCCAGAATTGTCCTGGTCAAACCGGGCGGCCTAGCTAAAACATCGAGTGGAAAATTGCAGCGGCAGCAGTGTCAGCAGAATTTCCAGACAGGAAGGCTTGAGATACTCGCAGAGGAAGCTGCAGAAGTTGCTATACCCCGCGCTCGTGCAACTCCTTCTGTTGAAGACACCCCCCAGATCACATCACATCAAGAATTGCGACATTCATATGCCGAGGTGTCCGGTATCATCCGAGTATGCATATCGTCAGTGCTTGGGATCGATCCAGCAAGTATCGATGAGCATCTGCCATTCGTAGAATACGGACTAGGTTCGTCGCACCTTGTTCGCGCGTGTGCAGCCATCGAGGAGAAACTCGGGCAGCCAATTTCTCCAGTGCTCTCATTCGAGCACCCGACCCTTCAGGCACTCAGTAGAGCACTAAGTAGCGCCGTCGATGCCAATGAGCGCGAAGCCTCGGCATCAACAAGTCCGTCGGAAGAGCCAATCGCGATTGTTGGTTTGGGATGTCGATTTCCCGGTGCGTCGACTCCTGAGAACTTCTGGCAGCTTCTGACAAGGGGCGGCCAAAGCATAGACGTTGTACCTCCAGACCGGTGGAACCTGGAGAAAGTCTATTCTAAAGGGGCATTTGGCCCAAGACAGATGAACACGTGCTTTGGAGGATTTCTCAATGATGTAGGTCTCTTTGACCGCACGCTGTTTGGCATCTCAAAACTTGAAGCGGCACAAATGGATCCTCAACAAAGGATCCTTCTTGAGGTCGTGTGGGAGGCTCTAGAAGATGCCGGAATCGACTCCAAGATGCTAGCCAAGACTGCAACCGGTGTCTTCGTGGGAATTTCTAACTCGGATTACAGAGCCAAACTCTACAAAATGTCTGATGGCATCAGCCCTTATGCGGGGCCAGGAGGAGCACTGAGCATTGCGGCAAATCGTATTTCCTATTCTTTTGATCTGCACGGACCCAGCGTTGCTGTCGACACCGCATGTTCGTCCTCTCTGGTGGCGATTCATCTCGCTTGCCAGAGTTTGCGTACAGGTGAGTCGGATACGGCTGTGGCTGGCGGAGTGAATCTCATCTTGTCTCCCGAACCTACAGTGGCGTTCTCGCAGGCAGGGATGATGTCTCCCGACGGACGGTGCAAAACGTTTGATGCAGAAGCGAACGGCTACGCCCGAAGTGAGGGCTGCGGTATCGTTGTCCTAAGGAAGTTATCCAGTGCTTTAAAGGACGGCGATAGGGTGATCGCTGTGATTCATGGTTCCGCTGTGAATCAGGACGGCCACAGTAACGGGCTAACGGCACCGAATCCTTCGGCACAGCGCGATGTGATGTTGCGTGCTCTGAACAACGCGAACGTACGCCCTTTCGATATTGGGTACATTGAGGCCCACGGAACGGGGACGGCACTGGGCGATGTGATAGAGATGGACTCTATTGTTCAAGTCCTTGGGCACAAGATCACCGAAAAAGGTAAGTGCTTTGTGGGTTCGGTAAAGACGAATATCGGGCACCTCGAAGCGGCAGCCGGTATTGCCGGCGTCATAAAAGTGGCGCTCATGTTTGAGAACAGCATGATTCCTCCGCACATCAATCTCAAAGAGTTAAACCCCAAAATTCAACTTAATGGCACACGAATTGAAATACCTCGGCAGCTACTGTCTTGGCCGGGCTCCTCAGCTTTAATGGCTGGAGTGAGTTCTTTTGGGTTTGGGGGTACGAACTCACACATTGTGATTGGTCCTTCTTCGCCCATGGTTTCTGAACGGCCTATTCCAAATAGTCAATTGCAGTTATTGACGTTGTCCGCTGGCAACCGTGCTGCGCTGCTTGAACTCGCGGATCGCTACATCGACTTTCTCGATAACTCTTCACAATCGTTCGTCGATGTATGTTTTACGGCAAACACGGGGCGTACCCGTTTGTCGCATCGCATCGCCTTAATAGCCGGATCTGGGTCTGACGCTGCAAAATGTCTGAGGAACTTCATCGAAGGTGGACAATGCGGTGAGATCGTCAGTGGAGTGGTCGTGAAGCATGTTCCAGGCATCCACGTGCACTGCAACGGAATTGAGACCGAACTCTCGCTGGAACTGCTGGCTACGCTGCCGCGTCTGGGCAAGTTTTACCACGGGATTAAGCGAATGCTAGGTCCGGATCAGGGACGCCCCCGGGCTGCCGGTTTTGCTGCAGAGTACGCCCTCGTTCAGATGTGGAAACAGTTAGGAGTTACGCCGAGTAGCTTCAGCGGTGATGGAATTGGCGGTGTACTTGCTGAGTGCCTATCGGGTCGCAGTTCAATGTCGGAAGCCGTTCATGCAGGCATCGCAACGGGCCGATCAAGTCTTCCGAAGAGTAGTTCAACAGAGCGTGTGGATTCGAGGCTCCAAAGGTTAAATATAGCGGCCGATTGCAGTCAGAAGGATTTATTGTCGACGGCGGCACAACTGTTTGTCGTTGGCGTCGATCTGAATTGGACAGAGTTTCACGCAGTAGGGCATTCCAAACTCCGAATCCCGACATACCCGTTTCAACGTGAACGCTACTGGATTGGTGACTGACCCTGGCCCAACACCGGGGATTGACGATCGCGAACATCTGCCGGTTGGAGTTCGAATGTATTGATAGGGAGGAAGACGAGAATACGCCATCAAGTCACGTCTCGAATCCACCTGTAGTTCCGCTGTTACTGGCTCTGTAGTACACGGGCCAGAGAGGCAGGGGCAGTCGTAGCAATCTCATAAATGAGAAAGTGAATCCGTGAAAACTCAATGCGTCAATGATCCACAAATCAGTGTCATTATTCCGACTCGCAACCGAGCGCCCTCAGTTCGCAGTACGCTGGAGAGTTTGGCAGGTCAGGACTTTGCTTATCCATGGGAACTGTTGCTGGTTGATAACGGCAGTACTGATGATACGAAAACAGTAGCATCCGCCTTTTGTGATCGTCTGCCGCTAAGTCTCCTTAACGAAGCGATCCCCGGAAAGTCTCGATCGCTTAACCGAGCTCTGGAACATGCCAAAGGACATCTGATCGCGTTTACGGATGATGACGTGCATGTTTCCCGCAAGTGGCTTTCTGAGCTTCATCGTGCTGCCGCCATCTTCCCGGAGGCATCCGTGTTCTGCGGTCCAGTCACCCCCGTTCATCCGCCATCAAGTCCCAGTTGGTTAAGAACCCACTTGTTTTCGAGTGCATTATTCGCTCGGTTTGAGCCCACCCTCGCGGAAGGTGTTTTGCCGGCGCCCTTAGTTCCCTTTGGTCCCAACTTTGCACTGAGGACCGAAGCCTGCGCCGAAATGCGCTTTCGAATGGATCTCGGTCCCTCAGACAGCCGCAGACTCATGTGCGAAGATACTGAATTTGTGGAGCGATTTCGAAAACGGGGTGCGCAATTCATCTACGTTCCTTCGGCGTGGGTCGAACATCACATCCGTGGCGAGTTGTATTTGGCACCTAACCAATATAATCGTGCCTTCAATTTAGGGCGCAGCTTATTGATCGCCGGAAAACCGATCGTCTGCCTTCGAACCTTCGCTTTCTCGCCTAATCCTGAAGTCTCAGGGTTCGAGCACGCCGTGATATTGAATTTCTATCTCGGCGAGCTGTGCCAACTAGACATTCATGGCGACGCCATACGGTTCAAGTTAATTCGCAGACTCCTTGAGAGCCTAGGTTGGCATGGAGATGCTGCCTGGCTGGGGGCAGATGCAGAGGAATGGCTCCGGCAGTGCCCCCCGTCATTCGCTGCGTTATCAGGATAGAGGCCCCCGCTGAGACCGTGCCAGCAACAAACGCACAATCGAGTGAGATGGGATGAGGGTTTATGCGACATATCTGGAGCAGCAGCAGGGTTGCTGCAAAGCTGGCGGAAAGGATTTGAAGGCGATGCCGTCCATTTCGTTGATGCCATGGGATATTCAGCTCTGGCTCGTTTGGTATGAAGATATTGACACGGAAGAACAGGAATTGGCGTACAGGGATCTGCTGAGCTGTAACGAGCGTAAACAGGAGAAGCGATTCAAGTTTGAGAAGGATAGGTTCCGTTACCTTGTTACACGCGCTTTGACGCGGACAGTGCTGTCCCGATATGTGCCTGTGTGTCCGACCGAATGGCGCTTCCAAGCGAATCTGTATGGACGACCGGAGGCTGCGAATGAAGAGGCTAAAGATGCCGGACTGGTGTTTAACATCTCGCACACCGACCAGCTAATTGTTCTGGGAGTGACGAAAAGGCGAAGCCTCGGTGTGGATGTCGAGAGACTACAACCCACCGACTTTTCTATGGATGTTGCAGAAAAATACTTTTCTACCCGTGAGGTTACAGATTTAATGGCTTTATCCCAGAATGAGCGATCATACCGGTTCTTTGAGTATTGGACCCTGAAAGAGTCCTATATTAAAGCGCGTGGTATGGGACTTTCACTGCCCCTCGACCAGTTCGGCTTTTTCTTCCACGAGGATCGCTCGATTGCGGTTGAGTTTGAATCGCGGCTTGAAGACTGTCCAACACAATGGCAGTTCTGGCAGTTTCAACCAACGGATGAGCATTTGGTAGCAATTTGTTCGACTCGAGTAAGTGAGACACCTACTAGAATTGTTGTCCGCCGAGCCGTACCTTTGGAGAGAGGAGAGACGATTATCTCCGAATTTGTGTGAACGCTACACAAACCCAACGCCCTATGTTTCATTTGTACACAGGGAGGTCCGCGAAGGAAACCATGAAGGGAAATGGGCCGAGCCGGGGATGACCTCACTTGTCCCTATCCCGCGCCTCGCCCGCTATGACTCGCAAAGCTCACAGCTGCTCAATGCCACCATCACGGGCAGAGCTCTGGTCATAATGGCGGTAGAATTCCCACAGTTCCCGATTGCGAATCGGCTCTCCTGCCGCCTCGGCCCGCCGCCATTCACCGGCCCAATGGACAAGAAGCGTGTGCGGGTTGTGAGGGTGAACGAAATATCCGTCAACGGTCTCGCCCAGATCGATCCCCCCCCATCGTTCCAAGGCAATCTCGGTGCTCCGGTCACGGCAGAAGATCCTATACAAGCTGTTAAATTCGCGCCCCGAAGTGACGATCAAATAATTCAATAGCGGCTGTTCTAGACTGCTCAGTTCCATGTGCGGCACCAATTCGAGAGCCGACGCTAATTTACCACTAACTTCGTCCAATGGGAGAATTCCTCGTCGCGAACAGATGAAGCCGGTATTAGCGGCGAATGCAATCTGCTCCGGGGATAACCGTTCGACTTCGACGACAGAGTCTTTCCATACCCATTTCCGAATGTGTGGCATGTTGGAATGGGAAGTGATGAACCCATGCGCAGACAGATAGCGGAATACCGGCGCGACATCTTCCAATATCACCGTGTCCGTATCCAGATAGAGGAATTCTTCAAAGGGGCCCTCCCAAAGCACAAGCTTTCGGTAGTGCCCCCGCACAGTCCCGTGAAACTGACGGCTGATATCGTCACATCGCGCCAGAAGGTCATGATCCTGCCAAATCTCAAAGTTGAACCGCTCACGCACAAGCTGAAGCCGTTGAATCGATTCGTTAAATGGAATCATGCAGAGTGGCATCGCTGCATTGTGGCGTCTGAAACTATTCAAGAATGCGATGGCGATGTCGATCACGGCATCGTTTGCAATAAAGTAGACTCCCCGGCTGCATGCAGCCCCGGTTAAAGACGCAATGGTCATGAAGCACCTCATCTTTCTGCTTTTCCGCAGACTTCGGTAAAAGCCCTACTGGATTCAGAGCGCGCGGGAACAGCCATGGGGGCAAGGCGTTGATCCTCTTCGCGGCTCAAAAAAGGACCGACCAATTCTCCATAGAGCGTCACCCATTTCTGAGGTGATTTCCATGCATGCGAATGATCTCGATCGGTGACCAGGTCTATCGGCATCGTGCCCCCTTTTGAGCAATGCGGCTCTCACCACCTCATCGTGCTTGAGAGCGTTCGCGGTCCGGTAGCTGGGCGCGCTGTGAGTCAAGCTGGTAACCGCTTTCTAAGAGCCTGTTCACGATCTTCTGAGTAGGAGGACGAGGAAGGCGAGGTGAACGAACTGCAAGGTGGTATCAATCTTCCGTTCGCAGTTCTTTCAGAGCCTTCGGCACTTTTCTAGCCATCCGAAGGAGCGTTCGACGACCCAGTGTTTGGGCAGCACTACAAAGGCATGCGGTTCATTTCGTTTGACGACTTGAACGGTGGCTTCCAGGCGCTCCTTTACGCCATCAGCGAAGGGCTGGCCGGTGTAGCCGCCATCGACCAACACGCTTTCAACTCGCTCTAGATTCGGTCTGCAGCGGTCGATAGCCTGTAAGGCTCCGCTGCGATCGGTCACCTCGGCAGTGGTAATCGCGATGGCATGGGGCAACCCCTGCGTATCCACCCCAATGTGCCGTTTGATGCCGGACACCTTCTTGCCCGCGTCGTATCCCTTTTGCTCGGCGCTATCGGTGTTCTTCACGCTCTGCGCGTCAACAATCAAGAAGCTGGTCATGGCGTTGCGTCCCTGTTTGGCGCGGGCCTCGCCAACTGATTTTTTTTAAGGCCCGCTCCAGAACGCTGATACCGTCCGGACCTGGCTCGCTCCACTTGGCGAAATAGGAATGCACCGTGCGCCACTTGGGAAATCCATCGGGAAGCATACGCCACTGGCAGCCGCTCTTGAGTAAGTACAACACCGCATTGAATACTTCATATAAATCCACCTTGCGCGGCTTGGTTCGCTTTCGTACCCCTTCAAGCAACGGACGTACCTTCTCAAACTGCTCCCGGCTCACATCGCTCGGATACAGCTTTCTCGGCCCCATCCTCCATAGCTATCGCCTCTGCCGCCCCTCTGCATATATCCACCTTGATGACCTCACCCACGCACGTCGAAAGATCGTGAACAGGCTCTAAGGGACGCAATCAGTCTGGCCATCTACCCCATCCATTCTAGTTGCACCAGACGGTGAATTGGCCGCATAGAGCATGGGTTTCGAGCAGGTGGCGGAAGTTGAGAATCGTTGTCTCGTCTGGCGCGTGGGAAGTGTTGAACCAGTCGAGCAAAAAGCAGATGGGCAGCATCGTGCGTGATCCAATCGGCTGCCGCACCTTGCTCGCCTTGGGATAGTACGGCGCGCTCAAAGCCTCTAACTCGGCCCAAGGGACCACAACGTCCATGGAGTTAAGAGACTGCTCCCTGCGGCTGGTGCGGGCATACTTCTCAAAAATCGGCTGGCAGGCAAGGGTTATCTGGCGCATCGCGTTTTCGCTCCCCCCCAATTCTATGCAAGAATTAAACAGCTGCGGGCCTCGATCAACGGTTCCCTATGTAATAGGAACTTCGGGCTGCGACCACCAAATCCGGCCGCGCGCCAACCTTCAATCGCAGCACATGTGGCCCTGGTGCCGGTGACGAAGGCCGAAAACGGAGCACGTAATAGTTCGGCACATCGTTCATGATCGTCGTCAGATGTGCCTCCAGCGACTTTGCATCGCTGAATGCGAAGTATTCGCCACCCGTCAGTTGCGCAACCGTTTCGGGTCCGTTGCGCCGCATCTCTTCTTTCGCCGCCACAAAGGCAAGTTCGGCGAGGCGAAGCGGTGGTAACAGGTCGCCAGCGCAATCCCACGCCTGGATAGCCCGATTCTCATGTGCGTCTGGATCCGCGTTCGGCGCACGACTCATGCAGCCGTCCGGCGCATAAGGCGTATGTGAGTATGTCGTGCCCCCCGGGACAGGGATTTTCGCAGCATGATGCGCAATGTTGGCCCGTGCGCTTGAAAAAGCGAGACTGTAAATTCTAGTATTGGTCTCTCCCAGTATTTGCACCGCGTCTTCAACCGTACTTTTGCTGCTTAAGTCAGTTGTTTCACTCATTAGCAGAATTGTCCGCCGGTAGCGTGCGGGTAGAGCCCTCAATCTCTCGATGCCATACTCAATGGCGTCGAGTGTTGCCGCGCCATCATCGCCAGCGCTGAGATTGGCAATCCTATTTGCAGCATCTTCTGTGCCCTCGGAGAAATCAAGCTCGAGATGTGGAGCGCTGTCAAAGCGAATCACTGCAACCAAGTAACGGACATTGCCGATGATCGCCTCCAGCAGGGGCTCCAGATGCCGGTAATCCTTCAAATGGGCCGCGCCGCGTCCGCCGGTCTGCACCACGACGGCAAGCGCCAGCGGTTGAAGATCGGTGTCTTCTTCCATATCGAGCGTCTGAGGAATTCCATTGTCGAGCAATGCAAAATCTTTTTCCGTCAACGCGAAGACTCGTTCGCCAGATCGGGTTTTCACAAGAGCAGGAACGAGTACCAGATTAGCATTGACCGTCAGACTGTTCTCTCGAGTCTCCACTCTTTGCGCATCAATTTCGCTTGCAAGGAGCGCCAACAAAAGCAAAGCAGGCGTAAAATGACGCGCTCTCATGATTGCCTCCTTCGTCGGCTCTAGGTACAGCTGCTTACAGGGCGGGTGGCCCTGGTCCCATTTGCCTATATTACTCAAATGGGGGTGCCACAGATCTCGATTTTAACAGCCCGCGTTGCAAGTAGCGAGACTCCAGAATCTTCGGCATTGGGGTTTATTGGCGCGATCTGTGCCGGTTTCATCGATTAGCGAGGACGTTGGGGGCAGACGTGCTCGATGTGCGCATCTGGCATGTGAGCTACAAAAAATGTCGCAAGACAAGCTGACCGCCGCGTATTTTCATCTCCTGTTGCGTTTCCCCTCCCAGTCCGCTGGGAGCAATTCTATCGGATCAAGGAAGAGTTTCCACTGCTTCGACCAAAGCTGCATTACTCTAATCGAGAGCTGCAGGCTATCGCCATGCTGTGAATCAACTTCTGACGCTCCCAGTGCAGGAATTCTGCACGCTGGGTTCTGGGGAGCCGGAGACAGGTGACTGCCTCTCCGGCCATTCGGTGGGCGGGCCGTAAGGCTCGGCCCTACCGTGCCACTCGGGGTACATCGCGGTCTTCGGCTGGGGGCAATCTTTCTACTGGTGGGCGTGGGCATCGCAGCCAAGTCAGTCTTGACAGCTGACGCATGTTAGTTCTAAGCTCGCAATCGAGACTCCAACTATCCTGCGCAAGTTTTGACCGGAATCAATGTCTAGGAGTGCTGGGTTTCTGTTCTATCCTGTCGTTCCTGATTCACAAACAAAGGACATTGCAATGAGTGCCACACGAGTGTTGAAGGGCGGCGGTTTCCTGCTGCCTCTGCTGCTAATGATCGAGTTAGCTATGGGGGCGTATGCGCAGACGACCGCACAGTCGCAGGTGCCCGAGATTCACCAGTTGATGAAGGAAGTGCTAGAGCATCAGAGGGACGTTGACAAGCCGATGGAAAACTACGCCTACACCTCGGTGCGGGTGACTGAGGATCTGGACAGCAAGGGCAAGGTGACCAAGACGGAGCGCAATGAATTTGAGATCTTTTTCGTAAACGGCCGCGGGATTGCGCGCAAGGTGAAAAGGAATGACCAGCCGCTGACCGAGTCAGAGGAAAAGGAGGAAACCGAGCGGGTGACCAAGGAAATCGAAATGGCGCAGAAACCGGAGCTGGAAAAACCGGAGCCGAGAAAAACGAAGTCCGAGATGTCGCTGGCCGAGATTTTGGAGAGCGTGGAGATTGGCAATCCCCGCCAGGAGAACTATCATGGGCGGCCCACTTATGTTTTCGACATCATGGGGCGCAAGGACCTGAAAGCGCATGATATGTCGGAGAATGTGTCGAAGAAGCTGCAGGGGACAGTGTGGATCGATGTAGCCGACCGGGTGGTTGCGCATTTGGATGTGAGCCTGAACGATGACTACCATATTGGGGGGGGGCTGCTGGCCAATATCGAGAAGGGAAGTAACTTTCACTTTGAACAGGGGCCAGTGTATGGCGAGGTCTGGCTATCGACCGGGAGCGACATGACCATTGGGGCGCGGTTATTTCTGGTGAAGGGGGTCCGACAGCACATAGCCGAGCGCAAGACTGACTTCAAGCGGTTTAATGTGGATGCCCAGCAGGGCAAAGACGTCAAAGCTGTTGTGCCGGAGAATCGGCCTTACTGATCCGGCCCATAATATGGGCGACATTTTCGACATGAGTGCCTCTAGAGATGCATGGAGGATGGAGGATGTCCCGCGCATAGTTGAATGTCACGATCCCCTTAACTAGAATCACTGATATGGAGTGACCTGTCAAACCCCGCACATCTGTGGGTTGTTCTTGTTGTTGCTTTCGTCGTTTTTCGAAGGCAGGGCCAGCAACAAAGGGCTTTCCAGCCACCCCCCGTTTTCTTAGTGATTCTCTGCGCAAAGCGGTTTCCTTGGACGGGGATCGCTTACCGGGAATGGCGTGGCGTTATGCTTGCACATAAAGCCGGGGAAAAAGGATCTCCAGTGAATCAGTCGGGAAGCGGAGCGAGACTGGCCCCTTCTGTGTTGCTGAGGCGAGCAATCCCTCGGCCACAACATCGTTCAAGACGCGGCGAGCTGAGCGCTCCGGCAATCCAGTAATGCGCGCTGCTTCGCCGCGGTCGTATTCCCCTCGCATCAGCGCCTCTTCAAGAAGCCGCAAGGCTTCGGGCTTGAGAGTTTTGCTTTGCGCAACATACTTTTTGAATCGCCCCATTAGGGCTTCGATCTCGAACAAGCCGGACATGAACGTGACCTGGTCAAGACACGCTTTCAGAAACCACAGAGTGAATTCCTTTAATGCACGTAAAGAGAGATTACCCCGTCCGTCCAGATCATTTTGGCGCGGCATGTCGGCATAGTCCATCATTTGCTTGTACTCACTGCGACGTATCCCTCAGACCAACCGCATCTGTTATTCGTGTCTCGACTGTGATGGACTGTTGTCATGAGCGCAGAGACTGGAGTGGTAGTTCATCGTCGGAACCGCGCGGAGATTGCGCGTGTGGCAAGTTCGTACCGAGCGAGCGGTTTGGGGCGTAGCGAGTTCTGCCGCCGTCATGGGATGGCATTGAGCACGCTGAACCGCCATTTGCAGAAACAGTTTCAGGAGGAGGTCCGTCTCGGCAACGATGGTGTTGTGCGGAGCCCTCTGGTTGAGGTAAAGGTGGCTTCGGCCGTGAGTCCGGTGTGCACTGGGGATAGAGAGCGGAAGAAACCGGGTGTTAGGCCGCGTTGTTGACCTCACAATCGACTCGTGGACGGAAAGCTGGATACCATCTCCGGAATGTGTTCTCCCACTCTTCGTTGAGTACACGCGTTCGGATCTGAAGCAGAAGATGTGCTCCGCGTTGGCTCCACCCCATTTGCTGGCGTTTTACCATTCGCTTGCTGACGACCTGATTGACTGCTGACTCGACAAAACCCGAGGCTATTCTCTCCCCGTTTCGATAGCGCTCCCCGTAGTTGGGAATGAACTGGCGGTTTCGCTCCACATAGGTGCGCAGCTCCTCCACACCCTTCAGGAGTTTTCTGGTCGCTTCGTTCTTGGTCTCGAATGTCGCGGCGTCCAGGTCCATTTCCATGCCTTGCAACTCATCCAAGGCTTTAGACACGTTGCCATGCCACAAATACCACTTGATGGATTCCAGGCCTTTCAGCACCGGCGGGCGCAACTCACATTGATTGTCAGCATCGCCGAACTTCTCAGGCAGCCCCTTGGCAATCTGTTTCAGCACGGTCATGCGCATGGTCACGTGAAACCAGTCCAGCAGGTGCTCGGCTTCCGGGTGCAGGTACATTTGCACGCCGCGCACGTCCTCACCGCCGTCAGAGAGAAACGCCACCTGCTGGTTCGGCTGCAGACCGTGCGATTGCAGCAAATCAAAAAGGCGACGCTTGGGCTTTTCTGCATATTCCGGTGATGTGGGCACCTGATTCCGGTGATGTGGGCAGGCGTCGGAGCGAAGCGACGCTGGTTGCTTTTTACAGTAGTGAGGTTGCCCACATGAGTCAAGAAAAGGGTAAATAAATATCCAGTAGCATCATTTCGTTTCTTGCTTTTCCGAGGGGCGCGATTATGGATTCCGCCGGATGTGGGCAGGCATTACGTTGGCTCTGGGCAGGCATTCCGGCGATGTGGGCAGGTGTTCTTGTGATGCGGGGCAGTCGAAGACTGCCCCACGGGTTGCGGCATCAGGTTTTTGTTGGATTCGCCTGCTGCCATTGTTTTTCCATCCGCGTCACCTTCGTGCGAAGCGGTTCCCAGTAGCTTTCCGGTATCGCTGAAGTGCTCACTTCCTCGATGATGTCGGAGAAGTATTGCAGGCTGGTGATCGGCGTTCGAGTTCCAGCATTGAGCATCGCGACATACTTGCGGGCGCATCCGAGCAGGATGGCCCGCGTGATCTGCTGCAGTGAGACGCCTCGTCGATGAAGGCCCGCCGCGATCTTTTCGTCGGCAGCCGAGAAGCTGGCCTGAACGCAGGCCGAGGCCAGGAACAGGCCGCGTACCTTCAGGACGAACTCCGCCTCCGGTTCAGATGCGCAGTCGGATGTCTGTTGCCTTTGGTAGGGCCAGAAGCGATCGCGGATTTCGAGCACAAGCTGTGAGCCACCGTTTCTGATCACGCGGCAGACGGCGTGCTCCTCCAGTTCATCCAGGTTTATGGCGACCGCTGTTGGCGCTCTTGTCATCGCCTGCCCCAACTCGTCAACCGTTGCACTGAGGCGTCCGGTATGGCGATTGGCCATCAAGCAGGCATGGACGTAGAGCTTGAAGGCGCCATCGGGGAGGATCGTGAGAGCCTGCGTAAACTCTCGGCCCGCGGCGAACCATCCGGTGGGCTGTTTGAGGATCAACCGGGGGGTGCTCATGAGCGTCCTCCGATTGACTCCGCCGCTTCTTTCTTATTCTTGCGTATCGACTCGCCGTCCATCTCGATGCGATAGGCGTTGTGGACCAGGCGATCCAGGATGCTGTCGGCGATGGTTGGATCGCCGATCTGCGCATGCCAACTCTCGACAGGCAGCTGACTGGTGAGCACAGTCGAACGCCGGCCATAGCGGTCGTCGCAGACCTCCAGGAAGCTGCGCCGCTCGCCGTCGTTCAACGGCGCCATGGCGAAGTCATCCACCAACAGCACATCGGTGCGAGCGATGCTCTCCAGCAACCGGCCCAGACTGCCGTCGGCCCGCGCCTCGGCCAGGTCGCGGAAGAGCTTTGCCGCGGACCGGTACAGCACGCTGTAGCCGTCACGGCAAGCCTTCTGTGCCAGCGCTTGCGCCAGCCACGTCTTGCCGATTCCGGTTGGCCCAGTAAACAGGACATTGAGGTGTTGGGCCACCCATTGCGAGTTGGTCAGCCCGCGTATCGTCGACGGATCCATCTGCCGCGGATAGCGGTAGTTGATGTCTTCAACACAAGGCTCGGCAGAGAGCTTCGACTTCTTCAGCCGCCGCGTGAGCGCCAAGTTCTCACGCCACGTCCAGTGGTTGTCGACCAGCATGCCGAAGCGCTCTTCGAAGTTGAGGCCGCGAGCCTCCGGCTCCTCCAGTTGCTTTTGATACGCCTCCGCCATGCCTGTCAGGCGCAGCGCGTGGAGCTTGTCCAGAGTGGCTTGGTTTAGCATTGGCCAACCTCCCGGCGTGTCTGCTGGGCAGCGTAGTATCCAGGGCCGCGCAGGTTCTCATGCGTCACCGGAGAAGGCATCAACAGCAGCTCCGGCAACGGCTGACGGTCCAGACCGCTTTCTAACATCGACTTCACGCTTTGAAAGCGGTACAGCTTCAGACGCACAGCCCGTGTGCAGGCCGCCTCCAACCGCTCAGCACCATACTTGCGCTCCAGTCGAATCACCCCAAGTCACCCACGGTAAGGATTCGTGTTAAATTGTCACACTTGGCTCGTTTTGCTTTAGAATGAGGCGCTGTAGCCATAAACCTCCATTCACATGTCTGGAATCCGGGATACGGCGTATCCGCAGATGAAGAGTGCTCCGTCCGCCAGGGAGTTGGCTGATGTATACACGCCGAACTTCGTGGAGTTGGTGTGGGCGGAAGAGCGGACCAGAGAATCGGCGCCGCGCGTTGGTCTTCTGGCACTGCTGAAGACCTTTCAGCATCTCGGGTACTTCGTATCGCTGGCGGAAGTCCCACGCCCCGTACTCGAACATGTGGCACAGTGCACCGGCTACAGTTCAATCCCCGAAGATCTATTCCGTTATGGTGCCAGTTCGGCCCGTCGCCGGCACATGACCCTGATTCGCGATTACACCGGTGTCAAGACATGGGGCGACGAGGCTCAGAGGGCGATGGAGTGCGCGAGCAAGGATGCCGCGATGACGCTGGAAGATCTCCCCGATATCATCAATGTGGCGCTCGAGCAATTGGTCCGGCAACGGTTCGAACTTCCGGCATTTTCCGCTCTGCATCGGGCCGCGCAGCATGCCCGGGCCGTGGCCAATAGAGAGTATCACGCTTTGGTTTGCGATCGGCTCGATGCCGCGGCGCGAGAACGGCTGAGTATCATGCTGACCCGAGTCGAAGACGAGACCAAAAGTCCATGGCATCGGCTGAAGGAAGAACCAAAGCAGCCGACGACTGAGAATAACCGCGAGTTCCTAGACCATCTGGCCTGGTTGAAGGAGCAAGCAATCGGCCAGTGCATCTTTCGAGAAATTCCAGATGTGAAACTGAAGCAATTTGCAGCTGAGGCCCGTTCGCTTGACGTCGCATCGATGAACGATTTAACGGATACAAAGCGTCTTGCCCTCGCCGCAACACTCGTATTCGCTCAGATGGGCCGGGCATTGGACGATGTTGCGGATATGTATGTGCGGCTCGTACATCGGTTGCACAATCAAGCTCGCACTGCCCTGTTGGAGCATCAAGCCGAGCATGTGGAACGGACAGACAGTCTCGTAGCAACGCTTCATGGCGTGACCATGGCTTACCGGACCGAGGGCTCCGCGGAGCAGCGGTTATCCGCCATTGGAGAGTTCATCGATCCCGACTCCGACCGCATCCTGGAGCAGTGCGAGGCCCATCAGGCGACTGCTGGCGGGAATTATCTCCCCTTTCTTCCCCGGTTCTACTCCCATCAACGAGCGGCTCTCTTCAGTTTTCTGGAGAGCGTGGAACTACTCTCAACATCGCCCGACAAGAGCATGACCGACGCTGTTGCATTCTTGGTTGCACACAGGAAAAGCCGCCATGACCGACTACCCATCAGAGAGGAGGGCGCCGGCATGGAAGCCGCTCCCTGTCTCGATCTCTCCTTCGTGGGCGAGCCATGGTGGCCCTTTGTGGTGCCGGAAACGAAGCCAAAAGGAGAACCGACGCATGTCTCTCGTCGCTGGTTCGAACTGTGCGCGATCACGGAGGTGATGCGTGAATTGAAGTCCGGCGACCTTTGCATCCCCGGCAGCGACCGTTATAGCGATTTCAGAGAGCAGTTCGTGAGTGAAGAGGAATACCTTCTGAACCTAGCGTCGTATGGGGAGCGCTCTGGCGTGCCCACTGAACCGAAAGCCTTTGTCGCCGCCTTGCAAAACAAGCTGGAAGAGGCGGCGCGCAAAGTAGATCGAGAATTTCCAAAGAACGATTATCTGCGCATCGAAAAGGGAGAGGCAATCCTGAAGCGATTTCGGCGCAACTCAGACCCCGCCGGGCTTCGATCGTTTGAGCGCCTCTTGAAAGATCGGATGATTCCGGTCGGCATCCTGGACGTCCTCGCGGACACCGAAGAGTGGCTGAACTGGACAAGGCATTTCGGTCCGATCTCAGGCCACGACAGCAAACTCGCCAATCCCGCCGAGCGGTATCTCGTAACGACCTTCTGCTATGGATTCGATTTCGGTCCAACACAAACATCGCGATCAATACGTGGCCTCGACCGGAGGCAAGTGGCTTTCGTTAACCAGCGTCACGTCACCGAAGACAAGCTGAATGAGGCCATCACAACAGTCATCAACGGGTACAACCAGTTCTCCTTGCCGAAGATCTGGGGGTTGGGCAAACATGCCTCTGCCGACGGAACCAAATGGGATCTCCACGCCCAGAACCTCATGTCCGAATATCATTTGCGATACGGTGGTTATGGAGGGATCGGCTACTACCTGGTTTCCGACATGTACATCGCGCTTTTCTCCCGGTTCACCACCTGCGGTTCATGGGAGGGGCACAACATTTTGGACTACCTCGTGGAGAATGATTCGGACGTGCGGCCGGATACGATCCACGCCGACACGCAAGGCCAGAGCGCGGCGATCTTCGGGCTCGCGCACTTGCTCGGCATCCAGCTTCAACCGCGGATTCGCAATTGGAAAGGGCTTTACTTCTATCGCTCCAAACACGAAGTGCAATACGAACACATCGATCTCCTGTTCTCGAAGACGGTCGATTGGAACCTCATCGAGACTATGCTGCCGGAGATGCTGCGGGTCGCCGTGTCCATTGGAGCCGGCAGGATCAAGCCCTCGACCATTCTCCGACGGCTGGCAACTTACTCACGCAAGAGCAAACTCTATTTTGCCTTCCGCGAGTTGGGCCATGCGGTTCGTACAAGCTTCCTACTCGAATATCTTTCTGATGTCGAATTGCGGCGGCTGATCCAGTCCGCAACAAACAAGAGCGAACGTTTCAATCAGTTCGTTCAGTGGATCGCCTTCGGAGGCGGTGCGCTAGCCGCCGAAGGCGTACGCGACGAGCAGCGCAAGTTCATCAAATACAACCATCTCGTGGCGAATTTGCTGATCTTTCACAACGTCGTGACCATGAGCAAAGCACTGGAACGGCTCGCCGCAGAAGGACATGCGCTTGATGCGGAACTCATCGCATCTACAAGTCCATACCAGACCGAACACCTCAATCGTTTCGGGCGTTACGCTCTAAATCGAGACCGGGTTCCAGAACCCCTCGACAGTGTTCGAGAGTTCAGAATGCCACCACGCGCCGAAAGGATTACCCACCCCGCCCAAGTCGCTGTGTGACAATTTAACACGAATCCTTACCGTGGGTGAGAGCGAGACGGTGATCGCCGCGCAACAGGCGAACGGCTTTGGCCGACTCGGTGCTCGCGTTCTTGACCGCCTGGGCTTCGTCGAGAATCACATAGTCGAAGACGAGATCCTTGAACTTCAACGCGTCGCGGCGCAACGTTCCATAAGTAGTCAGGATCAGGTCGTAGCCGGACAGCAGCTTGTACCGATGCCGATCAACGCCGGTGAAATCGAGCACGTCCAACTGCGGCGTGAAGCGCTCGACCTCCTGCTTCCAGTTGAAGATCAGCGATTTGGGAACCACGACCAGCGAGGGGTTGACGATCTCGCCTTTGGCGCGCAGTTCGCGGCGGGTCTCCAGCAGCGCCAGCACCTGCGCGGTCTTGCCCACGCCCATATCGTCGGCCAGGCAACCGCCAAACGAGAACTGACGCAGGAAGTGCATCCATCCCAGGCCTGCTTACTGATACCCGCGCAGTGTGCCGATAAATCCCGCCGATTGCTCCGCAGGGTTGACCTGCTGAAAGCGCTCCAGTTCCTGGCGAACGCGGAGAAACGTTTCGTCGCAGTCGATCTCCGGCTGGGTGGCGAGCAGGGCATCGAGCAGCCCCGCCTGACCGGAGCTGAAGCGGATGGCCTCGCCCGCCGCTTCGCCCATCGCGGCCACAACGCCGAAGCGGCTCAGCCACTCTTCCGGCAGCAGGCCATAGGAGCCGTCATCGAGCGTCACCATCGCCTCGCCGCGCTTGAGGGCTTGCAGCAGTTGCGGCAACTGCGCCGTGGCGCCGCCATAATCGACATCGCCATGCAACTCGAACCAGTCCACGCCGCTGGTCACCTTGGCGCGCGTGAATGCGGCGTGGCGAAAGACCTTGCCTTCGGCGACAATGTGCCAGCCCGCCTGCGCCAGGGCGCGTACCGCGCGCGGCAGTTTGCCGGGATGCAGATTCCAGCCCGCCTCGCGGTTCCAGCTCGTGGGGAGATAGCGTCCACCCAGCTCATAGAGGAGTTCTGAGGCCGCCTTCTCCGTTGCAAAATCGCGGCGCACAAACCGCCGCGTGGATGCCTCGTAGAAGCCTTGCGCCGCTTCCTTTTCCGGGATCGAGCGGCCTTGGTAATCGAAGGACAAATCAGCGCTCAAGCGGTCCGCCTCATACCGTAGTTTCGGTTTGGAAATCTTCAGGCACGGTCGCGGGGTGAGCGTAACCTCTTCGAATTGCAAATGCTCAGGCAGATCGAGCGCGGGCAAAACCGGCGAATTGAGCAGACTGGCGAGAAACTCGTCCCGGTCTTCGGCGGGAACGGCAATCGATTTGCTTTTGCGAAGATGGGCGATCCAGGGAAAGGCCGCATCCTCATCGAGCGGGGCTACGCGCTCTGCCGTGAAAAGAAAGCCGCCGGGAGTAACCAGCAGCGGCCCGGCCACATCCATTCTCAGCGCACCGCGACGAAATTCTCCCGTCAATACATAGGTTTGGCGAGAAACTTCGCGCATCTGCAAGAAGAATTTCCAGGGATCGCCTTCATCCCAAAGCAGAGGAACCAGCTCAGTGTCGGCCTTTTCATGTGAGAGAAAGCAGCGGCCGGTACGAACCGCCCTGGGCAACACCGCTTTTCCCAGCACCGGCGTTACAGAATAGGAAGCGGAGACCGGCTCATAAGAGTTGTAGCCGCCGTAGCCGTAATTCCTTCCTCCCCCCATGAGCAGCGACAGAATTTCGCGGTCCTCGGCAACGGGCAGCGATGATACCGCCGAGCGTTGCAACGAGAGCGGCCGGGCCATCTTCCAGCCGCCGTTCTTCTTCGGCTCGCGGGATTCGAGCGAGATTATCAGCACTGCCGACTTCTGGCTTTCGGCAATTCCCACGATGTAGAGAATCTCCGCGTTTTTCGGCCAGCGGCTCTCCCAGGCAGCCGGTACCGGAGCGGAGAAGAGGCTGCTCAATTGAGCCTTCCACGGCGTGGGTTGTGGCGACGCTTTGGAGGCTGGCTTCGGCTTGAATCGCGGAGGGGGCTCGATTGCCGCCTCGGCGGCGTCCATTGCGGCATACCGACTGAGCAGCGACTCAGTATCCAGAGGCACCACGCGCGCCGCAACCGCATAGGAGAGGTAATTTTGCTCGTCCGCTGCCAGTACCGCGGCCCAGAGATGCTTGCAGGGCTGGTCGTTCTCGATGAAATAAGGGCAATCGCACAGGACCTCGAGCCGACTTCCTGTCCATTGCAACATCACTTGATAGAAATCCGATCCCCGCACCTGGGCGCCGAACTCCGCAGCGGAGCCGTATCCATTGCGCACCCGCCGCTGACGAAAATAGTCGTGTCCGCGCTCGCGGATCGTCGAGTGAAATTGGCTGGCCAGAATAGGAGCAAGAAGCATCGATGCGCGCCTTCAAGATTTCCAATCCATTTTATTAGGCTAGGCCTGCTATCGCTACAATTCATCAAACACGTTGCCGGCAGAGCCAAAGACTGCGTGGCGAACCCAAAGAGGCCCTCACAGAGGTCTGCTATCGTGCCTAAAATCCGAATCGTGTCTTCTCCTCTTATCCTCCCGTACAACTGGAGTTCGATATGCCCCCTACTCCAATCTCTGCATGTCGGACCTGTGTTGTACGCAGAGCACCTTCGGATGAAATCGATTGGGGCCCAGTACTCGCACTAACGCGAGCCCACGATCAAACCATAGATGTGTGAACCGTATTTTTTTACGATGCTGATCCCAATGCCTGGCACAGCCAGTAGCTCCGCATCGTTATGGGGACAGGCCGTAGCGATACCTCGCAGCGCCCGGTCGCCAAAGATCCGAAATGCCGGAACATTTCTGCGCTTTGCCTCGCTCAAACGCCAGGTACGCAATGCTTGCTCAATGCCAATCTGGCTCCCCGGTTCGGACGCAGCTGCTCGTGTTTTGCCCTTTCCAGATTGCGGTCGAGCGGTGGAGCTCTGTGACCCCATGGACTTTCCGGACTTCTTCTTGAGTTTGCGTTTGGCAACGGACCGTCGAGCATCCTTCATGACGAAGAGCACCGGCGTGGTCTGATTGGTAGCTCGCCCGGCTGGAGTAAGACTGACGGTGCGGTAGGGAATCTGTTTGCCTTGCTTTTCGAACACGGCATCGGCAAACGTCAGGAGCTCTGCCCGGGCCATGGCTCCTAACACCTCTTCGAAGTTGTCCCTGCTGATCTCATTTCCTGGGTAAAGCTCCGCGTAAAGCTTGCCGGTCGATTTGGTACGGACCGACTGCATGACGCTCAACACTCGATAGAGAGCCGTGCGCTCCTGTTCCGTTGCGTTTCGGAATCTTTGGGCAACGCACTTGGACGGAGCACAGAAATCGCAGGCGCCACAAGAGGTGGCGCTGTCCGATGTATCGCCAAAGTGGCGAACAAGAGACATCATGCGGCATTGATTGCTCTCCGCAAAGCGAATCATCTGGTCGATCTGTGCCCGCTTTTGTTCCCCCTGCAGGATGTAGGATGGGCGCCACTGCCCCTCGCCCTGGCTTACATTCTCCGCGAAATCAAGGACGGCGCCTTTGTGAATCCAAAGTTTCTCGATGGTTTTGTCGAAGAGTTCTTCCTCCATGGCCAAGGCTTTGCGGAGCCTTTCCTTAGGTTGGGGCTCTGCCTGAAGGTTTGCGAAGACTCGATCCAGCAACGAAACATCCGGGTAGTCTCGACTGAAGAAAAAGTCATGAGTGTGCCGGTCTCCATACGAATGCATGAGGATGGCGCGACTCGGATTCCCGTCGCGGCCTGCACGGCCAATCTCCTGGTAGTACCCTTCCAGACTGCCCGGCAGCGCGGTGTGAATCACGGTTCGAACATCCGGCTTGTCAATACCCATCCCAAACGCAGTGGTTGCCACCATCACATCCAGCTTTCCCGCCATGAATTCTTCCTGGACTCGCCGCCGCCTCTCGGCATCAAGCCCGGCATGGTAGCTGGCTACGGCAAACTCGCCTGCCCAATCCTCCGCCAAACTGTCCGCCTGCTTGCGCGTAGGAGCGTACACGATGGCTGGCCGGTGTTTGGCTTCGATCAAGATCTCGAGAGCAAGCGGAGGCCGCTCGGAAGGCAAAGCTTCTACAATTTCAATCCCGATGTTTTCGCGACGGAATCCATGGATAAAGTGTGTGGGCTCGGTCAGCCCGAGTTGAATTGCGATGTCGTTTTGAACCAGGGGCGTCGCCGTTGCCGTCAGTGCCAGTACCGGCGCAGGGCGAAGGCTCGGCAGATACTGGCCAAGCATCCGATAGTCAGGGCGAAAATCGTGACCCCATTGGGATATACAGTGCGCCTCGTCGATCGCGATCAGCAATGGTTTTCGCTTGGCTAACATCTCAGGAAAGCCTCCCACCCGGAGCCGCTCCGGCGCAATGAAGAGAAACTGCAACCTTCCACCAAGATACTCGGAACAGACCCGGCGGGATGTCTCACGATCGCGACCTGAATGGATGCACTCCACAGCGAAGCCTCGCTCCTTGAGCTTCAGCACCTGATCGTCCATCAATGCGATGAGCGGGCTGATCACGAGAGTGGTCCCGCCCCGTGCCAATCCTGGCAGTTGGTAGCAGAGCGACTTGCCCGAGCCCGTCGGCATGACGAGCAGTGCGTCTTTGCCCGCGGTGACTGCCTGGCAAACGGCTTCCTGATTGGGCCGGAACTTGGAGAAGCCGAATGCGTCTTGTAGAAGCTCGGCGAGAGTCGCGCTTTTGGAGAAGGTCCGTGGGCTTGGCAGATCGGGAGAATCGGAGATCTTGGGAAGGACCTCGATCGCAGCTCGTTGCACCGGCGAACTCTGACGAACCTTCCCGACTACGGAACGGACGTATTGACTGATGCCATCCAGAAATGGTTCCAGCCGGGATTCGCCGTGATGGATCTTTTTGAGGAATGCCTCCCACTGGCCGGTCATCGCCGGGCTCTTCACTTCCGGATGAACTACCTCAATGAGATGGATCCCCTTTTCTGTAGCCTCCAGGTTCTTCCCCGTGCGAACGATGAAGCCGCGCTTCAATAGCACTTCGATCGTAGCCGCCCGCGTGGCAGGCGTGCCGAGCCCCGTCTCTTTCATCGCTTCGGACAGTTCCCTCTCGTCCAGGCTTTGGCCCGCCGTCTGCATCGCGGTCAGGAGAGTGCCCTCGGTAAACCGCTTCGGGGGCCTGGTCTTCTTTTTCTTGGTTTCTATTTCTCTAACGTCCTGAGCCTGCCCCCTGGCAAGCGTTACCGGCAATATCTGTTCGGCAGTTTCCTCCTCAGCACCGCCACTGGTAGCCCGCTTTCGTCCTTCCGCCCCGATATCAAGCGCCTTCCAACCCATCTGTTGCACTACCGTGCCCGTGGTTCGATAACGGTCCACAATCTTTCCGTTCGCGATTGCCGTAATTACGGTCGTCACAGCTTGGAGGTAATCGTCATGCCACATCATGAGGAAGCGGCGGCAGATCAGGCCGTAAACCTTGCGCTCGTCTTCGGCAAGGTGGACCTTTTCAGGAGTTACCGCAGTGGGAATGATGGCATGGTGGTCACTCACTTTCGTGTCGTCTACATACCTCTTTCCCAGCGGGCGCTCTCCTGTCCCTGCAGCCAGTTGTTGGGTATAGCTTGACGAAACCGCGGCAACAATTCCCCGGACGGTAGCGGCAACATCGGCTGAGAGATGACGGCTATCCGTTCTTGGATAGCTGATCAGTTTGTGCCGTTCATAGAGAGCCTGGGCAGTATCAAGGGTTTGTTGCGCGCTGAAGCCGAACAGGCGATTGGCATGCCGCTGAAGTTCCGTTAGGTCGTAAAGCAGAGGTGGTTGCATCCGCTTCGTCTCGGAAGAGAGGGACGCGATGACTGCTTCCCCCGTTTGAGCACGCAGGACAATGAGGTTGGCTTCCTGACCATCGGCGGGCAATCGCGAGGCGTTCGCCGGGGCGTCGTTGTCCGCGCTCGACCTCGCTTGCGGGCGGAACCAGGTTCCTTGATAGCTTTCCTTGTTCCGATTGTCCCGCCCCTGAAATGTTGCAACGACCTCGATGTACTCCTCGGAGACAAAGCTCCGCAGAGCCAGTTCGCGATCGACGATCATCGCCAGAGTCGGCGTCTGCACCCGCCCGACAGAAAGCTCCTCGTTGTAGACAATCGAATAGGCGCGTGACAGATTCATACCAACCAGCCAATCGGCTCTGCTCCGGCCGCTGGCGGCGTCAGCCAATCGATCGTATTCACTTCCAGGACGAAGCTTGTCGAACCCCTTGCGGATGGCATCCGGAGTCAACGAGGAAATCCAAAGCCGGCTGACGGGCTTTTTGCACTTCGCCGCCTCGTAGATGTAGCGGAAGATCAGTTCTCCCTCTCGCCCAGCGTCGGTCGCGCACACGATCCGCGACACCCGCGCGGACGTCAGGATTTTTCGCACTACCTCGAACTGATCTTTGGTTCTCTCGTAGACAACCAGAGGCCACTGCCCGGGCAGGATCGGCAGTTGATCGAAGCGCCACTGCCGCCATTCAGGGTTGATCTCGTGAGGCTGAGCCAGGGAAACCAGATGCCCGATAGCCCAGGTGACAACATAGCCGTTCCCCTCGAGATAGCCCTTGCCACGCTGGCCGGCTCCGAGGACACGGGCAATGTCTTGCGCGACTGAAGGCTTCTCGGCGAGAACCGCGATGGCACTGGATTCGCTTGCTTTCAACTGTCACCTCAGGCTACGAGACCATACCGCCGCGGGCTGGCCCTTCCCCGATGTACTCGTTCTTGTTCCGCCGCCTCGGAAGAGGCATTCCACCATCGGTGCCATGGCTGCAGGCCACTCCCAACGCAACTCCCATTCGCTGCCTCAACATGATCACCTCCCAAGGCTGCATGCACTCGTAATCTTTCATTGCCGCCAATTCCCAGACATGCCGCCTCAAGGCACTTCGACATCCACAGGAGCTCCATAATTGGTGGGGGCTGCTCCAGCCTCGACGCCCAATTCCCCGCTGTAGACCGAAGCAAAAACCTCTTCCATCCGCCCTTCCTTGTAGAGCTCATCGAGCGAGGCCAGCCCAAACGTCTCCAGAAACAACTGCGTAGTCCGCCAGATCCTCTCCCGCCGTGGCCCGAGGCGCGCAGTACGTGCGATCAGCTTGCGGTTGCGCAGCGTGTCGATGGCGCTCGCGCTTTCGATCCCGCGGATAGCATTGATGTCGCGCGTGGTCACCGGCTGCTTGAGCGCCACGATGGCCAGTGTCTCGAGGGCCTGCGAGGTCAGGGGTTTGGGCCTGCGCTCGGGCATGAGCCGTCCGATCAGATCGGCATACTGGGGCTTGGTTTCGATGCGGACCCCATGAGGCCGGCGCCGCAGCTGGATGCCACGGTCGGCGCCCAGAAGATCGGCTTCGAACTCCCGCAGCGCCTCGTCGACCTCGTCCTCGGTGACTGCGAGGCACTCGGCCAGGGCCTTAATCGTCACCGGACGGTCGGAGGCTACCAGCAGCGCCTCGACCTTGGGCTTCAGTTCCCATATCTGTTCCAAGAAAACCTCCCCTCAGAGCCCCAGCTTGCCGGCCGCGGCCTGGCGGTCCTTCTGATCCTCGCGCGCATAGCGGTGCACCATGGCGATCGACTTGTGCCCGGTCTGCTTCATGATCTGCCGGTCGGTGGCGCCGTTGGCCGAGGCCTCCGTCACAAACCCCGCCCTGAGCGAGTGCCCGCCGTACTGCTCGGGATGGGCCAGATGCGCTCTCCGAACCAGGCGCTGGACGATCCGCCCGATCGAGTCCTTGTCCAGACCCGGGCCGACGTTGCCATGCTGGCCGACGCGGCGGAAGACCTGGCCGCTTTTCACGCCGGAGATTTTGAGCCAGTTCTCGAGAGCCATCACCGGGCAGGTCATGTCGTGGACCCCCAACAGGATCTCGACTTCCCTTCCCTCCCCTTCCTGGTCGGTCTTCGAACGCGGGATCGTGAGCGTGACTCCCTTGCGGTGCCAGGCGATCTCTTCGACCTTCAAGGCCGCAAGTTCGGACCGCCGCAGGCTCCCGGCGAAACCGATGAGAAGCAGCGCCTTGTCGCGCGCCGCCGCGATCGGGCCCTCGAGGGAGTTGATCAGCTTCACGAGCCGGTCCCGGGTGAGCGGCTTTTTCCTGGTCTGGGCGACGCCCAGTTTGCGGCGGATCCCGTGCAGGGTGTCAGCGACCAGGCGATGGTTCATGGTGGCCGGCGAATCGAGATTGTTTTCCTTGTGCGCCCAGTTGATCGAAGTCAGCCGGCGGGTGATGGTGGCCGCCTTGCGCGGTTTTTCGTCTTCCATTGGCGTGGCAAGCGAGGTAAGATAGAGGGCAACCGTGGACGGAGTCGCCGGAAGCGATGCCAAGCCGTTCGCGTCGCACCACGAGACGAAGTGCCGCCAGTCAGAGTCGTACGCCCGCCGGGTCGCCTTGGCCTTGGCCTGCTCCATATATTTGTGGGCGGCCTGGACGGTCTCATACAGCGGATCGCCCAAGGGCAGGCTGGGGAGACGGTGGGCCAGACCGGGTTCGGCCTGAATCCTGGCCGGAGCGGCATTTGGACCCGGCGGCAGGATCTCGGGCTGCGGGGTTGTTTCGGTGGTTTCTGGCATCGGTGGCAGATTCTCCTAGTTAAGTCCCAAAAATTGCCTCAAAAGTCATTCTACGCCAGCGTGCCTGAGAAGGATATATTATCAGGCGTTATAAATTTGATTCATGGTGCGCGGACGCGCATTAACATGTACACCGTGCTATGCTTCGATTATGCCAGCAAAGCCCCGGTGGCACGCCGATCTCGACAAAATCCGCGCCGCGGCCGAGGCGCTCAAGGCCCCCTTCCTCGACCGCCCGGCCATCGAGCGCCTGTTCGGCGTCAAAGCCCGCCAGGCCAACAAGCTCATGCGCCGCCTGGGCGGCTACCGGCTCGGCAATGCGGATCTGGTCGGCCGCGAGGACCTGCTGGCCAGGCTCGACGGGCTGGCCGGCCCCGACGGCTATCAAGGGCAGGTTACCCGCAGGGCTCGGGTGCTCGAGGCCCTGGACGAGGTCCGCGGCCAGGCCCGCCCGCGCCGCGTCTCCGCTCCCCCTCCCCGGAGACAGGACGCGGCGCTGCCCGAGGGCGCGCGCCTCACGGGGCCCGGCGAGCTGACCATCTCCTTTACTTCCGCCGAGGATCTATTGGGCCGGGTCATGGGCCTGGCCCAGGCGGCTTCGGAGAACTTCGCCGCCTTCGAAGCGGGCCTGCTTCCCTTCCCTGCCCCCGATTCGCCGGATCCGGATTCCGTGCCCGGGGACCTCCGATGAGCGAGGAAAACACCCAGCTCGCCATCTCGGTGACCCGCTACGAGGGGCCCTTCGATCTGCTCCTGGGCCTGATCCGGCGCAACGAGTATCCGATCGACGATCTCCCGGTTTTGGAGATTACGGGTCAATTCCTGGCCTACGTCAAGACGTCCCCGGAACTGGACTCCGAACTAGGAGGCGAGTTCGTCGAGGTGGCCTCCTGGCTGGTTCTGCTCAAGTCGCGCAGCCTGCTGCCGGCTGCGAAAGACGACGGCCCGACCCCTCAGGAGGAGCTGCGACGGGCTGTACTCGACCACGAGACCCTGCTGGCGACTTCGGATTTCCTGCGTGTGCGCGCTGGGAAATCGCGCCCCGGGAGCGCAGGGGCGCCGGGCGCGCGAGGCGATCTCGTGCTTGAGCTCTCCGACGAGGACAACCCCACGGTTCAAGACGTGCTCGAGGCTGCCCGGCGGGCGCTCGAGTCGGCGCGGGCCGCCCGCTCGCTCGAGAATACGGAGACCGGAAGCGCCTCCGTCGAGGACCTGGCTCGGTGGATCGGCGCCCGCCTGGCCTCGGTTCCCCTCTCGACCGCTGTGTCGACCGGGGACTGGTTCAGGGAACTTACCACCGGTCAGGCCCGGGCCGCGCTGCTGCTGGCGTTACTGGAGCTGGCCCGGAAGGGGATCCTCCTCCTCTATCAGGGGGAGGATTATGCTCCGATCCGCGTCAAACCGCTCGAGGCAGTTCCTCCGGACCTTCCACTCGATGCTTTCTCGTACGGTGACGCGTCTGCAGCTGGCTGAGCAGAGGGCTTCGGCGGTTCGATGCGAAGAGGTGTTTGGGGCGCCCGGTGTTCGTGCCGCGTCGAGCGGGAAGCAACCTGTACCGCGCCGGCTCCGGCGTGCGGGCGATCGGCCCGCATGTATTCCCCCTTGTTCAGGATGGCGGACGAGTCTAAGTCTGGGGGACGAGGTCTGGCGACGGGGGCTGGGTGAAAGCGGCCCGCTCGAACTGTTGGTAGAGGGCAGCCCGCTGAAGCTCCCGGCGGCGAAGTGTGCGTTCAAGATGGACAGTTCCCTCCCCCGCCGCCGCGGCCTGGGCATATTCGCGGAGGTCGGCCGCTTGCGCCTGCAGCAGCGCGATCAGGTCGTCGGCCAAACCCTCGATGCGGGCGGTATGCGAGGCATTGCTCATTGGAACTCCTTCCGGGACGTGAGAGATGTTCGGCTTGAATCTACCTGGATTCCGGTTTGGTTTACTGCCTGAAGTATAGGTGGCGGCTGCAATGTCGGCACTATTTCGGTCGATCCGCATGACGGACAATGTTTTGCAGAAGCAGGGCGGGAGCGCGGTTCGGATGCGTGTCCGTTCGAGGCATACACATTTGGGCTGCCCTGCGAAATGCACTGCGGATTTGGAAACCCCCGTGTCTTGCTAAATGGCGAACACTAACATGTGTGTGATATTGTGTGCTGTTTCGTGGGCGGTTTCGTGTGCGTCGAATCGGTGCGGAATGGGGGAATGGAGCGGGCCGAGCTACTGGGCTTCAACCTCCCTGCCCCACAAAGTTCAGGCTCCATTTGCGCTAGTCCATCGAATTGCCCACGTCTCGCAAACGCGCACGAAGGTGCAATCCGGACCTTTTCGTTTGGAGTTAAAGGAGTCGCTGTAGGAGTCGTTTCGTCACAATTGCCTAACACACAGTGTGTTCTAAGCGTACACGTAACGTATAGCACACAACACTTGCAGGCACACATGTGTGCACACTTGCAGACGAACCAGATAAGTACACAAGTACGCATACCAGTGACGTATACATGTGTACCAGGCTGTGTAGTAGACTGAGTTGTGTAATTACAGGTGTGCCCTTCGGTGTCGGACACTGCAAGTACACGCTTTTGTGTCGTACACAACTTGGTGTGCGCTTCAGAACACGGCGCGCACCCTTCATTCGCTTCGCCGAGCTGGACGTTCAACTTCCCGCAGGAGACTCCAAAATGCCAGTTATCGTCGCCGCAAACCCGAAGGGTGGAAGCGGAAAATCTACATGTTGCATTGTCCTAGGGACAACGCTTGCGAGCCTCGGTGGAACTGTGCGGGTAATTGATGCCGATCCCCAGAGGACCTTGGGCCGCTGGAGTGAGGGAAGCAGCCGTTATAAGGAAATCGTTGCAATACCCAACCCGGGAGAAGATCTAACAGACCTCATCGACCGGCTGGCATCGCAATATCAGTTCGTCATCATCGATGTGCAGGGGACCGCAAACCAGGAAATGGCCGCTGCAATGTCCCGCGCAGACTTAGTTCTGATACCGATGCAAGCTAAGACAGCTGACGCCGATGTAGCGACAAGAGCCATTGGCCTCCTTCGCTCCCAAGAGAAGCTCTTTAAGCGCTCAATCAGGCACGGGATCTTATTCATGAGAACGAGTCCGATTATCATCACGCGCGAAGAACGAGACATTCGGCAAAGCATCGCAAATGCACAAATACCGCGTTTCACTACGAGTCTGAATGAGCGAACAGCCTATTCCCATATGTTTGCCCAGAAGATGTCCCTAGAGGAACTTTCATCTGCCGAAACAAACGGCCTGCCCGCCGCCATTGAAAACGCGGCCAAGTTGACTGCAGAAATCATCGAAACGCTTCGGGGCAATAAGGAGCTGGAAAAATGAATAAGACCGATCCCTTTGCTACTCTCGCTGACTTTACTCCCAAGCAACCGCCAATGGCAGAAACTGCGCCTCCGGCATCACAGGTGAACAGCCACGCTGAACAGCACGGCTTTTCAATCAGTAATTTCGAGGAGAAAGCGAGACCGTTCGAATCACGCAGAGTCTCCCGAACCCCAAAGACTCTAGCGAAAACAATCAGACTGAGAGTTGCTGACTGGAACAAATTCGTGAAGTTCTGCATGGAAAACAACTGCACCGCGGCAGAAGGTTTTTCGCTCCTAACCGCATCACTGCCTCCAGACAATTGAAGACGAGATCCAAGGTGTCTTTCGTTAGCCACGCATAGGCTGATTGCGATGCCAGCAAACTCAATGGGTAACTAAAGAACTTGAGGGCATGGACCACAGGGCCCTCATCATTGAGCTACTTGCTCCCTCTGTCTAGCCTCGTCGCATCATCCAAAATGCTTCCCAAGGCTTCCGTACTCTGGCTGTAAGCAGTCTATTATCTCGTTACTTTCATTATGGTTACAACCAACCCTACAGCCCAAGTACGGAGATTCGAACCGTCTACGCCATCCGGTTTCCGTACTCTGGCTGTATCTGCGCATCTATCTCGTTGTGTTTCAGCTGTTTGATCACGTGCTTACAGTCCAAATACGGAGTAGAGGACTCCAGACCCCCCACTTCTCCGTACTTCGGCTGTAACCGTCTCTGCATACCATTGATTCTTCAGATTTTAGCTGTGTCATTCAATACGAAGATAAATACCAAGATAGAGGAGTCCCCACCTGAATTGCACCCCTCCCACCGCGTCAGACCCGAAAGTAGATGGATTTATCTTGTTGTTTTTGTTTAACTTCCACTCGATTACAGCCCAAGTACGGGCCTGCGTCCGCCATATATTTTAGCCGTCCACTCATTCCGGCGAACACCGGAGTCGCGCCATCACAGACGCCTCAAATGCCTTCGACATTCTTCCTCTTGGGTGTTTCCTTCAGAATCTACCTCTATATCGGCCTCGCCGTGGGCACGTCAACCGGAAGAGGGCTGCCAGTGTCCCGATCTCGCCACGAGATTTCCCCCCAATCCCGTACTTAGGCTGTATTCACGCGCACAACTCATTTATTTATCTATACTTACATGTTCTGGACACCCTGGCCTTCTATTCGTCGCGTTGACCCCCGTACTTGGACTGTAAAAACGCCCGTACTGGGACTGTATTCTCCCATACTTCGGCTGTAAGCGCCCGTACTGGGACTGCGCTGATCCGTACTTGGGCTGCACTCGTCCGTACCTGGGCTGTACAAATCAACCTCTATCTAGCTTACTTTCATCGCGTTACATTCATTCAGGTTGTCTTTAGGCTGACTTAGGTGAAGAAGAATTCAGAACAACAACAACTCTTGCCAGCACCCGACTTTCACCGAACCAATAGCCATGCGTTTTGTTGATGATGTATTTGTCCGTTTCCGCCACACCTCAAACTCCTCGAATTCCCACTAGAGCATTGCCAACCTCTACACCGCATATCACACCCAGTGCAATCATTTCCCTCCAAAACCACCCAGAACGAACCCTCGCCCTATTCAGGCGCCAGATTCCCGTACTAGGGCTGTACAAACCACTCGTTAACTCGCTTACTTTCTTCCGGTTGTACAAACCCAATGCACAAACCTCACATTTCTGAAGAGTGTTCCCGTCGCTACCCTGTAACATGAATACCGAGTGATCCATGCCCAAGCCGCAAGCCCATCGTCAAACCACCATCGCGCCCAGCTCAACTGAGACAACTGCAGCACTCGTTCCCTATGTTCATGCCGACTTGGTCCGCACGGAAAGGAACCTGCTTCAGATCGGGTTTTTCGGCAGCCACGACCCCCGCCAAAAGATATCCAGGCGTCGAATCGAGCAGGTTGTTACGCGCGACGGCCGTCCAGTGACCATCGTGGCTGAATTCGAAGCCCCGTTGCGTCTCGGCCTCCCCTCAACAAACGATCTCGACCGATTTCTCGTTTTCCTGAAACTCGCCGGGGAACAGCGTGCCCGCCAAGGCCGCCTAATGAATCCCATTTGCTTCTCCGCTGCTAGGATGCTGAGTGAACTGCGCCAGTCTGATGGGAGCAAGAACTACGACGCCATTGAGGCTTGGTGTGATCGCATGAAACAGACCTCCATTCGATCAGAGATGGCTGTTTTTCTGTCTGAGTCGCGGAAGTATGCGAATCGCTCTGTTAGCGTGTTCCGAACATACGAGCGGCTCGGCGAAGAATCACTCGTTGGGCGCAGAGAACGAAAAGATGATTTTGCAATCTGGGTGGAAGACTGGCTCCTGGACAATCTGAACAACGATTTCATAGTGCTTGAGGACCTAAGCACATACATTCAGCTCTCGCGCCCAGTTGCAAAAGGTATGTTCGGGCATCTCCTAGTCTGGTTCAGAGCCAGTAATGGCCGCAAGGTTGAAAAAGACTACAACAATCTCTGTGCTCTGCTAAACATCAAAGCCTATACCCAGTTTTCGAGGATACACGATAACCTCGGCAAGTCGCTTGACGAGCTGAAAGGAATAGGCTACATATCCGAATGGGAAATTGCCCGAATGTCGTCAAAAGACGGTTACAAAATCAACATGTGGCCTGGCGAGAATCTTCTCGCGTTCCTGCGAACCCATACTAAGGCACTCAATGGCAATGGTCATGGCCTCCTCGAGACGGCGGTAGACCAGCAAGCTGGCGCGTCATCTACGCCACCCTTGCTAGTAGGCGATAAACAGCAGGCATTGCGTGCGCTGCTTGCGTACGGGGTAGCTCCACGTAAGGCCGAACAACTAGCACGAAACGTCGATGCTGCCGACATTATTGACCACATAGAATATGTTGACTTCATCGCAGCTTCTCCCGGTCCACGCAAAGTGAGAACCCGCACCGGCCTTCTGATTAGTCTGCTTGATGAGAATACACCTGTTCCTTCAGATTTCATGACGAGCCGCAAGCGCAAGGCAGCAGAGGCAGCCGCCGGAGCCGCTAAACAGATTGCAACGGAAGTTGCAGTTGCTGTGGACACAGGGCGTGCAGAGTATGAAGCATGGGTTGCCACCCAGGTAGATGCAGCGCTTCAACGGCGGTTTCCAGGCGAGTTGCTTTCCGTGAGATTAAGGGACGAAGCAGCCATTCAAAGCAAAGCGAATATCCGGTTTGCCCAGATTCCCCCCAAGTTCAAAGAACAGGTCGCGCTGCAAATTATCCGAAAAGAGATCAGGGAGGATCTCGCACTTCCGACGTGCGAGGACTGGTGCAGAACACACGCGCAGTACGATCTCTTTAGCTAGATTGCGGGTACGATGGGGGAAGGGAAATTCCCCAGAGCCGAGGTTTACAGTCAAAGGGGTCTAGGACAAAAAATCTCAACAGATGAGCCTACAAGTGGCTTTGGCTCGAAGAGCAATGCAACCTCGCAGGCTTGACTACCCGGCCTTTTGGCAATTCCTTCGCTGAGCATCTTGTCGCACCGAAGCAGGCCCTGGCGAAAGAGGTTCGCGAACAGTTGGCATTACCAACCTTTGAGGACTGGTGGAAGTTACACGCGCAGCGGGACCTGTTCGAGAAATAGACTGCCAATTGTGCGATGGCGTTGGCTTTGTCAGGACAACTCTGCCCGGCGGCGCATCCGCTACCAAACCCTGCCAATGCCAGATTGACCAACGCATTGCCCTTGCGTTGCGCCGCGCCGGCATACCCACACGGTACGAACACTGCACCCTGGACAACTTCGACGCCGCCTATCCAGGTGCGGACCGCTCTCTGACTGCGGCACAAATGCAGGTCCGCGGTTTCGCCGCCAACTATCCATTGGAGACCCGCGGGTTTCTTCTTGTCGGAACGATCGGGACAGGGAAGACCCATCTGGCTGTAGGCGCGCTTAAGGCACTGTTAACCGAACGGGGCGCCCAATGCCTATTTTGCGATTATCGCGAACTCTTGAGGCAGATCCAGAACACCTACAACTCCCAGGTAACAGCCACGGAACTCGAGATCCTGAATCCAGTCATGAATGCCGAGGTGCTAGTCCTTGACGACCTCGGCGCCATTCGCCCCAGCGAGTGGGTGTGGGACACGGTCTCTCTGATGATCAACAGCCGCTACAACAGCATGCGCACGACGATTATCACCACCAACTATCCAGCGTTGGGCCCCGGGGAAGGCGCCCTCCGCGCGGAAACGCTCGGTGACCGAATTGGAGAACGCATGCGGTCACGTCTGATAGAGATGTGCAGAGTGATCGAAATGCAAGGCCAGGATTACCGTCAACTGGTGGGACGCCAGGAACAATATAGACGCACCTGACGGAAGAGGGAAGGGAATTGATCGCCGAGCGCGCGGAATATGTCCGACGCTCGCGGTACGACACGCTTCCTGCCTGCCGGCCCCGTCTAGACTCCGCGTGTCTCTCGTGAACCTTGGCGACTGCAAGAATATGCTCCCAGCATTGAACAGAAGCCGCGTCTCGTTGTTTGTAAAATAGTAAACATCTGCGTATCGTATTCTTGGAGCAAGTGGTTGACCGTGCCAGCGTTGTCGCTTGGCCCCATAGCGGTTGGACCAGTTGCCCGATTTGATCGGGGAGAAAACATGGCAATTTCAGACATTCTGACAAGTATTGATCGCGAGATTTCCCAGCTGCAAGAGGCCCGCGCATTACTGGGCGGCGGAGCCGCGTCTGCGGCGAAGAAAGTATCAGCTCGACCCAGAACGGTAGCTGTCGCTGCGACCGCAGCGAAGCCTGACAAAAAGAAGAAGAGGAACCTCTCTCCCGAGGGGCGAAAGCGAATCGCAGAGGCTGTAAGAAAGCGCTGGGCTCGACAGAAGGCTGCTGGAGCGAAGTAGCAACGCGCCCTACGCAATGGACTTGAGCTGCGCGCAGGCCAATGCTTGCGTCAGCTCAGGTCTCGCTTTTGGATTTCCTCTTGCGGCCCAGGCGGCAGCTTTAGAGTGCGGGTTCCTGTCGCGGCAGACATAGGCTCCTTGTCAGCCTACCGACAACGGCGCACACGATCATAGACTGCTGGTAGCCTGGCCTGTTTGCCGGAGGAGCCGCCCATGGTTGGCCAACACATTGATCGTGACAAGCTCCGGGCGGCGATTCGCCGAGAAGGCAGCGACTGCATCTTCCACATGCTGGATGTCGCAATTGAGCTTCTGCCCCAGTCCAAACTGCGCAGGCTCATAGCCGGGTACATCAATCCAGCCGAGCTCTACGCGGATGGCGAAGGAAAACAGGATCTGATGGCGGCAGTCCAGGCATTCCACAAGGGGAGCCTGGCAGGAGAGTACTATCAGGCCTTTGCCGTCAATTCCAAAAATTACACCGATACTTCGAGCGGCACACTGGCCTGGAAAGCGGACTGCGGCCGCCTTCTCGAGCGGTGCGTGCAATGCGCAAAGACGGAAAACCCAACGACCGTATGCCAGGCTTTCGAGCTTGTCTTCAGCTTGGTTGACCGGATCGACGCAGGCGACGACGACATTCTCTTCTTCGCCGACGAAGGCGGTTCATGGGCTCTCGGAATCGACTGGGATAAGGTGTTGCCAGCCTGGTTTAAGGTCATTTCCGCGACGACTGATCCAGGCGAGTACCCACAGCGAATTGAAGCTATTCTGAAGAAACAATACACCCATGATCGGACTAAGGTCATGGCCGCGGCGAGTAGAGTCGCGACGCCGGCGCAACGCAGGGCGCTGCCCAAATTGTGAGGCAGTGACAAGCGTGCACGCGCTGAGGTTCTGATTTGCGGCAGATCCCAAAGCCGGCGAAATCGAGTGGCCGTACGAGACCAGGATCAGGTCTGGAATGCGGTCGCCATCAGAGATTGCTCCGCTTCTGGAATACCCAGCGTGTTTGCTTGGTCTCGCCACCCAGCAACCGCCGCCCGGACTTGCTTCAGCGCCCCGGCTGCTTCATGTGGACTCAGCCCATAGTCCTTGCATGCCTCCATCGCAATCGAGACATCGCAGGCCGTCTCGACCTCGTTGATCGACAGAGACAAGTCTGTCCGCTCGATCGACGGGTTCATATCGTAGGCGGGCGACAGCCGAATACCCTTTTCGTCAATGAAGAAGCCGTGATTGCGCAGATGGTCGTCGGTATTGTGAATCAGGATGTTAAACAAGACACGGCGGAACAATTGCTCACAATCGGCATGGGTGTTCGCACCCCTCGTCTGGAGAAGGTCGACCAGTTCAAGGTAGCTGGCTCCGGCCTCGCCGTCGGCCCGCTGCGTGAGGGTCATGGCTGAAACGAATGCCAGCCGGCCTCCCGACGCGGTTCGATCAAAGCGTCTTACCAAAAAGGTCGAGTACGGACTCTCCGGCAATCGAATCAACCTCGCCTCCGGGACCAGAATGCCCGCCTTTGCCGCAAGCCGGTGCGCGACCAACTCCCAACCGCCCACGTCGCGTGTGTCCTGCCGGCTCGGAAATTTGGCCATGCACAGAAAGCCTGCTTCATCGCGCACCGAGGCTTTGGGCCTGGCGCCGCCGAGTGAAGTTCCCGGTGCAAAGAGCTGCGCAAGCCATCGCTCATATTCCGGATGCTCTTCCTGATCGACATGCCGCTCAAACTGCAAACTGGCCGCCTGCAACTCACGCAGCGATGCAATCGGCGGCGCAGCAAGACGTCCGTCGCTGTCGATAAACTGCCCGTCCTCCGACACGCGGAAGCGCAACGCCCCCAGGCGAGTCTCGTCGTGCACGCCGAGGAGAAAATCCCACTCGGAGAGTGCGCGCGGCTTTCGCTTCTCTCTCCGCGCATGCATGTTTTCCCGCCGCTGCATCAACACTCTTCCCCATCGATCCGGAGACGAGTCCAGGAAAATGCCGAAGTTGGCCCGGCTGGGGGCGGGGTATTGGTGACCGGCGGCCAGGGCCAGGTCGGGGTCGAATGCAAAAGCCTCCGGCCCTTTCACCCATGCCCGCTCGTACTCGAAGGAAAAAATCTCCCCGGTCCCGCTGCTTTGGCAATGCAACACGCCCATCAGGGCCGGATGCACGAAGCGCTCGAGGTCCAGGCATACCTGGACTGTGTCGAATCGGGCCATCAGGAGAGTTCCTCCCCGGTGCCGGGATCATGGTCGGGCGGCGGTGGCGCCGCGAATCGCTTTGGCGCCCGGCGCCTGGTCGCCAGACTGGCGTCCTGTAGTTTGCGACCGAGCACGTCATCCGCGGCAAGTTTTTCGAGATCAGTTTCCAACCGCAGCACTTGCATCACACGAGCGTATATACCAAGAGCAACAGCGGGATCGCCTTGCTCGACTCTTGACAGCGTCTTGCGCGAAATTCCGGCGCGCTGGGCCACTGTCTCAGCCGAGAACCTGCGGCGCAGCCGGGCCAGCTTCAGATTGCTGCCATAGCCCTCCAAGAGGCGGGAGATCCGGGGCAATATAGATGGAGATGTTCGTCCCATAACACATCATAGTATACGCAGTGCAGCCAGACTTTGCTAAACATATATCTCATTAAGTTGAGAACACGTCCGCTCATACTAGGCCTCAAATCCCGCTTTATTACCCACGACAATGTCCGTTGTCGGTGGTAAAATCGGCGCGTGGAGATTTCCCTCATTTCCGTGGCTCCTGACGCTGAGGGCACTCAGACGCCGGAAAACGGCCTCGTAGAAGCCCAGCAGAGGCTTCGCCGGATGGTCCTTGACTCCGTACCATCCCCAAATTCCCGCCGAAATTACGCCAAGGCCCTCGACGACCTCTTCGCTCTTTCGGCCGGACGACCTCTCACACGCGCCTTATTCATGGAATACCGTGCCTCGATGGAAGCCCTGGCGCCGTCCACTATAAACGTCCGCCTCTCGGCCGTCAGGAAATTGGTGGCGGAGGCCCGACAAAATGGCTTGATCGGGGTGGAGGATGCGGCGAGCCTGTCGGGGGTCCCAAACATCCGGCAGAAGGGGACCCGGCTGGGGAACTGGCTGACGCGGGAGCAGGCGAAGGAACTCCTCGCCGTTCCCGATCGCTCGACGCTCAAAGGCAAGCGGGATTATGTGATCCTTGCGCTGCTGGTCGGCTGTGCGCTTCGCCGGCAAGAGCTGGCTACCCTCGATGTCGAGACCATCCAGCTCCGGGAAGGCCGCTGGGTGCTGGCTGATCTTGAAGGGAAGGGAAGACGCATTCGCACGGTTGCGGTCCCCGTCTGGGTCAAGCAGGGAATCAATGCCTGGATGACCGCTGCCGGCATCGAGGACGGCCGGCTGCTGCGCTCGATCTCGAAGGGCGGCAAAGTGGGCGCGAGCCTGGGTGACTGGGCAGTCTGGTCGGTGGTCGAGCAATCTGCCAAGGAGATTGGGATCGAACGGTTCGGAGCCCACGACATGAGGAGGACCTGCGCCAAGCTCTGCAGGAAGAGCGGCGGCGACCTCGAACAAATCAAGTTCCTCCTCGGCCACTCCTCGATCCAGACGACGGAAAGATATCTTGGTTCGGAGCAAGAGATCGCGGTTGCAGTAAACGATAATCTAGGACTGTGAGGGAAGTATGCCGAAGCATGATCAATCGATAGTCGGTCTCGAAGCTCTCGCGCGGCTTATCGAGATTGCGCAAAAAGACACCGGCCAATCGCGGCGTGTCGCCGATTTCTTGTTGGCGTGGCATAACGCCGCCGAGAATGGCGGGTGGGACATCACCGATTTGTGGAACGTGGACCAGAGTATCGCCGACGATATGTTCACGGTCTTGCATCTTATTCGCACGGAACAGCGATATCCCGACGATCAGGGCTTCAAGGATGAAATGCAGCGCATCTGGCAACGGTGGCGGTCCCACAGGTAGCTGTGGTCGCGTGGTAGGGGGAGCAAGCCCAAATCCCAGAATCCGGGAGGCCCGTTTTCCGCTCCTTTCCCGTTCAAACTTTCCATAATTTGGCTTAAAAACGGAAAGTTCTGAGGGGGGATCTCAACTAATTGAGGGCAGGACGGGACAGATTTAGCCCTCCCAAGCATCGTAAACCGGAAAGTTTACCGTCGCGAAAAAACCGGCGGTTTGGGCGTAGACTCCCCCGTAGGCGCGTTTTCTCGATGTGTTCCGTGGGGTAGGTATCCCCTTTTGCTCTTCGCCCGCTCCGTCGGGATAGTGGACCGTCAGCTCCGCCGCAAGGCGGGGCTTTTGCTGTCAACGGCCACAAGCTGGCCCCTGACGCTGCTGGCGTACCATTCGCGGCCCCTGGCGGGCCGGATATTGAGCCGGTTGAGGTCGCGGGCGATAGCCTGCAATGTCTTCCCCTGGCTCCTCCACTCGACCATGAGCGTCAATACCTCCGGCTCTGGCCGGTGGGCATGATGCGCGGCCAGCGCCAACGTCCGCGCCGCCTCGATGCGCGGATTGCCTAGCATGGTCCCTCGGCGCTTGGTCTCGGCCAGCGCCGCCTTCGTTCGCTGGGAAATCATCTCGCGCTCGTGCTCGGCGACGGCGGCCGGAATGTGGATGGTCAGCCGGTTGGCCTGGGGCATATCGCAGGCGATGAAGTCGGCACCGCTCTCCATCAAATTGGCGATGAAGGCGACGTTACGGGCCAGCCGGTCAAGGCGGGCAATCAGCAGGGTAGCGCGGCGCTTCCGGCACTCCTCAAGGGTGGCAAGCAGTTGAGGCCGGTTCGTGTGCCGGCGTCCGCTCTCGATCTCGGTGAACTCGGCCACGAGCTGGCCGCCGTTGATCTGGCGGGCGACGGCCTGACACTGCGCGTCAAGGCCCAGCCCGCTCGCGCCCAGGCGGTCGGTGGAGACGCGGTAATAGGCGATGAAACAGGGCAGGAAAGTGGTCACGTACAAATTCTAAACGCTGGTTTAAAATTGTACGGCCCCGTTTTGCGGGTCAAGATTTACCATTTTTGAGACACGCTGAGCCTCCTTCCGCGCTAACGTACCGCATCAAGCCGTCGATAGCCTTGCCGGCCCGACTCAGTCTGCGAGGACAAGCAAAGGCGTATGCTCAGAACACGAACCAGATCACTCTTTGGCGTGAAGATGGCCGCAACGCACGAGTGTATGGTCATTTTGGGGAAAGGTGTGCGTTAGGCTCAAACCGATGAAAAAAGTATCGATCATCAACTTCAAAGGCGGCGTCGGTAAGACTACGCTGTCCCTTCACTTGGCAACGCACCTTGCCTCTCTTCAGAAAAAGGTCTTGGTAGTCGACGTGGACCATCAATCCAGCCTCTCCATCGTGGTCCTTGGCCCGCGACTTTGGCAGAAGTGCGTCAATGAACAGAGAACCGTCAATCGCGTTTTTCAGTCTTTTTGTAACCGGAAAGTGCCGATGCCAAAGGACGAGCTTGTCATCAAGAATGCGATCGGTGAGTGTGGTAGATATTCCAATTCAAAAACGCTCTATCCTACACTTGATTTCGTGAGTGCGCAGTTTGAATTGGACGATACTGAGATCGATCTTGCCTCGACCAATTACGGGAATGCAAATCTGTCAGACTGGGACAAAAGGACTCTATTGGCGACTTGGCTGGATCAAATCTCGGCTCAGAACAACTATGACTACGTTCTTTTTGATTGTCCTCCAGCGACCAAGATTGTGAGCCAAAACGCCCTCGCCGCGAGCGACAAATACATCATCCCGGTCATTCCTGATGAACTCTCAAGTCGAGGTGTGAGTCACTTCCGCAACCTTGTCCAGAATAAAATCGATTCAAAACTTGCGTACCTGCAATCGAGCGCACAGGTTCCCCCCTCGGAAGTCCCGAAGAATTTTGTCGCGACGACTAGCCTCGCCGGGATTGTGCCGTTCTTGGTAAAGCACTCAGGAAATGCTCGTTCAGGACTCACCAACATTCATACAGAGCAGATCGCGGCGTTACGTCGAACCTGGGGACCAGATATGATTCAGACCGTTGGGACGAACTACATTGCAATCCCGGAAGCCATAGCCGCTGGAGTGCCAATATGGAATCACGGCAAAAACCTGAAGGCTCGAAGGATGATGGCCGCAATCTGCACGGAGCTGAAGACCCGGATCGACATATGACCAAGACGGACGAAAAACGAGAAGAGGGAAATATTGGCGGCGTCCTTCTCAAGGTGCTCACGGCAAATTACAATGCCCTTGTCTCGGCCCGTAGCGATGAAGCCGTTCTCAGACAGTATTCAGTACTCTTGCGATTTCTGAAATCGCAACCCGACGATTTCCTAGAGGTTCACGCTCAGACAAAGCAGCGCAACGATAAATCTCTGCTCTTGACAGGCATTCGCGGAGAGGAGTTACAGTCGGTTCCGCTCGACGAACTGGAGAGGCTCGTAAATGATGACGGAATCTCTCGGAAGCACTTAGAACGGATTGCGATTGATCGATTTAGTGTGCCACGTGGCTCAATGCGCAGCTTCTCGAATAGGCAGATGCTAGTTGAGAAACTGCGCTCCTTGATCGACAACGAAAGAGCACACCAGATAATAGGCGTTGTAGCGCGTGGCCCCCAGAAAGAAGAGAATGTGCCAACGCTGCTCCGAACTCCTGAAATCCAACCCCGATTGAAAGGTGACAGAATGCGGCACTACATCATTTTTCTGGACATAATGAAGTCTCCATCTCAGCCCAACGAAGCTCCGACCTATCAAGTCGCGCTCCATCCGCACACTCAAGGCGCGGGGGTACAGGGGGGAGCAATGGGAACCAAGCAATATCTGACCGACAAAAAGGCGTTCATTGCCGACCTCAAGCAGAGACTTGGGTACACTGACGCAGCAATAGAACGGTTTTTTGCAGGCCCGGACACGCATCAATCGCTTTTGGATCACCCGTTGAGTGATGAAGATGCCGCTTACTTTGGGTGGGTTTAGGTAACCCCGTCCTGAGGGGCCAACAGTCGCAGTTAATTCGGTCCTGAAATCACGTCGATTGCAGTCCCGGCCATTTTCGATTGCTGTCCGCTACATCTGGGTGTGAGTGAAAGTCAGAGGGCTACTCAGATTGCAGGGCAGGGAACTGGTTTGACACTAGATGCCCGCGCCAAGCCGGGGCCTGGCGTAGGGGGCCTTTTGGGAAACACCGGCGGGGGACGAAGGTGCTATCCTTCCAGCGAATAGCACGCCTAGGAGAAGCATCGTGGCAAAGGCTAAAGAGGTGGACACCGCCGTTCAGGAACTCGCGCTAGAGTCGTCGAAGCTGAAGAAGCTTGTCATCAAGAACTTCCGGTGCATCGGAAATACTCCTGTAGAGATAGAGCTGAATGACATTGTGGTTCTCGTTGGCCCCAACAACGTGGGCAAGAGCACAATTCTCCGCGCTTATGAAGTCGTCATGAACCATGGATCGAACGAGGGTGATCTAGCAATTGAGGATTTTCCCAACGAGATCATCGATTCTCAAGCATTCCCTGAAATTGAGCTGCAAACTTATGTGAACGAAGACAAGCCAGCGCAGCACTGGCTACACGTGGACGAAGAGACCAAACAAGAATACGTGCGAGAGCGCTGGATATGGAACGCGCCTGGCAAGCCAAAGCGTCAGGGGTTTCGCTTTAACGCGAACGATTGGGATGAGCATGTCCCGTGGGGAGCGCCCAACGTGGCAAAGGTGCGACGCCCGCAGCCACAACGCATCGATGCCTTTGCGAGTCCTGAAGCGCAGGCCGGAAAGATCGTCGATCTACTTAAGAAGGCTCTTCTTGAAAAAGCAAAACAGACCGCAGACGGCGATGAATTCTCGATCTCCGCATTTGCGAAGCTCAAACAATACATCGCGACTGTTCAAAAGGACGTTCTAAACGAGACACAAGCCACAATCACGAACATAGAAGCACAACTGTCCACGATCATCACCGACGTGTTCAAGGGCTTCAAAGTCTCCTTCGAAGCAAAGCCTGAAGAAGTAGGGGACAAGGCGCTGGATCTGTTTGCTACGAAACCGATACTACGGATGGGGCCGGAAAATGGTCACATGGCTCCCATTGATAAACAGGGGAGCGGCGCGCGGCGAACACTCCTGTGGGCTGCCCTCAAGCTCTTGGGGGAACAGGCTCCGGCCCCAAAACCAACCAAGGCGGCAAAGAAACCCACAGCAGAGACGACCGAAGGCGCCGAAAGCTCGCGCCCCAATGTGCTGCTAATCGATGAGCCGGAAATTTGCCTCCATCCCAGCGCCATACGCGAGGCTTGCCGTGTGCTCTACGACCTAGCCAAACCTGGCAATAACTGGCAGGTAATAGTGACGACACACTCACCTGTCTTCATCGATCTTGCACGCGACAACACCACCATCGTTCGTGTCGAGCGAACCGAATCGGGGATTATTGAGGGAACAACGGTCTTTCGTCCTGATCGCGTGAAACTCGACGACGACGACAAAATGAACCTGAAGCTTCTCAATGTATGGGACCCCTATGTAGGAGAGTTTTTCTTTGGCGGTCACACTATCCTCGTGGAGGGGGATACAGAGTACTCCGTCTTCCGTTTGCTCATTGAAGAAGATCGCAACACGTTCAAAGACGTGCATGTGGTTCGAGCTAGGGGGAAGGGGATTCTGATTTCGCTGATTAAAATTCTGAATCACTTCGGCGTCGCTGGCTACGCGGTTCTCCACGATAGCGATAGGCCACCGGCGGCTGGAGAAAAGAACTCAGCATGGGGCACCAACCAATCTATCCTCAACACAGTCAATGCCTGCCCAGATCCCTCCCGCGTGCGCCTCATCGCAGCGGTGCCCGATTTCGAGGGGGCAATATTCGGGACGTCTGCATCTTCGAATAAACCATACAAGGCTGTGGCTGCCATCAAGGACGATGCTGCGCTCAAAGCCATATCACGGCAACTCCTGGAAGCTCTCCTCGATCATTCCAAGCCTCTCCCGCTAGGAGTCATTCAGTGGAAAAGCCTTGAGGAATTAGAAAAGGCGCTTCCGGTCTAGTAAGCCGCGGCCATGTGCAGAGCCTTCAACCGCCAAAGCTTTCCGAACCGTGCCGGGTTGGTAGCGGTGTACCTGAGGATCGAGACAGACTCATGAAGTGCGCCGCGAGCAAACGACGAGTCTGTTCCTTCAATATGGTGGAAGTGCCGCCAGCGTGATCTGCGGGATCAGGCTCGCTTCCTGCGTCGACTGGGGTTCGGAACGCCAATAGGTGTGATCTTTAAGAATTCAGTCGCGTCTGCCAGCTTGGTATCAATGCTGCGCTCGATCGCCATCAACATCTCAATCTTGCCCTTCGCAAAACGAGCAGCTTCTTCCAAGGTGTTGAAGGTGTAAAGATCTGCCTGGCCGCCGGCGACCGAATAGAAAAACGAGTCGTCCGAATCGAAGGCGCTTCGGGTTCTCGCTTCAAAGGTATCGCCCACAAGCGCAGCAATCGATCCCCCGCTCGCGAGTATTTCCATTCCGGGGAATTGATGAGTTTCCGTAACTGGCACGATGATGACCCGTTTCATCGCAACCCCTGGCCTACAGAATATACGGAATAGATGTGGTTTCGGCTACGCTCCCACACCACGCCAGAATCTCGCCCACGGCGCGGCCATAGGCCCGCCGTGTGTGAGTTGCGGATGTTGGCCGCAAAGAACTCAAGGAATCGGATGCCGGCGCGCTCGCCGGAGGCGGCGACCAGAGCGGGGAAAGAGGGGCGGGGGAGGGAAGTGAGTTGGTTCATTTGAGCAGCCCGAATAGCCGTTCCAAAACCTCGTCGAGCGAGCCAAGCCTCTCAAACCTTCCACGTGGGACAATCCGCTGCTCTGGCCGTTGGGCCTTTATGCCTTCGGCATTCGCCTTGGTATGCTTGGCAACTTTCATGCCATGGATGTCGGGCAGCGGCTGCCCCGGAGGGCTGCCAAACCAGAGGTAGGATTCAAGCTCCAACTCCGGAGTGACGAGAATCCAGATGATGCATCCGCTTGGCTTATCCATCAGCTTGAGACTGGCTTTGATGTCGGCTGCCTTGCCGTCGGCCATGGAGGTTTTGAATTGAATGTGCCTGACGATCTTTCGAAAGCTCATCACCAAGTCGTAGCCGCCGGCATCGAACTCGGAGCGCAGCACCTCAACATCGGTCACGCCAAGTTGCCACAGTCGCCGCAACGTATCGCCCACGAACACATGCTCGACGATCCGCTCCCGCAGCGTCGAATGGACGTAGTGCGCCGTTTTCTCATCCGCCAAACTGATCATTCCCATTGCCCGTTCTACATCTGATAAGGACATTATCAAATATAGAGAAGAGGCCGGCACCCGGACGACGCTGCTCAATGACCGCCGGCGAGACGAAATGAGCCTAGATGAGGTCGAGAGAATAGTTATCTCAGGCCAAGTGCAAGCCGTCTATGTACCGATAACCTTAGACCGTTTCTTGGAGCGCGCGATACCGGGAACGCCGCTGAGGTACGTCACGAGCTGGTTGACACCGACTTGGAATAGATCTCTGTCCGTCGCACCCGCCGGCGGATTGCCAATGGATTCCCTGTGCCATCGCAGCTTTTGGCACATTTGGCAGATTTTCGGATCGGAGAAGTTGACGCGAATCTCGTGTGCGAAGCGGTTCCGGATATTGCCGATCAGTTTCAGGTCCGCCGCAACGATTTCACTAACGAGCCCAAGGCAATAGCAAGCCCTCACCCGGCTTGCGTAGCTTCCGAATGGCCCGTCGTGCCTGAGCAGCTCTTTCACTTCCTTGGCATCATCAACCATGAATTCGATGAGTATGTCAGTTAGCAGCGCGTCCAGAAATGCGGGGCCAACGATGGCGACGGCGCGGTCACTTGATTCGTCGTAGTTAAAGAGGCGTGAAAACTCCAACAACATTTCTTGCCGCTGAAAATATCTCTCCGCTTCCTTCTCGGATAGGTAGGGACTCGCAAGGTTTTCAGGGTTCATCGGGCACCCGTAGGGTAGTTCAGCGCGCCTCGATCTTGACGAGGGTGAACATCTCTCGTGAGACTTTCTCGCCCCGGCGCACCTGCTTTACCCGCACACTAGCCCGCGAGTCACGCTCGGCTAATTCTCGATTGATGCGGGATATATCATCAGCGCTTAGCTCTGGGTCTATCTTGCCTGAGATCGTTCCGCGCTCCGTGCCGGTACGGTACTCAAAGATGCGGGTGTCGCGCAGGGCACCGTTAAGCTGTCCCTCGAACTCAACAGCCTCCTCGTGCAGAGTGGTGACGCGGGCCCGCTCCGCGGCTCGCTCAACAGCGCGCCGGTCAAACTTCGTGTCCAGTTCCCCGGCGACCAAGCGGAACGCTGCATCATTGGTGCGCAGCAAATCGAAAAATTCACGGATCGTGCCCAGCACGCGGTCATCAAGGTTTTCGACTGCGGCCTCGAAGGGTTCGTCATCAGCTTCGCCGAACCGCTCCATCAACCGCGAGGCGTCATCCACGGCCAGCTTCAGCTCAGAATCAACGATGCTGCCCTGGGAAACCAGCTCTTCGAGCCGGAAGCCAAAGGAGCCATGAACGACATTGGTGATGTGAAGCTTTGCCAGATCCTTGCCAGGGATCGCACCGCGCTGGCCGAGGCTGCCCATCTGATGCAAGGCAAACACCGTGTTCACCACGTCCTGAAACTTATCGACGGCCGCCGTCCCGAATTCCGTCTCGATGCCGCGGTTTGCCACCACCGGCCTGCCACTGAAGAACAGGGCGGCCGAGGCGCGGGTTTCGGGTTCGGCGATCATGCCGGCGAGAGTCTGGCGCAGCTCGTCACGGCGCGATTCCAGACTGAAAGAGGTCAGAATATCCTCATCCGTCATGGAATTGAGCAGCCCTTCGACCGCAGCAAGGTCAGCCGCGACAAAATCGCGTTCAAGTTTTGCGCTCATGGTTGATCTCCAGTCGAAGCAGCGTCCCCATCGGGTATCAGAAGCGCCATGGCCTGTGCGTCCTCTCCGGTGTCCTCAAGCCGTACCTGCAACATGCCCTTCCACAAGAAGCTCCCTCTTTGGTGCGAGAAAAGCTGAAGCAGATAACGTGCCATAGATACAAGGGTTTCCGGGCTCCCGTTCATGTCGAGAAAGAACGTATCGAGATTGTACGTCTGTTTTACCAGCTCACGACTGAAAACATTCTGGTTTGTCGTCAGCAGTGCCTTCCAGTTCACCCCATCCGTGGCCGCCGCTGGCCGATGTATGAAGATGACCAAATCGAGGTCGTGCGGGTCCTTCTCTTCAACAAAGCTACCATCCAGCCATTGGAATCCCCGGACGATGCCCAGGCTCCGCAGAATCTCCCGGTGATCTAGCCAGTTGTTGAGGATGGCTTTGCGTTGGTCAGTCGTGCCGAAGCGTTGCACCACGTCGAGCGGGCCTACCTCATAGGGAGACATCAAAGCGGGAATATCGCCCGGCTCACTTCCTTGAAATGGCGGCAAAATACCGTCTATTGTGGATTGCGGAATCATCATTCCCCGCCGTTCTTGGAAGCGTTCTGGATCTGGCAATGCCCGGAATCGAAAACCATCAAGTCCCTATTGATCCTATCCTGTCGACCAGATCTTGGCGACCCTTCTCTCTCCTAATCTTTCCGTCATTTCCGGGTGTTTCCCGGCGAGAGCCGGGCCGCGCTTTCGAGCTTGGGGCTGTATACCGGAACCCTAGATGTTTCAGCAAGATCGCAAAGCCTGCGCTGGCGTGTAGACACGGAAAACGGTTGTCTTCCAGCACGGGCCAGCGCAGCTCCAAAGATGCGATCAAAGTGGGGCCAAACCTATACGGGAAACCGTGTCAGATTACAGCAGTGACCGGAAACCGCGCCCTTGACGTTTCCCGGCGGAATTTCTAGGGTTTGGGTGTACACCCCCACTTTCGGGATCACCTCAGTAAATCCGCAAAACCGGCGTCGGGCCAGTCACACAACTTACGGATGATGATCTGTTTGACCTGATGCACATTGTCTTGCACTAGGGTAGGCTTCTTGCAGAGCAATCAGGCGAGGATTGATCTTTTGAAATCAGCCTCTAATCTCCGAGGCGGACCAAGTTGCTTACAATAGGTAACTTGAGTCGGCGCTGCTCTGCGCAGATGGAGATAATTGTCTCAAAGGCAGGAAATGTTGAAGCTGGAAGAGATCAAGAACCAGTCGGCGATCTCGGGTATCGATCCCAACCGTCCCGTCCGGATCGTGGCGACAGAGTTTGTCGGGGAGAATGCCCTCACCGTCTACTACAAGACGATTGAAGGCGTCGTTCTGGAGAGGATGCTTTTCAGGGCCGACGAACCGACGCTATTTCTGGCCGAAGCCGGCCGTCCGTGGGCGTTCGATGCTTCAGGGCAAGATTTCAAGCTCGCTGCCGAAGCGTTCCGGATTCATCTCGCACACCTTTTTGATCCGATGATGGCCGTCCATACCTCGAACGTCGAGCCGCTTCCCCATCAGATCACCGCGGTTTATGAGGCGATGCTGCCCAAGCAGCCGTTGCGGTTCGTACTTGCCGACGACCCCGGCGCTGGTAAAACTATTATGGCCGGACTTTATATCCGGGAGTTGATCATGCGGGCCGACGCCGTCCGCATCCTCGTTGTCGCTCCGGGCAGCCTGGTCAACCAATGGCAGGATGAACTTTTCGAGAAGTTTGGCCTGAGTTTCACCATCTTCTCTCGCGAACATGTTGAGCAATCCTTGAGTGGCAATCCGTTTGAGGATACCGACTTCCTGATCGCACGGCTCGATCAGCTTTCCCGCAACGAGGATTTACAGGACAGGCTCAAATCCTCACATTGGGATCTGATTGTCGTCGATGAAGCTCACAAGCTGTCGGCAAACTACTACGGAAACAAGATCAATACGACAAAGCGTTTTGAGCTTGGACAACTTCTCGGCAGCGTCACACGCCATTTTCTCTTGATGACTGCGACTCCGCACAACGGCAAAGAGGCGGACTTCCAGCTTTTTCTTTCCCTCCTGGACTCGGACCGTTTCTACGGGAAGTTCCGAGACGGTGCCCACAAGGTGGACGTCGCCGACCTCATGCGGAGAATGGTCAAGGAGGAAATGTTGCGCTTCGACGGCACCCGCCTATTTCCTGAGCGCCGCGCCTATACTGCCTCCTACAAGCTCTCAGGACCAGAGGATGCCCTTTATCAGGCCGTGACGAAATACGTCACAGAAGAGATGAATCGTGCTGACCGTCTCCAGGATGGAGGCCGCAAAGGCACAGTCGGCTTCGCGTTGGCTTCGCTGCAGCGGCGCCTGGCGTCCAGTCCGGAGGCAATTTACCAGTCCCTTCGCCGGCGCCACGGAAAAATGAAGCGCCGTCTGGAGGAAGAGCGGTTGCGCTCCCAAGGCCGATTGGAAGCACTCCCAATCGAGCACGCCTCAGATGACCTCTGGGACCTGGCAGACCAGTTGCCTCCTGAGGAATTCGATCAGTTCGAGGAAGAAGTCGTTGATCAGGCAACCGCGGCTCAAACCATCCAGGAACTCGAAGCTGAGATCCTGCAACTAGCCGATCTGGAGGCGCAGGCCCTCCAACTCAGGAATTCCAACCAGGATCGTAAGTGGGATGAGCTTTCGCACATTCTCCAGGACAACCCGGTTATGCGGGATGCCGATGGGAACCAGCGCAAACTCATCATCTTCACAGAGCACAAGGACACGTTGCATTACCTTGATCGCAAGATCAAGGACCTGCTGGGTAGTCAGGAAGGCGTCGTTCAGATTCACGGGAGTGTCCACCGGGACGAGCGTCGCAAAATTCAGGAACTGTTCCGCGTCGATCCGCGCGTCCGCGTGCTTGTGGCGACTGATGCGGCAGGCGAAGGCGTCAACCTTCAGAACGCAAATCTGATGGTCAACTATGACCTCCCCTGGAATCCCAATCGGATTGAGCAACGGTTCGGCCGCATTCATCGCATCGGCCAGACTCAGGTTTGCCACTTGTGGAATATGCTCGCCTCCGAGACGCGAGAGGGAGATGTGTTTCACCGCCTATTTCAGAAACTGGAAATTGAACGCGAGGCCCTCGGCGGGCGCGTATTCGACATCCTCGGCGAAGTCTTCGAGGAAAAGAGCCTCAAAGACCTGCTTATCGAAGCCATCCGCTACGGGGACGATCCAAAACGCCGCGACGAGTTGCGAACCAAGGTGGAAGGCGCACTCGACACTGCGCACATTGAGGAGATTCTCTCTCGCAATGCGTTGTCTGAAGAAGTCATGGACATGAAGCGCCTGTATTCGGTCAAAGAGGAGATGGAGAAGGCCGAGGCGCGCAAGCTACAGCCCTACTTTATCCGATCCTATTTCTCGCAGGCCTTCCAACAGCTCGGTGGTGAATTGCGGCCCCGTGAAGAGGGCCGTTACGAGATAACCAACGTCCCGGCGATCATTCGTGAACGGGACCGGCAGATCACGGGCCGGGATCGGCGCAATCTGAATCCGGTCACCCTCCGCTACGAGCGGGTCTGTTTTGAGAAGAAATTCGTACGCCTTGAAGATCGCGCCGGCGCTCCGATGGCCAGTCTGCTACATCCGGCCCATCCGCTCATGCAGGCGGTGACTGATCTCACTCTTGAGCGGTTGCGCAACAAACTTAAGCAAGGTGCGGTCTTTGTTGACCCCGTCGAGTCTGGTGCAGATCCCACCACCGACCCGCGAATCATGTTTCTCGTGGACCACTCGATTCGCCAGGGAGGCGATTCGGGACGGACCATATCCCGGCTCGTGCAGTTCATTGACGTGCATGCCGATGGACAGGCAAGTAATGCCGGATGGGCGCCTCACCTGGACCTCCAGCCAGCGTCGGAGGCGGACCTCAAACTGATCCCCGACATCCTCGCCGCCGGTTGGATTACCCAAGATCTTGAGAAACTTGCAATCCAACAGGCCTCGGCGACGATAGTGCCGGAGCATCTCCGAACCGTCAAAGAGCGCGCAGAGCGCAATGCAGATCGCGTCCTCGCCGCCGTGCAGGACCGCCTGGTGCGCGAGATCAATCACTGGCAAAATCGCCGCCTTCGCATTCAAGAGGAGATTGCCGCCGGTAAAGTGCCGCGTGTGACGCTCGGAAACATTGACCGCATTCTTGATGACCTGACAAACCGTCTTCGCAGCCGCCAGATTGAACTTGCCACAATGCGCGAGGTCAGCTCAGCCACTCCAGTCGTGTTGGGTGGTGCGCTTGTCATACCGGCCGGGTTGCTGGCGAAAAGACGCGGTGAGCCGCTCGCCGGCGCGACTTGGAGCGCGGATGCTGAAGCTCGCAGGCGCATCGAGCGAATCGCAATGGATGCTGTGGTCAAAGCGGAGCAGGCGCTCGGCCACCAGGTCTTAGATGTCTCGGCCCAGAAGTGCGGCTGGGATATTACCAGCCAGCCGCCAGGGATTCCCGGTTGCCCGCTCCCGGAGCCCAGGCACATTGAAGTGAAGGGGCGCATCCACGGAAGCGATACCATTACAGTTACAAGCAACGAGATCATGTACGGCTTGAACCAGCGGGAGAAGTTTCTGCTTGCCATCGTTCTGGTGGAGGGCGAGCAGGCTAATGGCCCGTACTACATTCGCTGTCCATTTTCGCAGGAGCCCGACTGGGCAACCACCAGCGTCAACCTCAACTTGAAGTCTTTGCTCTCACGGGCAGAACCCGCGTTTCCGAGTTAATTCCTCATGGCATCAAGCAAGAACATCGTCGTCAAGAGTCCGCGCAAGCTCATTGAAGTGGCATTGCCACTCGACAAGATTAATGAAGCGGCAGCTCGGGAGAAGTCGATTCGTCACGGTCATCCCAGCACACTGCATCTATGGTGGGCGCGGCGGCCACTTGCGGCTGCTAGGGCGGTCCTCTTTGCCCAACTGGTGAACGATCCTGGCTATGAGCGGCAACTCAATCGCGGCGTAAACAAAGTTGAAGCTGCCAAAGAGCGCGAACGGCTTTTCAAAATCATTGAAGACTTGGTGGTTTGGGAAAACACAAACAATGAGGCAGTCCTGAATGCCGCGCGCGCAGAAATTTGGAAGTCATGGCGCGAAACTTGCGAGCTGAATCGCAACCATCCTGACGCATCCACACTCTTCAATCCGGAGAAACTACCCGCGTTTCATGATCCCTTTGCTGGCGGTGGTTCTATTCCGTTGGAGGCTCAACGACTCGGCCTCGAAAGCTATGCCTCTGACCTTAACCCCGTGGCTGTCACCATCAACAAAGCAATGATCGAAATTCCGCCGCGCTTCGCGGGCAGAGCACCGATCGGACCCTTACCAGCCGGCGAGCAACAAGACTTCAGCCAGAAGGTGTGGCCAGGAGCTACTGGATTGGCGGAAGATGTCCGCCGCTACGGTGCATGGATGCATTCAAAAGCCGAGGAGCGATTCGGCTCCCTCTACCCCAAGGTCGAAATCACTGTCGAAATGGCGGCTGACCGTCCTGATCTGCTTCCGCTAGTTGGACAGAAACTCACCGTGATCGCCTGGCTATGGGCGCGAACAGTGAAGTCTCCGAATCCGGCTTATTCTCATGTGGACGTTCCGCTCGTATCCACCTTTATTCTGTCCTCCAAGGTTGGTAAGGATGTTTACGTCGAACCAATCGTGGACGCTGACCAGTATCGCTTCGCAGTCAGAATGGGGACCGCGCCGACATCAAGCATGGATGGAACAAAGCTATCTCGCGGTGCCAACTTCCAATGCTTGCTTTCGAACACGCCAATACCACCAACTTACATCTACTCCGAGGCACTGGCTCACAGAATGGGCCACAAACTTCTTGCTATCGTTGCAGAAAGCGCGTCTGGACGTGTTTTCCTGCCGCCGTCGGATGATCATGAGACGGTGGCACTAAGTGCGGCTCCACAATGGAAGCCGGAACTCCTTATGCCCGAGAATCCACGGTGGTTTTCGCCACCGCTATACGGCCTAACGAGCTATGGCGATCTTTTCACGCCAAGACAGTTGGTGGCACTCAACACCCTTGCTGACCTTATCCCTGACGTCGTTCTAAAGTGTAGCGCGGACGCGGCCTCTCGTGGTCTATCCGCCGATCCTACTGCGCTAGATAAGGGCGGCTCAGAAAGTTTTGCCTATGCGCAAGCAGTAGGAGTCTGCTTAGGACTGGTTGTGAGCAGACTGACGAATAGCATCAATTCACTTGCTGTATGGTCGAAAAGCAGAGAACAGAGTGTCAACTTATTTAGTCGCCAAGCCATACCCATGGCTTGGGACTTTCCAGAGGTGAACCCATTTGGAGGAGCCGCCGGAGACTTTGCCCTTACAGCGAAATCGTTTGGAAATACGCTTGCCACAATTGCACTAACGACGACTGCCCACGTGACGCAGCAGGATGCACAGTCCCAAACGATTTCAATCAACAAAGTCGTGTCAACCGACCCTCCTTACTATGACAATGTAGGGTATGCCGATCTTTCCGACTTCTTTTACGTTTGGCTTCGCAGAATGCTTCGCCCGATATATCCGGAGATTTTCTCAACCCTGGCGGTTCCCAAAGCGTCGGAACTTGTCGCTACGCCTTATCGGCATGGCGGCAAGGCACTCGCGGAAGACTTCTTTCTAAACGGAATGTCGCTGGCCCTCGCGTCTTTGGCGACCCAATCCCATGAGGCTTTTCCTGTAACTATCTACTATGCGTTCAAGCAGTCTGAGACGGACAAGGAGGACGCCACATCGAGCAGCGGATGGGTATCTTTTCTTGATGCTGTTCTCAAATCCGGATTCACAATTTCCGGTACTTGGCCGATTCGGACGGAACGGCCCACTGGAGTAAAGTCGAATGTCAACGCACTCGCCTCTTCAATCGTACTTGTCTGCCGTAAGCGCGATTTAGAGGCCCCTACGATATCCCGCCGCGACTTCCTCCGTGAGTTGAACGCTACCCTGCCGGATTCGCTGGTGGACATGACTCGTGGCGGCGTGAACTCCCCAGTCGCACCAGTCGATCTTTCTCAGGCAATCATCGGCCCCGGAATGGGGATCTTCTCCAAGTACAAGGCTGTCCTTGAAGCTGATGGCACTCCGATGACCGTTCGGACGGCATTGCAGCTCATCAACCGATTCTTGGCGGATGATGACTTTGACCCAGAGACCCAATTCTGCCTGCAATGGTTTGAAACCAACTATTGGAAGCCCGGTCAATATGGTGTAGCAGACGTGGCCGCCCGTGCTAAGGGCACAAGTGTAGATGCACTCTTCCGGGCGGGAGTATTGAATTCCGGTGGCGGCAACGTGCAATTGTTCCGCTGGAATGAGTTGCCGACAGACTGGAAACCAAACCCCGATCACCAGACTCCGGTATGGGAAGCGCTGCACCAGCTCGTACGTAACTTGAATACGCACGGAGAGCAATCTGCAGGTGCTCTCTTGGCGGAGATGTCGTCAGTTAGTGGGCCGGTGCGTACATTGGCCTATCGGCTATACACGCTCTGTGAACGCAAAGGGCTGGCCGAAGATGCACGTTTCTACAATGAACTTATCGGGGCATGGGCCTCGATCGAAGTTGTCGCCGACGAAATTGGGCCGCCTGAAAAACAAGGCGAGCTGTTTTAGATGGGAAGGAACCGATGAAGCCTTGGCGTGAAATTGCAATTCCGCACGAAGACGTTTTGAAAGGCACCTTTCAGCAGGCTGAGTTTGCCGCTGATCTGGCCAAAGTGCATGAAGGCACAGCCCCCGAAGAGTATCTGAACCCGGAGCTGTTCTTCGACCGAACCTTCATAACCGAAGGGATGCGCCTCCTGCTGGACTCCGTGATCCGCCGCCTTGCTGGCCGTGGTGGCGATCCGGTAATTCAGTTGCAGACCGCCTTTGGCGGCGGCAAGACGCACACGATGCTTGCGGTTTACCACCTGGCCAATCGAGCTGTCCCGGCCAGCAAGTTGTCCGGCATCTCGCCGATTCTGGATGCAGCCGGAGTCACAGATCTACCAAAGGCAAAGGTCATCGTGCTCGACGGCACGCGCTTCTCTCCCAGCCAGCCTAAGCAATATGGCGACCAGAAAGTAAGAACGCTGTGGGGCGAGATGGCCTGGCAACTGGGCGGCGCCGCCGCATTTGCCGCAATCGCCGAAAGCGACGAAAATGGCACGGCCCCCGATGCTTCGCTGATTGAGAGAATGCTGGAGCCCCACCAGCCCGTTGTGTTGTTGATGGACGAGCTGGTCGCCTACCTCCGCCAATTTGAAGACGGTCGCGGTTACGCGGGCGGCACCTTTGAGTCGAACCTGACTTTCATCCAGAATCTGACCCAGGCCTTCAAAGGAGTTCCTAAAGCAATCATGCTGGTTTCGCTGCCAGCCTCGAAGGCCTCAGAAGTAGGTGGCGCTCGCGGCAAAAGGGCGATTGACCAACTGGTTGGAGCCATTTCGCTCACCAGTCTGGAGAACACCGTTGGGCGCATTCACGCTCTTTGGAAGCCAGTAGGGACAGAAGAAGCTTTCGAAATTGTCCGGCGTCGCCTTTTTACGCAAATCAAGGATGAATCGCAGGCGAAGGAAACATGCCGTGCCTTTGCGGACGCATATGCTGAGAATCGCGAGGATCTGCCAAAGGAGACTTTGGAGGGGCGCTATCTTGACCGCATGGCGCGCGCCTATCCGATTCACCCGGAAGTTTTCGACCGGCTCTATGAGGATTGGTCGTCGCTGGACAACTTCCAGCGCACACGCGGCGTGCTCAAGCTGATGGCGAAGGTGATTCACCGACTCTGGAAGGACGGCAACAAAGATCCATTTATCATGCCGGGCAACCTGCCACTCTACGACGCGGAAACCCGCAACGAGTTGATCTATTACCTCCCGCAAGGTTGGGACCCAGTGGTCGAGGGCGATATTGACGGTGAGCGCTCAGAGACGGTAGAGATTGAAACCTACGATCCACGCTTCGGTAGCGTGCAGGCCTGCCGACGGCTGGCAAGGACTATCTTTCTCGGGAGCGCGCCAACAACAACCGACCAGGCCGTGCGCGGTATTGACACGGAACATTTGCTGCTCGGGGTGTTGCAGCCCGGCCAACAGATCGGCGTATACAAGGATGCGATTCGCAGGCTTACTGATAAGCTGCACTATCTGAACACAGCGAACCAACGATTCTGGTTTGATGTGAGGCCAAACCTGCGCCGAGAGATGGAAGACCGCAAGCGGCGTTTTACCTCCGCAGAACAAATTCTGCCGGAGATTCAGGGGCGGATTCGGACCTTGATCCAGGCCACCACCTTCGCCGGGATTCATGTTTTCCCAAACAGCTCAGACGTTCCCGACGACTGGCGGATGCATCTCGTAGTCCTTCCACCAGCGGAGCCATTCAGCAAGATTCAGAACCCGCTCGCAGTGAAGACCGCGCTGGAGATGCTCAACAATCGCGGTGATCAGCCGCGATTGAAGCGAAATCGCATCCTCTTTCTGGCGGCCGACTCTGAGGCTACAGGAAGGCTGGATGATCTAATTTGTTCCTTCAAAGCATGGGAATCTATCGTGAAGGACTTCGATCACGGAGACCTAAACCTAGACAAGCCGCAGAGCACGCAAGCGAGGAATAGCTGCGTTAGTGCTTCCGACGCTGCCAACCGTGCGATTCGAGAGGCCTATAAGTGGCTTTTAGCCCCAACCGAAGAAGTGAATGCGAAGGGCTTCCCGGAGATGCGCTGGGAGCATTTTGCTCTGAGCACGGGCGCAGGGTCTTTCACGAAGGAAATTGAACGTGTGATGACCGAGCATGAGCTGCTCATTGAGCGCTGGGCTCCGATACACCTTGAAAAGTTGTTGCGTACCTGGTTCTGGAAGGACGGGGCCCAGGACGCCTCAGCTCAGGATGTTTGGCAAAAAACGTGTCAGTACCTGTATATGCCACGGCTAAAAGATAGCAATGTGTTTGCCTCGACAGTGAGCGAGGGCACGGGCAGTCGGGACTTCTTCGGTTTGGCGCAGGGGAAGCGCGAAAGCAAGTATGTTGGATTTAGTTTCGGTCAGCGTGCAATCGTGCATCTGGAGACGAACCTGCTGATCGAACCTGAGGCCGCAGCAAATTATGAGGCAGAGGTGCGGGCAGCCGAAGAGGCCAAGCGGAAAGCCGACGAGGCTCAACAGCCGACCAAGCCTGGCGATCCGCCAAAGCCGTCGCCACCATCGGCTGGGCCAACGACCAAGAGAGTGAACAGGCGCTTCTACGGCACCGTCGATCTGAATCCGCTGTTGGCCAAGAAGCAGTTTGCGGAGATCATCGATGAAGTTGTACAACACTTCACGACCCGCCCGAATGACATCGTGAGTATTGTCGTCGATATTCAAGCAGTAGCGCCGGCAGGGTTTGATGATGCTATTCAGCGCGCGGTTAAAGAAAACTGCAACGCTCTCAAATTCCGTGCCTCCGGGTTTGAACCGGGAGAATGATGAATCGAGATGCAACACAACCAAGCTTGACCAAGGGCGGGCTGCATCGGGACCAGTGATGGATTGCAACGCTGGCCCGATAGCATCTCAGTTTCAGCGAAAGGTAACCATGCCAAGCGACAACGCACTCTTACCGCCGATCATTCACTTGGGCTATTTGACTGAAAATGATGTCATCGAGCAGATCCAGCAGGCTCGGGAGAGCATTCGCTTTGTTGGGCCTGGCCTCCAAAAGGCAGCGGCCATCGCGCTTGCAAATCAATGGATGCACCTTGGCCCTGACGCCGTTGAAGTGATTCTCGACGCAGACCCAGAGCTCTGTCGTCTTGGATTTTGCGATGGTGAGTCATTGCGAATCTTGTTTGATACCGCGTCTCAGCTTGGGGCAACAGTGGGCCATCAGTCAGGAATCAGACTTTGCGTGCTGGAGATCGACGGCGTAAGAATCGTCTATGCTCCGACGCCCAGGCTTGTCGAAGAGTCCGAGCCGCAATCCGCCGAGATTGTTCTTTCTCCAAATCCAGGAGAAAGCCTGCACGAACAGATTTTGGCTCCGCGGAGTGTCGCATCTGCCTTGCTCACGGACACGGAGGTCAAGGCAATTGAAAATAACCTCAAGGAAAGTCCGCCTCAAGACTTTGACCTGGCACGTCAAGTGAGGGTTCTGAGCACGGAGTTTCAGTTCGTCGAGTTTAGCCTGAAGGGCGCGGCGCTCTCTCGGAAGAGAGTAGATGTTCCAACAGACCTCTTGGGACTCGCACCTGATGCCGAGACAGAGGAACTACTTCGAGCCAACTTTCAATTGATTGCCAAAGCCGATGAGGTTTCAGGTGAAAGCCTGTTGAAACGCCGCGCAGAAATTGAAAGAAAGTACCTTATTAATATCGCCCGTTACGGCGCAGTTATCTTGAAAAGCAACCGCGAGGCCTTTCAAGAAGAATGCCGGAAATTAGATGTCGAAATCGCCGGGTTTCGACAAAAAGCGGAATCTCAACTGGACGCTGCGATCGCAAAGAATTGCGTGACTGTATGCGAACGCTTGCTGCCTTCTGTTGAGACGAAACTGCCGGACCGCTGGATAAAGATCATTGGATTGCATCCAACGACGGCTCAGCGAAAGGAACGGCTTGAGAAGGATCTAAAATCAGCATACGGAGCCGCCGAGAAGCATTTAGGCAGTATCACTCTGAAAGTCATCTACAAAGATGTCACAAGTGAAATGCTTTCTGATCCTGGCTTCAAGAAGGCTGCATCCGCTGCAAAAATAGATATAGACCAGCTCCATGCTAGATTCCAAGCTGCAAGGGCCAGAGAGTAGGCGCATTTCCAACTACCTACGGCCCATGCTGGTTGATTAGTCGAGACGCTGCCTATTGCCTGCGATGAACTCTGTGAGTTCCGTCCGAATCGCCCCCTCTCCTCGCGCGCGTGAGAGCTAGGCTTCTCAATCGAACAACTCAGGAAGTCTATAGATGAGTCTTCGCGCCGAAGGCCAGCCAGCTTCAATGAAAGCATCGAGACAGTCGACAAGTGCGCGCCTGCGCTCCTCTTCGCGAAAGATATCCCGATGATCCGCCAGGCACTGCCCAACGATTCGAACGAAGATATCCGATCCCATGGCCTCGGTGATCACGCAAAAGCGGCCATAGATGATCAAGTGAAAAGCGGCCATAGAGAGAAGGCTTAAGGCAGAGCTGCCGCGGGGGTATTTAGCCTCTGTGGTCATGAGCCACGTCTTGAGCAGAGAAAAACGAGAACAAGTCATCGCATTGGGCCGGCTGGGCTGGTCGTTGCGGCGCATTGAGCAGGCGACCGGAGTGCGCCGTGAAACGGCGGGGGACTATCTTCGCGGCGCGGGGATTGCCTTACGGCGTCCGGGCGGCTGGGGACGCCACAGTCCTTCAAAACCGGCCATAGACCCGATCACCGACTCTGGGGGCGGAGATTCAAAACCGGCCATAGAGGTGATCACCGGCTTTTTGGCCAGGAAACCGGGTTGCGGACCGGCGAGCAGCTGCGAATCTTACCGTGAACTGATCGCGCTGGAGTTGGAGCGCGGCCGCAACGCGATGGGAATCTGGCAGGATCTTGTCGACAGCCATGGGTTCGCGGGTGGCTACCAAAGCGTGAGGCGGTTCGTGCGCAATTTGCACGGCGCCGCAACGCCGGAAGCGCGGGCGATCATCGAGACCAAACTCGGTGAAGAGGCGCAGGTCGACTATGGCACGGGGCCGATGGTGCGCGATCTCGACAGCGGCAAGTACCGGCGCACGCGGCTGTTCGTTCTGACGCTGGGCGCGAGTCGCAAGTCGGTTCGGCTGCTGTCGTTCCGTTCCAGTGCGCGGGTGTGGGCCGAGCTTCACGAGAAGGCATTTCGCAGGCTTGGCGGTGTGCCGCGGATCGTGGTTCTCGATAACCTTCGCGAGGGCGTGCTGTCTCCGGACTTCTACGATCCGGGCCTGAACCCCTTGTATCGCGATGTTCTGGCCCACTACGGCGTGACAGCGCTGCCATGCAAGGTACGCGATCCGGATCGAAAAGGAAAAGTCGAGAGTGGCGTCAACCATGCGCAGATGACGCCGTTGAAGGGCAAGAAGTTCGAGAGCCTGGAAGAGGCGCAGGCATATCTGGACCACTGGGAAGAGCGCTGGGCCGATAAGCGCATCCACGGCCGCACCAAGCGGCAAGTAGCGGCGATGTTCGCCGAAGAGAAACCCCACCTGCAGCCGCTTCCGCTGGAGCCGTTTCGCTACTACCAGTATGGCGAGCGCACGGTGCATATCGATGGTTGCGTCGAGGTTGAAGCGGCTTATTACGGAGCGCCGCCGGGCTGGATCGGGCGGAAGGTCAACGTGCAGTGGGACGCGATGTTCGTGCGGCTGCTTGATCCACGCAGTGGTGAGCTTCTGCGCGAGCATCTGAGCGGCAAGCGTGGCGGGCATCGTATCCGCGATGCAGATCGCCCACGCCGTACACCGCCACCGTTGCTTCAACTGCTGGCACGTGCCCACAAGGCGGGAGCCAATATCGGCGCGGTGTGCGACGCCATCCATGCTCGCCAGGGCGAACTCGGAATGCGTCGCATCCAGGGCGTTCTCCAACTGGTGAAGCAATATGGCAGCATGGCTGCGGACGACGCTTGCGCGGCGGCGCTGGAACTGCGTGTTGCCGAGTATCGCTTCGTGCGCCGCTATCTGGAGCGCCGTCCAAAGGCTCCTCTCACTCTGCGGCAAGTCGATCCGCTCATCCGCGAACTGAGTCAGTATCGCGACCTGATCCAACAACGCATCAACTTCGAGGAACCCAATCCATGAACCTGATAGAACTCAATCGCTCGCTGGTACAACTGCGCCTGAGCGGCATGGCCGCAGCACTGGAAACGCGCCTTCTGCAAGCGCAGTCGGAGAACATGGTACCCATCGACCTGATCTCAACACTGGTCTCCGACGAGCTGGCCTGCCGCAGCAAGCGGCTTCTGGAGAGACGCCACAAACAGGCGCAGTTCCGCGATGCGGACAAGCGCCTGGACAACTTCGACTTCCAGTTCAATGCCCGGATGAATCGTAACCTGGTCTTCGAACTGGCCACTGCAAACTGGATCGGAAAGCGCGAAGATGCCTTGTTCCTCGGTCCACCTGGGAGCGGCAAGAGTCACTGCGCACAAGCTATCGGACACGCCGTCATCCAGCAAGGCTACCGAGTGCTCTATCGCGAAGCCCACAGACTTCTGGAAGAGCTGGCCGACGCTGCGCTCGATGGCAAACGCAAGGAGTTCATGGACCTGCTGACCACCGTGCCGCTGCTGATCATCGACGACCTGGGAATGCGCAAGCTGCCGCTGACCGCCGCCGAGGAACTGCTGGAGATCATCATGCGTCGCTATGAACGTGCGAGCACACTTCTAACATCCAACAGGCCCGTTGAGGACTGGGGTAAACTGCTGGGCGACAGCGCCGCCGTCACCGCCATGCTGGATCGCTTGCTGCATCACGGTCACGTTCTCAAGTGCGGCCCGCGCAGTTGGCGCACCAAAACCGGCACCCCTGGAGAAGGCCAATGACAAATGCAAAAGCAGAGGCAAAAACAAAAGCGATATGGATGCCGGGCAAAGAACGCCCGGCGGCGGCGCGACTCGTGATCCAGAAGCCTCCCACGACGGAGCCTCACCATAGGAATATCTGCAGAAACACGAAACCCTCTGCTGGCCAACCCATCGGGAAAGCCGCAGAGGGTCTCGATTACCGATTCCTTCGGAGCCAGCCCCGTGTCATCGGCCCTGGATCGATCCGCAAGGCGCGACCCCGGCGGAGCGAGTACAACACTAACACGAAATCAAAGGAGCTGAACATCAACGCCCAACTCCCCGCCTTGCAAACCTACACGTTGGCAAGGTAAAACAATAACGTCTTCTGCCTCTCTCTATGGCCGCTTTTAACCCGATCACGTATGGCCGGATTTAACCTGATCACCGAGGCATAAAGCTGGTCCGCCGCTCAACACCGTTCACGCAGCACAAGGAGGCCCATTTCCTGCTCAGGCTTGCAATCGCAGGGACGGGGGTTTTCCGTCCTACTTATTCAGGAAGCAGTCGTCGGTTAATGGGATAGGCTTGCCCAAATCCACTACTTCAAAATCAGTCACTTTGAGCGCTCCCAAATCGTGCGGACCAAATCCTAAATCTGCATATTTTGCCGTCGTATCAGCATCGTTCTGCGCAGTGAGCGCGATGTTTCCTCCGTCTGACAGGAACATCCCGTACTTCTGCATGGCGCGCGCCACGACCTGGGCGGAAGGGTTTAACTGCGAGACATCATAGGATGCCTTCAGGCGGAAATGGACGCCATAGGGCGGAGCGTTTTCCGGTCCATGTGGAGCTCCTGCATGCGTCGCAGGGTGGACAAAAACATGAGCCCGTATGCGCGGATTCGGTAATGTGAAGCGGATTGCGTGGTTAATGCTGCCTGAAGCAATTTCATCCGCACTGAAAAGCAGTGGAGCGATCGGGAAACCCGCTCCATCCGCACTGGTACACTGGTCCCCACGCCCGGATGGCGGATAAACCCGATTCAAATCCCACACGGCTACGAAGTTCGCACTGACCGCATTTTTGTCATAATTTGCCTGGTACGCTTCATAGAGCTTGCTGTGACTGCGATCGACTACGATCAGATGGCAATCGTCATCCTCAACATTGCATTGATAGCCCGGCTGCCCCTCAATACCTCCGCCGGCCGGTAATGGAATGGTTTTTATGGAGTCTGAATCTGCGTTCATGAATTGATCGCCTTTGTGGAAGGGCACCACGGGCGTGGATCCATTGGCTTGCAGCACGCGAAGGCTGAAATCTACCTGAAGTCTGCCATGTCCCCATCCGCCGGCACCAGCCAGCCATCCGATGATGTCTGATGAATGCGGATCGACAGGCTCACTGCTCACGTCTTTGTTCCAGATTGCACCCGGGGGAAAATACGGCGCCGGGGGCGTAACATGTTCCATCTTTGCCGCCCTGACACTGACCTGATGGGCGTGAATGACGTATGCCGTACCCAAAGCACAAATACCCAGCGCGAGGGTGAAAAGTAGATTCTTCCTGTTACTCATTGCAATGGTTCTCCCTTGGGACATCTTCAATCAATTTATGTACGCTTGGCAATTGCCGGGCCAGAGACCGCATCTTGCAACTCCACACGACTTTCACTTTTGGTCGTTTGGCCGGCTCCGTCCGGTTTGCTTGAGTTCCAGATCTTCCACAGATCGTTGCGAATGAGCAGGAACTTCCAAAGTCCCACAACAGCGGCAGCATTGAGGGCCAGCAACGCGCTGACTGGAGCGACCACCCGACCCAGGAGCGGAATACTGAAG
>Ga0302282_1000063_pt1 | contig 76074 bp, 74 predicted proteins | sample III_Fen_E1_3_FD_198763 | JGI IMG/M metagenome (GOLD analysis project Ga0302282, IMG submission 198763) | Peat permafrost microbial communities from Stordalen Mire near Abisko, Sweden - III_Fen_E1_3 | ecosystem: Environmental > Terrestrial > Soil > Wetlands > Permafrost | place: Sweden: Abisko... | reverse complement strand
CATCGCCGGCGTCGTCGCGACGGCGCTCGCATTCGGCCTCACGTTGCTGGCGCTGGCCTACGTCCTCGGACCGATTTCGGGCTGCCACGTCAATCCGGCGGTCACCCTGGGCGCACTCGTGGCCGGACGAATCTCGTTGCGTGACGCGGCGACGTATTGGGTCGCGCAGTTCATCGGCGGCGTCCTCGCCGCCCTGGCGCACCGAGCGCTCTTTTCCGCGAAAGAGGCGTCGCCAATGGGCTTCGCCGCCGCTCAGAGCTGACGTTGGCCGAAAGGGCCCCGCGCCCTGGCCGGGGCTGACAAAATGGCGAAGCGATGCGACTCCTCTTCTGTTCCACGGGCCTAGCGGGGCACTTCAATCCCTTGGTGCCCTTCATCGAGGCCGCGCGAGAACGGGGCGACGAGCTTTTCGTGGTCGTTCCACCAAGCCTCGCCCAGGAAGTGGAGGAACTGGGCGTCGAACATTATTTGAGTGACTCGCCGGACCCGACGAAGTCGAAAGAGCTCTGGCGGCGCGCGGCGCGGCTGCCGCACGCCCAAGCGGCGCGGCTCCTGGACGGAGAGTTCTTCGGACGGCTCTCGACCGACGCAATGCTCGCGACCGTCGAAGCAGCGTGCGACAAGTTTCAACCGGACCTGGTCCTTCGAGAACCCTGCGCCTACGCCGGGGCCGTGGTCGCGCACCGGCGTTCCATCGACCACGCGCAAGTCGCGATCTCGACGGCGCGTACCGAATGGAGCGTCATCAGACTCGTCGCCTCCATTCTCGAGGACTTCGAGGGCGGCATGGAACAGGTGCTGCGCCAGACCCGCTACCTCTCTCGAATGCCCACGAGCCTGGACCCCTCGCCGTTCCCCAATACGTTGCGGTACCGAGAGAACATGGTCCCGGAGGTCGTCAAGCCCGGCCGCTGGGCCGAAGGCGGCGGCCCGTTGATCTATCTGACGTTTGGCTCGGTGGCCGGGGGCCTCGACACCGCCGAATCAGCCTTTCAGAGGGCGATTGACGCCGTGACCGGCCTCGACGCCCGGGTACTGGTCACGACCGGTAGGAGTTTTAATCCTTACGTGCTCGGACCGGTGCCACCGAACGTGGTGGTGGAGTCCTGGGTTCCCCAAGCGTCGATCTTCCCCTTCGCCTCGATGGTCCTGTGTCATGGTGGATCGGGGACGACCTACGGGGCGCTCGCGGCCGGCCTGCCGATCGTCTTCGTGCCGATGTTCGCCGACCAGCGAACGAACGCGCAACTGATCAGCGTCGCCGGCGCCGGCGTGGTCGTTGACGTCGGCTCGAAGTCCGAGCCGGGGTTTCGCGCCATCGCTGGGATGGACGTCCCGCGCATCCGCGCGGCCGTCACCGAAGTCCTCGCGAAGAGCTCCTACGCACTCGCGGCCCAAGTTATTGCTGAAGAGATCAGTTCGACCGGCTCGGCGCGTGACTGTCTGGAAGAACTGTTCGCTCGTTGAGTGACGCGGCTCTCTCGTAGCACATAAAACGTGAAAGGGTGAGTACACCCAAAAAGTGAAGAGTTTTGAGTCGACTTTTCACAATTTTTACGCCTAGAGGCCTTTAAATCAGCGGATTATCGAGAGATTTCTCTTTTCCACGATTTTTTTGCCGTTCCCAACCCTAAAATGGTCATTCCTCCGCTTAATCATCCAAGAGGTGGCCGTTGTGCCATACCTCGGCGGTAGGTCTCGAACCGTGGACCGTGAGTCCTGAGCGGTTCTCAAGGTGTCGTCGAGGGCGACTTACACAATTAGGCGGAGGATTCCAAATGATAGAGGCACGCAAACGATTGAAACGCGTCCAAGGCCATTCGCGGAGCGTGATCTGGTCGTGCGCGGTGGCGCTCACCATCTCACTGACTCTCTTGCCGACGCCTTCTCCCGCGGCCACGACGTTTTCCCAGCCCATTCGTGGTGTGGCCGCCGAGACGACCACGCTGTCACCGATTCGTCACGCCGCGCCGCGCATTCGCGTCGTTGGTGTGGTCGTCTCGGCGACCACACTGTCACCGATTCGTCACGGCGCGCCGCGCCTCCGGCGCCATCGCGTCGGCGGCGTGGTGGCCGAACTGGCCGACTTCACCAATGACCCGACGCCGAGCGACGGGTACGTAGTTGGCCTTATTCATCAGGACTTTCCTACACGGGCCTGGCACGACGCCGAGGCCGTGGCGTGGTGTGAATCCAAGTTTCGAACGACCGACATCGGCTTTGACAGCGACGGCACCCACGACCGGGGCCTTTTCCAGCTCAATGACGGCGGCACCGAGCAGTATTTGATGGCAATGATCGGTCAAAACCCCAAGAACCTGAACCTGGCCTTCAATCCCGTGCTCAACGTGCGCGCGGCCGCCCTCTTGTACGCGCGAGACGGCTGGAGTCAGTGGTCCTGCGCTTCGGCGATCTGACGGATCGAACCGTCGCGCACGACGAAGCTACGAAACTCGCCTGATCCTTCTCGCCGCCAACGGCAGTGGCGCCGAGAGGTCGTGCAAGTGAATGTAGCCAGTGGGCTCCGTGAACGGGGCCCACGTACTCGACGTGTAGCCGTCACTGTCGACGGCGTAGTTGTCCGACACGAGGAATACCGTGCGATTTGACCAGTCGACGCGCGCGACGTAGGCCACGTGACCCATTCCCGGACCGTCGTACCAGGCGATCGCGCCCACGGCCGGGGTCTGATTCGTCTCGGACGCCAACGTGAGACCCCACTGATCGGCGTAGCCCCACGGGTGCCCGGGATCGGGCAGTCCGTTGTGCGCGAGCATCCACGCGGCGAACAGCGTGCAGTTGTGTGGGGGAGTGCCGATGCCATCTTTGGTGTCGCTCCCGTAATACTTGGCGGCCCAACTGTCGTTCATGGTGGTCGCGTTGTACCCGTCGAGCGTGCAGGCGTAGCCACTGCTCTTGCAGGCCGTCGCCGCACTCGCGGTACTGCTCTGGGTGACGAAGAGGGTAAGTACGAACGTGGCCGCCAATGCGAGACGGAGCAACGTCACTACGGCCGAGGCGCGAAGCGCCCGCGCCCGCAATCGTTCGGTGATCGCCATCAGCCCCCCTCAGCGCCTCCGGTACCGTAGCACCGACCACTTTTTCAGTTCAAATGGTCTAGAAAACGCTGGGAAATAGGGGCAAAGCCTCCAATCGAGGGCGAGAACACCTTCGATCGAGTTGGTCGCTCTCGGTCTTGGTTTGGTTTGGCCTGAGTCACCCGGAGATCGCGATCGAGATCGAAACGTCGAAACCCGAAAGCCCGAACACGGAGTATGTGAACGAATTCGAACAGACTCTGGAGTCGAATCTGCGAAGGGCCCTCGGCGAGGAGGGGTTCGAGCGCGGGTACGCCATCGGGGCTGGACTCTCGGTGAGTTCGGCGACCGAACTGGCCCTGGAACGATCGCGACCGACGACGCACGAGAACGGTCCGGTCGCGAGCTAAAAATCGGCGTGTCGAAGCGACCAGTGAATTCGTTACGCTGATGCTTAATTCATGCGGCAATATCAGGAGAGAAAATGGACAGCGAAAACCAGTGCCCGGTCGCCGACGGATTTGACGCCACGCCGTCGGGGCGACGCCCCCACCAAGACTGGTGGCCCAATCAGCTGAAGCTCGACGGGCTCGAACGAAAGCCACCATCGGGCAATCCAATGGGCCCAACGTTCAACTACGTCGAGGAGTTCAAGAGCCTCGACCTGGATGCCGTGAAGAAGGACATCATGGCGCTCATGACGACCTCCCAAGAGTGGTGGCCGGCCGACTACGGCCACTACGGCCCGTTCTTCATCCGGATGGCCTGGCACAGCGCTGGCACGTACCGGATTTCAGATGGTCGTGGCGGCGGCGGTTCCGGCACCCAGCGCTTCGCGCCACTCGACAGCTGGCCCGACAACGTGAGTCTCGACAAGGCCCGAAGGCTGATCTGGCCGATCAAGCAGAAGTACGGACGAAAGATCTCCTGGGCCGACTTGATAATCCTCACGGGCACACTGGCGCTCGAGTCGATGGGTCTGAAGACCTACGGCTTCGCCGGCGGGCGCGAGGACGTCTTCGAGGGCGATGAGGACATCTATTGGGGTCCCGAGGACGTCTGGCTGGACGACAAACGTTACAGCGGTGATCGCGAGCTCCAGAATCCTCTGGGCGCGGTGCAGATGGGTCTCATCTACGTGAACCCCGAAGGTCCGAACGGCACTCCGGATCCGCTCGCGGCCGCCAAGGACATTCGTGAGACGTTCCTGCGGATGGCGATGAACGACGAGGAGACCGTGGCGCTGATCGCCGGGGGACACACCTTCGGCAAGGCCCACGGCGCGGCCGACTCGGTTGAGTACGTGGGCGCCGAACCGGAAGCCGCCTCGCTCGCCGAGCAGGGGCTGGGCTGGAAGGGCAGTTACGGCTCGGGTAATGCCGGCGACACGATCTCGAGTGGACTCGAGGGTGCGTGGACGCCGAGTCCGATCAAGTGGGACAACAGTTACTTCGACACGCTGTTCGGACACGAATGGGTCCAGACGAAGAGTCCCGCCGGGGCGACCCAGTGGATTCCCAAGGACGGTGTCGACGCGAACTTGGTACCCGACGCCCACGACCCTACGAAGTCGCACGCGCCGGTCATGTTCACGACGGACCTCGCCCTTCGATTGGATCCGATCTACGCTGCGATCTCCACGCGCTTCCACGAGAACCCCGAGGAGTTCGAACTCGCCTTCGCCAAGGCCTGGTACAAACTGACGCACCGCGACATGGGGCCGCGTTCGCGCTGTTTCGGTCCGTGGGTTCCCGACGAACCTCAGATATGGCAGGACCCCGTGCCCGAAGCGACGCACGCGCCAATCGACGCGGCGCAGATCAATGAGCTGAAGGAAAAAATCCTCGCCTCCGGTCTTTCGGTCTCACAACTGGTCGCGACGGCGTGGGCTTCAGCCGCGACGTTCCGCGGCACCGACAAGCGTGGAGGGGCGAACGGCGCACGTATTCGCCTCGCACCGCAGAAGGATTGGGAAGTCAACGACTCGGCTGAAGTGACGATGGTCCTGCGGACACTCGAGGGCATCCAGAGCGATTTCAATCACACGCACGGCGAGAGCCCTGTCTCGTTGGCCGATTTGATCGTCCTCGGTGGCTGCGCGGCTGTTGAGAAGGCGGCCAAGAACGCCGGACACGAGGTCGCGGTTCCCTTCTCGCCGGGACGCGGGGACGCCCTGCAAGAGGACACCGACGTCGAGTCCTTCGCCGTACTGGAACCGACGTTCGACGGGTTCCGCAATTATCTGCGAGACGGTCACCGACGAACGGCGGAGGAGTTACTCCTGGAACGAGCCCAACTGTTGACGTTGAGTGCGCCGGAGATGACGGTGCTCGTCGGCGGCCTGCGCGTCTTGAACGCCAACTTCCGTGGATCGGACTTCGGCGTGTTCACGAAGCGAACAGACGCGTTGACGACGGACTTCTTCGTGAACTTGCTCGACATGAGTACGAAGTGGGAGGCGACGTCCTCGGCCGAGGCGACCTTTGAAGGCCGCGACCGCCGGACGAACGAACTCAGGTGGACCGGGACGCGCGTCGACATCGTCTTCGGCTCGAACTCTCAACTGCGCGCACTCGCTGAGGTCTACGCGAGTGACGACGCCCAAGAGAAATTCGTAGTCGACTTCGTTGCCGCGTGGAACAAGGTCATGAACCTCGATCGGTTCGAGTTGAACTAATTTCGCGCGAGCGGACTAATGAGAAGCCGCGCGTTCACTTTTTGTCGACGCCGTCGTCGCTTCGCAGCGAGTCGTGCACCTCAATCTGATCGCGCACGCGCTCGACGAGTTCCTTCTCCTCGGCACGTTCGATCTGGACCAAATGATCGTCCGCCGCGGGGGAAGATCGAATGAGCTCGTCGAGCTTCAGCTGCAGCGCGGTTTGCTGACGATCTTGCGTGTGTTTCAACGCGAAGAGCAACATGATCACGATCGCATTCGCCACCGTGGAAAATCCCATTTGCCATCGTGGAGGAAATCCCCTTAAGGCGAGCGAAACTATGAATACGATCAAGACGAACGACACCACGGCGGCTGTCGCGACGTGCGAGATAATTTCGTCGAGTCGTTGGAAGACGCGACTCATTCGTTGGCGAAGTGCAGAGTGCATTGTTGGTCTCCCGGTAGCGGTGTCGAGCGGACAACGTGATATATCACCTTATTTGTCCTCAACAAATGAATGACCGTGGAGTGATTGCCAACGCACGCCAGATTCGTCGTACCACTGCCTGACACATCCTTAGCGTTTCCTTAATCGTGCGCGACCGTTTCCGGTGATGCGAGGTTGGTGCTTTCACACTCATGCGCCGAGAGCATTTGTTCTTGCGGTTGCCGGTGCAACGTGAGGCGACTTCAACATCAAAGGAGATGTCTTGGGTTGGCCGGGAACGGTTCGGCGTACAGTCTCCACGTTCATCGGCGCGATCATGTACTACGCGATCACTCGATCCAGAGATGGTGACGCGTCGAGCACCACGTCCCAACTGCTCGAACGACGGAGCTGGTGCTCCTACTACGTCGTACGTAGTAGCATTGGCGCATGAACAAGAAGAGTTCGCAACTGCTGCGCCGACCCAACGATCCGCCGCTGCTCCTTCTGACGAGTCTCGCGTCGGGCCCCAAACACGGGTACGCGCTTCTGAAAGACATCGAGGAGTTCGCCGGTGTCACTTTGAGTCCGGGCACGCTCTACGGTGCCATCACCCGACTCGAGGAGTTGGGACTCATTGAACCGGTGGCCGAGGTCGAGCGACGTCGCCCGTATCGCATCACGACCGACGGACGACAGGTGCTGCGTGAAGTGACCACCGAGATGCGCCGTCTCGCCGACGTGGGTGTCGCGCGTCTTCGACTCGCTGCGCGGGGTGTGTGATGAAGCGGAACCGTGACGTTCGACGATTGCTTCGGTGGTACCCGTCGAGTTGGCGCGACCGATACGGCGACGAGCTTCTTGCCCTCCTAGAGGATCGTCTCGTAGAAGCGCCTCTCACGATTCGGCTTCGTTCATCAGTGGCTATCGCGGGACTGCGAGAGCGTCTGTACGGATCAGGCATGCTCGGTTCACGCAGCTCTCCGTCGACGCAACGTCGAACTGGCTCGCTGACGGTGCTCGTGGCGTGGTCGATGATGGCTGTCGGTGGCGCCAGTTTCGTGAAGATGGCCGAGCACTTTCGTGCGGCGCTACCGACTTCATCGCGCGCCGTCGCAATCGTCGCGTACGACACGACCGCCCTCGCGGGACTCCTGGGGACGCTCTTTGTTGTGGTGGGCGTAACTGGTGCGTTGCCGGGATTCGTGCGGTTTCTTCGTGCCGACAAGTGGCCCCAGGTACGTGGCATGTTCGTGAGGTCGGTGGTCTCCTCTCTGGTGGTCGTCGTCGCCACGGCCGGTCTTTCTTGGTGGGCCCACCATTTGAACAGCGCGCAGCGCAATGGTGGAGACGGCGTGTACTCGGGCGTGTTCCTGGCGTTCGCCCTCTTAGTGGTGATAACGATCGGTCTATGGACGACGACCGGTGTCGCCGTGGCGTCGAGGATCGACTTCACACCCCGTGAACTGCGACGAGAGTCGTGTTTGGCGATTGCGGTGAGCCTTTCGTCAATCGTGGTCGTGGCCAGCGCTGCCGTGTGGGGAGTTCAAATTGGTCTGCACGCGCCATGGTTTCTCAATGGCACCGCGGCCGGCGTCGCAACGTCGCCATGGTCCGCTCAAGTGATCACCACGATGTTCGTGATGACACTCGCGCTCGTGACTGCGTTGTGGGGTGTCGTGCGCGTCGCGTCGACATACCGACCGACGCGTGTGAGCGCGCAGTAACCAGGACTTTCACCTACCGAGGCGGAAAGTCGACGAGTTCGTACGTCGGAATGATCGCGCAGGGTCCCGCGTGGCGTTCATGATGATGTGACCTTTGTCCTTAGAACATTCGTTCGTAGGTTCGTAGGATTGATTTACGGTGGCCGAGATGTGCTCGGTGGACGATGTGAGGGACGATAGGTGACCAATCTGACGGTTCACGGGTCCGCGAGAGGGCAGTTCAACGATCGGCCACTCCTCGTCTTCTGGGAGATGACCAAGGCCTGTCAGTTGGCGTGTTTCCACTGTCGGGCCAATGCGCAATTGGTTGGCGCGGCCGATGAGTTGAGCACGAATGAGGGCCGCGGACTCATCGATTCATTGGCCTCGATCGGAAGCCCGCGCCCGATTCTTATTCTGACGGGCGGCGACTGCCTGATGCGCGACGACATCGTCGAACTCGCTTCCTACGCCCAGTCGGTACACGTGCCCGTGGCGATCGCCCCGTCCGTGACACCCCAGCTCACTGATTCGACGCTTCGATCGTTGCGCGACGTTGGCGTGAAGAGTGCGTCGCTCAGTCTTGACGGCGCCAGGCCGTCGACTCACGATGCGGTTCGGGGAATCGACGGGCACTTCAACTCCACGATTGAGGCCATTACGCGTCTACGTGAACACGGATTCACGACGCAGATCAATACCACCGTCATGCCCTCCAACGTTCGCGAGCTGGCCGACGTCGCCAGGTTGCTGCACGAATTGCGGGTGAACGTGTGGGAGGTCTTCTTTCTCATCACGACCGGGCGGGGCTCTGAAGTCACGGCGACTTCGGCGCGGGAGAACGAAGAGGTGTGTAACTTCCTCGTCGACGCCTCTCGATACGGGTTCACGGTTCGCACGGTCGAGGCTCCGTTCTTTCGACGCGTCGCGCGAGAACGCGCCAGCGGCATCGACGCATCGTCGCCCGTGGTGGCCGGCTCCACGTACGCGTTCCTTCAGGGGCGCCTGAACGAACTTCTAGGGCCTAGTTCGGCGCCGGTGCGCGCGCCAAGCGCCGCAACTCGTGACGGGAAAGGGATCATCTTCGTCGGGGCGAACGGCGACATCTTCCCCTCGGGATTCCTGCCCATCACGCTCGGGAACGTTCGAGAAAGATCGTTGATCGACGTGTATCGCGACGACGAACTGCTGCGCTCCATTCGCTCGGCCGAGTTCGTGGGTGCGTGTGGGTGCTGTGAACATTCCGACATGTGCGGTGGTTCACGATCACGGGCCTTCGCCACGTACGGCAATCCCCTGGCGTCTGATCCCGGCTGCGTTCGCGTCAGCAGCGTCCTCTCGACCGCGTGGTAGCGGCGATCGAATCGCGCACTACGAATTCACCTCGACCTTTCGCCCGGTAACGTCGCTCGTTCGAATTCGAAACGCAACCGGCGTTCGACCTTCACCGCGCGGGCGCGAGTTTACGGTCTCTCGATTCTCTCGATTAGAAGACACGCGCTCGGAAATGATTTGAAGGGCCCGCACCGCGTCGTCGCCTTCCAACTCCTCGAAGACACCCTGGGCTATGACGCTGCGCCACGCGCCACTCGTGAGGTACTCGTCGATTTCAAAACAGACGCGCTGGTTCTCCCGCATCATGTCGACCTTCTTACCTTCGGTGGTGTACACGTAGATGCAATTCCCATCCCACCCAAAGATGACGGGCACTACGTAGGTCTCGCCACCGACGTGACAGCCGACGCGGCCGACTTTCTGGGAGAGCACGAACTCCTCAACCTCACTCGGTGACATCTCGAGGATCATCGCGCGAGACTAACGAGTTTTCGAGGCGTCGCTCGCCGGCGTCACGTCGACGTCGACGCTCAGGTGGGCGATGACGTCGCGCGCGCTGTAGCTCTCTCGATCGACCAGCAGTTCGCGAATGTCGTTCAGGTAGTCACCGCTCGTCACGATCGGCGGCTCGCGGCGTCCGTCGCTGCGGTATTGACCTAGCCCGCACGTCGCCATAAGCCCGTTGCAGAGACAAGTCGATCCATCGGTCGCTTCGAGCGCGCCACCCTTTCGTATGAAGGCATCGACGGGCTCGGCCGCGCAGCGATAGCCCGTTGACCCGTTGGGTTTGAGGTACGCCTCACGCAGGTAGCCCAGGTCACACTTTCGCTCGCGATGGTCATAGACGTCGGGGTCCGAGATCGTGTCTTCCACCGACGCGACCTTGAATGGATATCCCGTCGACGAAGCCCGCAGCGACGTCTTCACGGTTACCGATCCAGCCTTTACCTCGTCGAGCACGCGACGACGCAGGTCGGGGTCCATCCCTGACTCGTCGCAGTAGGCGAAGAGGGTGCCCACCTGGACGCCGCTCGCGCCGAGGTCGAACGCGTCGCGCACGTGCTCGGACGACGTGACGCCCCCACCGATCCAAAACGGTAGGCCGAGATTGGAGAGCACGTCGTAGTCGACGACGTCGCGCGCCCCGTATTGCGGGTTGCCTTCGTCGTCAACACCGAAGGCGCCGCGAGGCGGCGCGTTGTGTCCGCCGGCGCTCGGTCGCTCGACGACGAAGCCGTCAACCGGACCGTTGCTGCGCTTGGCGAGCGCGGTCGCGAGCACGTGCGACGAGACGATGCCCACGAAGTTCGGTCGACGAAGTGCCTGCGTCCCGAGGTACGGGGTGGGATCAAAGTGGAGTGAGAGGGCCGGATCATCATTGGCCGCACCCGTCACGCTGAGGGGAAGGTCAACCGGTTCGCCCAGCGCGAGCCGCTCGAGGGCCCCGGGAATGTGAGTGGGGACGCCGGCCCCCATCAAGACGTAATCGACGCCGGCGAGAATCGCACCACACAACGAGGCGGCCGTCGGGAGCTGGACCTTGGTGAGGAGATTGATTCCGACGAGGCCGTCGTGCCCCATCTTGGCGAGCTTTACTTCGATGAAGGAAGCCAACACGATCGCGTCGATGGAACGACCCTTGCTGCCGTGCGTCAATGCCGGGAGGCTGCGATACGGCGTCGAACCCGTTCGTCGCACGGCGCCGAATTTGTTGACGATGTCGGCAACGACACCCTGAGCCGGGAAGCAGTCGAGGGCGGTTTGTAGCTCGCCGTCGATCCCGTGGTCCTGAAGTCGGCGCACGAAGACGTTGTCGATGGCCGTCCCGGACACCACGCCCAATTGACCCATGCTCGAGACTGCCCTCGCGAGGGGCCAACCGGATATTGCAATGCCCATGCCACCCTGGATAAGCCAGGGGACCGTTCCATCCAGAGGACCGGTGTCAGTCATATCTCACCTCAGTGCGCCCGACAAATCTTCACGATTCGCCCAGCTCTAGCCTAGGTCGCCCCTTGATGAGACCTTCATTCGAACGCGCATGACGTCGCGACTATTCGAGGTCATGCGCGTCGCGGCGGTTCCTTCAGCCAAATGTCTGGATGCCCATCGCGTGGTGGGTGAGTGGGTCGGCCCGGCTCCGATCGCCCTCGTGGACGTACGGTCCACCTTTTCACGACGTGTGAATTCTGTGGGGAGTGGAGGTGGCGCGTCCTCAAAGCGGTCCGAACCGGATGGGGATCGTGAGCAGGGACGCTATTTGGTCACGCGTCGAATCGTGCTCGCTCCAGCGACGAGTGCGGCGAATATGTAGGCGAGCAAAATTGCGAACTGGCCAACGTAGTACTGGTTCGACTGCAGCGGGTTAATGGCGTGCACGGCGGCCGTCATTGGCAGCACTTTGGCGACGGCACGCAGCGCGCTCGGTAGCTGGCTGACAGGAATGACGAGACCGCAGAGGAGCAACTGGGGCAGGATGAACGCGGGCATGAACTGAACGGCCTGGAACTCGGTGTGGGCCACGGCACTCAGCGCCAATCCGAAGGCAGTGCCGAGCAGACCGGCGCAGAGCGCCACGGCACTGATACGCCACGGTACTCCCTGATGGGCGAGCCCGTACCAGGAGTAGGAGAGGACCGAGACGAGCACGCTTTGGACCAGGGCGAGAGCCCCAAAAGCGATCGCGTAGCCCGCGACGAAATCGGCCTTGGTCAGGGGCAGCGTGAAGAGGCGCTCGAGAGTTCCGACGGTCCTCTCTCGCAGGGTGATGACCGACGTGACGAGAAACATGACGATGAGAGGAAACACGCCGAGCAGTTTCGGGCCCACCGAGTCGAAGGCACCGGGCCGGTTGGTGAGGGACCACGCGAGCAGACCCATTAACGCAGTTGGGACGAGCAACAACAGTGCGAGGGTCCGCGGATCGTGGCGCAACTGCTCGAGAATGCGCCGAGTGGTGAGGAGCGTCCGTCGCAGGCTCATCGATCGCCTTCGATCAGACGCTCAAAGGCTTCGTCATAGCCGGACGCTTTGGAGGCCGCCAACAGTGATGCCGGTGTGCCGTCGAACAGTAGGGCGCCGTCGCGCAGCAGCAGTAACCTGGCGCAACGAGCCGCTTCATCCATCACGTGGCTCGACACGATGACCGTGGCACCGCTCTTCGCGAGGTCGTCGAACGTGTGCCAAAGGTCGCGACGCAGTATCGGGTCCAGTCCCACGGTCGGCTCGTCCAGGATCAGCACGGGCGGAGATCCCACGAGGGCGACGCCCAGTGACACGCGCGCGCGCTCGCCGCCGGACAACGAAGCGACTAGTCGGTCGGCGAAGGGGGTGAGGGCGACGACGTCCATTACGCGCGCGACCTCGGAAGGGCCCTGAGCTAGTACGCCGGTGAAGTAACGGATATTTTCCTCGACGGTGAGGTCGAGGTAGACGGCCGCGCTTTGGGCCATGTAGCCGAGTTTGCCGCGCAGCGACCGTGAGCCCGCGGCACAGTTCATAATCCGCGCGGATCCGTCGGTGATCGCCTGGACGCCGAGGAGTGAACGCATCAGCGTGCTCTTGCCGCTGCCACTTGGCCCGAGCAGGCCAATGAGTTCGCCGGGAGCGGCACGAAATGAGATCGACTTCAAGATTTCGTGGCCACTGCGAACGACGCGGAGGTTCGACACATCGAAGGTCGAGTGGTCAGAACTATCCATCTGGTTTCACCCTACTGTCCTCGAAAGTCGGATTCGAATTGATTCACTCCGTGACATGGTGCAGTCGAGATCCAGAGCACTCGACGTGAGGAAGTGCCGTGCGGGTCGGACTGACGAGGGGCATCAACGATGGCTATAGATTGAGCAACGATGAAGAACGCATCCGTCGTCGAGTCAATACCGCAAGGTTGGCGTAGGCAGTCAGGTGCGTCACAGTTCGGTGCCCTCTTCGCGCCGTCAGACCTCACGGCCGTGATTCGCCGCACTCGTTCCCGCTGGGCGAGATGAATCCGACGTCGGATGCTCGCGCTTCAATATCGGTGAAGGAAGTTGGGCTCGTTCGCGAACTCGCTGCGCAACTTGAGGAAATCCAGGAAGAGATGCGCCTGCATAACTTCGAGGCCGCCGAAGTCCTGCAACGGGTCCTTCCCGCCCATCGACTCAGTGCCGCGAACCTGCTCGACTACTTGACGCTCCGAAATATCGACTTGCGCGAGATTCAAGCGGCACTCGCCCAGCTCGGTCTGTCCTCGCTCGGGCGCGCCGAAGAACACGTCATTACGACGCTCGAACGCGTCATCGACAACCTTCACGTCCTGGCGGGGGAGGAGTACAGTCGTCGGACCGAATCGGCGGTCAGCTACGAAGAAGGTGAACGGATACTGGCGGCGAACAGTGTGGCACTGCTCGGGTCAACTCGCCCGGATCGTGCGGCTCGAATCCTCGTTACGATGCCGACGGAGGCCGCCGACGACTACGGACTCGTTGTCGAACTCCTGGCCCGCGGCATGGACTGCGCCCGAATCAATTGCGCGCACGACACTCCCGATCAATGGCGTCAAATGGCCGCCAACGTTCGACGGGCGGCCCAGTCGATCGGGCGTACGTGCGCTGTGCTGATGGACCTTCCGGGGCCCAAGTTGCGAACGGGGCCTATCGCGCCGGGGCCGAGGGTAATTCGCTTGCGCCCGGAACGCGACCTGTTAGGACGACCCATCGAGTCGGCACTCGCCGTGTTCGTTGCCGGCGACCGGCGTGCGATGTCATCGTTTGGCGAGCGAGCGACCGTGATTCCTGTTGATGTCGAATGGCTCACACGTTTGTGTCCCGGCGATCTCGTGTCGTTGCACGACACGCGCGACGCGCGCCGCGTCTGCACCGTGAAATGGGTCACCGACGCCGGTGTGGGCGCGGAGTTCATTGACACCACCTACGTTGCCACTGGTACTCGCCTCATCGCGCCCGACGGCAGCGAGACCCTCGTTGGCTTGCTCGAAGCCTTGGAACAGAGCATCGTTCTACACGCTGGTGATGTGCTCACTGTCACCAGCGACCTCACGCCCGTGGATCCACGTGATCTACGCATCGGTTGTACTCTCCCGGACGCCTTGGCATCGGCTCGGGTTGGTGATCGAGTGCTCTTCGACGACGGCAAGATCGGTGGTCACGTCGTCACTTTGCGCGCTGGCGAGATTGACGTCTTGATCACCAGCGTCGCACAAGGGGGAACCAAGCTTCGATCCGAGAAGGGTATGAACCTGCCGGACACCGATCTCCACATTGCCGCGCTCGGGCCCGAAGACGCACTCCTGCTGCCCATCATTTTGGAGTGTGCTGATGCGGTGGCGCTCTCTTTTTCGCAGCGCGCGGCTGACGTGACCTCGTTGCAGGATCACCTCGAATCGATGGGCGGTGCGGGCCTCGGCATTGTGTTGAAGATTGAGACGGTTCGCGGTTTTGAACGGTTGCCGGAAATGCTCCTTGCGGCGATGGCCTTTGAGCGCATCGGCGTCATGGTGGCGCGCGGTGACCTCGCCGTCGAGTGCGGATTTGAACGACTTTCCGAAGTGCAAGAGGAGATCCTGTGGCTATGTGAGGCGGCCCATGTTCCGGCGATTTGGGCGACGCAGGTCCTCGATCAACTGGCCCGAACCGGCCAACCGTCACGGGCTGAGATTTCGGACGCGATCATGGCCGGGCGAGCGGAGTGCGTGATGTTGAATAAGGGTCCGCACATCAGTGCTGCCGTCGCGGCACTCGATGACATCCTGGGTCGAATGGACAGCTACCAGCACAAGAAGACCGCTCTCCTGCGGCGACTAACCAGCTGGTCTGAGCCACCGAGCTGACTCCACGCCTCGGTCGACGTCGTGGGTTGTTCGCGCAACTCTTGCGACCTGCAGCGTTGTCGCACGGATCCCGGACGAATCCTCTGCGAGGACGTGAAAATTCCTCCCCCAATGCTTGTCGATGACAAGATCATTGAGGCCAATGAAACAGGAGAGTTGTTCGGATTCAGATTGATGTCCACAAGGTCGTAGTTGGGCAATTTGCTCCGAACTATTCCGGAGACTCAAGGAACGCTCGATCAAGGCAATTTGACACCGTTGAGATTCGCGGGCGCCGTAGTTTTCGTTGAATCGCAACATGTTTACGGCAGCGGCCTCGCGCGCTTTGTTTCGCCATATCTCTGGCGAACCAGTCCCGACGACAAATAGGTCAAATGCCTCGCGTCCCTGACTAGATGTGCGTGCCGCACCATATGAATTTCGGAAGTAGTTGCTCTTCCATCGTCATATCGTCTTGAAGCACAATCCAGTGATCATTCACTACCAAGCCCTTCGCTGTCTGGAGTTGAAGGTCAGATTTGGGTTTTTATTGCGATGCTGGAGACTTCACGTTGATTGTTGTAGATGAGTCTTAAAATTGTGATTAGCCCTTCGTCCGAACAGTCCGTCCCGGATTTGGACACGTCTCTTCATCTAAACGATGCCGAAATGCTCGTCCGCTCGGAGGAAGAGCGATTCATAGGTTTTCTAGATCAATATCCTCTCACCTGGAGTCGGTTGCTCACAGTACTGCCCGATGGGATTGCTTTCGTTGACGATCAAGGAGTGGTTCGATACGCGAACGAATTCTTCGTGGGACTAACGGGCTACGCTCGCGGCGAACTCGTTGGCCAGAACATTGAAAGCCTTGTTCCATCGAGTTATCGCGAGACGCACGTTCTGAACATTCGTGACTTCGCCCGAGACCCGAGCGTGCGGACGATGGGGCGCAACCCGGAATTGACGGTCCTGCGCCGCGATGGCCGCGAGATCCCCGTCGACATCGCCCTCGCGCCGCTTGTTCTTGGCGACAAGCTGTGGATCATCGTGCTGATCCGCGACGACAGCGCCGAGAGAACGGCGGCCCTGAACCGTGCCGAGGTTGAACAGCGCTTTCGTCTCGCGTTCGAGGACAACACGGCTCCCATGTTCTTCACCAATCTTGAGGACAGGGTCACCGCAGTGAACGACGCCTTCTGCCAGATGATCGGACGCACCAGGGAGGAAGTCCTTGGGCATGACTCGAGGTCGTTCACCCATCCCGAGGACGAAGGCATCACCGAAGAATCACACCGACGCATGATCGCTGGCGAGGTCGATCAGGTTCGGTACACCAAGCGTTACTTGCACGTGGACGGGCGGATCATCGTCGTCGAGGTGTCGAAGTCCGCGGCCCGCGACGCGGCAGGGAAGTTGCTCTACTTCATAGTCATTGAGCGCGACATTACCGAGGAGCGAGCTCTTAGCGCACGGCTCCGCCACTCGGAGCTATATGACTCGCTCACGGGGCTCGCCAATCGGGCGCTCTTCGAGGACCGGCTCTCGCAGGCGCACGCCAGGGTCGTTCGTCAGGGCGGTCTTTGTGCGGTCTTGCTGCTTGACCTGGATGACTTCAAGGGAGTGAACGACACTCACGGGCACCTTGTCGGTGACCAGTTACTCGTGGCGGTCGCGCACCGATTCGAGCTGGCGTCTCGTTCTTCGGACACGTTGTGTCGCTCGGGGGACGACGAGTTCCTTTGTTTGACAGAGGGACTCGACTCGCTGGCTCAGGCCGAGGAGGTGGCCGCGCGCCTCCTGGACGTGCTGGCCGAGCCGTTTTCTATTGCCGGGTCACACATTGAGCAGCGTGCGAGCGCGGGAGTGGTCATCTGGGACGCCACGAATACGGATTACGCCAGCATTGTTCAAGATGCCGACGTCGCACTCTACGAGGCCAAGCGAGCGGGCAAGGGTCGATATGTTGTCTTCGGTTCCGGCATGCGACAGCAGGCGGTCACTCGCTTTGAACTCGCCCAGGAGCTGCGTCACGCCCTCCACGACGGGGATCTCATGATGTACTACCAGCCCATTGTTGACCTCGTGACGACCGAAGTGGTCGGCTTCGAGGCGCTGATGCGCTGGCAACACCCCGAACGTGGCTTCGTGCCCCCGAGTGTGTTCATCCCGCTCGCCGAACAGAGCGACCTCATCCTGGAACTCGGCTCTTTTGCCATGCGCGAAGCCGTTGGAGCGGCCTCTTCGTGGGAGAGAAAAGGTGCTCGCACGAGCCGTCCCTACGTCACGGTGAACTTCTCCGCCCACCAGTTTCACGACCCGGGGCTGGTATCGATGATCGAAGAAGCGCTGTTTGAGAGCGGACTTGAACCGGAGCGCCTCGTCATCGAGATCACCGAGAGCGTGACGTTGCGTAATGTCACCGAGACGTTACGCGTGATGGAACGTCTCAAACGCCTCGGAGTCAGTCTCGCGTTGGACGACTTCGGCACGGGATTCTCCTCGCTTTCCTACCTCACACTCCTGCAGCCGAAGATCATCAAGATCGATCAGTCCTTTGTCAATGCTCCTCGAGAGAGTGCTCACGACGACACGCTGCTCGAAACGATTGTTTCACTCGGCAACAGGCTCAACATGACAGTGCTGGCCGAAGGGATTGAAACGCCGACCCAGCTCTTGCGCCTGTGCCAGATCGGCTGTGAACTTGGACAGGGTTATCTCTTCTCGCCAGCAGTACCGGCAGACCAGGCGTCGTCCATGGTTGGCCGTGTGCTGGGAAGCGGAGGATAGACCTTGTGCGGTCTCTTTCGGTTCGCCGACATTCACTCACGACCAGTCGCTCGACGCGCACGATCGGAACTACTGAACTCTCCCAGAGGACTTCCCTCAGTGAAATGTCGCGAAGTGGCCGATCAAAATCGTTTCGTGAACAACCCGAGTGAAATCGTCGTCAACGTTGTGCCGTTCTTGGTTCCGAATAACGCAGATAACCCAATCGAAAAGGGGAATGTGACAATCAGGCTCCACAGATCTTGTGCAAAGGACGCGGCGAAGACGGTGTTCGCGCGATCACGTATCGGCCTCGCGTGGCGTACGTGGAGAAGCAATGGTTTCGGACACCGCGCAGTGGTGGGTCGACCTTCACGTCGCCCCGGCGCCGCGGCGATGGCGTTCTTGCTCGTGGCCGGTCTGGCTTTCGGCGTGTCGCAGCCGGCCGGTGCGACGGGCACTACCCGCTACGTCAGCACATCGGCCGTAGGGAGTGACACCAGCTGTTCGAGCCCCGGTTACTCGACGATTCAGTCCGCGGTGACGGCCGCTTCGTCCGGCGACACGATTGTGGTGTGCGCGGGGACGTACGCCGGCGCTGTGGTCAATGCGAAGGCTCTAACCTTCCAGGGCGCGAACATCGGCGTGGCTGGCGCCACGCAGAGCGGCCCGGAATCAATTGTGTCGAGTATTGGCGTCACCAACGCCAATGTCACCATTGACGGGTTTGAGATAGACCCCGGCTCCAGCGGCAGCGGCGTGGCACTTAGTTTTACCGGAGGCACATCGGAGACAGTTCAAGACAACATCATTACTGATTACGGGTACGACAGTGCCGTCGCGCAAGGCACCGAGGGTGTGACGCTTCTTGGCACGAGCGGCATGCTGTTTCAAGACAATCTCGTGGAGAACCCAACTCCGACCGGCCAAGTTCAATACACCAATGCTGCCGCGCAAGATGGCTTTTATGCCGGTGCCGGGGTTTCCAATAACACTCAGATTCTCAACAACGTGTTCGAAGGAGCCAGCACTTACCCGGGCACCGACATCGGTCTCTCGTACACCAGTGGAACCAACCCGGTCATCAGCGGCAACGTGTCGACGGGCGGCGCCACCCTGGTGACGCTGTTCAGCTCCTCGGGGGCTCAAATTAGCGGCAACTCTTTCACCAGTGACCCGAACGTGATTGGGACTGGGTCAGTTATCTACATCGGTGGTGGCGATACCAATACGACGATCAGTGACAACACTGTCAGCGGCGGTTACTTCGGTGTGGCGTTGAGGAACGTCTACGGCGACGGCCCCAATGAAGGGACAACCACCGTCACCGGCAATGCCCTCCTCGACGACTACGGCGGTGGCATCAGCCTTAGCGGTACCGCTATTGACGCCAACTCGACGGTGGTAGCTCACGGTAACAACCTCGGAGGCTACGCCTTTACGTCGACCGACACCTCGTGCGATGGTAACCCTGCCACGTGTGGCATTAGCAACTCAACGATTTTCACCGTGAATGCGACAAACAACTACTGGGGAAGCGCGAGCGGGCCCTACAACGCGAGCTCCAACCCGAGCGCAACCGGCTCGCCCGTAACGGCCAACGTGACCTTCTCGCCGTGGTGGACGACGAGCAACGGGCTGCCTACGGTTCCGACGGCGGTGTCCGCGCTGGCGGGCAATGGCGCGGTGAGCGTGAGTTGGACGGCGCCCGCGCTCTCCGGGACGAGCAACGCCACCATCGCCTCCTACACGGTGAGCGCCTCGGGCGGCGGGAGTCAGACCTGTACCACGACGGCGACATCGTGCACGGTGAACGGGCTCACCAACGGCGTCAGCTACACCCTCTCGGTAAGCGCGACGACCAACTCGCTCGCCACAGGCGCCGCGGCGAGCGTCACCGCGCTGCCCGTGCTGCCGCCCGCCCCACCACCGACCAACGTGCCGACCAACTCCTTGGGCGCACCGACCTCGGTGAACGCGTCGCCCACGGTGCCCGTCACGATCTCCCAGATTTCGGGTGGGGCGAGTGCGGCCGTCACTGTGCCGGCCGGCGCGCTACCCAGTGGCACGACGGTGAGCGTCTATCCCGTGATCGATGCCGCGCCACTGGTGGCGGAGGTTCCCGCGGGCCAGTCCTACGTGGTCTCGTTGGTCGTGGCCTGGCAGGCGCCGGACGGCACGTCGCCGGTGGCCGCGGCGCCGATCACGATGTCGGTGAGCGACCCCGGCATCAAGGCCGGTGACACGATCTACGAAGTGACCACCGCGGGCCTGGAGGCGGTGGGCACGGCCACGGTTGATGGCACGGCCACGATCACGTTCTCGAGTGACCCGACGTTCCTTATCGCCGCGACGGTACTGTTCGCCCAGTCGGCGCTCACCATCACCACACGCACGGGCACGCTGGGCAGCGCCCTCGCGCTTCTGACGAGCGGTGGTTCGGGAACTGGCGCGATCACGTTTACCGCCGCGAATGGCACGGCGAGCGGCTGTGCGATCTCGGGGAGTTCACTCACCGCCACGAGCGCGGGCACGTGCCTCGTGACCTCGACCAAGGCCGGCGATGCCACACACCTGTCGGTCTCGTCACCGCCCACCACCATCACTCTGGCGGCCAAGGCGCTGCCCGTGACTCTCATGGTGAGAGGCCACGCCGTGGCCGGCAAGACCGTGATCCTGACGATCTCCGGCTCAGGTTTTTATGGTCGACCTATGGTCATGGCCCGCGCCGGTACGACCGTTGTGGTGACGCACGTCACTGCTGCGTTGCTTACCGTCCGGGTGACGGTGAAGGCCGGATCAATCAATGGTGTCTATAGCTTCACCATTCGCCTCGCCAATGGCAAGTCATACAAAGTGATGTACACCCAGGGGTAGTTTCGCACCTCTTAGAGCAACGGACCAGGCTTGATGGTGGGGTCAACGCGAACAGCGAACTTATGGATCGTGGGCCGTGCAGTCGTGGGCGAGGGGGGTCGTGGGCGAGGGGGGACTTGAACCCCCACATCCTTTCGAATACAGGCACCTGAAGCCTGCGCGTCTGCCAATTTCGCCACTCGCCCCGAGACCTTGCAACAATAGTCGACGCACCCAACTTCCCTTGCACCAACGATTGCCCTGAGCCGCCGGTACAGTTGGTGTTGGTATGGCCCTGAAGAGTGTAGAAAATCGCCTCGAGCGGATCTTCGAAAAGACGTTCTCACGTACTTTCAAGAGCACGCTGCAGCCGATTGAGATCGGCACGCGCATCGTTCGCGAAGTGGACCTCACGCGCCGTCTCTCGAGCCAGGGTCCCATCTCGCCGAATCAGATTCGGGTGTGGCTCGGACCAGTCGACGCTGCGCGATTCGACGGCTTCCAAAAAGCCCTGGTGAGTGAGCTCGAAGAGACCGTACGACAGCACGCCGTAAGTGAGGGCTTCAGCTTCGTGGGTCCCGTCAAGGTCGAAATTTTCATCGATGACGACATCAAGCCCGGCAATCTCGAAGTGAAGACCGAGTTCTTGGGTGGCGAGAGCCAGCCTCGACTGATCGCCAACGACGGGCGATCCTTCAACGTGGGCGAGCGGCCGCTCGTGATCGGAAGAAGTCCCGACGTTGAGGTCGTCATCAACGACTCCAACGTGTCGCGACAACACGCCGAGGTCTGGCGCACGAGCGAGGGAGTGGCCATCCGCGATCTTCAATCAACCAACGGAACGTTCGTGAACGGCCACCGGGTCACTGCCGTGTCACTGTCGCCCCGTGACGACGTCACGATCGGCACGCTCCATTTTCGGATTGAGCTCGCTTGAGTCTTGTAGCCGCGACGTCGAATTACGCGGCGATAGTTCGGCCGCTCCAAGTGCTGGTCATGGTGGTCGCGGTCCTGTTCTTTTTGCGGATCACGCGCGTTGCTGTGGTGCAGGCCCGACCAATCGACTACGAGAAGCGTTCACGACGTCGACGCAGCACGACGCTCGCGCTGGAGTTCGTCGAACCGACCGATCGGAGCGGTGAGCGCGTCGACGTCGACGCGGCAGTGACGATCGGACGCAGTGCTGACTGTGACCTCAGTCTGTCCGACACGTTTCTTTCATCGCGACACGCACGTCTGACGAACGACGAGGGTGATCTTTCGATCGAGGACCTCGGATCGACCAACGGTACGTACGTGAATCAGGAGCTCGTCGACGGACGTGTGCACCTCGAACGTGGTGACATCGTGCAAGTCGGCGGCGTTCTGTTCGAGGTGGTTCGTTGACGCATTGGCGTCACGCCGAGGCGACCGACACTGGACTGGTACGTCAATCGAATCAGGACGCGGTGTACGTCGATGATTCGCTCGCCATCGTGGCCGACGGAATGGGTGGACACGCCGCCGGCGAAGTCGCCTCGGAGATGACCATTGAGATTATGTGTTCCGGTTTCGTCGACCACCGGACGGTCGAGGGCCTCTATAACGCGATTAACGCCGCAAATATCAGCGTGCTCAATGACGCGCGAGAGAATCCCAACCACTTCGGCATGGGTACGACCGTCATCGCGCTGGGACTTACGGTGGATGACGAAGGCGTCACGTCGCCGACGCTGTGTCACGTCGGCGACTCACGGGCCTACCAACTTCGAGACGGTGCGCTTCGTCAACTGACTGAGGACCACAGTGTCGCCGAAGAGTGGGTGCGCATGGGTCGACTCACGCCCGAAGAGGCGGCGGTGCATCCGCGACGTCACCAACTCACTCGAGGTATTGGCGTTGAAGAGACGATCGCCGTCGACGTGATATCGGTACACGCGCTCTCCGGCGATCGGCTCCTGCTCTGTAGTGACGGACTCTCCAATGAACTCGACAACGACACGTTGGCGCGTCTCTCGAGTGCGCCCTTCACTCTCGAAGAGTCGGTCCTCCAACTGATCGAGGCCGCCAAAGAGGCCGGTGGTCGCGACAACATTACGGCGGTCTTGGTCGAGTTCGACGAGGTCTCGGTCGCGTCCGCGCCGATCAAGCGCACGATCTCCTCGACCACGCCACCCGTTGCTCGAGCCGCGGCGCCGGCAAAGTCAATACGCCGTAAGCGCCGCCGACTGTCGTGGCGCACGCCGGCCGCGCTCCTCATCTTCATTGGCGTCTTCGTGGGCGCGTACTTCGTCGTCCACTGGTACGCCTATTCGACGTACTACTTGGGGAGTGACACCGGGACCGTCGCGGTCTATCAGGGCCAGCCGAGTGGCATCCTCTGGTTCAAGCCGATCAAGGTCGCCGACACGAACTATCAGGTCAGTGCGCTGCGTAACACCGACCAGAGCCAGTTGAGCCAGACCATTCCGGAACCCACGCTCGCCGCCGCGATCGACTACGCGACGTATCTTTGTAGTCAGGCGAAGAGTTGTAACGCATCGATTCCCTCTTCGACCACCACCACGTCTACGACTACAACATTGAAGAAGGGCTGATCGGTGTCGCGTCGCCTCCGCATCCTGGCCACGATCATCCTCCTGCTCTTCGCCGTCATCGTCGCGCAATCGGCGAACATCCAGTTCTTTCGAGCGCCCGCACTGAACGCGAGCCCCAACAACCCCCGCAACCAAAATCCGTCCGCGCAGTTCCCGCGCGGTGAGATCCTCGCGGCCAACGGCGCCGTGCTGGCCTACTCGGTCAAACAGAACAATCCGTACTACCCGTATCGCCGCATCTATCCCGACGGTTCATTGACGTCGGGCGTCGTGGGCTTCTCCTCGCCCTACTACGGCCTGTGGGGGCTTGAGGAGGAGTACAACAGTTTTCTCGCGGCGCACCCGCAGCCACCGCAGAGTTTCGAGCAACTACTGGCGCCCACGAGCGCGGCGGACTCCGTGACGTTGACGCTCGAACCGGCGCTCCAGCAAGTGGCGCGAGCCGCAATGAAGGGCATCGACGGTGCGGCCGTGGCGATCGATCCCAAGACCGGCGGCGTGCTCGCTATGTACTCGAATCCGAACTACAACCCCGAACCACTGACATCGCCCAACTCCGTCGTCGCCCAAGCGGCGTGGGACCTCGTTCGAAAGCACGACAGCAATGGCTTTCAGCCCCTCGGACTGGTGGCGACGCAACAGACATTCCCGCCGGGCTCGACGTTCAAAATCATTACGACCGCCGCAGCGGTCGTCAGTAAGCCGGCGGACCTGACGAAATCCTTTGATAGCGACCGTGGTGCCTGCACGACACTGCCGGACTCGAACAAACTGCTCTGCAACAGCGGCGGCGAACCCTGTGGCGGCGACGTCGCCGAGATGCTGCCGCCCTCGTGTGACCCCGGGTACGCCCTCCTCGGCATCGACCTCGGGGCCGACTACATGTTCAAGGCGGCGACGTCGTTCGGCTACGACTCGATTCCACCGATCGACTTGCCGGGAGCCGTCGCAAGTTACTTCCCGACGGCGGCGTCGTTCGCGCAAAACATCCCCGGCTTGGCCTACTCATCGATCGGCCAGGAGAACGTGCGCGCGTCCGCGCTGCAGGACGCCCTCGTCGCCGCGGCCGTCGGCAACGGCGGCATCGAGATGACCCCGCACCTCATGAGTTTCATCACCGCCCCGGACGGGAAGATCCTGGAGCGCTACAAGGACTCCGTGTGGAAGACGCCACTGACGCCGACCCAGGCCCAAGTGATCGTTCCGTTGATGGAAAAGGTGGTGACCGAAGGCACGGCGTCCGGGGTCGGATTCCCGGCCCAGTACGACGTGGCCGCCAAGACCGGTACCGCCCAGACGGGCAACGCGCTGAAGAACACCGACGACTGGTTGATCGCCTTCGCGCCGGCGACCGATCCGACCATCGCCATCGCGGTCGTTGTGCCGTACCAACCAACGCCCGACTTCGGTGCCACTGTCGCCGGTCCCATCGTGAAGGCTCTCGTCGATGCATTTTTCCAAGCGCAAGCGGGGACGTCGTCGGGAACAACTACGACGACCGTGCACAAATGAAAAATCCTTTGAATCGCGAGAGCGTAGGCTAGGCGCCATATGGAGCCTGTAGATGACCCCCGACTGTATTCCGGTCGCTATCAGGTAACGCACCTCATCGCCCGCGGTGGTATGGCGATTGTCTACCGAGCCCAGGACACGCTGCTCAATCGCCCGGTGGCGATCAAAACGCTCTACCCGGAACTCAGCGCCGACCCGTTGTTCGTCGAGGGTTTCCGCCGCGAAGCCCAAGCGGCGGCCAACCTCTCGCACCCGAACATCGTGCCGGTCTTCGACTGGGGCGAGGACAACGGTACGTACTTCATCGTCATGGAACTGGTCGACGGCACGTCACTAGCGGACATGTTGCGCGGTGGGCGAACACTCACGGCATCACACTCGGCGAATTTGATGGCCCAAGTCGCTGCGGCCCTCGGCTACGCGCACCGCAATGGCGTGGTCCACCGGGACGTGAAGCCGGGCAACATCTTGATCGCGAGCGACGGCCAGGTAAAGGTCACCGACTTCGGCATCGCCCAGGCGATGTCCGTCGAAGACCAACTGGCCGAAGAAGGCTCGGTCATGGGCACCGCGACGTACTTCTCGCCCGAACAGGCCGAGGGTGCGCCGGTCGACGGTCGCAGCGACATCTACTCACTCGGCGTCGTCCTCTACGAGATGCTCGCAGGACGACCGCCGTACATTGGTGACTCGCCCGTCGAGGTGTCCAGCCAACACGTGCACGGCACTGTGCCCCCGCCGTCGGATTTCAACAAATCGATTCCTCCTGACCTCCAAGCGATCGTGCTGGAGGCACTCGCGAAGTCGCCGGAGCGTCGTTACCAGTCAGCTGAGGATTTGCGCTCGGACCTCGTGCGATTCAGTGAGGGTCAGCCCGTTCGCGCCGCCCAACGCGATGTCGCCTTCTTCGGTCAAGACGCCACACGAGCCGTCACCAAGGTGGCGCCAGGTGAACGCACCCAGGCGGTGCCGATGATGACTGGCCCGCGCACCGACGTACATCGCAAACGCCGAAGTGGCAGCGCTGGCGTCATCGCGATCGTCGTGATCCTGCTGCTGGTCTTGGGCGGTCTGGCGTATTTCCTCTCCCAGAAGAACACGCCCACAGTGACAATGCCGGATCTCGTGGGCAAGACCGAAACGGCCGCGTTGCAAAAGCTCCTCAGCGACGGAATCCATCTGAAGAATGTTGACCACATGCATTCAAAGGTGGCCGTCGGACTCGTCATCTCAACTGATCCCAAGTCCGGCACCACGCTGAAGAAAGGACAAAAGGTAAATCTGACGTTGAGCCTCGGCGTCCAGGCAGCCCCCATCACGATTCCGAGCGTCGTGAACCTCAGTTTGGCGGCGGCGACGAGTGAGCTAGAAGCTAGTCCGTATCTCTTGAACGTGAAAACGGGATTCCTCCAGACGGCGCCGGCCGGGACGCATCCGAGTCCGAACACCGTGATTTCCCAAAGCCCGGCGGCGAGAACGAAGGGTCATACAGGTGACCTGATTACCATTTACATTCTCTCGCCGAACGCGCAGTTCAGTGTGCCGTCGCTCGTGAATGACACGACCAACCAGGCCGCCGCGGCGCTGGGCCAGTCGGGTCTGTCGTTGGGACCGACAACGGCGACGGCCTGCTCGGACACCGTCGCCATCGGACTCGTGATCAGTTCCAATCCCGCGGCGGGAGCATTGGTCAATTCCGGCGATCAGGTCACGCTCACTACTTCGACGGGATATTGCCAGATCCAGGTCCCGAGTGTGATCGCGGAGTCCCAGTCCCAAGCGACACATATTCTTGACGTTGGCCACTTTCAGGTCTCTGTAAGCCCGACCGATCCGTCAACGTGTTCGCAGAGCCAAGTGGGCACGGTGACCGACGAGAGTCTCGGCATCGGCACTCGCGTGCCCTACAACTCCGAGATCACCATCTCGGTCTGCGAAGCCTCGACGGAACCGCCGCCGACCACGACCACGACGAGCTAGCGCACGTTCACTAGCATTGAGCCTCATGGCGAAATCGACATCGAAACCGGGTAGCCGCAATAAGAACGTAGGTCGCTACGTCGCCCCCGAAGCTCGGGGCAAGGTCACGGCCCGGCGCCCGGTCGGCGAAGATCACAGTCCCCGGTGGTACGGGTGGCTGATCGTCGCGCTACTGGCCGCGGGCACGCTGGTCATCGTCTTGAACTACCTGTCGGTGCTGCCCGGCTCGGTGTCGTCGTGGTACCTCATCAGTGGGTTGATGGTGATGTTCACCGGTTTCTTCCTCGCGACGCGCTACAAGTAACTCGTTGCCTTAGCCCACGCGCTCGATGATCGTCGCGTTGGCCAGTCCGCCGCCCTCGCACATCGTGAGTAGCCCGTAACGACCACCGGTGCGTTCGAGTTCGTTCACCAGCGTGGCGCACAGTTTCGCGCCCGAGGCACCGAGCGGGTGACCCAGCGCGATCGCGCCGCCGTTCACGTTGACCTTCGACAGGTCGACGCCGAGCTCCTTCTGCCACGCGAGCACGACCGAGGCGAAGGCTTCATTGATCTCGATGAGGTCGATGTCCTCCAGCGTCAGGCCCGCTCGCTCGAGGACCTTCCTGGTCGCCGGGATCGGTCCGGTCAGCATCGTGACCGGGTCGACGCCCGCCAGGGCGAAGGTGTGGAACCGGGCGCGCGGGGTGTAGCCGAGTTCCTTCGCCTTCTCTTCACTCATGATCAGCACGGCCGAGGCGCCGTCGGTGATCTGTGAGGAGTTCCCGGCTGTCACTTTGCCGTCCTCTTTGAACGCGGGCTTCAGGTTGGCGAGCGTCGCGACCGTCGAGTCCGGACGGATGCCTTCGTCGGTCGTCATCAGCTCGTCGGTGGCCTGTCCCTCTTCGTCACGGACGTAGATCGGGACGATCTCGCGTTCGAAGCGACCTTCGGCGGTCGCCTGGGCCGCGCGTCGGTGACTCTCGGCGGAGAAGGCGTCGAGGTCATCGCGCGAGACGTCCCACTGATCGGCGATCATCTCGGCGCCGATGCCCTGGTTCTTCAGTCCGCCGACCGGCTCGTAACGCGCCGCCACGCTCGGACCGAAGGGCCAACCGGAGTCCTTGCCGATCGATGAGCCCATGGCCACGCGCGACATCACTTCGACGCCAGCGGCGACGACGACGTCGTAGGCGCCGGACATGACGCCCTGGGCGGCGAAGTGCAGCGCCTGCTGGGACGATCCGCACTGGCGGTCGATCGTCGTGGCCGGTACCGACTCGGGCCAGCCGGCCGCGAGGACCGCGCTGCGCCCGACGTTGAACGCCTGCTCGCCGACCTGGGAGACGCAGCCCATGATGACGTCATCGACCAACGCGGGGTCGAGGTTGTTGCGACTCGCGATGGCCTTCAGGGCTTCGGCGGCGAGGTCGACGGGGTGCCAGTTCTTCAGTTTCCCGTTGCGCTTGCCTCCGGGCGTGCGAACGGCGTCCACGATTACGGCTGTCGGCATTGTTGGGCCTTTCGTCATGTGCGGGCTCTACCCACCGGCGAATCCTACCGGGCAGTACGGCTAGCGTCGCAGGCGTGAGCGAACGAAAGAATATGGATCGCTGGCTCGGCGACGGGGGAATGGCAGTCATCGGCGCCATTGGTGGCGCTTTCGAGAACTACGGCGTCGACGGCGAGGATCTCGGGTGGGTGAGCGGCTCGTTCAGGCCCACGCAGCTCGCGTGCAACCCCCACGGGACCGTCCAGGCCGGCGTGCACTCGGTTCTCTTAGATGCCGCGATGAACTTTTGTATCAACGCGGCGTTAGTCGGTCGCGACCGAACGGAAGCGACGATCGAGATGACGACCGAGCTGATGCGCCCGGCTCTGCTGGAGGGTCACTACGTGGTGCGCGGTGAGGTGGTTCGACTGACCCGCCAGATCGCCTACGCCGAGGCCACGATCGCGAGTGACGAGGGGAAACTCGTCAGTCGCTCGACGGGCACGTTCCTCGTGCACCGCTCGACGTCGAACTAGATGTGCTCGGCCGGGATCTGACCGAGTCGACCGGCCTCGTAGTCCTCGAAGGCCTGCTGCAGTTCGGCGCGGGTGTTCATCACGAACGGTCCGTAGGTCGCGACGGGCTCGCGAATCGGCTCACCGCCCAAGACGAGCACCTCTAAGGCCTGGGTGCGCGAGTCCTGGGACTCATTGGCCGAGAGCACCAGGAAGTCGCCGTCGACGTGCACGGCCATCTGGCCCTCGGCGATCGGACTGCGATCGAGTCCGACGGAGCCCTGACCGGCGAGCACGTAGGTGAGCGCGTTGTACGAGCGATTCCAGGGGAGCGACAGTTGCGCACCGGGCAACAAGGACACGTGCGAGATGGCGATCGGCGTGTGGGTCGAACCCGGCCCGTCGACGCCGCCGAGTGATCCGGCGATGACGCGGATGATCGCGTCGCCGTTCTCGTTGGTCAAAAGCGAGACCGACTCGGCCTCGATGTCCTGATAGCGGGGGTTGGTCATCTTGAGTTTCGCCGGCAGGTTGACCCAGAGTTGGATGCCGTGGAACAGTCCGCCGGAGTCGATCAACGCGTCCGGCGGTCGCTCGATGTGCAAGATCCCCGCACCGGCGGTCATCCACTGCGTCGCACCGTTTTGGATCACGCCACCACCGCCGATGGAGTCCTGGTGCAAGAAGGTGCCGTCGATCATGTAGGTCACGGTCTCGAAGCCGCGGTGCGGGTGCCACGGCGTCCCCTTGGGTTCGCCCGGCCCGTAGTCGACCTCGCCCATCTGGTCCATGTGCACGAACGGGTCGAGGTCGGCCATGTCGATGCCCGCGAAGGCGCGGCGAACCGGGAAGCCCTCGCCCTCGAGACCGCGCGGCGCCGTGGTGATCGACGTCACGCGACGCGGTGTGTCAGTGGTCCCGGGCTTGACGGCCTTGGCGAGTTCGAGTGGATTTTCTACGGAGATGGCGGGCATTGGTCCATATTAAAGACGAACCTCGTGACCCTGTCGCGTCGAGTCCACCTTCGCGGCGCCGACGCGTCTCGACAGCCGCGAGAAGACCGACCGCGAGGACGATGATGATCGAGAGCACCAAGGCGACACTGCCCGATCCCCAGCCGAGTCCCTCAACGATTTTTGGCTTGCCCATCCAGTCGGCGTAGGACGCGCCCAGGGGCCGCGTGAGTACGTACGCGATCCAAAACATCAGGACTGAATTCGTGCGCCCGAGCCAGAAGCCGAGTGCCGGCAGGAGTATCAGTCCGGTGAAGAGCAGTCCGGAGCCGAAGTAGCCGAGCTTCGCCACGGTTGCCGTGAAGTCACCGACCGCCGTGCCGAGGGCGAAGGCGACGGTGACCGTCGCCCAGTAGAACAGTTCACGGCGCGTCGTGACGATGCTGTGGATCGACAGCGTGCCCTCGACTCGGAACCACGTCCAAAAGACCAGCGCCAGCGCGAGGGCTAAGGCGATCGCCGAGACGACGTAGGCAACGCCGAACTCGACGTGGACGACGTCGGCGCACATAGTGCCGAAGACACTCACCATCACGACGGCGGACCAGTAGGCCACGGTTCGGTACGTCGGGAGTCGCAATTGCCACCAGAGCACGGCGGCGAAGACCACCGCGGTGCACGCCACGGCGACTCGAGGGTCGAATCGATTGACGAAGTAGTCCGACGTCGCCTCGCCCATCGCCGTGGTGAGGACCTTGAGCCCCCAGAACGACGGCGTGATCGTGCGTGGAACTTTGCTCGAACGAAAGTGGCGATGAAGTGAGAGCGCCACGCTTACTCCTCGTCGGTGAGCAACTGTTGGAGGAACGTGGTGCGGTCGATAGAGATAAAGAGGGCCTTGGCGCTCGCGACTACGAGCTCACCCGCGTGCAGCGTCGCCTCTACGAACTGCTTGCGGTTGTCCTGTCGTGACAACCAGGCCCGGGCGACGATCGGTTCACCGACCGGCGTCGGTGCCAAATAGGTGATGTCCAGCTGCACCGTGAACGCCATCGCGCCGTGGATCACGTTCATGAGGCCCATGACTTCGTCAAGGAGCGCGGCGACGACGCCGCCGTGCGCGCGACCGGGCGCGCCCTCGAACGCTTTGCCGAGCGTGACTTGCATGCACGCGACGTCACCGTCACGCCAGAGCTGTGCCGCGAGGCCCATCGGGTTGGCCGCGCCCGCGACGAACGAGTCGGAGAAGAGTTGGCGTTCGCCGAGTTCGTCGAACGTCGGTATCGTCAACGTGAATTCCTCGAGGGAATCGCGCGATAGCTCGCGCACTCGTGCTGGAGCGTCGCGCACGTCGTCCAGGATCGTGCGCAGGTTCACTCCGAGAGTGTGGAGCTCATCGTCGCTCAGCGCACGTCCGACGAATTCGTGTCCCAACTCGCGCATCAACGCGGCGACCACGATCCGAAGCTCTTCGTTCGTCACTCGCCCGTGTAGTAGTGGTCCGCGACACTCAGCGCGCGGTCCAGGCGCGCGAGTGCGTCGCCGGCCTCGGCTGGGGTGATCGTGCACGGCGGTACGACGTGGATGCGGTTGAAGTTGGTGAAGATCAGTAGTCCCTCGTTGCGACTGGCCGCCACGATGTCGTTCATCGCGGGCGAGCTCGCGCCGTAGGGGGCGAGCGGTTCCTTGGTCGCGCGATTCGTCACGAGTTCGAGGGCGAAGAACACGCCGAGTCCGCGCACGTCGCCGATGATGCGGTGCTTGTCCGCCAACGCCACCAGTCCCGGGCGCAGCACCTCGTCGCCAATGCGCTGAGCGTTCTCAATGATTCCCTCGCTCTGCATCGCTTCGATCGTCGCGACCGCGGCGGCGCACGCGAGTGGGTGACCCGAGTACGTGAGACCGCCGGGATAGACGCGCTCGTTGAAGAACGCGCTGATCGCTTCGTTCAAGATGACGCCGCCGAGCGGTACGTAGCCCGAGTTCACACCCTTGGCGAAGACGACGAGGTCGGGCCTCACGTCGTGTTGTTGGAATGCGAACCATGAGCCGGTGCGACCGAAGCCGCACATCACCTCATCGGCGATGTAGACAATGCCGTAACGATCGCAGATCTCGCGAACCCCGGCCAAGAATCCTTTCGGCGGCACCATGATGCCGGCCGTACCGGGGATCGTCTCGAGCACGATTGCCGCGAATGACGTCGGGCCCTCGAACCGGATCGTCTCCTCTAGGTTCTCGAGCGCGCGCTGGCACTCCTGGGTCTCGCTGTTCGCGTGGTACGCCGAGCGATACAGGAACGGTCCGAAGAAGTGCACGACGCCGGCGGAGCCGGTGTCGTTCGGCCACCGACGGGGGTCACCGGTCAGGTTGATTGACGTCGCGGTGGCGCCGTGGTAACTGCGATAGGCCGACAACACCTTGTGACGTCCGGTGGAGAGTCGCGCCAGGCGGATGGCGTGTTCCATTGCCTCGGTCCCACCGTTGGTGAAGAAGACCTTCGCCGCGCCTTCGAAGGAGCGGTCCAAAATGAGTTCGGCCGCGCGGTAGCGCGACACGTAGCCGTGCTGGGGCGCGATGGTGCACAGCGTGGCCGCCTGCTCTTGGATGGCGCGGACCACGGCGGGGTGCTGGTGACCGATGTTCGTGTTGACCAACTGAGACGAGAGGTCGAGATATGTCGTGCCGTCTTCGCCCGTGACGTAGACGCCTTCGGCGTCTTTCACCATCAAGGGATTGATACTCGCCTGGGCCGACCACGAGTGGAAGACCGAGGCCTTCTCGCGTTCAGCGCTCGTCAGTGTCGATCGATCGTTCGCCATATCTGCGTCCTTTGCTCAATCAAGACGGTAACGCACGCATCGGTCGATGAAGTTGCGAACGCGCAGAGAGCGAGCTCTAGAGGGCGCCGTCCCAGCGGGCCATCTCCGCCGAGAAGTCGTCCAGTCCCAGCGGCCCGAGCACGAGAGCGTGGGCGTGGAAGGCCTTCAGGTCGAAGCGATCGCCCAGACGCTTCTTCGCGGCTTCGCGCGAGTCGAGCCAGGCTCTCTCACCGACCTTGTAGGAGATGGCTTGGGCCGGAAGTCCGAGGTAGCGGTCCACTTCTGAGACCGACATCGGGTGGTCTTGAATGGCCCACTCCTCCAAGAGCGCGACGGCCATTTCGGCCGTCCAGCGTTTGTTCGAGCAATCACCGAGGTTTCCCAAGACGCCCATGTCCGCGGGCGCATCAAGTTCGAGGTGCAGTCCGACGTCGACCACGATGCGCGCCGCGCGCAGCGCCTGATTGGCGAGGTAGCCGAGTTCGTCACCGAGGTCCGAGAAGTACCCAAGCTCGTCCATGAGCCGTTCGGCGTAGAGCGCCCAGCCTTCGGCGTAGCCGCTCGTGTTGCCCACCAGACGGTGGAATCGACTCTGACGATCCGACGCCAAGAGCGCCGTCGCGATCTGCAGGTGATGTCCCGGGATCGACTCGTGATACCAGGTTGAGGCAAAACGCCACCACGAGAACTGCGTCTTGCCGAGTGTCGGGAACCACGTCGTGCCCGGACGACTGAGGTCTTCGCTGGGGTTGATGTAGAAAGGCGCGGCGGCCGAGCCTTCGGGTGCGAGTCGGGCGTCGCAGAACCGGATTCGATCATCGATGTCGAAGTGCACGCCGTCGAGTTCGTCGGTGGTGCGAGCCGTGAAGGCCTTCAGCATCGTGAGAAGTGCGTCGGTGCCGTCGATCGCTCTCGCCGGGTCGTTGTCGAGCAACTCGGCCACTTCCACCAAGCTCTTCGCATTCGGGAGCAGTTCGTTGGCGATCTCCCACATGCGCGTGTTGATGCGGCGTAGGTCCTGATAGCCCCACTCGTAGAGTTCGTGCAGGTCGAGCGTCGCTCCGGACCAGTACGCGGACCATCGCTGATAGCGCTCTTCGCCACAGGCCTCTTTCGTGGAGGCTTTGGGCGCGAGGTCCGAGCGCATCCACGCCGCGAACTCGGAGTAGGCGGTCTCGGCGTCCTTTGCGGCGGCGCGCAGGCCCGAGGATTCGAAGTCGACGCCCGTCGCCTCGGCGGCGCGCTGGGCGAACTCACTAAACGCACCGGCGGCGCAGGTGTCGGCCTGATCGGCCACACCGAGGACGTGACGCGCGGCGGGCAACTCGTGTTCGGCGGCCGTGATGAGCAGCGCGCCGCGCCAGCTTTCGAGCGACGCGCGGACGTGCCCGAGACGCCGGGCCACGTTCTTCGCGTTCTCTTCGGTGCTCAAGGGCATCAACTCGAAGACCTGTCGAATGGCCGAGACCGGGGAGTTGAGGACTGAGAACGTTCGTCGCTCCTCGTCAGCCTCGTAGAGAGCGAGTTGCACGGTAAGTCGTTCGCGGATCACGGTCGCCGCGATCCGATCGACGTCACTGTGTGCGTCAAGTGTCTCAAGTTGCTGGAGGTCTCGGATCGTCTGTACTTGATCGCGACGTTGCTTCGCCACCGAGAAGTCCGGCAACAAGTGGTCGTAGCCCGGTATGCCGGCCTCGGTGGCGAAGAGGGGGTTGCTCTCGGCGAGTCGATCGACGATTTCGTCGGCGAAGGCGAAAATCGCCGATTGAGGAGTTTGCTCGGACATTACGGATCCTTTGATTTGCGCGATTACCCGCGAAATCGAAATTTACACCGCCGTTCGAACGACGAGATTCTGTCGCCTCATGAACAGCCAGAGAGTGCCTGGTGGCGTGGTCCACAGCCTTCCGCGAGACCTGCGCCATTCGTTGATTGCCAATGTCACAGCACTCGAATCGTGGAAGGACATCACGCCTCTGGCGCGAAACGAGTTCATCTGTTGGGTTGGAGACGCCAAACAGCGGGTGACCAGGCAACGCCGGATTCGTCGAGCCCAAGAACAGTTGGAGGAAAGTCAGCGTCGGCCCTGTTGCTGGCCGGGCTGCGCGCACCGCGAGCGATCTGGCAAGAAGACGCTCGCCCGTTGTTCGGTTGGAAAGTTCATTCGAGTCGCGCGCGGGCTACGGGTGGAACCGACCGAGCAACTCCGTCGCCGCGTCCAGGGGCCCGACCACCTGGAACAGGTTTCCGTCGGTGTCTTGGGTGAGGTAGTGGGCGAGCGCACTCAATTTCAGAGGCGTGGAGCCGCCCGAGAGGTTGACCCCGGTCACCTTGGCACCCGCGACCAGGTGCAGCGTCTCGGGCGACTCGCCCTTCGTACGTTCGTAGAACTGGAAGTCGTCCGGGGTTCCGGGTGCACACTGAACTTCGAGGGCCAATCCCTTAACGGTCGCGGTGCCGTTCGCGGTGACAACGACCGACTGGGCCTGGATGAAGGCGTCCGCCATAAGGGTCACGCACCAGGGGGCGAGTGTTGTGGTGGTGGTGCTTGGCGTGAGAACGCAGTCACCCCAAATGACCCGGAGCCGCGAGGGTAAGTCCTTGAAGGTGGCGCAGTCCATCACGCCCGGGGGGCCGGGTGCCGAGCCGACGACGCGCCACGGCGACTGGCCGGCGCGCTCGAAGAACTCGGGGTAGGCACCGTGATCCTGGAATGCCACACTCTCGGCGGCCGTCGCGCTCGGCGACGCCTCAAAGATCGCTGACGCGTAGTCGACGCTGGCGCAGGTCCCGTAGAACACCGAGCCGTGTACGGTCACCGCACCCGAGCGGCCGTCGGCCGCCACCAATGATCCCAAGAGAGAAGGCGTAGCGACCTGGTTTGTGCAAGCCTCTTTGATTTCCGTCGATGTCGTTGTCACCGTCGTCGTCGTTGTCGAAGCGTGATGGTTCGATGCCGCCGTGGCGCAGCTCGAGATTGCTAATCCTGTTGCGGCAAGCAGCACCACGGAGCGGAGCGGCCGCGCAATCACGCACCGACTCTAGGTCGTCGTGACTCTCGAATCGCAGCGGCGCACCGGCTTTCGAACTCGACTCGCATTCTCGTCTCGAACGACTCGAAGGTTGCCTCGTAGAGCTGACGCGGCGGCGAAACCGCGACGTTGCCCATGTACAGAGCGACCAGCACGGACATCATGGTCACCGCGGATCGCCCGCGAAGGCTTCCTGATCGCAATGAGGGGCTTTCGTCTAGATTCCGCTTGGATTGGGTTGTGGCACGGATGAACAATGCGAGATCGAGGGAGGCGCAAGTGATGGAGAGGTCAACGACGGTCGTGGTCGTAGGTGCCGGGCTTTCTGGCCTGTCTGCCGCCCGAGTGCTACGAGCTCAGGGAGTCGACGTCGTGGTGCTCGAGGCTCGGGACCGTGTGGGCGGACGGACGCTCAACCATCCCATTGGTGACGGCAAGGTCGTCGAAGTCGGCGGCCAGTGGGTGGGTCCTGGTCAGGAGCGAATCCAGTCCCTGATCAAAGAGCTCGGTCTCGAAACGTTCGACACCTACGGAACGGGCAAGAACCTCTTCGAGCACGGCGATCGATTGAGTTCCTACCGAGGGGCGATCCCGAGGGTCAATCCGTTGGCGCTCGTCGATGTCCAATTGGCCATGACACGGCTCGGGCGCATGGTCCGCACTGTCCCCACGGACGAGCCGTGGAAGGCGCCTAAGGCGACTTTGTGGGATTCAGAGACGGTGGCTTCGTGGACCAGACGCCATATGAGGACCCGACTTGGCCGATCGCTCATCGGGTTGGCCTGCGAAGCAGTGTGGGCCGCGGATCCGGCCGACGTCTCACTCTTGCACTTCCTCGCCTACTGCAACTCGGCCGACGGCTTGGAAAGTTTGATATCGACCGACGGCGGAGCGCAACAGAGCCGCGTCGTCGGTGGTTCCCAACAAATCGCCGTGGCGATGGCCGAGGAACTGGGTGACATCGTCATCCTGGGCGAACCAGTACGGCGCATCGCCTACGGCGACGAGCTCATCGTGAGCGGAGACTCCATCACGGTTCGGGCCGCTCAGGCCATCTTCGCCATCAGCCCGGCACTGGCCGGACGCTTCATTTATGAGCCGGCGTTGCCCGCGTCGCGTGACCAGTTGACCCAACGCATTCCCAATGGCTCGGTCATCAAGTGCATGGCGATCTACGACGAGCCGTTCTGGCGAGATGCGGGACTGTCTGGACAGTTAACGAGTGACCGAGGACCGGTGAAAGTGGTCTTCGACAATTCGCCGCCCGACGGTCGACCAGGAGTCCTCCTTGGGTTTCTCGAGGGCAACCAAGCCAGAGAGTTGGGTCGTTGGTCTGCCTCGGAGCGCCGACAATGCATCCTCGACTGTTTCACTCGATTCTTCGGACCCAAGGCCGCTCAGGCCCGGGACTACGTCGAGAAGATCTGGGCCGACGACGAATGGACGCGTGGTTGTTATGGGGCGTTCTTCCCCCCGAATACCTGGACGGCCTTTGGCGATGCCCTGCGCGCACCTATCGGCCCGATCCACTGGGCGGGAGCGGAAACTGCGACGCGTTGGATGGGCTACATGGACGGAGCAGTCAGCTCGGGTGAACGAGCGGCTTCCGAGGTGCTGCACGATCTGGCGCGATGAACAATGTTGCAGTGCACTGACCAGGTGGCTCTCGCAGTTGGTTTTTGGACAAATGAGTGTTCGTCACCAGCTAATCAGGCTTTGCTCAGCAGAGAGCGGGCGCCTCATCACCAGCGTTTCGAAAGACTGAAAGCCGAAGCATGGTGCAACTGGTCAGGTCGGGGCATGTGCAAGCACGCTCGTCGAAACTCGTCACGGAAGCGCCGGTCGCTCGTAGCGTGTGAGATTTGAGTGATCTCGAAGCACAGAAGAGGCTTTGGGGACGCGACGGTCTCGGCATCGCGGGTGCCAACCCGAACTACGCGGCTCGCGTCGGCATAAGTGCCGTGGTGGTTTTGATCGTTCTGGGCGGTGCGTTCGTCCTCCTCACCGGCACTCACACGCCGACCAAGGCCGCCACTCAGTACGTCACCGACGTGGCGAATGGCGACGCACTGCAGCTCCAACTCGACCAAGCTCACTCCACCAGCTCCGCTCGGTCGTCGATCATTGTGCATAGTCTCGTCCAAACACTTCTCAAGGAGGACCGACGTCTTTCGATCGAGCACTGGCCCGCTCGAGTCGAGGGAGACGTAGAGACCCTCGTGACGATCAATCAACAGATCTCGGTCCTGAACAAAAACACGTTGGCCTCGTCACCCGAACGGGCGATCCTCTTGACGCCGCAGAACAACGACGCGTCTAGGGCGGCCGACTGCGACTCGCTAATTCGTGTGACGCTCGGCCTCCGCCCGCAGGGCAGCCAAATAGCGAATTGACCAAGTTGAGTGTCGGGCACTTGTCCGAACGTCAGTGCGACGTTTGAGGATTACTTGTCCGAATCCCTCGTGGTGGGGCTAGTAAGAATCGAACTTACGACCTCGTCATTATCAGTGACGCGCTCTAACCGACTGAGCTATAGCCCCGCAGGGGTACCAATCTAGCCGACCGTCGAATTGAACCTAGAGAGCCGACATGTCCCACGCACGAGCCGCGATCGATTGACTGGCCGTCGCGAGCAGTGTTCCCGACTCGCTCCACATGAACGCCGTACCTTGGGCGAAGCCACCGGAGAGCGCGTGCATGTGAATCTCGGTGAGTACCCAATCGGTCGGCTCGAGCGTGACGATGCGAATCGTGTTGTCGAGGCTGCGGCCCATCGTGGAAAAGCCGAGCGGCTGAGAAAGTCCGCCCGCGACGTAGTCCCCGAAGATGGCGAGCGTCGCCGCGGACAGTTCGAAGTGCCCGGGAACACGTGACCAGAGCGCCGAGACGGGTGAGCCGGGAGTGCCATCGATCTGTTCGAACGGACGGCCCAACGCGATGCGGGCCTCGAGGTGATTGAAAATCGAGCGGTTGAAGCGCTCGGGCATGATGCGCTCCGGACACTCTTCGGGTGGCTTGACCACGGGCATGGTGACCCACGGAGTCGTCGCGCTGAGCTCTCCGGTGCCGAAGGCGCCGTTCACGGTCAGGATCTCTCGACCTTCGGCGAAGGTCGTCGCGCGGGCCTGGGTCACGTGTCCGCCGACGACGGCGAGATCGGTCTCGACGGTGACCGTCGCGCCGAGCGGGGCGTAGGAAAGATACTGCGCGGTGGCCCAGATCGTCGGCCGCGCACTCGCCTCTTCGAGCGCGACGAGCGCCGAAGCCAATCCGCACCCCCCGAAGAGAAAGTTGCCCGGCGTAATGACCCGTTCGGTGACGTCGAAGGACCACGTCGCTTCACCCGTTCGTCCCATGCCAAGAAAAGTCCGCGCGTCCACGAACGCCGAGGTTAACGCAGTGACGCACGTCCCCTGAGCGCTCGACAATCGCGACGAAGAACGCCACCGGGCAGACTTGTACGGTGATCGATCCGCGTTTCGTCTACTTGGCCGCGGCGCTCTCGCTCGTCGGCGCGTATGGCTATATCCGCGACACGTTGCGCGGCGACACGTCGCCAAATCGAGTGACGTGGTCACTCTGGGGCGTCGAAGGCGTCCTCGCCTTCGGTGTTGAGATCCAACAACACGTGGGACTCGCGGCGTTGATGACCTTGATGCTCGGCCTCGTGCCGTGCGCGGTGGTCGTCGAGTCATTTCGAAACCCCCACGGTGTCTGGAAACTCGGCGCCTTCGACACCGTGTGCGGAGCGGTGTCGGTTGGCGGACTGATCTTCTGGGCCTTTGTGAACGAGCCGACCGTGGCGCTCGTTTCATTTGTCGTGGCCGATCAGATGGCCGCACTGCCCACGATTCGAAAGTCGTGGCTCGCGCCACGGACGGAGTCGCCGCGGCTCTTCTTCTTGGGATCGACGAACTGCGCGATCACGTTACTGACGCTCACGAAAGTCACCACGGCCGGGGTGCTCTTCCCCGGCTGTATCTTGGTGGCGGACCTGATTCTGGGCCTGCTCATCGTGAGCAATGTCGGGCCGCGGCTGCGCGGCGAAACCTACGGCGTAACGAATCCGAAATTGGCGTGACCATGGCAACGACTGGACCACTGACTCCCGAAGAGAGCAAGATTCGCGGTCGAGCCCAGCGCGAGGCGTCGCCTCGTGGTGCGATGGCGAAAGTAAGCGAGCGACCGGCCGACTACGACCCGGTCGCTCGATTGATCTGGCAGGGCGAAACTCGTCAAAGCGACCTGTTGGGGCTGCGCTACTCACGAATGCTCGCCGATCCGCTGTCCTTCTACCGCGGGAACGCGCTCCTAATGGCCGAGGACCTGGTGCGAGGTACCAGCACTTCGCTCGAGGTACAGCTCTGTGGTGACGCCCACCTGTCGAACTTCAATATGTTCTCGTCGCCCGAACGTCACCTGGTCTTCGACGTGAACGACTTTGACGAGACCGACCCGGGCCCGTTCGAATGGGATCTCAAACGACTCGTCGCGTCGCTCGCGGTCGCCTCTTCGCACCTCGGTCACGACAACGCTCAGCAGGAACGCATCGCCCGGGCCGCGGCCGAGGAGTATCGACTGTCGATTCGACGCTTCGCCGGAGAGGACCGACTGGCCACGTGGTACGCGGCCCTGGACATTGATGCCGTGATGGCGGACCTCGGCGGATTCTTCACCGTGAACGCGATCCATCGAATCGACCACGTCGTCGCCTACGCCAGTGGTCGCGACACGCGTAAGGCGTACGCGAGGATGATTGTCGACGGCAAAGATGGTCCGCGCATCGTGGCGAAGCCGCCGCTCCTCGTCCCGCTGTCGCAACTCGATGAGAGCGGGTACCTGACAACGCCAGACCTGGAACGCCTCATCACGAGCTACGTGCGAACGTTGAGCAGCGACCGTCAAGTGCTGCTCTCGCAGTTCACGCCGGTCGACGCCGCGCGCAAAGTCGTCGGCGTCGGATCGGTCGGCACCGAGTGCTACGTCGTGCTGCTCGTCGGACGAGACGAATTCGATCCGTTCTTCTTACAGGTGAAGCAGGCGGGCGCGTCGGTCATCGCGACGGCAACGTCGCGGAAGTCGACGACGCCGGCGGGGGAGCGTGTCGTCCAGGGCCAGCGACTGATGCAGGCGACCCCCGACGTCTTCTTGGGATGGCACACGGTCAAGAAGGGTGATTCGACTCGGCACTATTACGTTCGCCAGCTCTACGACAACAAGGCGGCGATCGCCATTGACCAACTCGACGAGTCACTACTGGTGACCTACGGGCGAATCTGCGCGTGGTCACTCGCGCGGGCCCACGCCCGAGGCGGGCGCGGCGCAGAGATTGCGGGCTATCTGGGCAAGTCCGACGTCGCCGACGAAGCCTTCGCCGCCTTCGCCATGGCGTACCGAGATCGAGTATTGAGTGATTACAAAGCACTCCAGAGCGCGGCGAAGGATGGTCGGATTACTTTGGCGACATGACGTCGCTGTTGCCGTTCCGTTGGCACATCGCTGAGGTGCTCTTCATCGTCGCGGCCGGCGTCGGCCATCGCGTCGTCGTCACCTCCGCACGAGAGCGCCGCCTCGCGCTGTACGCACTTCTCGCACTCCTGGTCGTCACCGTCTGGCCCATGGGCGACATCGCGTCGAACGTGTCGTTGACCGCCGCGACGATCCAACGACTGGTCATCATGCTGTTGGTCGCGCCACTGTTGTTGATGGCGACACCCACGAACGTATTCGTGCGAGTGACGCGCCCGCGACCGATTGACGCGCTCACCCGGGTGCTGGCGCACCCCGGCCCGGCGATGGCGGTCGTGACTGTGTTGGGTACCTTGACGTTGTCCTCGCCGGTCGTGGACTGGGGAGCCCATTCGTCGCTCGGGCGCGCCCTGGTGCTCTTCGTGGTCCTGAGCGTCGGGCTGATCCTCTGGGTACCGGCGCTCGGCATCATGCCCGGTGCGAAGCGGCTCTCACCGATGGGGCGCGCTGGCTACCTGTTCGCGGCGTCGCTGGTGGTGACGAGCCTCTCGTTCGTGTGGATCTTCTCGCGTCACCCGCTCTACCCGGCGCTGCACGATCAGTACGCGTTGTTGCACATGACGCCGCTTTTCGATCAGCAACTCGCGGGGTTCGTCGCAAAAATTGGCTGTTACGCGCCGCTGTGGGCGATCGCGTTCACGATCTTCTCCCGCGCCGAAGAGGACGGTACGCCGGTTGAAGATACGCCGCTGCACTGGGCCGACGTCGAGCGACAGATGCTGCGTATCGACCGAGCGAGCGAGCGAGCTCTCCACCGTCATGAGCCCGAATAGAGACTCTTGGTAAGCTGAAACTCCCCGGGGACGTAGCTCAGTTGGTAGAGCGCGGGCTTTGCAAGCCTGAGGTCGTGGGTTCGATCCCCATCGTCTCCACCATTTGCCAGATCAGCCAGATCAGAAAATATATTCTTTAGAATCCTTCCGGACCAGTGGAGCGACACCATCGCTGGCGGTCTGCTGGTTCAACGACACCGGTGCTGGTTAGGCTGACGTGAGTATTTGCGCCATAAATTCCAGTGCACGCCCATTTAGCGGCGCGTGGCCGGAAGTCGGAGAAGCGACGAAGGCTCCGTCGGCTCGTACGCGTGCGACCAGCGCAACCTCGACAACGAAGCGGAGAAGGCAATGAATTCGAGCCTCTGGAAACGACCGGCGCTCGTGGTTTTGGTGCTGGTCGCGCTCGTCATGACCATGGCGATGCCCGCGAGCGGGGCCCCGACGAGGGTTTCGCATCCCTCGGCCCCTCTCACGGTTCACGCGAGCGGGGGGCGTGGCGAAGCCCGCGTCAGTTGGTCGAGGCCCGCGTCAAACGGGGGATCACCGATTACGACGTACGTCGCGACTTCGCATCCGCAGAACAAGAGATGTGTAACCGTCTCGACAACGTGCACCATTTCGAAGCTTCGCAATGGAACGTTGTACACGTTCACGGTCGTCGCGAGGAACAAAGTCGGGGCGGGTTCCAGCTCCCGGCCCTCGAACAGAGTGAGGACCACGATTGTCACCCCGACGAAGGGTGCGAAGACCAGCTGGTGGAAACCGGGACCGGGTGTGCTGCCCTGGCAGTGGGAGATCGATCACGCACTCAACCTCGGCGACGCCACCGACATGGGCACGAACGACACACTGCCCAACGGCCAGCCCGCGCCCGCGCCGAAGGTTTACGACATCGACGGCATTCTGAACCCGGCGTCCACGGTTGCGGCGCTGCACGCGCGCGGCGCCCACGCCATCTGTTACATCGAGGTCGGTTCGGCTGGCAATTATTACAGCACCGCCCAAGAAGGCATCGCGTCCACGTACTACGCCCAGTACCAAGCCGCGGGGGTGTTGGGCAACGCGCTCTCGGGTTACCCCGAGCACTTCCTCAACATCAACTCTCCGGCGACCGTGCGGATCACCGAGGCGATGATCGCCCAACAGTGCGCCGCCAAGGGATTCGACGCCGTCGAGACCGACCTTGACGAGACCTACTCCGGCTCCGATGGCGCGTCGGGGTTCAGCCTCACCCAAGGCGACGAGGTCGCCTACATGACGAAGTTGGCGGACTACATGCATCGCCTCGGTCTCGGGTGGGTGATCAAGAACCCCGACGACACCGGCGACAACTACGCGACGTTGATGGAGCCCTTGGCCGACGCAGTGCTAACCGAGCAGTGCAACGAGTACTCGACCTGCTCGGCGCTGAGCGCCTACCTCGGCCACAAGGCGATCTTCAACGCCGAGTACAACCTCTCGACGGCCAGCTTCTGCCCGAGTGACATCGCCGCCGGAATCAACGGTGCGCTCTTCCCGGTGGCGCTCAACGGAACGCGCAGTCCCTGTCAGTGAATCCGAGCACACGCCAACAAAGGTCATCATCGGACAGACGGCGACCGCGCGTCTCCACTCTCGTGAGCGAACCGCGGAACTTCTACGACGTCCACGTGCGGTACTCGAGTGCCAGAGATCAGCCCGCTGAATCTTTGAAGTAGTGGCCCTCGCTCAAATCGGCGAGCAGTCCTTGATGGGTGGGTTCCCAGCTGAGCAGTTCACGGGTGATGGTGTTTGACGCGGTGGCGTCCATGGCAAAGAAGCGGCTCATCCACCCGAAGTGGTCGCCCGCTTCATCGCTCGGTATCGAAACGACGGGCACGCCGAGTCCCGATCCAATGGCTTCGGCGATCGCCCTTGTCGCAATCCCTGGTTCGGCGACCGCGTGGACCGAGGTGCCGGCCGGCGCGCCTTCGAGTGTGAGACGAACGAGACGCGCGGCGTCGAGGCGGTGCACGGCCGGCCAGCAGTTCGCGCCGTCGCCGACGTAACCCGACGTGCCTTTCGCGCGAGCGATTCCGACCAGTGTGGCGATGAAGCCGTGGTCACCGTCGCCGTGGACGGTTGGCGCAAATCGCACGCACGACGAGCGAACACCGCTGTGGGCCAGCGACAACGCATACGCGACGCTGGCACTGCGGGGATGGATGCCGGGCTCGGGCTGGTCGTTCTCGGTCGCGACCCGTCCGAGGGAGAGCCCGAGGACGCCGCCAGCGACGACCAAGGGTCGACCGCTCTCTTTGTACGCCGAACCGATGGCCTCGATGACGCTGCGATCGGTTCTCGCGGCCGCCTCCATCTGTGAAAAGTCGTGGTTGTAACCCAGGTGCACGACGCCGTCACAGAGTGCGGCTCCGTCGCGAAGACTCGCGGGGTCATCGAGCGATCCTCGGAACACTTCGGCTCCGGCAGCCATGATGGCGGCGGCCGCGGCGTCGGAACGGGCCAATCCCACGACCTCGTGGCCGGCACCGAGAAGTTCAGGAACTACCGCGGCGCCGATCCAGCCCGACGCGCCAGTGAGAAATACACGCATAATCAGTTCTCCTTTGATTGGCTGACATTCGCGCACGAATGCGTCGATTGATGTCAGTTACTGCCATCACTATACACATGATGTCAGCGACTGTCAACACCGAATAGGATTGGCCAATGGTGCGTTGGGAACCGGGCGGTCAAGGGAGGCTGGCTCAGGCGGCGATGGAACTCTACGGCGAGCGCGGATTCGATCAGACCACGGTCGCTGAGATCGCCGAACGGGCCGGACTCACCGAGCGCACGTTCTTTCGCCACTTCTCGGACAAGCGCGAGGTCCTCTTTTTCGGGGCGCAGGCGCTCCAGGATCTCCTCGTCAACACCGTCGTCGACGCCCCTGCGTCGGCCGCTCCCATCGACGCGGTGACCCTCGCCTTGGAAGCCGCGGGCAACCTCTTCAACGAGCGTCGGGCGTTCTCGGTCCAGCGACAGCACATCATTGACGGGAGCGCAGAGTTACAAGAACGCGAGCTCATCAAACTATCCTCGCTGGCCGCGGCGCTCGCCAGCGCATTGCGTCGGCGCGGTGTCGCCGAGTCGACCGCGGGACTGACCGGTGAGGTCGCGATCGCCATCTTCAAGATCTCCTTCGAACGCTGGGTTTCATCGGCGGAGCCGAGGGACTTGACCCAGCTGATGCGTGACTCGCTCGAACAGTTGAGGGTCGTCACCGCGACCCAGTAGTTGCCGCATGGTCCGTTCGGTCGATCCGGAACGGTCTACGTGAGAGCGTTGATGGGTTCAGCTCCACGTTCCAGGCGTCGGGTACCCGGCTCGCGGTCGTGAGCACTCTGTTTCAAGTGGAACTGGGTGACGCCGATCGTGAGCGACACCGCGCCCGCGACGTGCAGTTCGACCAAGAGCGGCGGCACGTGCGTGAGGTACTGCGTCACGCCGATGGCGGCCTGCACCAGTGAGATGATGACGAGGCGACGCACCCCCAATCGAAGCGCGCTCGGTGCATCCTTGGTCCAGATGGCGAACAGCAGACCCGTGATGAGACCGATGAAGAGAACCGCGGCGAGCGAATGGACCCAGGCCGCCGAAGAGAACGCGAACGGTAGTCGCCGCGCCACCAGTTGTCCCTGTGACGAGCCGGCGTGCGGCCCCGAGCCCGTCGTCATGGTGCCCGTGATCAGTAACACGACGAACGGGATCCAGAGCAGTCGGGCGATCAAGAGAAAGTGCCGATCGCGAACGTCGCGGCGCGCGCCGGGTCCGTAGACGTACTTGGACCGGTGATAGAGCACGGCGCTGATGACGACCATCGAGAGCGACAGCAGCATGTGCAGTGAGACCAGCCACGGATTGAGTTTGCTGTAGACGACGAAGGCGCCCAGAATCGCGTCGGCGACGACGCCCCCGATCAACATTCCTGAGAGGATTATCAAGTCGCGACGGCGAACTTCGCGCAGAATCGCTGCCAACAACGTCGCGACGGTGACAAAGATCAGCGTCACGGTCACGACGCGGTTCGTGTATTCGATGAGTGGATGGATGCTCCACGAACCAGAGATTCGCCCCTTAAAACACGTGGGCCAATCCGGGCAGCCCAAGCCGGAGCCGGTCAGTCGAACGGCGGCACCCGAGAGCACGATGACAATCATCGAAATGAATGACGCCAGGGCGAACCAACGAAACACTGGGCCCGGTACGACGCGGCGGGGAGTTGCGGTCACCCCCTCAGGATAGGTAATTGCGTCTACCGTAGAATCCCTCCATGACAATCACGGCCCCGGCGCGCCATTCTTTGGGCGAGATTATGCGGGGCTATCTCGCACTCACCAAGCCCCGGATCATCGAGCTGTTGCTCGTCACCACAATTCCGACGATGGTCGTCGCCGCGAACGGCATTCCCGGGCTTTGGCTGATGGTGGCGACGCTCTGCGGGGGCACCCTCGCCGCCGGCGGCGCCAACACGTTCAACATGGTGATCGACCGCGATATCGACGCGATCATGGAACGCACGAAGCGACGCCCGCTGGTCACCGGCATCATGTCGGCGCGCGACGCCACGTTGTTCGCGATCGGTCTGGAAGTCGTCGCGTTCGTCGTTCTCGCGCTGTGGGTGAATCAACTCTCGGCGTGGCTCGCTCTATCGGCGACGGCTTTCTACGTCTTCATCTACACGATGTGGTTGAAGCGTCGCAGCAAGCAGAACATCGTGATTGGCGGGGCCGCGGGCGCGGTGCCCGTGTTGATCGGCTGGGCCGCGGTCACGAACTCCCTCACTTGGACGCCGGTGCTGCTGTTCCTGGTGATCTTCATCTGGACGCCCCCGCACTTCTGGGCGCTCGCCGTTCGTTACCGCGACGACTACGAGGCGGCCAACGTGCCGATGATGCCGGTCGTGACGTCGCTTCGCCACACGACGCTCGAGATCCTTATCTACTCAGTCGTGATGTGGGCACTCACCGTGTTGATCGGCCCGACCGCGCACCTCGGTGTCGTCTACGCGATCTCGGCCACGGTACTCGGCGGACTGTTCACGTTCTACGCCGCGCGACTCTACCGACACGCGCTGGTCGACAAGGCCGACGTCGGCGAGGCGATGCGTCTGTTCCACTTTTCCATCACGTACTTGACGGCACTCTTTGTCATGATGGCGGTTGACGTCCTTGTCCGACACCACTAGTTCGGAAGGGAGTCCCTCGCGCAAGAAGCGACTGCCGATTTTCATCGGCGTGGGAGTCGCGGTGATCGCGATCGTCGTCGTGTCGATCCTCACTGGCGGCAAGGTGAACGACGGCAATGGGGCGACCAGCAAACTCGTCGGTACGTCCGTCAAGACGTTTTCACTCAGCGGACTCAAGAGCGGCACGGTGGAAGCACCGTGGAAGAGTCATCATGCCGCGGTGCTGATCTTCTTCGCGAGTTTCTGCGGGCCGTGCAAGAGCGAGATGCCCAAGGTCGCGAAGTACTTGCGTCATCACAACGAGGGCTCGATTCGTGTCATCGGCATCGACGCATTGGACTCGCGAGGTCCCGCGGAGGCATTTGTGAAGAAGAGCGGCGTCACGTTTCCCATCGCGTTCGATCCCAACGGAACCGTGACGACGGGCATCTTCCAATTCGCCTACGTTCCCGAGACCGTGTTCGTGAGCGCCCAAGGAATTCTCAAGCAGGTTTACTACGGGGCGATCCCCAAGGACGTGCTGGTGCGCGGGATTGCGGCCCTTCGAACGACTTAGTCGAATCGAAACGTTCGCGCCGCGACGAGCGGTGCGAGCAGCGCCCAGATCCCAAGTACGAGCCAGTCGGTGCCGGTCGGCATGAGACCCTGTCCCAGCACCCGGTGAAGACCTTCGGCCATCGCGCCGGGCGGCAGCGCAACCGCGACACGCCGGATGATCGACGGGAGTGAGGTCAACGGCACGACGATGCCCGAGAGCAACAACAACACGAGATAGAGGCCGTTGCTGGCGGCGAGATTCACTTCCGCGCGAAGTCGTCCGGCGAGGGCGAGACCGATGCCGGCGCAACCGGCCGAGCCGAGCACCAAGAGCGCCGCGACTTCGAATCCACCACTCGCCCCACCGCGGGGGCGCCACGACAGCGCGAAGGCGACGACGGCCAGAATGATGACCTGCAGGGCTTCGGTCACCAGTACGCCGGCGATCTTGGCGCCGATGAGTCGGCGCGTGCCGAGCGGTGTGACGTGGAGTCGCCGCAGGACGCCGTAGCTGCGCTCGAAGCCCGTCGCGATCGACAAGGCGACCAGTGACGTCGAGAGCACGCAGAGCGCCAACACTCCGGGCGCGATGAAATCGACGCGACTCGTGGTCGGTGTCGACACGACCTTGGTCAGTGAGAAGAACACGAGAAGCAGGATCGGGATACCGACCGTCAAGAGCAACGTCTCGCCGCGACGCAACGTCATTCGAACTTCGGCGCGACTCTGCGCCCACCAGGCGTTCACGGCCGAACCTCGCGACGTTCTTGCTCGATGAGTTCCAGGTAACGCTCTTCGAGCGACGCTCGGGTGCGAAGTGAGAGCAGCGTCACGCCGACGCTCGTCAGGTAGTCGTTCAACACCGCCATTCGCTCGGGCGTCGATTCGGTCTCGCAGCGGAGTCGATTGGCACCGTCGGCGGTGACGACGCACTCGAGTTTCGTGGCGAGGAGTGCTGGGTCGACGGGCCCGGAGAGTTCGACGATCATCTCGGGCGAGCCCGAGAGCTCGTCGAGCGTGCCGTGGATGACGACGTGTCCGCGGTTCATGATCACCACGCGATTCGACGTCCGCTCGGCCTCGGTCAACTCGTGGGTCGTCACCAACAGCGCACATCCGCGGTCGCGTTCGGACGCGATGAGATCGCGAATGACTTGGCGCCCTTCGGGATCGACGGCCGCGGTCGGCTCATCCAGCACGAGGACCCGCGGTCGTCCGAGCAACGCGAGTGCCAATAGGGTTCGCTGCTGTTCACCGCCGCTGAGACGTCGCCACGGCGTGCGCGCACATCGACCCAGGTCGAGCAGCGTCAGCAGTTCTTCGGGCGCTCTCGGTGCGTCGTAGTACGCCGCGGTCAGTTCGAGCACCTGGCGCGGCGTCATGGGGAACCACACGCCGCCACGTTGTAACAGTGCGCCGGTGCGAACGACGACTTCGCGATGATCGCGGACGGGGTTGAGTCCGTGGAGGCGAACGGTCCCCGAAGAAGGCGCGCGAAAACCGAGCAGGGTCTCGACGACCGTGGTCTTGCCCGCACCGTTGGGCCCGAGCAACGTCACGACTTCGCCGTAGGCAACCTGGAGGGACACGTCATCGACGGCTGTCAGTGCGCCGAAATTGACCGTCAGATCATTCACCTCGACCGCGTAGCTCACGACCTCTGAACATAGACGGTTCTACAAAGGGCTTTCGTGTGCTCAGTAGGCTTGGCATCATGATTGACCTCGTTCAACTACGTCGGGAACCCGACTTCGTGAAGGCCGCGCTGGCCCGTCGCGGCGTGTCGCCAGCGACGATGGATGAAATTATCGCCCTCGACGTCGAGCACCGAGAACTGCTGCAAGAGGCCGAGCGGCTCCGTGCGGAAGTGAAATTCCTCTCCCGATTGGTCGGAGAGGCTAATCGCGACAAGGACACCGCAACCGCCGCCACGTTGACCGAGAAGAGCCGGGGGCTGGGCGAAAATGAGCGTGTCGCGACCGAGGCGATGGAGCGGGTGGGCTCCAAGTTGCGTGACGAACTCCTGACGATCCCCAACGTTCCGGACCCCGGCGTCCCGGACGGCGTGGACGAAAACGACAACGTCGAGTTACGCCGCTGGTGGCCGGGCATGGACGAGGGCCGGCCATTCCCTGAATTCGCCGATCACCAGAAGGTTCCTCACTGGGACGCCGCGCTCGAACTGGGAATCCTCGACCTCGAGGCGGGCGCACGGATCGCCGGATCGATGTTCCCTCTCTTTCGCGGCGCCGGCTCTCGACTGATTCGCTCCTTGAGTGCACTGTCGCTGGATCGCAACGCCGGAGTGTACGAGGAGATCCATCCGCCGACCTTCGCGTTGACCGCGACCATGATGTCGACCGGACACCTCCCGAAGTCCGTCGACGAGATGTACGGCATCGAACGCGACGGACTCTGGGCGATTCCGACAGCCGAAGTGCCGCTCACCTCGATGCACGCTGATGAGATCCTGGATGAGGCGAGTCTGCCGATTCGACTGTGCGCCGAGACGGCGTGCTTTCGCCGCGAGGCCGGCGCGGCCGGTCGTGACACGCGTGGCGTGCTGCGCGTGCACGAGTTCGACAAGGTCGAACTCTTCGCCTACTGCACGCCCGAGCAGGGTTCGGCGGCCTTCGACGACATCCTGGCGCGCGCCGAGAGTCTCCTGCAGGAACTCGGTCTCACGTACCGTCTCTTGAATCTCTGCACGGGCGATCTCGGGACGTCGTCGGCGCGCACGATCGACCTCGAAGTCTTCAGCCCCGGAGTGGACCGTTGGCTCGAAGTCTCTTCGGTGAGTTGGTTCCGCGACTACCAGGCCCGTCGAGCACACGTGCGCTACCGCACGAGCGACGGGACGACCGCGCTGGTGCACACCGTGAACGGCTCGGCGCTCGGGTGGGCACGAGTATGGGCCGCGTTGATCGAGACGTATCGTCAAAAAGACGGTTCAGTGGTGTTGCCCGAGGTGCTCGCGCCCTACATGGGCAAAGCGCGAACGATCAGGCCGAAGGCTTCGTAGCTTCGTAGCGATAGCCGACACCGCGCACCGTCGTGATGTGCTCGGGATTCTTCGGGCTGTCCTCAATCAACGTGCGCAGTCGCTTGATGTGCACGTCCAGGGTCTTGGTGTCCCCGACGTAGTCGCTGCCCCAGATCCGATCGATCAGTACTTCACGGGTCAATACCCGTCCGGGGTTCTCGAGCAGCAGTCGCAGTAGGGCGAACTCCTTCTTACGCAGTTTGATCTCTTCGCCGTTGACGAAGCATCGTCGCGCGTCGATGTCCATGCGAATCGGACCCAGCTCGATCTCGTCGTCCGACGTCGGGACGCTCTCGTGCGTCTCTCGACGGCGCAGCACCGCGCGAATACGAGCGACGAGTTCTCTGAGCCGATACGGCTTCGTGACGTAGTCGTCGGCGCCGATTTCGAGCATGAGCACCATGTCGACCTCTTCGCCCTTGGCGCTCACGATGATGATGGGCACCTCGCTGCTCGCGCGAATCTGACGACAGACGTCGAGCCCGGACATCTTGGGCAGCATGAGATCGAGCAACACGATGTCAAAGGTCTCTTTGGCGAAGAGGGCGACCGCCTGTTGACCGTCGCGCGCGACGGCCACGTCGAAACCTTCGCGGTCGAGTCCGATGGTCAACGCGTCGACGAAGGACTCCTCGTCCTCGACGAGCAAGATGTTGACGCGCTTGTCGTTGGAATGCTTCTTGGGCATCAGTGCGCCATCGGAAGCTCGAGAGTGAACGTCGAACCTTCGCCCTCACGAGACTCCACGAGGACGTTACCGCCGTGATTCTGCGCGACGTGACGCACGATACTGAGCCCGAGTCCGGTGCCGCCGGTCTCGCGCGATCGACCGGGATCGACGCGGTAGAAGCGTTCGAAGATGCGTTCGAGGTCTTTGGCGGGAATACCCACGCCCTGGTCCTTGATCGCGATCAGCGCGATCGGCCCGACGCTCTCACCCTCATCGGTGACCGAGGCCTCGATGCGATCGATGGTGATGCTGACGAGTCCACCCCGCGGTGAGTACACGACCGCATTTTCGATGAGTGCGTGAATGGCGGAGATCAATTGGCGGCGATCGCCGACGACGACGAGGTTGGCTTCGGGCTCTACGAAATCAACCTTCACGTCGTGTTGCTCCGCGGAGGTGCGGATCCGCTCGATCGCGTCCGCGACGATCAAAACGACGGGAATCGGTTCGCGCGTCGGGGAACCTTCGCCTTCGATGCGTGAAAGGTCGAGGAGATCTTCGATGATTCGATTGACGCGGAAGGCTTCGTTGTTGATGCGTTCGGCCAGTCGGTGCGCGACCGCGGGATCGGTCTCGAACAGGAGCGTCTCAGCGAGGAGCCCGAGCGCCCCCATGGGGGTCTTCAACTCGTGGGACACGTTGGCGATGAAGTCACGACGAATGTCCTCGAGGCGACGTCGCTCGGAGACGTCTTCGATGATCGCGAGTACGCCCAACGGCCGACGGCCGTCGTCGATGACGGCGGCGCGAATCGTCAGGGTCCGTCGCGGCGGACCGTAGATGTCGACGGTGCGCTCGGCGACGCCGTTGGACCATCCTTCGGCCAGGACGTCGGTGACGGCTTGGGCGGCGATGGCGTCGCCGTAGCGGCTCGTCATCAGTGCTTCGGCCTGCGTATTGCGAAAGATGACGCCACCACTCTCGTCACAGAGGACCAGGCCGAGGGGGAGTGAGTCCATGGACTGGCGCAGTCGTGAGGCGTCAGCGCTGGACTCCGAGACCGCCGTGCTGGCGACCCCGGTGGCCTCTTCAAGGAAACTGAGCGCCGTTTCAACCTTGCCGTTGTCGTCGTGGGGCTCGACGCCCAGACGAGAGGCCAACGCCATGAGTCGTTGGGCAATGGCCCGGTGTCCGCGTTGACGGTTGATCAGCACGCCGATGAGGAGCCCCACGATCAAGACTCCGGCGCCGGCCCCGTAGAGAGCGGCCGGGGGCCATTTTGAAATCACGTTGTGGGCGACAGCGACGAGCACGAGACCATTCTCGCAGACAAAGCCTCGAACGTCGCGCCAGCGACCGTTGTGCTCCCCGTTTGAAAGCGAGAACACCATGCTGTTCGCCAATGTGAGTCTCACCCCGTCGACGACCGCCCTTCCCGGTAGCGCGGCGCTGCAGCAGATTGCCGACGGAATCGCCGCCTGGGCTCTGATCGGTGCGTTAGTCGCGCTGCTATTGGGGGCGGCGCTCTGGGCCGTGGGCAGTCACACGCAAAACATGCATCAATCGTCGCAGGGACGCCGAGCGGTGCTGACCTCGCTCTGCGCCGCGGTACTCATTGGGGCCGCCCCCACGTTGATCAACTTCTTCTTCAACACGGGTCTCAGCGTCCGATAGTGGGCCGCTTCGGGTGCATTTTCCATCTACTGAGTTGCGTGACCCACGCCGCGACCACCACGGTCGTTAGCGGCTTCTTCAACACCCTCACGAACTGGGTCCTCAACAGCGTGGGATGGTTCCTTTCATCGGCGGGCGTGGTGCTGACCTCGGCGACCGAGCCGACCACCGTGATTCGTTCGGCGGCGCCGGAATTCAACGTCCTAATGAGTCTCTCGCCGGCGCTGTTGATGGTCGGACTCTTAGTGGCGACGCTCCAGGCGCTTCGCCACGGCGACGCCGCGTCGCTCTGGCGGGTGTATCTCGGTGTAGCCCCGGCGTGCGTGCTGGCGCTCTTCGTGGCGCGACCATTCGCGACGCTGATCCTCCAAACGGTCAACCAACTCTCGTCGAGTGCCGCCAACACGGTCATCGAACGTCAAGCGGAACTCACGAGCGCGCTGACGAGTGTCGCGACGGCGGCCCCGGCCTTCGCCCTCTTCGTGCTGGCCGTCGCGGTCGTGATCGGGTCGTGGCTCTTGTGGTGCGAATTGATCGTTCGTGCAGTGATCCTGACGTTGTTACTCGTGCTCGTTCCGGTCATCGTGCCGCTCGCGACGTTTCCCGCGGGACGTCGATTGGGCTGGCGCTTGGCCGAGACATTCCTCGCCGTCGCCGTGAGCAAGTTCCTCATCGTGATTACTCTGACCCTGGGCTTTAGCGAACTTCTCGGCGATTCGGCGACGCAAGTGATTACCGGCGCTCTCACGTTGATTCTCGCGAGTTTCTCGCCGTTCCTCCTCTTGAAGGTGATTCCTTTCGTCGAGACGGCGGCGCTACACAACCTCGAGGGGGTTCGAGCGCGCCTCACCAAGACGATGACCAACATTCCCTCCTCTCCGCTCGCCCAAGCGGCGCGCGCCATGGCCCCGGAAGCACCCTTCAACGGACCAGACGAGCGTCCCGACGATCTCGGACTCGCCATGTGGGAGGGCGGTCCGGAGATGCCCGTGCCCGAGGAGACGGGAGTGAAGTTGCCGCCGCCCGTTGGCACGCCGACGCCACGCGGAGGTCACGTGGCCTACCGCACTGACGAGATGGGACCCGTGGTGGGATGGCACTTCGATGAGTGAACGTCTGGGCCTTGGCGTCGCCGATGGCGAGAGTCGTTGGATTGGCGTTCGACGCCACCAGGCCATCCTCGCGATTGCCGGTCTCGGACTCGTCGGCGAGTGGGTCACGCAAGTTCACAGAGTTCTGATCGAACTCGTGCTGGGCGCCGCGTTGTTCTCGTGCGCGGCTCCGACGAATGACGGCCTTACCGTCGGAGAGCGAGTTCGTATTGCGATCGAATTTGGCGTTCGTTCACGGTGGACATCGATTCGCGCGACGATACACCACGATGTCGTGACGATTGTCGCCCACGGCGACGCAACGACACGCGGCTTCGAACTACAACATCGCGGCCGGCTCGACCTCTCAGGTCGCGACCAACAAAATGCGCTCGCGTTGGAGCAGTTTGCCGACGCCCTCGGAGCGTCGGACGATACACAACATTTCTCGCTGCACGTGCGCTCGTCTCCGAACGGAGTGGCGACGTTACTGGCCGTGCCGGCGGACGTGAGTGCGCCGTCGGGCTGGATGGAGAAGAGCACCCTCGCGATGGACGCGGTGAGTGCGTGCGGCGACGAAAACGCCGGATGGCTGTTGGAGCGCTGGACGTACGTGCGCGACGTGGCTGGGGTGACCCGCGTGTTGCGCGTGCGCGACTTCACCGCCGTGCCCGACGGTCACGTGCTCCTCGAGCGACTGCAGTTCGCGTCGCCGACGTTGGACGTCGTGGTGCACGTCGATGTGGTCGGAGGCGTGCGGGCAAATCGACTCGCCGCTCGGGCCGTCCATCGTGTCGGGAGTGACGACGTCACGACCCAAGCGGCGGGCTTTCGACGCACGGCACAAGCGGCGCGCACACTCGAACGACTCCGCCAGCGCGAGTCGCTGGTGGTCGAGGGAGCCGCCTTGATGCGAATCGCGGTGTTCGTCGTGATTCGAGCGGCGTCGCTGCGACAACTTCGACGCGACGTCGAGGTCGTCACCCGTACGGCCATCGAATCCGGGCTTCGCTGTGAGCCGGGTCTCGGACGACAGTCCTCGTGGTACTGCGCCCAACTTCCGGGCGCACCGGGATGGTAAGTCGTTCCTGGACCCACTGGGCGACGTCGCGAGACCTCACCAGCCTGATGGTGCCGGCCCACGACGCCGGTACCGGACTTGAGGGGCGCAGCCTCGGCGAAGCCCAACGTGGCGGCTCATTCATCCTGGATCCCTTTGACGCGTACGCGTCGGGCCTGTTGTCCAATCCGAACGTCATCGTGGCGGGCTCTATCGGCGCGGGGAAGAGCACGGTGGTGAAGATGATGCTCGACCGCGCACTCGAACGCGGCCGTCGGGCCGTCATTCTCGATCCCAAGGGTGAATACGCGGCGTTGGCGCGGTCTTTCGGCGTCGACGTGGTCGCGCTCGGACGCGACGGCTGGTGCAGCCCCTTCCCGGCGAACGATCGCGAGAGTCGCGACTTGTTGCGCGCGCTCGTCGCCAGCGCTCAAGGTGCCTCGCTGAAAAGCGATCAACACTACGTCATCGATGAAGTGTGGCAACAGTTGGACTCCCCGCGACCGCGAAGGATATTGCGAGCCCTCTTCGAACTACTGCGCGAACATCTGGTATCGCTGAACGCGTCACCAGAACGTAGCCTGGCGTTGACGCTTTACCGGTTCGTTCACGGCGATCTCGCCGGGCTATTCGACGGAGACGACGAACCGATGGCCTTCAATGGTCAGCTCGTCGTGCTCGACCTCTCGGCTCAGTGGTCGTCGAATTCATTTCCGGTTGCCGCGTTGAGCGCGATTGCCGCCGCGCAACAAGTGGTCTCGGTGGAAGACGAACTCGGCTACCTCGTGCTCGATGAGGCGTGGTCCGTTCTGGCCGATCCGCACGCCCTGCGTTGGCTGCAGGGTTCGTGGAAGTTGGCGCGCGCGAAAGGCGTCAGTCACGTGCTGGTCTTGCACCGTTGGAGCGACGTCGCCGCGGTCGGTGACGCGGGCTCGGCCCATCGCGAACGCGCACAAGGACTGCTACGAGAGTGCGAGACGGCCTGGCTCTTTCGTCAACCGCCTGATGAAGCCCGAGAGATGGCCGTCGCGTTAGGGCTACACCGACGTGAAGAGAGATACCTCTCGGCCCTGCCGAAGGGTGCGGCGCTAGTGCGTTATGGAGCGCACCGTTCAATCGTTCGGGTGCAGCCGGATCAAAGAGATTGCGCGTTCATCGACACCGACCGCGCGATGAGGGTTTCGAGCGCCGATGAATGATCGCCCGTCGCTCGGACGACGCAGTTTTCACGGCGTGGGCTACGGGCCGCGGGTGCGCCTGGCGTCGCGCAGTTCGCTGCTCATCGTCGGTCCCACGCAAGTCGGCAAGACGTCGTCGCTCGTCATACCCGCGCTGTTGCGTTGGAGCGACGCGCTCGTCGTGACGAGCGTCAAGAACGACGTCATCACCACGACGAGGGATTGGCGAGCGAGCGTGGGCGAAGTCCAAGTCCTCGAGCCGGGACGCGACGGCGGGTTGACGTGGAACCCCCTCGAGGGTGTTCGAACCCTCCGTCACGCGTTTCGTGTCGCACGAGACTTGACAAGCGGACCGGCCGATCGTGGCGATACCGAATTCTGGAACTCGCTCGCCACGAAGGTGGTGGGTTCGTTACTCATGCTCGCATTCCAACGCTCGCGTGACGTCTTTGACGTCGCGAGAGCGATCGAGAAGCGCGAATTCGATCAATGGCTCGACGTCGCCGGACACACCGAGGCCGGCGACGTGCTCGAAGCGTTCCTTACCCACGACCACAAAACCATTGACGGCGTCCTCACGACGGCGGAGACCATGCTGATGCCGTGGCGATTCCGCCAGCCGCTCGCCAACGTACGCTCGGTGGTCGATGGTCCCAATACGTTGTATCTCTGCAGTTCACGGGGGGAGCAACGACACTACGAGCCACTTTTCCGCGGCGCCCTTCGAATGGTGTTGGAAGAGCAACAGCGCCTGGTCGATGTTCGAGCTCAACGACGACTGCTCCTCGTCCTCGACGAAGCGGCGACCGTGGCCTCGCTCGACGAACTGGATCAGATGGCCTCGACGGTCAGCGGTCTCGACGTCACGTTGGTGACCGTGCTGCAGGATTTCTCCCAGCTGAAGGCCCGTTGGGGTCCTCGGGCCTCGACCATTGTGAACAATCACACGACCCGTTTGGTCTTGGGCGGTCTGGCCGATCCCACGGCGTCGCAGTTTCTTCCCGAGCTCTTCGAGACGCGAAAGGACGCGCCACCGCTGGTGCCGCTTCGTCAACGGCCGCCCGGAACCGGCACCGTGATCGCCGGTCACCGACCCGCGTTTTCAGTCCGGCTGCAACCGTGGTGGAGGGATCGGCGCCTTCGCGTCCGAGGGGTGCGTGAGCACTAACTAGCATTTCTTGATGGCACAATCGAGAACTCCCGTTGAAGACCAGATTCTGGCGGTCGATATTGGTGCCACGAACGTCAAGTTTTGTCACGTCGACATCCACGGCGAACCGCTCGAAGGAGTTCGTCGACGTCCGACGCCGTACCCCTGCTCGCCCGATCGTCTCATCGAAGCGTTGGACGAACGGATCGAAGGCAGCGAGTGTCTACGCGTCGGCATCGGCTTTCCCGGTGAGTTCATTGACGGCCGCGTCGTGCGACCGGGCAATCTCTCACGACCCGGCGGGGTGACCACGGACGTCGATCCCGATCTCGAGGCACAGTGGCAGGGCTTCGCGCTCCAAGACGAACTTTGCAAGGCGACGGGTCGAGACGTGCGGGTCGTGAACGACGCCACGTTGGCCGCCCTCGGCTCGATCGACGGCCACGGCGTCGAACTGGTTCTCACCTTGGGTACCGGTCTCGGGATCGCCCTCGCTATTGACGGCGCATTGCGCAAGATCCGCGACGTCGGCGCCGAAGTGTTCGTGCGCGGCAAGACCTACGACCAGTCGATTGGCGAGCACTCGAGGTCGATAGACGAAGAGCACTGGGGCGAACTTCTGGTCATGGCCGTCGACGGATTCGTCCGCGAGTTCGGCGCGACGACCGTCCACTTGGCCGGGGGCAATGCTCGACGGGTGACGCCGACGCTGTTCGACGAAGCGGACTACCGCGTCGTGATCAACGGCAACCAGGCGTCCATTCGCGGAGCCGCCAAACTCTTCTACAACTGAGCGAGGTCGACCGCGCTTTGGGCGAGGACGCCGGCGAGGATCCGACAGGACCCGTCTTGCACCTGAAAGTCCGGACTGTGATGCATGCCACTCGATCCGTCGTCATTGGCGCCGCCGATGAACATGTAACAACCGGGAACGCGGTTCAAGAACTCCGAGACGTCGTCGCTGGGCGTGAACGGAGGGATCGTCATGACGCCACTCGCGCCCACCACCTTCGTGGCGGATCTCATGACCTGCTCGTAGACGTCGGCGTTGTTCACGACGGCCGGTGCGACGCCAGTGAGATCAAGTGTGCACTCGACCACGAACATCGCTTCCACTTCATGCAGCAACGAACGAAGGCGCTCCAGCGCCTCGACGTGTTGTTCGGGGGTGAACGTTCGAAGTGTGCCGCGCAGCACGGCGTGTCGCGGTACGACGTTCATGGCGGTGCCAGCGTGAATGACGCCGGCGGAGCACGCGCAGTTGGTTCCCTCGAATGAGAGCCCTTCGACGATTTCGCCGAGTCGAGGAGCCAGATGACTGACGGCGAGGATGACATTGCCTTCGACGCTCGCCATCGCCCCGTGACCACCCTTGCCCTTGATGTGGATCGAGAGGGATGACGCCTCACTCATCATGACGCCGGGCTTCGTGCCGACGAATCCGAGCGGCGCGAGTGACGACACGTGAGCTCCGATCACCAGGTCGATCGGATTATCGGTCAGGACACCGCCGTCGATCATTGCAACCGCGCCGCCCAACGCCTCTTCGGCCGGCTGGAACAGCAGCGTGAACTCACCGGCGAGCTGTTCTTGACGGCGTGACAACAGGTCCGCGATACCGAGGAGACCGGCAGTGTGCACGTCGTGGCCGCACGCGTGCATCACACCGTCGTTCACCGAGGCGAAGGAGATTTGATTTTCCTCCGTGACGGGTAGCGCGTCGATGTCCGCACGGATCATTACTCGACGTCCGGGATTGGCTCCTCGAAGGACTGCTACGGCACCCGTCTCGGTCGGACACGACTTGAGTTCCCAGCCCAGCTCGACGAGACGGTCACGCACCACCTGGGTCGTGCGGTGTTCTTGGAATGCGAGTTCGGGATGGGCGTGAAGATCGTGTCGAAGTTCCACCATCGCGTCGTCGACGTCGTCGAGTAGGTGGGGAAGATCGTCGGAGAATGTGCTGGTCATAGAGGCATGGTACTTAGATGGCCGAGATGTGTTCGGAGGTCGTTCGGCTACGATGGAAGGTCAGCAACTACGCGGCTGTAGCTCAGCGGATTAGAGCATCGGTCTACGGAACCGAGGGTCGGGGGTTCGAATCCCTCCAGCCGCACCATTTGGACATCGGGACAGACATCGGGATAGGTGATAGCGGCTCATCGGATTCTGGCGGGGTGCGCTGGTAAATAGAAAGCGTCCGGGCCTTGGGTGCGTGGGAGCGTTGCTCTGCCAAGCCGCCTTCGGTGGCAGCTCGTACGTTGACACGGCCCGGGCTTAGGAGTCAGCTCGTAGCAACTGCCCGTCCAGGCGGAGACACGTGATCCCTGCGGTGTCAGCGGTTGGGGCTGGGTCACGCATGATCCGGTGGAGTGCGCCCGTAGCCAGTTCTTCGGCGAGCCAGAGCACCTCGTGGACGTCTCCGCTCGGTGCCTCGGCAAGGTAGCCGAAACGTGTGTCTGGAAAGTCACTGTGCGAGAAGAACAGCACCACTTTCTGGCCATCACTACTGATGGTGGCGTCTGCCGCCTGCACCTGCGGTGCACCCAGCTGGTGGGCAAAATCTATGAAGGTCTCGAAGCTCGTCAGTTGCTCGTCGATGGTCCGCACCTTGGGCGTCACCTTCGAAATCTTAGGAGTTGTCATATACCGGACCAGCGCACCCCGCCAGAATCCGATGAGGCGTGATAGCGCCGTTCGAGACATCTACGAATCTGCTCATCGGTGCCACTCGCGGAACGGGCCGCAGTGTGTCCGTCTTGACCACTTCATGTCGCGCATCCTTTGACCCAAACCCAAGGGCTTGCGCAGATGTCGTCAAATTGGAGGTCTGTCGACTAACTGGGCCATCCGAGTGCGTCAAACACCGCTATCGGGTCCAAATAGTCTCGCCACTTCGTCACTTTCCCATTCTCAATCGTGACGATGGAAACGAAGCGATTGTCGTAAGGACGGCCACCCTGAACTGATTTGCCATGGACCTCATATTCCAGAACGGCCACTGAAGCTTTGGGATCGTGATAAACCCTCAGATTGTCTGCGCTCTGCACCGACATATAGCTGTCGTAGTCGCTGTAAAGGTTGATGACGCGCTTCCTCCCCTTAACTCGCTTTGGATAGCCGGGCACGGAGATGACGTATTCAACAATGACGTCATCGGCCAACATATCGAAGTAATCATCGCCGTCAACAAGGCCTTTCAGTCCTTCTCGAATGATGTGGAAGAAGGGTCCATTGGCCCCGAAGTTTGAGTTGACCTCGGTGTACTTTGTCATCTGATCTCCTCTCTAGCCCAAACCGTAGCGTTGCGACGTGACATAGGGTCGCCCCTCAACTCCGCGACGATCAGTTGGGAATTGATGTACATATCGCTGTGCTAATCGCATTGGACGTCAGTGCACGTGCAGAGATCGAATCGGGCTATATCTTCAAGGAGATCTCCTCGTTATTGATCACGGAACGTACCTTGAGAACCGAGGGTCGGGAATTCGGATCCCTCCAGCCGCACCAACTGGGCTTGGACCCGTTATCAGTTCGAGTGACTCGGAGCCCAGCGCGTTGATGCCGGATCGGCATCGACATCAGACCCTTTCAACTGGACTTTGCGAAATGCGACGCCCCTCAGCACGGTGGCGACGTCGATCCAGAAGGCGCCGCTACGCGATTGGTTCGAATTGGGCGGTGAAGTGGCGCAGGGCTTGCGGTTCCCGGACCATTCGATATCCAGGCAGGGAGGCGGCATCCTTGGCGACCGAAGTGACGACCTCAATCACATAGTCAATATGGCTCTGGGTATAGGTTCGCCGGGGAATCGCCAATCGGACCAACTCCATTGCGGCGGGCGCTTCGGTACCATCAGGTTGACGGCCGAACATCACTGTGCCAATTTCACAACTTCGGATTCCACCCGATTTGTAAAGGGCTACCGCGAGCGCCTGGCCCGGATACTGCAGCGGAGGAATGTGACTGAGGAGCGCCTTGGCATCCACGTAGACCGCATGGCCCCCAATGGGCTTCACGACGGGAACTCCGGCTGCGTCGAGCGCGTCACCTAAATACGCGGTGGAGCGAATCCTGTAGCGCAGGTAGTCAGGTTGCACCGCTTCCTTCAGACCCTGCGCCAATGCTTCAAGGTCTCGCCCGGTCAATCCGCCATAGGTCGGAAAGCCTTCGGTCAAAATCAACATGTTGCGACATTTCTCGGCGAGGTCATCATCGTTCAGGGCCAACCAGCCACCAATGTTGCCGAACGGATCCTTCTTAGCGCTCATCGTCATACCATCGGCCAAGGACGCTATCTCTCGGACAATGTCACTGATGTCTCTCTGCGATTGACCCTCTTCGCGTTCATGGATGAACCATGCGTTCTCGGCAAATCGGCACGCGTCCAAGAAGAATGGAACACCGTAGCTGCGACAGATTTCACTCACGCCTCGAATATTGGCCAACGAGACGGGTTGTCCACCACCGGAATTATTGGTGATGGTCAAGAAGACCACCGGGATAGTGGCCGCGCGCTCCTGGAGAAGTGTTTCGAGCGCACCAAGATCCATGTTCCCTTTGAAGGGGTGAATCGTTGCGGCGTCGTGACCTTCTGGAATCACCAGATCTCGTGCCTCGGCGCCGGAGAATTCGACATTTGCCCGCGTCGTATCGAAATGGGTGTTGTTGGGAACTAACTTTCCCGGACCACCAACGACCGAGAAGAGAATTCGCTCGGCGGCCCGGCCCTGATGAGTTGGAATGACGTGACGAAAAGGAAACAGTTCCTTCACGGCGGCTTCAAAACGAAACCACGACGGTGAACCTGCGTAACTCTCATCACCATGTTGAATGGCGGCCCACTGGTCACGAGACATCGCTCCAGTTCCAGAGTCAGTGAGCAGATCGATGAGAACATCTTCGGCATGAAGGTTGAACAGGTTGAAACCAGCTTGTTCAATTGCGAAAGAACGCTCCTCTGCCGTGGTCATGCGTAACGGTTCGACCGAGTGGATTCTGAATGGTTCGATGATGGTAGTGAAAGTCTGGTCCATAGCCTGATGGTACCGTCATCAGGCCATTCGTCGGAAAGCAATAATGGCCAGTCGCGTGCGGGGTTGTCAGCGAAGAATGTTCTTCTGGGCACGACGGCAGCCGTACGTCAGTTCTCACCAATTTCGGAACTATCTCTCATCCATCTAACAGCTTCTTCACATCACTCTCACAAATGCGTTCTCTACTTTGAAGGTTGTTCCTTTGAAAGGAGAACTAATGAAAAACCTAACTACCCGATCCGTTGCGGCACTCGCGTTAGTCGCCGCTATGGGTATCGGAATTCCATCCGTTGCCTACGCCGGTTCGTCGACCACAACGACCACCACTCTTTCGAGTGCCAGTTTCATTGCGGCGCAAAAGGCGCTCGAGATCCAGTTGGCCAATCGTGCAACGCAACTTCAGCACCTTGGCGCAGACGTGACGGCATCGACTTCGCTGTCGGCGAGCACTTCGTCGATCCTTCAGGCACGCCTTTTAACCGAGGAAGCGAGTATTAACTCCTTGATTGCGAAGGTTCCGACCGACACCACCAAAGCCGAACTTAACGCTGACCGCGCCGCGATGTTAAAGGACAACCGCGTTTACGCCGTGATGTCGCCACAGGTGTTCGAGATGATCGAAGCCTCGGTCGTGGCCGGTCAGGTTACGACGATGCAGGGTAACGAATCGACCCTCAATTCAGAAGTTACGTCAATCGTGGGTCTGCCGGGCTACAAGAACGCTCTTAACCACTACAACAATTACGTCGCGCGTCTTTCAAACTGGTCAACAAGAATTGTGACCGTCGAAGGCGTCGTGCTCGCCCAGACACCCCAAGGGTATCCAGGGAACACGAAGATCTTCGTCGCCCAGAATCACCAAATTCTCGACGCGAACATTGCCCTGGCGTACGCCGCGTATGACGCGAGCATCATCGGTCTCGCTACCGGCGGATACACCGGCTCGTAGGGAGTCACGCAGAACCTAATCAATCGCTGTTAATTATGGCGGTCGGTGACCTCGGTCATCGGCCGCCATTGGATTGCTTTCCGCTGTCCTTGAGTTAGTGATGTCGATATGACGCGATAGGGCACATTCGCTAAGAGTTGCGCATCTAAGTGAGACGTCCTGCAACGGTTGCTATTGCGCCGACTCCAATGAGGACACCGTAAGTCTGTACCCACGTCGACCAGCCACCGGGCCGCGCGCGAGAGATAAGTCCAGCGAAGATCAGTGCGATGACACCAGAGACCACCGCGGCAGTGTTACCCGACGAGAAAAGCCACGGCACTGCCGGCACGACGATCGTGATTGAGGTCGCTACGCCCATGATCACCGCTTGTCGGAGATTGCGCCTCGGATCCGAGAGGAATTGGCTCGCCGCCATCCCGAGACCTTCGGCGATGAGCAGGCCGATCACGGCGGCGAGAACGACCCTTCTTCCATGGGTCATCGTCGCGAGTATCAACGCGATGCTCGCGACAAGTCCGTCCGAAGCACCGAAGATGGTAGTGGTAAGAGTTACTGAATCTGTATCCTCTAGAGACTTTCGCTTCGTCACAGTGAAGAATCATTGCCCTTCAAATTTCCTATTCCTTTGAGGATATATCAGGGTTGTGATAGTGGAAAAGACGAATCTGTTTGGTCCCCAAGTGAGTTGTCGATCAAGGTGCTGCGAACGATCGGCACGAATGTGCGGTGGCTGGGTCCAGTCACGGGTCCCAACGCGTTCAACTGGTCAACGCTCCAAGTGACAGGCGTTGACGAGTCGACTTCACCGTCTCCCGCGATAGTGAAGTTTGACGGCTCTGTCTGGGAGCGCGCCTCGCGTCTATTTCGCAGTCGCATTGGCCACCTGCTCACCGAGGAGCATCAGCCCGCTCTTCGGGTCATCGAATCGGCGTCGCACCCTGGGTTCGGAGATTCGAACGCGTCGCTCCACCACCTGGCGCCACTGGCCATTGCCACTCTTTTTCAGAATTCTCATGCGCTCATCGCAATCGAACTCAAAACCATTCTCGGTAAAACCACGGCACACCTTCTTCTGATCAACCTGACTGAATGCCAGGCGAGAAGGATGCGGGGTCTTGACGTCCTAGACGACACATTACTGTTTGGTGCTGAGTCCCGAGCGCGCGCAGAGCGGTGCGGTCCTGGCGGGTGAGATTGATTACCCGCTTGGCGTCCAGGTGTACGTGGATCTCCTTTGGGCGCTCAATCCCTTCGAGGCCTAAACCTTCGATGAGACTCGCAAAATGGACGTCCACGCGTGACCCGATGGGGATTATGGCCCCTTGTTGTGTTGGAGGAGTGAATCAAAGTCGAGACGTAACTTAAGTTACTTTTTCATCCATGGTTATCGCCCGTGCGACAGCGACGAGCCGATACGACTTCGACCCTAGGGAAGAGTTCATTGTGGCCAATGTTGGAACTGGGGCCTCGACTTTGAAGGAGCGGTTGGCGGGTGACGACTGCCTGTGGTTCATCGAGGACCCACGATTTTTTCTCTAGAAGGACCGGTGTAGTGGAGCTGTTCCTTGAAACGCTGTGCGGCCCGTGGACCAGCGCTCGATAGCCACGTCTCTCCGTATTGAGTTGGCGAAGAGAAGGTGGGTAGTTCGTTCCTCGAACGGGCTCGGCGATCACCAAACCAATTCAACCCCTGGAGTCTGAAGATCAAGATTTGCTGCGAGAGCCAAAGGACGCGTGGCCATCGTTCTCGTCACGTACCTACTCCGCAGGACGCATTTTCTTCGACGCTCGCCGCCGCGGACCGAGCTTGCACCAACCCCCATCAGGCCGTACAGTCACCGCACGTCGTCTCCGCGACGTCGTTGGGAGCCCTCTCGCCCCAACCCACCCCGCGCACCGGGTCACGCCGTAGTATTTGTCAAATTCTGATCGGCGCACGAAGCGCGATGTCTTGAGGGGGGCAGAGTGTCATTGTTCGTGGAACCGGCTAACCGGGCGCCGGAAAAAGGTCTCAAGAGCGGCGCACTCGGTCTGATTTCCAGCACGGTCATCGGTATTGCTTCAACCGCGCCCGCCTACAGTCTGGCCGCCACCCTCGGTTTTGTCGTGGTGGCCATTGGCCTCCAGGCACCCATCGTCACGGTTCTGGCCTTCGTCCCAATGTTTTTCGTCTCGCTCGCCTTCCAGCAGATGAATAAGGCCGACCCCGACTGCGGCGCCAGTTTCACCTGGGCGACGAGGGCCTTCAGCCCACGCGTGGGCTGGATGGGCGGATGGGGTGTGCTCGCGGCCGACGTCATCGTCATGGCGAGCCTCGCGCAGATCGCCGGCCAGTACGTCTTTGACCTCTTCAATGCCAACGGCATTGGTCACGACGCGTCGAGCGTCTGGGTGCTGCTGGTGGGTGTCGCCTGGATTATCGCCATGACGGGGATTTGTTACGTCGGGATCGAGATCTCGGCCAACTTTCAAAAGGCTCTGCTGGGAGTTGAAGTGACGATGCTGATCGTCATGTCGGTGTGGGCCCTCATCCGCGTGGGCAACGGTTCGGCCCCGGTCGGGCACATCGCAGTCGCCGCTTCGTGGTTCAATCCTTTCGCGATCAAACACTGGAGTTACTTCGTCATCGGTCTGTCGGACATGCTCTTCATCTACTGGGGCTGGGACACCGCGCTGAACTTGAACGAGGAGTCGAAGGACGCCGCAAACATTCCTGGTAAAGCTGGCGTGTACTCGACCTTCATCCTGCTCGGGATTTACGCGCTCGTCATACTCGCGACCGAGTCCTTCGCCGGTATTGGCACCCACGGCATTGGTCTCGGCAATCTGAACCACACGAACGACGTACTGTCCATCCTCGGGCCGGCGATCTTCGGTCACTCGACGTTGGCCTCGGTCCTCGATCATCTCTTGCTCTTGATGGTTCTCTCCTCGGCCGCGGCTTCGACCCAGACGACGATCTTGCCTACGGCACGTACGGTGCTCTCGATGTCCGTGCACAAGGCGCTGCCGGACGTCTTCAAAAAGATGCACCGGCGATTCCTCACCCCGACGGTCGCGACGGTCACTTTCGGGGTCGTCTCCATCGTGCTCTACGTCGTGATGAATTCCATCTCCGCCGGCCACGTCATCGCTGACTCGGTGGACTCGCTCGGCACGATGATTGCCTTCTACTACGGCCTCACCGGATTCTCCTGCTTCTGGTACTACCGCAAGCAACTCACGAAGAGTGTCCACAACTTTTTCATCCAGGGCGTCGCGCCGCTCACCGGCGGACTGATTCTCTGGTACATCCTCGGCTGGACGTTCTGGTATTACTGGAATCCCGCCGAGAGTTACACGCACTTCGAACTCTTTCATCGCGAGATCGGTGGAACGTTCACGCTCGACGTCGGCGCCCTCGCTATCGGTGTCATCTTGATGTTCACGATGCAGGCGCTCCGCCCGGCCTTCTTCCGTGGTGAGACGTTGACGCGCAATTCGCCGACGCTGGTGACCGAAGAGTTCGTCCCTCCGGCCGGTCCGGTCGACTGACGTGAGAAAGCAGGGACTATGAACAACAATCCACGCATCGTCGTCGGTGTCGACGGATCACCCCTCTCGATCAACGCGCTCGCGTTTGCCATCGAGGAGGCACGACTGCGCCACGGTCATCTGCACGTCACGTACGCCTACCCGGTCATGGAAAAGCCGGTCACCGGATCGACCGGCAAGGACTATTACGAACAGGTCGAGGCCGAGGCCCGCGAGTTCATGGAGGGCATCATGTCGGGCGCGCCGTCGACCGACGGACTCGAGGTCGAGTGGTTGGCCGTGCCGGGCAACCCCGCCGAGGTTTTGATTGAGGCGAGCCGTGGTGCGGCGCTCCTCGTCGTCGGTTCACGCGGCGTCGGTGGTTTCATGGGCCTCATGATGGGTTCAGTCTCCACCCAGTGCGTGCACCATTCGCACTGCCCGGTCCTCGTAGTGCGCGAAGACCACTAAACGCTCGAATCTTCGACCGTGGCGAACGAGTGGAGAGGACGCGCGGATGGTCGCACTGCTGGATGAACCGCACGGTGGGCGAACGGATCATTGCATCCGTTGATTCCGTTTAGGACGTTTCGCGTATTCCGATCACCGATCCTCCAAAGAGGATTGACTTTTTCACTGTGGCGCTGGTGAAGCACTAGAGGGCTGAAGTACCCGCGCTCGCGGCCATTTCGAATCTCAACGGGAATCAGGATTGGGTAATAGGTAGTAGAAAGTAGACACGCGGCTGTAGCTCAGCGGATAGAGCATCGGTCTTCGGAACCGAGTGTCGGGGGTTCAAATCCCTCCAGCCGCACCCAGCAGTACAAGGGAAATCAACGAAACCCCAAGTGATTATTGTGGTTTCACGTTGTTCGCAGGCCCAGAGATTGACAGCCATTCCCAGTTCTTGATGACCGATTCTGGGGCAATTCTGGGGCGCGGCCCATCAGACAAGCATTCTCGTATTTGAAGATGTGCGGGTTTACATCACGCCTCCGTGCCTTCTAGTTGCGCGAATGATCGCCCGTGAACGGAAGTCGAAGCGCGTCACGGCTGGATCGAACCCGATCTTCGATTGCGAGTCGTAACGAATCAGCATCGGGTTTATTTGCGATCGCCTCGACCTCAGCGCGCTTTCGGATTGCCCATTCTCGTCTGTCTTCGTTAGCGACATAGCGATTCAAAAGTGGGAGAGCACCATCACGGTTACCCGCGAGACCATTCGCCATTCCGGCATTGAGGCAATCATTGGCAGTAGATAACGTACTCGCACTCAGAACCGCTGCAGTCTCAGCAACACTTGGAAAGCTCCGGCGCCATTCGGTCAACTGGGCCAGCGCCAACTGGGCCAACCTGTCCGTTTCTGGAGCAAATTGGCTATCACTCACGTAGGGAACGTACTGACCAATCCTTAGGAAAATGTCAAACACTAGGTGATCGGCGACGTTCCATAGCCACATGACGCCAACATTGAGATAGGAACCTTTCGAACTTGATGGAGGTTGGAACTCAACAATGCCAAGCCACCAGCCATGGTCATCCACCCAAGAACGCGATCGGCCTTTCCGGGTGACTCCAATCGGGGCCAAGTGCTTCTCGGCCGCTGCCGTTACCATGCTGGACGCCGTCACGGCACAAGACTACGACGATGGTTGTTCCACGATTCCAGCCTCCAGTCGGAGAATGTGTAGGTCGGCCCACCGGTGAATCGAAATTCAACACTCGTTCGTTGATGTTGGCCGCGATGGTTAGTTTCGGCACCATCTATTTTGAACCGAATCGATGCCCCGAGAGTCAATAGTGGTAGGAGGTGGTGTGATGGAAGAAGATCCAAAAATTATGCGACGTTGGGCGGTACTAGCCAATTCTTCGATGCGTGACCGTGAAAGTTCCTGCGTTGTCGATACTGTAAAAGTCATGAAGGTTGGCAAGGGCCCGCGAACAGTCCTGATGGTTCTGGCGATTACGGCTGGATTGCTGACGGGCGCTGCTCTGGATGTGGTTGGATCCACAGGCGCGGTCGTTGCCAGCGCCGCTACCGCTAACTGCGGCGCCCCGCGTGGCACGGCTGTTTTCACGCTTACGGACATGGCTCCAGGCGTCAGACTCAACTTGTCCCTCGGCTCGAAAGTCATCGTACGAACGCCCAAATGGCACGGAGAGCACGCGACTGAGTTCAACAACTCGAACCGGAAGGTACTACGTCAGATTTGTTCGACCTTGACCAGTAGCGGCGGAAGAATGGCGGTCTTCGTTGCTCAGCACGTTGGCAGAAGCCTGCTAGGGGCGACCGTGACGCCGCCCGTTGACACCTTCATGCCCTCATGGTTTGGAACCGTCACTGTCAACGCGGGCTCGAGCACATAGACGCGGTCTGTGGAGACACTTTCAAGCGCCACATAATCTCCACTCTTTGAGTCGCCACTCGGAGAATGTGGACGTCGGCCCTCCGACACCAAAACGAGGTCGAACTTAGTATTTACTCATGGTTGATGGCCCGACACTTCGTACGGAGCGGCTCGTACTGCGGCGTTGGCGCGCCGAGGACTTAGCTCCGTTCGCCGCCCTAAATGCGGATCCCGTCGTGATGGAGCACTTTCAGAAGATGCTCTCCCGCGAGGAGAGCGACGCGGTGGCATCTCGTATCGACGCCGAGTTCGAGGATTGTGGGTTCAGTTTCTGGGCCGTTGAGGTCTCCGGGGGTTCCCCGTTCATCGGCTTTGTGGGTTTGCGTCGGGTGCCGTTCATAGCGCCATTTACGCCTGCCGTTGAGGTCGGCTGGCGCCTTGCCCGGGAACACTGGGGTCACGGGTACGTGACCGAGGCGGCAAAAGAGGCCGTTCGTTTCGGGCTCGAAGATGTTGGCCTTGATGAGGTCGTGTCTTTCACCACGCCAGACAATGTGAGGTCGTGGAAGGTAATGGAACGTCTCGGCATGGTTCGTGATGCCACTTCGGACTTCGAGCATCCGAATGTTCCTATCGGGCACCATCTCCGACATCACATCTTTTACAGATTTCCAACGGTTGCCTGAGTTGGTACGTCAACCGAAGCGCGGGAGGCAAGGTGCAGCCCATCCCCGGCCATCGTGACTACACGCGATAACTCGCGACAGGGATGCAGACGGGCTCGACTTGCCCTCTAAAGCGGTACCCACGTCTTCAGTCTCCAGTCGATTGTTGGCTTCGGCCCTTCGACGAGAACCCATACTCCATCGGATGAAGTTCAATCTATTGCTATGCGAAGCGCCGAATTTGCTGCTTTCAAATTTGAGACTTGATGATCGCAACAACTTCTTCGCCTCGGTATCCCTGCCTGCGTGCATAGTCCAAAAGATCATTGATTCGTGTTTGAAGATTGCTCTTGCTTGGCGACGCCACGACGCGGATGCCGCGTCCTCGTGTGAAATCCAGCAAACCCTCGTCTCTCAAGATGTGGAGAGCTCGAGTGACAGTGTTCTTGTTCACTCCGATCACGTCGGCTAAGTCAATCGCCGAAGGAAGACGTTCGCCGGGCGCAGCTTCGCCATCGGCGATTGCTCTTCGAATCTCTGCGGCGACCTGTTCGTAAAGCGCCACGGACTCGTTCTTGTTGACTTCTCGAATTTTCATAGATACTATATTTGATAGTATCATCTAGTGAGGACAAATTCGATGACAATTGCACCCGCGCGACGCGACGTTTCCGTCGAGATCTCGGACGCCGCAGAGCTATTGATCAAAGAAGCTCGTCGGAAGGGGCGTCGGCGTCGCCTTCGGGTCGGCAGAATCGTCCTCGCAGTGTTAGTCATCATCGCGGCGGCTCTCGTTGCGATCGGACGCGCAACTTCCCCGGCGTCGAAGGCGATTGGCGCTCCTCGCGCCGCTGTCGGAGCGGACACCGCATCGAGTGCTGTCTTTTCTCCGTTTTACTTTCCGCCAAGTCAAAACCTTCAGTTCGTCTCGACCAATGACGGATGGCTTATTGATCCCAACGTTGAGAACCGAATCCTAGGCACCACCAATGGCGGACGTAGTTGGTCGACGAGCTACCTGTCAACTGTGTCCGCAAAAACGAATAAAGGCGGGATTGTCAGCATTGACTTCATAAACACTTCTGACGGTTGGGCACTTCTTTACGGAGAAGGACTCATTTCCACGACAGACGGCGGACGTGTGTGGTCCGCTCCACGTGAACCAGTCCAAGGCTCTGTCATGACCTATTCGTTCACTGGACCGTCCAATGGTTGGGCGCTCACGAGCAAGGGAGTGCTGCTACACACCCTCAACAACATGAAGACGTGGCTCACGGTAACTACGCCGGCAGCGGGGACGTCGTTGTGCGCGACTCCCTCGGGGAGTCTCTGGCTTGGTGTGAGCGACAGCGGCAGCGTGTACTCATCTAGCAACGGCGGTCTGTGGAAGCTCTCGCTCTCCGGTACAGGTGTCCCGGCCGCCGGTAACGTTCCTGCGAGAAAGCCAGCCCCGTGGATTTCGTGCTCGGGTACGTCCGCGTGGCTGCTCTACAACTGGGGAGAGAGCGCTGGCAGCGAGGCCTACGCCGTCGAGCGAACGCTAAACGGTGGCAGGATCTGGAAAGCCGTGGCATCAGACGAAGTAAAGCCTGCGGCGCCGGCCGATTCTGGTGGCGCGTTCGCAACGATCGAGAGTTTCGGCAGTACCGGAAAGACCACTGCTTGGATTCTTGGCTACTGCGGACCGTGCACTACTGGATCGGCAACGGTAGCAACGACAACGAACGCGACAACCTTTGCCGACACGACTCTGCCAATCGCGAAGAATTTTCACGCTACCCCGGTCGGAGTTACCTTCCATGGCCCCGAGGACGGTTGGGCCCTTCTTCAAGAGAGTCCGTCGTCGGCCACAGCTCCGACGCTGAAGATCGTCGTCGTTGATACGACAGACGGAGGGATGACCTGGAAGGTAGCGGATCCTAACCTGAACCCTTAGTGTCCGGTGCATCGCATACGCCCAATGCCGTACAAGTGTGATCGTTCCGATTGAGGCGCTCTAATTTGCCAACCGCCAATGCCTGAGCAAAGTCGGTGACACCGGCAGCGACGTCAGCAACTGCAATGTGGAGATGGTCATTCTAAGAAGTGAATTCAATAGCCAGGACGTTTTCGCGCTGCGCTAAACGTCGATGATGTGGCGCTCCTGGCACGTGTCGCACCACCAGTAGCCGCCATCATCCAATGCCCACAACAGCACGTCCAACGTCTCGCTGGCGAATTGAATGTTGTCGCGCATACTGTCTATCCGCAACGCTATGGCGGCGTCGTAAGCCTGGAGAACGAACTGAGCCCACAGCAGCTCTACGTCTTCTATGGTCACCCATTCCAAGTTGCACATGATGGCGACGGTGTCGGGAGCGGTCAATCGAAGCAGTCGAGTTCACCTGGGCACGACGCACCTCAGCCAAGAACTTCAAGTAATGCTGAATGTCAAGATTCAATGTTTGCCATTTCCTCAAGCGCAGCCGCTATGTTCGGCGCGAAGAGCCAAGCCTTAGCGAACTCGCTTCCCCAATGAACCTGCACGACAATGAAGTACGTGTCGCTGCAAACAATGGAGACATTAGGTCCGCCGTACGTTCTAAGCAGGCGGGCACCGACCACGCTCCACTCGTTCGTTGCATTGCTCCGTTCGCCCAAAGTAGTGAACTCTAAGAAATGGAGATTCACGTAATCAACGACGGACGGCTCATAGCGGGCGGGTTCTTCACCCACACTCTCAGCCAACTCAGTCCAAAGCCTCCGTAAGTAGTCTTCTAAGTCATCGTCAAATGACTCGTCATTGCCGACCAACTTTTCAAGTGCTAAGACTTCATGGACGATTGAGTGGCAATACTCATTTGCTTTATCACCGCTTTTGATTTCTGGCTTGCAATTGCACATCATTGGCGTACCTCTTCCTTGTCGTAGCTCAACCACGGTGGCCGGCCAACATTGATTGTCCGGACCGACGAAAACTGCGCATTCGAGACAAATAGAGAGCCATCCTCCCTGGTTGCAGCTGGGATGGAGATCTCAACTCGCTGGAGAACCCGTGTGCGTGAAATCGCGTGCTGGGCACGATGTCGCCACATGAAGAACTGCAAATCTGAACTCGTGCGAGTGCTTGTGAGGTTGGGCGTTGCCTTGGCCTGCGCGATCTTCATTCTCAAGGCGGCGACCATTCATTCCCCCAATTCGCGTTCCTACGCGTTCGAATCGACGGCCACAGGATCCACAGCGCCAACGAAGTGGCCGACGTGCTCGACCATCGAATACTCAGTGGACATGAGCAACGCGCCCAAGAATGCGGCCGCTGTTATCGCTCGCGACACGACGATTGCGCACGAGATCACGGGGTTGGCGTTCCGCCGGATTCACGAAAGCGCTCCGCCCAACTTCACCACCTATGACGAATCGGGTTCCATTGCGCCAGTCATCTTCGCTTGGGTGGGCGCCGATCAGCTATTCGGACAGAAGAATGTGAACGCGCTGACGGTGCCTATTGTCGATGCCACTCGCACTCACTACACCAGCGGCGTCGTTCTCTTCAACGATGACGTGAACACGGACTTCGAAACGCATCCGAAGTTCGCCACCAACTTGGTGCTCCATGAGCTGGGTCACATCCTTGGCCTCAGAGACGTCAGCGCGCCTTCAGAAATAATGACCTACTACCTCCAGCCCAACACCACCATTGGCACCTACGCACGCGGCGACCTGGCAGGCCTCAACAAGTTGTACCCGAACGCTCGCGAATGCGTGCAGCTTGCCACTTCAAAAGTAAGCGCCGCAGCTCACGTAATTGTGCAGTCAAGGAAGTTGAACGCGCGAAGAATCGACAGGATCGCGCCGGCGAAGGAAAAGCGATGAGGGTAGTTTTTGTCGCACAAATCGGATCCGGCGCCAGAGCCGTAGTCTGCTCAATCGATTGCGTGCAAGAGATCAACTCTCGTTTGCGAGATGACGAACTGGTACCACCAACGTGGGACGAGGTGGAGTTCAAGGTGCACCTTCGCTACTGCGCACACTGCTTCAACTGCGGTTCCATTCTCTTCGCGCCTCTACCTCCGAACCTTTGCACACTCCACGACGATTCATGTCCACCGATTGATTGGACACAGGGCTTCTGTGCTCGCGAGTTCGCGACGGCGTTCGTGGCGCTCACGGACTGCGTCGAAATCCCAGAAATTGTGTGGTTGCGCTGCGGGAACCTCAGTAGGTGGGACGAGCGCCTCAACGGCTTCGAGCTCGCCGCGATGGTCAGTCCATTTGACAGTGAGTAAGGGAACGACATGGGATACCGAGACCTTTTAGTGTGACGAATCTGGACCATTCGACCTTGCCAACCAGGTCGGCAGGTCAGTGGGCCCTCACGGTCGCGTGATTGAAACGTCAATCTCGTCACTCTTCGTTCCACGTATGGGTTTTGGCAGACGCGACCGGATCAAAGTAGGGATCACGACAGTCCGAACGAAAACCGTTTAGTGCAGCGATTCCACACCATCTGACCTTGCAATCCACCGTTCCACGTCAGTCGGCGCTAACGGTCGCGTGATTGAAACGTCGATCTCGGCGCAGCCCGTTCCACGTATGGGTTTTGTCAGACGCGACCGGATCAAAGTAGGGATCGCGGGGGTAGGCCGAACAAAGGGAGTAAAAGAGGAGCAAACAGAGACAAACGTTCGTTATCGAAGATTGTGAAGAACGAGAAGTTCGAACAGAAGTAACAGAGAAGTTCGAACAGACGCGAATGCCACCAAATCAAACAATGAGGATCGTCAACTCGATCAGTCGACGACTTGACGCTCCCTGCACGTATCGCAAAACCAGTACGAAGTTTGTCCCTGTGTGGCTATTGTCCTGAACTCACCAGCGTCAAGTGTCTTTAGCGTCCGGCAAGGACCACGAAAAGAAAGGAACGGAAATGATAAATGACGCCGAAAAAAAGATTACGTTGGCGCTGCTGGAAGCGAAGCAGCGATTCCCTGATGTGATCTCATTGCAATTCGATCCCGTGACGCACGAGGTTGTTGATTACGAATTCCATAACGCTGGGTACGCCCAACATGAGCAGTTTCACCAGGCCCAGCAGTACATGGAGGAGACAATCAAACCATTGGCCAAGCAGGTGCTGTACGGAGACAAGACTGACCGTGAAATTGCTTTCGAGTTGATGCACGATGCGGTACAAAAGTACCCCAAGGTGTTCAGCTTCGACACTGACGAGTCTGGGAACCCTACGGAATTCAGGGTGAAATACGACACGAAGAAGAACAGTGCACGGACCATTGAGGCAGCCCAGTTGTACTGCAAGCAGCTGCACCAGGAACTGGCAACGCTCGACTGGCTCGAGTAATCACAACGCCACGCGTTGGGGCACGTAGGTTCTGAAATTTCCTGTTGCGTTCACCGCGTCGGCGCTGAGGGTTTGTGGTGGGAACAATCCCAACCGAAATCAGAAAGTCAGAACATGACAACAGCGACACCCACTCTTGAATGCCCCAACTGCGGTGTAGTAGCCATCGAAAGTACGGTGTTCCGTCACTCGCACAACTCCACCTGGACCGCCAGATTCACGGGTGAAACTCACGAAGTCCCTACCGGTGAAGATGACGCCAATGGCGGCGACGTCTACGAGTCCTGCGCGAACGTCGAGCCCGTGGACGTCATCGAAGAGAGCCAGAGCTACTCCATCAATTGCTCCACCTGTGACGCAACTCTCGAACCTGAGGTCTGGCACATTCTTGACACGTTCGAGAACATGTTCTTCGAGAAGAACTGACAGAACACTGAATCCCCCACTGGCTACGGCTGGTGGGGGATTTTCATTTGGCTTGCCGAGTGGATACTCGAGCGTCCGGCGACGTGCCCCGAGCTCGACTGAGTTCTCGACGGGCTTCCAAACTCGAGAGCGGTTGACTTTCGCAGCATGATTGCTGCACTGGCTGAATCCAACCCCACGTCCACGCCGTCAAAGGGGGAAATCGCCATGACCAAAACGACGGTGCCATCGACAATCGCCGACTCGGGACCGCTCGATCCGACGGACACGGTCTTTGGCGAGGAAATGACCGAGGTGCGATAGAAAGAGAGGCCTGATCGCTCTAACCTCCAATCGACTCGGCCCAGGCCCGTTCGAGTGAAGTGATGCCGAAACTGCTGTTGTCCCGGCCCAACCACGAGGGCACATCATCGGGCTTCTCTAGT
>Ga0302282_1000059_pt1 | contig 78189 bp, 60 predicted proteins | sample III_Fen_E1_3_FD_198763 | JGI IMG/M metagenome (GOLD analysis project Ga0302282, IMG submission 198763) | Peat permafrost microbial communities from Stordalen Mire near Abisko, Sweden - III_Fen_E1_3 | ecosystem: Environmental > Terrestrial > Soil > Wetlands > Permafrost | place: Sweden: Abisko... | reverse complement strand
AAAAAGCCCTGCTCGTCTTCTTCATCTGCCCCCATTGCCCGTTTGTGAAGCACATTAATGAGGCACTGGCAGCGCTGGGCAGCGACTACGCCAACCAGCCCATCGGCATCGTCGCCATCAGCAGTAACGATGTGGTGATGCATCCGTCAGACAGCCCCGAAGGCCTCAAGCGGCAGGCCGAGACGTTCGGCTTCAAGTTCCCCTATCTCTACGACGAGACGCAGGATGTCGCTCACGAATACAAAGCAGCGTGCACGCCGGACTTCTTCCTCTTCGATGGCACATTCAGCCTGGTCTACCGCGGACAGTTCGATTCCAGTCGGCCCGGAAACGGAATTCCCGTGACCGGCAAAGACCTGCGGACCGCAATCGACCTGGTTGTTGCAGGGCAGCCAGCGCCTGCCGATCAAAAACCGTCGATCGGCTGCAACATCAAGTGGAAGGCGTAAGGCAGCGAGGCAGCGCGCTTGCGCGAAAGCTCAGAGCTGGCGGCAGCTGACAGGCGCTACAAGCCGATAAGGTGCTGACCCGCCGCGTTGCCGACTCGCTAACTTGCTGACTCGCTGTCTTGCTCACTTGCTCCCTACAACTCCAGCCCCTTCAGATACTCACGAAACTTCTCGGCGAACTCCGGCCTCTTCAGCGCAAATTCCACCGTCGCCTGCAGCATTCCGAACTTGTCCCCTGCATCGAAGCGCTTACCCTCAAACGTGTAGCCGAAGACCTTCTGTTCCTTGGCCAGGGCAAGAATGCCGTCCGTGAGCTGAATCTCTCCGCCCGCGCCGGGCTTGGTTTGCTCAAGCAGCTCGAAGACACGAGGCGTCAGGACGTAGCGGCCGATGATGGCCTGCTTTGAAGGCGCATCTTCAAACTTCGGCTTTTCCACCATGCCGGTGCAGTTGTAGATGCGTGGGTTCTCAGCGTCCTGCGAGCCGGACAACACACCATAGGCGCTGATACCCGGGCCCTCTATCGTCATGGTGGCCAGCACCGACCCGCCGCGCTCATCGAAGACGTCGATCATTTGTTTCAAACACGGCGGATCGGCATCGATCACGTCGTCCGGCAGAATGACCGCGAATGGCTCGTTGCCAACAAGATCCTTCGCGCAGAGAACTGCGTGGCCCAGGCCGAGAGGCTCCTTCTGGCGCACGTAGCTGATGCGAGCCAACATGGAAACTCCCCGCGAAACGGCGAGAAGTTCAGTCTTGCCGCGGCGTTCAAGCGTGGCGTCCAGCTCAAAGCTGTGGTCGAAGTGGTCCTCCATGGCGCCCTTGCCGCGGCCGGTGATGATGATGATGTGCTCAATGCCGGAGGCTATGGCCTCCTCAACCCCGTATTGGATGATGGGCTTGTCGACGAGGGCCAGCATCTCCTTGGGAATGACCTTGGTGGCGGGCAAGAAGCGGGTGCCCAATCCACCTGCTGGGAATACTGCCTTGCGAACTCGATTGCTCATTTTCGATCGACCTCTGCTGAAAAGTGGCTCGGGAGCGCACCGGCCCACGATTTCAGCAGCCAGCATACTCCACGACTACGGTTTTCGCCCTCACCCTTGTGTTGTAGCCCGCGGGCCGGACGGACTGTTGTTCCTCGTTTCAGTGGACGGAAGAACTTACGCACTCACTGGCGCAGGCGCAAGTTGCGCCAGCAATTCGTCAATCTCCAGCAGAATCTCGTCGGGCCGCAATGCAGCCAAAGGATACTTCAGCAAACCTTGCGGCGTGAACTGCGCGCCCCGCTTGGCGTTGCGGGCAACCAGGCGCATGAGTTGCTGCGGATCGACAGCGGCATTTTCCATGAATCGAATCTGCAACTCGCCGCGCTTCCTGTCGACCTGGGCAATGCCAAGGCGCTCGCACTCGAGTCGAATCCTGGCGGCTTCAAGCAGAAACACAGTGGCGTCGGGTGGTGCGCCGTAGCGGTCTTCAAGCTCGGCGCGAACTTCGGCGAGTGCCTGGTCAGTGGCTCCGCCGGCGATCTTTTTGTAGAGCCGCAGGCGCTGGTTTTCTTCTGGAACGTAGGTCTCGTCAATCCGCAGCGGGATACCGAGATTCAGCGCAGTTGCTGGGCGCTCATCGATGGACTCGCCCTTCATCTCCTTCACCGCGGCCTCGAGCATCGATGTGTATAGCTCGAAGCCGACAGCCTCGATGTGTCCACTTTGCTCGCCGCCCAGCATGTTGCCCGCACCGCGCAATTCGAGATCGAGCGCAGCAATCTTGAAGCCCGCGCCAAGATCGCTGAACTCCTTCAGCGCGGCAAGCCTGCGGCGCGCAATCTCAGTAAGATCCGTCTCCGGCGGGATCAGCAAATATGCATACGCGCGACGATTCGACCGGCCCACGCGCCCGCGCAACTGGTAGAGCTCGCTGAGGCCGTGACGATCGGCGCGATTGATTAGCATCGTGTTGGCGAGTGGAATGTCGAGCCCGTTCTCGATGATGGTGGTGGCAACCAGCACATCGTACTCGTGGTGCATGAATGCAAGCATCACGCGCTCAAGCTCAGTTTCAGGCATCTGGCCGTGTCCAACAACGACGCGCGCCGCCGGGACCAGTTCCTGAATGCGCGAGGCAATCTCGTAAATGGATTCAACTCGATTGTGAACGAAGTAAACCTGGCCCCCGCGCTCCAGCTCCACTTCAACGGCAGAGCGAATGATCTTCTCGTCGAACTTCGCCACCACGGTCTGAATGGCCATGCGGTCCTTGGGAGGCGTTTCAATGACACTCATATCGCGCAGCCCCACCAGCGACATGTGCAGCGTGCGCGGAATGGGTGTAGCGCTCATGGCCAGCACGTCAATCTCTTTGCGCATCTGCTTCAGGCGCTCTTTGTGGCGCACGCCAAAGCGCTGCTCTTCGTCGACAACCAGCAGCCCGAGATCCTGAAACTTGATGTCTTTCGAAAGAATGCGATGCGTCCCGATGAGGATGTCGACTTTGCCCGTTTCCACCTGCTCGACGATCGCCTTCTGCTCCTTGGCCGTGCGGAAGCGTGAGATCATCTCCACCTTGATGGGGAACCGTGCAAAGCGCTTCTTGAACGTCTCAAAATGCTGAAAGCAGAGGATCGTGGTGGGCGTGAGCACGGCCACCTGCTTTCCATCCTGCACAGCCTTGAATGCAGCGCGCATCGCAACTTCGGTTTTGCCGTAGCCAACGTCGCCGCAGAGCAGACGATCCATGGGAGTGGTCGACTCCATGTCGTACTTGATTGCACGGATGGCGGAGAGCTGATCGTCGGTTTCGTTGAAGTCGAATGACTCTTCGAACTCCTGCTGGAACTCGTTGTCTTTGGAGAAAGCAGTCCCCTGCGCGGTCTTCCGCTCGGCATAGAGCTTGAGCAGTTCGCCGGCCATGTCCTGCATGGCCTTCTTCACGCGCGCCTTGGTCTTGGTCCACTGCTGCGAACCAAGCTTGTTGAGCACAGGAGCTGGGCCGGTGTCGGTAGAGCGGTACTTCTGAATCAAATCGAGGCGCGTCAGCGGCACGTAGAGACGCGCCGCCTCTGCAAACTCCAGAATCATGAACTCGAGCGAGAGACCATCCTGCACGATCTCTTTCAGGCCTTGGTACTGCGCGATGCCGTGCTCCACGTGGACCACGTAGTCGCCGACGGCAAGGTCGCGGAAGTCGGATACGAATGCGGCGGTCTTCGAACGCTTGCGCTCGGGACGCGCCTGCACATCGGCTTCGTCGGAAAGGTCGTTGGCGCCGAAGAGCACGATGTTTGCATCGAGAAAGCTGACACCTGCCGCAATCGGCGTGCGAACAATAATAGGCACGCGCAAATCGCCGGAAAGGTAGCTGCCCTCGTCGAGCACAGTCTCGCCGGGATGCGGGTTGCGGCTCCCGAGCCGATAAGGAATCTGATACTCGCGCAGCACAGTGGCCAGGCGCTCGACATCGCCCATATGCGGTGCGGCAAGGATGGTGCGCGTGTCAGCAGCCATCAGGTTGCGCAGTTGCTCGGTCAGCGCGGGGATGGAGCCGTGAAAGCGAAGCGTGGGGCGCGTGGGCAGCTCAACTTCGCCCAGGGTCATGTCCTGATCGAGGACGTCGATCACGCCAAGCTGATCTAGATCCAGTCCCGGGTGCGCATCGAGGCTGGCCTGCAGAATCTCGGGGCGCAGGTAGATATCTTCCGGCGTGAGGAGCGAGCCAATCGCGGAGCGCTCATGGCGCTGCTCTACTTTATTCCACCAGCGCTCAATCTGGTTGCGAACCAGGCCGGGCTCTTCAACAAACAGCATGCACTTCGGCAGCAAGGTAAGCAGCGATTTATGTGCTCCGGCGACGGAAGCAAAAAACTCCCAGCCAGGAAAGACGCTGACGCCGCCGGCTGCTGCGAGTTCTGCCGCCATCTCGTCGTCTTCGCCTTCGACGCGCTGCTTGTTGAGCCGCGCGTGCACTGCGGCCAGCAAATGCTCAGTCACTGGCGTTTCAGTCAGCGGCAAAAGCTCCGCCTGATCGAGAAAAGATTGCGAGCGCTGCGTCTCTGGGTCAAACTTGCGGATGGTCTCGATCTCGTCGCCAAAGAACTCGATGCGCACCGGCCGGTCAGATTCAGGCGAGTAGACATCGAGGATGCCGCCGCGCCGCGTGAAATGGCCGGGCATCTCCACCAGGTCCATGCGCGTGTAACCAACGCCGGCCAGGTGCGCGGTGAGCATTTCAATGTCGACTTCTTCCCCGCGGCGAAGCGTTACGGCAAGACCCGCATAGTAGTCGCGATCGAAGAGGCGCAGCGCTGCAGACTCGACGGGCGCAATCAGGATGGAAACCGCGCCGGTGACAAGCTTCCACAAAGCGGACGCACGCTGCTCCTGCACGTCGGGGTGAGGCGAGAGGTTTTCAAAAGGGAGAACGTCGTGCGCGGGCAGGCGCACAACCTGGGCGGGATCGAATGCTCCGGTAAGGTCGCATCCAGCCCTCAGCATGGGCTCAAGGGCTTCGGCGGCCTTGTTGTCAGAGACCACCACCACCACCGGCTGGCGGGCAGCACGAGCCAGCAATGGAATGTAGATTGCGCGGGCGGTCGAAGTAAGTCCGGAGACACGCCGACGCCCCGCACCAAGGCTGAGATGCCTTCGTACGCGCTCAAACGCGGAGGAGTGCTCCAGTTCCGCAAAAACATCGCGGACGAACGGGAGAATCATGCACCCTCAGTTTATCAGTGCGGGCAATGCGCAATGGGACGAACGAGAAACACCGAAAGTCACTTCGCCAATTGCGAGGCAGGCGCGAGGTTTTGGCCACGCCCAGATGCCAGCACTGCGCCGGCTAGAAGCAAGGCCGCGATGGAGCCGAGCCCGGCGGCGTAGCTGTGGGTATGTTGCAGCAGCCAGCCCATTGCGAAGGGGCCGGCGAAGCCGCCGAGAACGCCGATGGAGTTGACGGTAGCGATGGCGGGGCCGGCAGCCCGCGCGCTCATGTGGCCGGTTGAGGCGCTCCAGAAGAGAGGGGTCGCTGAATAGGCTCCGATTGCGGCAAGAGAGAATCCGGCGAGCAAGAGCGGGAAACTGTTGGCGAGGCCAGCGGCGGCAAAGCCAATGCCGGAGACGAGGATGATCCTCCCGAGCCAGCTTCGGCCGGTGAGGCGGCTGAGAAGAATCATGCCCACGCTGCCAACGCCATAGGGAAGCGCAGCCCACCATCCACTGTTCGTGGCGGAGACGCCTTCAGCTACAAGCATCTTGGGCAACCAGAACCCGAGGCCGTACATCGCTGAGTTGAGAGTGAAATAAACCAGGGCATCCAAACCCACACGCGCGGCGCGATTGCGAGCGGCAGGGACGTGGGTGGCGTGCTGTTCGTCCACCTCGCCCGGTTGAAGTTCGCGAAGGAGAGTCTCTTTCTCCTCGGCTGAGAGCCAGGAAACGACGCGCGGTGAGTCGGCAAGGGTGAACCAGGCGGCGACACCGAGAACGACGGCAGGCGCGCCCTCGATGAGAAAAAGCCATTGCCAGCCGCGCAGGTTGGCAACGCCATCCAGAAGAAGTAAGTGCGCGGAGATGGGCGAGCCGATGAAGCTGCTAAGGGGAATGGCAAGAATAAAGAAGGCCATCAAGCGGGCGCGCACTGGCCGAGGCAGCCAGAGCGTGAGGTAGTAGATGACGCCGGGAAAGAATCCCGCCTCGACCACGCCAAGCAGGCAGCGCATAACGAGGTAGTCGGAGCGGCCGTGGACGAAGGCCGTGGAAACGGTGACCAGACCCCAGGTAAAGACGAGCGAGGCGAGCCAGCGCCGGGCTCCGAAGCGCGCGAGCATCAGGTTGGCGGGGACTTCGCAGGCGCAGTAGCCAAGGAAGAAGATGCCCGCGGCGACACCGTAAAAGCTGTCTGTGATGCCCAGGTCGCGATTCATGGTGAGCGCGGCAAAACTGATGTTGACGCGGTCGAGGAAGGAGACCATATAGAGCAGCATGAGAAACGGAATGAGGCGCAGGGCTATCTTGCGGTGGAGAGGGCTCGTCGCTGGCGTCTGGGCTTGAGGCATGTGCGGGGTCAAATGGACGGTATCCCGCGCAGTGGGGAGTTGGCAACAGAGAAGGTGGGTCTACTTAGGACTTCCCTGGTCGACGTAGACCTGCTGAGGAGAAGTTACCTGAATGCCAAGACCTTCCACCTTCAGTTTCAGCGATTCAATGGCGGGCTTGCGCGCCAGCGGCGCGGTGAACTCCAGCGCGTACTGACTCGCGAATCGCCTGTCCAAATCGTCAAAAAATGGCTTGAACGTGACGGGGTTTCCGGTCCCCGCCCAGTAACTGTAGCCGCCGGTTGCGTCAGTCAACTCGTTCAGCAGGCTCTGGCCTCCATTTACAGTGATGGAACTGTCATCGCGCTCGGTGCGGTTGAGCCAAAAAAGGGTATAAACCACTAGGCCGGCGCGCACGGAGTCGTTGATTGCCGACTGGACATACGGATCGTCGGGATCGAATCGCCGGTTCTCGGGGTCCACGCCGTCGCTAAGCAGAAGCACTTCGCGCCGCGCATGCCGATCTTCAGAAGGCCAGTGCCGCCCCAGGTCAGAAAGGCTGAAATAGGGGTTGGTGGTGGGGCCTGCCGGCAAGCGCAGTTCGCTCACCGCCTGGCCGTGGTCCGTTGAAAGAGGGCCGGCCAGCAGCGTGACGCCATTCTGCATGTAGCCCACGGCGATTTTCGTATGCGGGCCCTGACCCTGGATGAATGTCTTGATCTCGTCGAGCTGACTGCCCAGATTGCGAGCCCCACCATCGATTGAAATGACCAGTTCGAGCGTGTCGTCGGCTCCTTTGAAGGGCTTCCAGCCCGTGACATCGGCATCCTTCCCATTGATTCTGACGCTCACGTCCTGCTGAGTCAGGTTGGGAGCCATTTCAGTGTGCCTGGAGAGAACGGTGATCACGGCGCGGCCTTGGCCTATGGTTTGCGCATTCAACCGTGCCCCGGTTACGAGCACAAACACAGCCAGTACGGCTGAAAGACAAGTCCTCTTCATCTGAAACATCCCTTCGCGGTTCTACGCCGACGCCAGCGACTCAGCTATCGCAAACCAGGTAGCCTCACACGATTAGACGCTCAAAGTCGGAGACTTGCTTGAATTCGTTCCCGGCGAATTCAAATCTGCGCCGCCGCCTCACTCGCCGCCGAGCGCCCTGGTAAACGCGTAGAAGAAATCGAGAGACTTCCAGTAGGAGTCGACGGGGAGGCGTTCGTCACGCCCGTGGGCGCGCACGTCGTCGCGCTCCAGCGCGATCGCGGAGAAGCCGTAGCAGGGAATCCCGGCCTGCGCAAAGTAGATGGAGTCGCTCGCGCCGTTTTCCATCTCCGGCGTGACGGGGAGCCCGGGCCAGATGGCCTGCGTCAGGCGCGTGAGCGGTTCGAAGACCTCGGCGATAGGCGCGGGAGGGACCATGGCCTTGCGCTCAGGCGCAGTGTCAGTCACGATGCCGGCATCGGAGACGAACTTCACGGTCAACTTGTCGTCCCCAAAGATGGAGATGAGTTGGTGGCGTATCTCCTCCGGCGAGTGGCCGGGAAAGATGCGGCAGTTGACGATGGCCTGCGCAGTCTGTGGCAGCGCGTTGTTGGCGTGACCTGCGGCCAGTCGAGTGGCAACGCATGTGGTGCGAAAGTTCGAGTTGAAGGCGGCCTGTGTCGAGAGCCGTGCGGCAGCTGCCTCATCCGGCGGAGTGGCCGTGACTGCACGCATGTCAGCAGCCGTCTGGCCGGTTTCCATGGTTGCCATGGTCTTGAAGTAAGTGCGCGTTACCTCGTTCATTTCGAAGGGAAAGGTGTAGGCTGCAAGCTTGTTGAGCGCGGTCGTGAGTTCGTAGATCGCGTTGTCGGGGCGCGGCAATGAGCTGTGACCGCCCCGATTCACGGCTGTGATCTGGAAGTCAGAGTAGACCTTCTCGGTCGCTTCAACATCCCCCACGATTGCGCGTCCATGCTCGAGTTCAATGCCGCCGGCGTCGGGGTTGATCACGTACGCAGCATCCACCAGATCTCGATGATGCTCCACGAGCCACGCTGCGCCGTTGAACTTTCCACCCTCCTCGTCGGCGGTAAGGGCAAGGATGATGTCGCGCCTGGGCTTGTATCCCTCGCGATGCAGCTTCAGAAACGTCCACACCAGCGCTGCGTCGCTGTTTTTCATGTCCTGCGTCCCGCGACCGTAGAAGTAGCCGTCCTTTTCAATAGACTGAAAGGGATCAGTACTCCAGTCGGAGCGCAGAGCCTGGACAACATCCATGTGGCAGAGAAACAGTACAGGCTTTTCGCTGGTGGGTATAGCGGCTCGGAGTCGCACCACGAGGTTCTGCTTGCGCGGGTCGGGGCCGAGCAGCCGAACGTCCTCCGCCGGGAATCCTGCGTCGAGAAATCGCTTCTCCATGGCCGTGGTGGCCGTGGTCACGTTGCCCGCAGGAGTATCGGTGGTGTTGATCTCGATGAGCTCTTTGAATATCTCGCGGGCCAGGGCACGATCTTCCGCACTGGCCGTAGGCAGTGGGCTTTGTGCGCCGGCCCGGTGGGCGAGCAATCCGCCAATAGCAAGAAGTGCGGCTAGAGCGAGGGCCAGGGAAGGAGCGGCAAATCCAGAAGCGGAGGTTTTCTCAGGCATGGGTGAATTGTAAGGCTCTAAGGCAGCCGAAACGGCGCGAGAGTTGACGCCGCTTTTGAGGAAGCGGACTCTTGCGGTTTGCTAGAGACACCCAATCGATTTATCGTGGACTCGCACCAATAATCGAGGTGGACCGTGAACTTGAGGCTTTTCGCGATTACAGTTCTTTCAACCGTAACCCTTGCCGCCACGGCACAGATGCCCGACACGCCGCTCCGCCGACCGAAGATCACCGGAATATCGCACCTGGCGGTCTACACGTCGAACCCTGCTGCCACCGACCACTTCTATCGTGAGGTCGTTGGCGCGGTGAAGAAGGCTGACCCGGAGAATCCCAAGGGCATTCGCTACATGCTGAGCGCAACGCAATTTATCGAGGTATTGCCGCTCCCCCCCGATGCGGGAATCAACCGGCTCGACCACACCGCATGGAACACTGACGACGCCCAGGCGCTGCGGCGCTGGCTCGCCGGCAAATCCTACAAGGTGCCGGATCACGTTGAGCACGGGGCCGACGGCAGTCTGTGGTTCGCGGTAAACGATCCAGAGGGCAACAAAGTTGAGTTCGTGCAGCCCCCGGCCAACCTGAAGCCGTTCTCGGCGCCGGACGCCATCGGCCACCACATCATTCACGTGGGTGAGATGGTCCACAGCCGCGCCGTGGAAGACACGTTCTATCGCGACCTGCTCGGCTTCAAGCCCTACTGGTACGGCGGAATGACAGACACCCGCGTCGACTGGGTAAGCCAGCAATCCCCTGACAGCCACGACTGGCTGGAGTACATGCTCACCTTTGGGAGCACGCCTGTTGGGGCAAGCTCGGGCATTCCGGCCGGAATGAAGCAACACGATCTCGGCGTGCTCGATCACTTCTCCATCGGCGTCGACTCGGTGGATGCCGCTTTCACCAAACTCAAAGATGCGGGCCGGCTGGTCGGCGTTGATGCCCAGACTCACACCCAGATGGGCAAGGATGGCAAAGGCCAGTTCAATATGTACGATCCTGACGACATCCGCGTGGAATTGATGAACTTCCACGCAACCGAGAAGCCATGCTGCTCCGCATTCACCGCAGACGATCCAGCGGAGTAAGAACCTTTCAAGAACGCTGATTGGTTGGAACCCTTATCGCGCGCGGGAGGGGCGCGCGATGCGGTCGAATGCAGCCCCTGCACGCTAGAATTCCTATATGCCCGCCACTGCACTCGCCCCTGAAATCCTGGCCAAGTATGAGCCCGTAATCGGGCTCGAAGTCCACGTACAACTCCTGACCCAGACCAAGGCCTTTTGCGGGTGCGCCAACCACTTTGGATCGGCTCCGAATACCAACGTGTGCCCTGTGTGCCTCGGCCTTCCCGGCGCGCTGCCGGTGCTCAACGCGAAAGCTGTCGAGTTTGCCACCATGGCGTCGCTGGCCATCGGCTGCCAGGTGCGCGAGCGGTCCATCTTCGCGCGCAAGAATTACTTCTATCCCGACCTGCCCAAGGGCTACCAGATTTCGCAGTACGACAAGCCGTTGGCCGAGCACGGCTGCATCGAAGTGCCCACCGCCGACGGATCGATGAAGCGGATCGGCATCACGCGGCTGCACATGGAAGAGGACGCGGGCAAGAGCCTCCACGATGGCTTCCCTGACTCGGCGACCCGCACCTATCTCGACCTCAACCGCTGCGGAACCCCGCTCGTGGAGATCGTCTCCGAGCCCGACATCCGCACGGCCGACGAGGCGTACGAATACCTGACCCGATTGAAGGAGATCCTGCTCTACGCCGCAGTCTCCGACTGCAACATGGAAGAAGGCTCGCTTCGTTGTGACGCCAACGTAAGCGTGCGGCCTCGCGGTCAGGCAGAGTTTGGCACCAAGGTGGAAGTGAAGAACGTGAACAGCTTCCGGTTTGTGCGCGCGGCCATCGAGTACGAGATCGAGCGGCAGATTGAAGTGATCGAAGGCGGCGGCCGCATCACCCAGGAAAGCCGCCTGTGGAGCGCAGGCGAGGGGCGCACATACTCCATGCGCTCAAAAGAACAGGCCCACGACTATCGCTACTTCCCTGAGCCGGACCTTCCGCCGCTCGTCGTCATCCCGGCCTTCCTTGCGGAGATGAAAGCGCGGCTCCCTGAGCTGCCCGAGGCACGCCGCGCGCGCATGATCGCCGAGTACGAAATTGCACCCAACGACGCTGCAACGCTGACCAGCTCGCGTGAGTTTGCCGACCGGTTTGAGGCTGCCGCGCGCAAGTCGCGTGCACCGCGCCGTGTGGCCAACCTGCTGCTGAGCGAAGTGGGCGGCCGCCTGAAGGCCCTCGACCTCGAGCAGGAGCAGTCGCCGGTGTCGATGGATGGCATTGTCCTTGCCGCCGATCTGCTCGACGAGGAAAAGATCAGCTCCAAACAGTTAAAACAGCTCCTTGACATCTGCTTCGAAAAAAGCGAGGACTTCCCTGCCGTCTACGAACGCGAGAAGCCCCAGCAGATCACAGACACGGGCGCGATTGAGAAGATGATCGACGAGGTGATCGCCGCCAACCCCAAACAGGTGGAGCAGTACCGTGCCGGCAAGACGACCGTAGCGGGATTCTTTGTGGGCCAGGTGATGCGCATGTCGAAGGGACAGGCTAACCCAGCGCTGCTCAATGAACTGGTGACGAAGAAGCTGCAAGGCTAGCGTCCAGGCTTGCCCAACCCGGACCGACGAGCGAACCTCTCGTCCGACTCCGCCCTATTTCTCCGCCTCGCCCGCGCCCGGCGCCGTGTAGATCTCCGCAAACCCTTCGTCCGGCGAGTTGGGCGGCCAGCCCACCATCACAAAGAAGACATCCAGCACAAACAGCGCGATGGCCATATCGTTCATCGGCGCAGCCCATTTGCTCCCTGACCAGAATTGATTCCCTGCCCAGAAAAGAAATGCCAGCGCCAGCAACGTCGCCTTCAGCAGCTCCGCCTTGCCCGGCCTGCGAATGATCTCATATGCAAGATAAGCGACGGCGATGAAGACCAGTGGGAGCGCTCCAAGCAGGCCCCGTGCGTTCGTCTGCAAGAGCCGCGGATACGCGTCCCCCGCAAGCAGGACCGCGGCGGAGACGAGAGCAGCAACGCCGAGAAAAACGGGGACTGCCCGGCGCGTGGATTGAAGACGGCTCATTCGAGATTCCAATTCAAAGGGGATTCAAATCAAGGAGGATTCCTGGTAAACAACGATTCCAGGCCACGAGAAACTTGAGAAATGAGTCTGCGGATGCTGGGGAAAACATGCTGCTGATCTCTTATAGCGCCAGCGCACAAAGAGTTTACAAGGCCGGTTCATGATGCGGGAAGAAGAACATTGGCGGCGCAGTACGGGCTGCCTGACTCGAAAACCGCTCTAACCTGCAGCCTCATCCCCTTACTTGACCTTCAGCTCGGTTTCGAACTCCTTGCGCGTGTCCCATGAGCTCACCGTCTTGGTGGGACTCTTCTTTCCGTCTTTCTCGGCCCACAGTTCATGATCCTCCGCCATATTGACCTGCGCAAACCGGAAGCGACCCTTGGCGTCCGAGGTATAGCTGCGAATCGTCTTGCTCTTCAAGTCCTTCAGAAAGACCGTGGCGCCCGCCAACAGGGCGGAGTTGGCGTCTGTAACGATGCCGGAGACCACGCGCTGGCCAATATTCTGGGCCTCAGCAGCGGGGGGCGCGAACAGTGCAGTGGATGTGCCGTTGCCGGCGACTCCCACTGCAACAAATGCGACCATCAAACAAGCGCCCAGCTTTGCCCTGCTAAAAATCACTCTTCCTCCTCATCCTCCGCGAAGAGGTCGTCTTCTTCGTCGAGATCGTCATCCACCCTCGCCAACTCAAGGGGCTCTACTCCAACGATCTCATACTCGGTGCCACACTCCGCGCAAGCAACAACATCGCCCTCTTCCGCTTCGTCCAGTTCAATATCCAATACATTCTCGCACTCAGGGCAGGTGGGCATTGCCTTCTCCTCTCGTTCAGGAAACTGTGAATTTTAAGATAGCCTTCATTCGCACATCAACATCGCTATCTTTAGGGAGAACCCGGCCTCAGGTCAAGAGCACCGCCGCTTCCGTTCAGATCGGCCTGCTGTTCGCGGGAAAACCTGTTCCAGATACCGCATTTTGCAGCCCAAATCCGTACAGTGCCCCTGGTGGTATCACCGCGCTCTCTCCCAACTTCCGATTAGACTGTGTACGGCCCGCAAAGGGTTAGGCGCGCGGGACACTTTTCAAAACGGGACCAGCATGCGCATTTCCGCTCTTATTTTCTCCCTTTTCTCGATCACCGCCTTTTCGCAATCGGCGCCCTCCAACCCTGCGGCCCCTCCGGCACAAGTGTCAGGTCACGTAACCTGCGCGGATACAGGCCAGCCGGCACGCTTTGCCTCGGTTCAACTGATTGCGGAGCAGCCCAACAAAGATCCGATCATCGATCCGGCCTCAATGGGCAAGAATCCGGATTTCTCAAAGGCCATGGCGCAAGCAATGACTGCCATGATGAAGGGCTCGAACCTCTCCGCCATCACCGGCCTGGATGGTAGCTTCTCACTCGACAAGGTTCCGCCGGGCACCTACTACGTGGTGGCCCAGCTTCCCGGCTACCTCTCGCCGCTCTCGCAGTTCTCCATGATGGAACGGATGAAGGCCGACAATGCAACCCTTAAGGCCGTCAAAGAAACCGCCGAAAAAATCGTTCTGACGCCGAATCAACCCGCGCACCTGGAACTGCGCATCGAGCGCGGCGCATCGATCAGCGGCGTGATCCACTATGACGATGGAAGCCCAGCGCCGGGAGTCGCTCCTGTCCTGATGAAATTGCAGGACGACGGCAAATGGAAACCGATAGGCCAGGGAGGCGTTGTGAACCCGATCAGCGACGACCGCGGCCGCTATCGCATCGCCGGCATTGCGGCAGGAAAATATGCGGTGAAAGCCGCCCTGCCCACGACCCAGGCAACGATGGGGCTGGGCGGGGGCGCAGGAAGCGTCTCACTGCACATGAACATGGGCGACGCCCTGGAGGTTTACTCCGGCGGCGCCATGCGGGAGAAGGACGTGAAGCCGGTTGAAGTGGGACCGGGCGCGGATGTGGATGGCGTCGATGTCATCTTTCCTCTCGACAACCTGCACACAGTCTCAGGCAGCGTGGTGGCCAGGTCGGACGGCCACCCGGTTAATACCGGCATGATCACCCTGATGGACCCCGATGGAAAGACCACGGTGCGCTCGACCATGGTGGAGCAGGACGGCACATTCAAGCTGAACTACATCCCCGAAGGCCAGTATGTTCTGCACACCACCGGCGCGGCGGATATGGACCAGGCGTCCATGCCCAGCGGCCCGGCCAACCCCTTGTCTGCCCTGAACATGCTGTCGCAATCCAAGACGCTGAAAAGCTATGGCGAAGCGGAGTTGCCTATCACTGTGAAGGGCGATTCCACCGGCCTGAGCCTTCAGGTCCCTGACCCGGGGGCCGCGCCCGCAGCAGCGGGAGCCGCTGGCGTGCCCACAAAGTAGGAGTCCTCAGCGCAGGCGGAGTCTTCAGCGCACCCGGAAAACTCGGACCACTTTGGGCACGAACTGCTCCATATGGAGCCCGTCCCATGACACCCGCACGTCCCGCCATATAACCTTCTCTTAACGATGGCGCGAATCGGATCCAGCCCGCTCTCCTTTCCCGGCTTTCGCGGAGTAACGCGCCAGCTTGTCCTCGTGAACATGGTCGCCTTCTTCGCCCTGCTGCTTTTCCAAGTGGCCGCGCGCGACGCTGCCACCAGCCTCGCAACCGCTCTCGTGTTCATCCCCAGCGGATTCCTCCATGGATACCTCTGGCAGCCCCTCACCTACAGCTTCATTCACCTTGGCATTATCGGCACCGCCTTCGAGTTGCTGTCGATCTGGTTCCTGGCAGGGTTCCTCGAGGACCTGCACAACTCCGCCTGGGTCCTGGGGCTCTATGCTTCGGCGGTGCTGGGCACTGCGGCTGCGGCGCTCGCCATCTACGCAATGAGCGGGACCTTCAGCTTCATGTCCGGCGAGGTTCCACTCTACGGCTGCTTCGGCGGCATCTTCGGCATGCTGATAGCCATCGGCGTGCTCTACGGCGATATGGAATTCCTGCTGTTCTTCACCATCGGGGTCAAGGCGAAGCACCTGGCGATCATTTATGGGCTTGTCTCGATTGCCATGCTGTTCAGCTCGCAGAGAATGTACGCCTTTGCTCAGTTGGGCGGTGCGGCCGCTGGCTTGCTCTGGATTCGTCTGGCTCCGCGCCGCGGTGTCTCGTTCGCCTTCAGCGAATCGGTGTACGGGCTGCGCAACCGGTACTACCGGTGGAAGCGGCGGCGCGCAGCGAAAAAGTTTGAGGTCTACATGAAGTCGCAGGGCCGTACCGTGCGCTTCGACGGGCAGGGCCGCCAGCTCGACGACGACCCCGACGACAAGAAGCGCTGGAACTAGAAGACGCCGGCGTCGGCCCGCCTTGTAACAGGGCACGACTTCAGTCGTGCCGTAAAGGGCATCAAAGCCATTGGGCTTCAGCCCCCGCAAAATCCTGCGGCGGCAATATAGCAATTGCGCAGGTTTCTCAAGGCCGACTCAGAGTGTTCAGGCCCCTCGCCACGATAAAATTGAACCTGAAATGACCAAGAAAATCGCTTTCCTTTTCCCCGGACAAGGCTCCCAGTCGGTCGGCATGGGGCGAGCCCTGGCCCATGCCTTTCCAATCGCAAAGCAGACCTTTGAAGAGGCTGACGAGGCGCTGGGTTTCGCACTCTCGAAGCTGATCTTCGAAGGTCCCGACGAAGATCTCCGGCTCACCGAGAACACGCAACCCGCAATTCTCACGGTGAGCGTGGCAGCCTGGCGCGTATTGCGCGAGCATGGCGTAACACCTGCACTGGCTGCGGGTCACTCGCTGGGCGAGTGGTCGGCGCACGTTGCTGCGGGAACGCTTGAATTTGTTGATGCTGTACGGGCAGTGAAGGCGCGTGGCCGGGCCATGCAGCTTGCCGTACCGGCTGGCGAGGGAGCCATGGCTGCCGTCCTGGCGCTGGACCCGGCCAAGGTAGCCGAGGCATGCGCTGAGGCTGCGTCCGAGACGGGAAAAGTCGTGTCGGCGGCCAACTTCAACTCACCCAGCCAGACCGTGATCTCCGGCGCTGTGGCCGCGGTGGAGAAGGCCGCGGAACTGGTCAAGGCCAAGGGCGCTCGCCGGGCCGTGATGCTTCCCGTCAGCGCTCCCTTCCATTGCAGCCTGATGCACCCGGCGCAGAAAGAGGTTGCCCGCGTGCTCGCTGCCCTCACCCTTAAGGCCCCGGCCTTTTCAGTCGCCGCCAATGTTGACGGCAAGCTGATCTCGACGGCTGTCGAAGCAGGCGATGCGCTCACGCGCCAGGTGACCGGAGCAGTCCGATGGGTGGAGTGCGTGCAGGCGCTAATCGGCGCGGGCGCTGAGGCATTTGTCGAAGTCGGCCCCGGCAAGGTACTCTGCGGCCTGCTCAAGCAAATCGACAGCACGCAGAAGTATTGGAACGTGGAAGACCCAGCGAGCCTGCAGGCGCTGCTGGATGGCCTGGCCGCATAGGCCGACCTCTTGGTCGGCTGTCGTGTGGGCCTCCTGGCCCGCACACCAAGCCCGGCCACGAATTAACCCCTGCACCATCTAAGCACCTACGGCCCCAGATAAAGCTCAACCCCCGGCGGCGCGAAGTCCAGCGTGCTCGTCTTGGGGTCGTATTCCAGATTGAGCGCCTTGCTCTTGCGACCGTTCATGAGGATTGCGACCAGAATGCCGTTGCCATAGCGGCCGGCTAGCGCTATTTGGTGGCTCTGGATCACGCCATATTCGTTGTCGGGGCTGGTCGAGCTCCAGTCCTGCTGGAAGCGCGAGAACGGGTAAGCGCCGCTCTGGGTTGGGTGCTGCTGCCAGTTCTTGTCGTGAATCCAGATCCCATAGGCCGTCTGCAAGTCGTTCTTTTCGACGGAGGTAAGGAATTTGTTCACCGTGCTGCGGCCAAAGAGGTAGTTGTTCCAGTTCCACGGCCAGTCGACTGGACGGCCCGCAACGAACCACCAGACGACAAAGAGCACCAGCAGGCACGCCACCGTACTTGAGAAATAGACTTTCCTGCGCTTTTCGCGCGCTTCGTCGAACTTTGGAGCGTCCAGCAATGTCATGACGGGAACTTCCTTCGGAGAACAGGATAATGCAACGGAAGGGTTCAGCGTTCAGGGGGCAGCGTTCATTGGCCTTAAGCCCTTGGCGCCGGTGACGTGCAGTTGAGCCACTATTTAGTTAGACACCGGCGAGGAGGCGTCTGTTCCCTGTTCCCTGTTCCCTGTTCCCTGTTCCCTGTTCCCTGTTCCCTAACCCCTGACCCCTAACCCCTGACCCCTAACCCCTGGACCCTAGTCTTTCGTATAGCTGTTCCGGTTCTTGTCCTGCTGGCGCTCAAGGGCGAGATCGATCAGTCGCGTAATCAGCTCGGTGTAGGGCACCCCCGACGCCTCCCAGAGCTTGGGATACATGCTGATCTGGGTAAAGCCGGGCATGGTGTTCACTTCGTTGACGTAGATGCGGCGCTTGCCGTCGGGCTCCATCAGGAAGTCGACCCGGGCCAGGCCAGAGAGGTCGCAGGCCCGGAAAGCCTCAACGGCCATCGCGCGAATCTGCCGCGATTCGGCCTTGGTGAGCTTCGCCGGGATCACCGGAACAGAGCCTTCCGACAGGTACTTCGCGTCGTAGTCGTAGAACTCTTTGCCGGGGATGATCTCGCCCACAACGCTGGCCACCGGCGTGTCGTTGCCAAGGACGGCGACTTCAAGCTCGCGCGCCTTGGCCTGACTACCGTCGCGGCGCGGGCTCCCACCCACGGCCTGCTCCACAACCAGCTTGCGATCGAACTTAGCCGCCAGCGTAAGGGCAGGCCCAAGCTCCGTGTGATCGTGCGCCTTGGAGATACCCACCGACGAGCCCAGATTGGCAGGCTTGATAAAGAGCGGATACTTGAGCGCGCCTTCGATCAGCTTCGTCACTTTCGCCGGCGACTTCTCCCAATCGGAGCGAAGGACGATGGTGTCTTTCACGATGGGCAGGCCCGCCTGGGCAAACAGACGCTTCATCACCGACTTGTCCATGCCCGCAGCAGACCCAAGCACGCCCGAGCCCACATAGGCGATGCCGGCCAATTCGAAAAGCCCCTGCACCGTGCCGTCTTCACCAAAAGTCCCATGCAGCACCGGGAACACCACGTCGATGGCCTTGCCCGCGGGCCCTTGCGGCCCGGGCACAGGCGCCATCAGCGTCGGAATGCCCTCATGCAGCAGCTTTGCCCCGGGGGTAGACTCAGGATCGCCCGCCCGAAAGTCGCGCGCCGCCTCGCTCGCACCGTTCGCGGGCAACCCGCCCGCCGTCCTACCATTCTCGAGCAAATTGTGCGCATCGCCTCCGGCCAGCCAACGGCCTTCCTTGGTAATGCCGATCGGCACCACGTCGAACTTGCTTCGATCGATGGATTTGAGGATGGAAGCAGCGGACAGCAGTGAGACTTCGTGCTCGCCCGAACGCCCACCAAAGAGAATTCCAACGCGTAGTTTTTTTGCCATTTCACTTTTGATTCTAGTGGGGCGAAATGGTGAATGTGTTGCTCAGCGGGATTACCTCAGACAGAGAATTTACGCCCAACCAAACCATCAGCTCTCGATTGCCCGTCCTTGCTTAGCCACTAAAGGATCTTCTTCCCAAACGCCGAGCAAGCCAACTCCACCGCCAACTCCGCCGTCCGGTTATGCTCGTCGATCACCGGGTTCACCTCGACGATCTCGAAACTGACCATGCGGCCGTGGTCGGCAAGGATCTCCATGGCCAGGTGCGCTTCGCGGTAGGTTGCGCCGCCTCTTACAGGGGTTCCAACGCCGGGTGCGTCCTCGGGATCGATCCAATCCATGTCGAGCGACACGTGATATCCAGCCGTCCCGCGTCCGGCCGCCCTCAGCGCCTCTTCCATCACGGTCCTCATCCCGCGCTCGTCGATGTCGCGCATGGTGTAAACCTCCGCCACTCCGGCGCGGCGAATGTTGTCGCGCTCCGCGGAGTCGATGTCGCGAATGCCGATGAGCACTGTGTTTTCCGGCGCAACTTTGGGCGAGAAGCCATAGATATCTTGCAGCGCCTCAGGGCCCAGGCCAAGCAGCGCCGCCAGCGGCATCCCATGCACGTTGCCCGATGGCGAAGTCTCCGGAGTGTTGATATCTGAGTGTGCGTCCAGCCAGATAACGCCGATGCGCTCGTTCCGCCGCCGATAAAACTCAGCCACGCCTGAGACCGATCCAGCCGCCAGTGAATGGTCGCCCCCCAGAACCAGCGGGACGATACCCTCTTCGAGCGTGCGAACAACCGCCTCGGCGGTCCGTGTACAGGTTTCGGCGATCTCGGTCAGGTAGCGGGCGCTGCTGGAACCGGAGGCGCGGGTCTCGGCGACTTCCACACGGATATTGCCACCATCCGTAACCTGGTGACCAAGCGCTTCAAGCCGGGCTTCAAGGCCGGCGACTCGCATGGCGGAAGGGCCCATGTCGACGCCGCGACGGCTGGCGCCCATGTCCAGGGGAACACCAATAATCCGGATCTTGCGGGTGGGCAGCGCCTGCAGGCCGCCTTGCGGAAACGAGGAAGCGGATCGATCGGTTTGATTGGACATAAAAACTGCTCTCTGCGGGCTTCGAACAGGCCGAACACAGGCCTCCGAAGCGCCCTAGCCAACATACCGCAAATGGGTACTGAGCCGTGTGAAGGCCCGTTCCCATCACCCGGCGTTCACATCACCTGGTTAGACGGCGTGGATAGCTCCTGTGCGATCAAAGGAATTGAAACCACCAAAAGGAGTTGCGGTTCCGATCGGGCAGGCTTTGGCTCCGAATGCCCGGTTGGAATGTCATTTCGGAGCCGGAGGGGCCGATAAACCTGGTTAGGCCTGAGCCGGACGCCCGCTTTTGCACATTTCCGAGATCTGAAACTTCAAATCTGCCCTTAAGGTTGTAGACCCCATGAACCTGAAGGTAATCCCCATCTAGCTGGTTCGGCATATGCTTCTCATAGTGACTCAATTTACGGAAAATAGGTCACTTCGGTAACTGGTGCCCGTGAAATGAAACGCGTGATTGCCGCCTTCGCGCTCCTGTTGGGATGCTCCTCATCCCTGCACGGAGCTGCGTCTCCGCCCATAACCTCTCTTAGGGCGATCAAGGCCTTGACCAACGCGCAGGCCAGCCGCGCTTTGCCCGTTTCGTTCACCGCAACTGTCATCTACTTTCGCCGCTACGAGAAGACCATGTTCGTCCAGGACGGCGACCTGGCGATCTACGTGCAGCCCACCACCAACAGGAACTTCGCACCGGGGGATGTGGTCCATATCAACGGGACCACCGACGACAGCTTCCGCCCCATCATCGTCAGCAGCGATGTCTCTCTGGTTCGCCACGGAACGCTGCCAAAGCCGCTGCCTGCAACCTACGACGAATTGATCCGCTCTGAGCGCGACTGCAAGCTGGTGACAATTCGGGCACTGGTGCGCGCCGCCGACCTGAAGGCGTCCAGCAATACTTTGACCACCGACCTGCAGCTACTCATGGATGGTGGAACGCTGGCGGCTACGGTGGATAGCAACGACGCAAGCCAGTTTCCCCGCCTTTTGGATTCCGAATTGGAGATCACGGGAGCCGCGTCGGGACAATTCGACGGCAAGATGCAGCAAACCGGCATTCTGATCCACGTCTCCAGCTTTGCGAATGTCAAAGTGCTCAAGCCCGGGAGTTTGACCAGCGAGAACTTGCCGATAACGCCGATGGATCAGGTGCTCACCGGCTATCACGTCACCGTTCATTCCCATCGGCTCAGGTTTCACGGAACAATCACGTATTACCAGCCAGGAACGGCCATCGTGCTCCAGAGCGGCGCCAGAAGCCTCTGGATCCAGACGCATAACGCTTCCCCGGAGACGGTTGGCGACGAAGCGGATGTGACCGGATTCCCAGGCCTTCACGACGGTTTCCTCACCGTGACAAACGGAGCGATCACAGACAGCCATATGTATGCTCCGATCACTCCGCAACCGGCCAACTGGCATCAACTTGTATCGAGTGGAAATATCTTTGACCTGGTTTCGATCAAAGGCGAAGTTGTGGCAAGCCTGCGCGAAGCGGCTCAGGATGAGTATGTCCTGAAAGCGGACGGGCATGTGTTCTCGGCCATCTATCGCCATCCCCCTCCAACGGCACTTTCGCCTATGGCTCTGCCTGCGCTGCGGAGCCTTGAGCCGGGCACAAAGGTCCGGGTTACCGGCATCTGCACCTTGGATGATGCCAACCCATTCGACCAGCAGGTCCCCTTCACAATCCTGATGAGGAGTTTCGACGACATTTCCGTTGTCGAGGGACCTCCCCTGCTGAGCATCAAAAACCTGATCCTCCTGGTAGGCTTGCTGCTGCTCTTTGTATTCATCCTGGCTCTCTGGGGCTGGGCTTCCGATTTCAAAATGCGCCGCCAAAATGCATCCGCGGCGTATATCGAGCGCCGCCGCGGCAGAATTCTCGAGGACATTAGCGGTTCGCGTCCGCTGGCCGAAATTCTCGAACAGATCACCGAGCTGGTCTCTTTCCGGCTCAAGGGGTCTCCCTGCTGGTGCCAGGTTGCCGACGGAGCGCAGTTGGGAAACTGCCCCTCGAAGCTTGGCCACATGCGCATGATCGAGAAAGAAATTCCCGCGCGGACCGGGATGCCGCTGGGCAGGCTCTACGCCGCGTTCGATCCCCGCACCAAACCAAATACTGCTGAAGAAGAGGCCCTGTCAATGGCCGCCAGCCTCGCGGCCCTGGCCATCGAGACGCGCCGGCTCTATAACGACCTGCTCCATCGGTCGGAGTTCGATCTGCTTACCAGCGTGCACAACCGCTTCTCCCTCGAGAAGCGGCTCGATGCCCAGATCGAGCACGCGCGCCTCAATGCCGGCATCTTCGGCCTGATTTACATCGATCTCGACCAGTTCAAGCAGATTAACGATCTCTATGGGCACAAGATCGGGGACCACTACCTCCAGGAAGTGGCCTCGCGGATGAAATGCCAGTTGCGCTCTGTGGATACTTTGGCGCGCATTGGCGGGGACGAGTTTGCCGTACTGGTCCCGATTGTGCGCAATCGGGCAGATGTTGAAGACATTGCAGAGCGGCTCGAACACTGCTTTGAGAAACCTTTTGTCGTAGAAGAGATGACACTGCAGGGATTTGCCAGCGTAGGCATCGCGCTCTATCCCGAGGATGGAAAGACCCGGGACAGCCTCCTGCACACCGCGGATACCGCCATGTATTCGCTCAAGCACCGAAAGCGCCAGCTCGCTCCACTCGCCAGCGGCACGTACCGCTAGGCGGCGCGAAAATCAGCCGGGACCATCCCGCATCTGCCACCTTTCAGGCCCAATCGCGGGTCTGGGAATCGTTCGAAGAGAAGCAGAACAAATCACCCGATCCATGGGAGGTGTAATCTGCCATGTACGGAAATCCGCTGCCGGAGAGCGTAACTGATTCTAATGAGGATTCCTGCCGATATGAGAGCAAACGGGCACTGCATCACAAGATTCGATCTCATGATGTAAAGCGATGAGAAAGTTCACCCTTAGTTTCGTATTGCTTCTCGGCTGCCCCCTCCCCGCTTGGGCGGTAGCGTCCGGTCCGCTCACATCTTTGCAGGCCATTCATCAGCTCACCAACGCGGAGGCATCCAAAGGCCCACCCGTTGCCTTTGAGGCCACCGTCACCTACTTCCGCGGTTACGAGAAGACGCTCTTTGTTCAGGATCAGGACGGTGCAATGTATGTCTATGCGACTACAGATCTGAAACTGGTTCCCGGAGATCGCATCTTCATTCGCGGCAAAGCTCAGGACAGCTTCCGCCCGATTGCAGTGAGTTCCGACATCACGCTTCTTCATCACGGTCCCCCTCCCCCGCCAGTCCCGGCAACCTACGAGGAATTGGTCCAAGTCAAGCTGGACTGCAGGTACGTGCAAGTCCGCGGTGTGGTGCGATCGGCAGTGTTGGTGCTGACTTCGGGCCGCCCGGTCACGAACCTTACGTTGCTGATGGATGGCGGGTTCGGTAGCGTCTCCATGGATAACAGCGATGCGTCGAAACTGGACGGGCTGTTGGATTCAACAGTGGAAGTCACAGGAGTTGGATCGGGATTGTTCGATGGAAAGATGCAGCAGGTCGGAGTCCTGATCCACGCATCGTCTTTCGATAGTCTGAAGCAGATTGCGCCAGCCCCAGCGGACCCATGGAAGGTCCCCGTAACTCCGATGAACGATATCCTTGGCTCGTTCAAAGTGCAGGATCTGAGTTCGCGTGTACGCGTGACGGGCACTCTGACTTACTACTATCCGACTGCGATGGCAATCCTGCAGAGCGGGGATCGCAGTATCCGTGTGCTCTCACCGGAGATCACTCCGCTGCGCATAGGCGACCGGGCGGAAGCAATCGGCATTCCCTTCGTGGATCAAGGCTTCCTGACGCTGAAGATGGGAGACATTCGCACTACGGGAGCACCCGCTCCGATTGAGCCCGTCCTGTTGAACTGGGACGAGGTGGCATCGGGCAAACACTCGTTCGACCTGATTTCCATCGAGGGGTCAGTTGTAAGCCAGGTGCGAGGCCACGCCCAGGACGAATATGTCATTTCAGTGCCGAGCGGCCATCTCTTCTCAGCGCTCGTGCGCCACCCGTATGACTACGATTGGGGCGTTCCGCATCCACTTCCGTTGATGCCTAGAATTCCCGCAGGCAGCAAAGTACGCGTTACGGGCGTAGCGCAACTGGACGATGGAAACCCCTACAACGGAGCGGTCGCGTTCGTGATCCTGATGCGCTCGTTTGATGACATCGCTTTGATCGCGCCGCCAACGCTGCTGAATGTTCAGAACCTGGTGATCCTGGTGGGGATCCTGGTTGCCATCGTAGTTGCCATCGGCTTGCGCGGATGGGTCGTCGAGCGGCGCATGCGCCGACAAACCGCCGCCGTCGCCTATACCGAGCGGCGGCGCGGCAAGATTCTCGAGGACATCAATGGGACACGCCCGCTGACCGAGATTCTTGAGAAGATTACCGAGCTCGTGTCGTTCAAGCTGGGCGGCGCGCCAAGTTGGTGCCAGTTGGCAGAGGGCCAAAAACTGGGCAATTGCCCTGCTTCAACAGTCGGTATGCGTGTGGAGCGGCTGGACATTGCGGCCCGCATCGGTCCTGCCCTGGGAACACTTTATGCGGCCTTCGATGCCAAGGCGAACCCAGGGACAGATGAGTTGGAGACTCTCTCCATGGCGGGGAACCTTTGTGCACTCGCCATTGAAACCCGGCGGCTCTACTCCGATCTTTTGCGACGCTCGGAATTCGACTTGCTCACCAGCGTGCACAATCGCTTCTCGCTTGAGAAGCATATCGACCGCGAGATTGACCGCGCAGGGATGACGGTCGCGGCGTTTGGCCTGGTCTACATCGACCTGGACCACTTCAAGAGCATCAACGACAAATACGGACACAAAGCCGGGGACGCCTATCTACAGGAAGTGACGCTGCGGATGAAACGTCAACTGCGCGCCGTGGATATTCTGGCGCGGATCGGCGGCGATGAGTTCGTGGCCCTCGTCCCCGATGCCCGATGCCACGCGGATATCGAAGAGATTGCGCACAGAATCGAGCGCAGCTTCGACGAAGTCTTTCATATCGAAAGAAACACAATCCGCGGCGCAACCAGCACGGGCGTTGCGCTCTATCCTGAAGACGGCACGACCAGGGACGCTTTGCTGAACACAGCCGATGCCAGAATGTACGCCGCAAAACACGCAAAATGCGATCGGACGGATCTACGCACGCAGCCAATCAATGAACGCCCCGTTGAAACCGCGTACGAAATCAAGCACACCGGACATTGAGACAGTTTCACTGAGCCTTCCAGCGACACCTTCATCGATTTCGCAGGAATGGCTGCAGTATCCCGATTCCTCATACCACATCCGAGCTATTCTTCCGCCTGTACATTGGCTGTACGCTTCTAATTACACAAAACTGATTCCATGGGCATCTCCTGCCGATAGAAGTCTTTGGGAACCATGCAGCACGGGTCCGAGCGGACTCCCGCGATGAAGAGATTGATTACAGCACTGGCGGTCATTCTCGGTTGCCTCACACCTGCGTGGGCGGCAGGCCCGGTCCCCCTTACCAGCCTGAGAGCTATTCATGCTCTGACCAACGAGGAAGCAAACCATAAACTGCCGGTCGAGTTTGAGGCTACAGTCACCTTCTTCCGCGCCAGTGAGAACACGCTGTTTGTCCAGGATGGAGAAACGGCTATCTATGTATTTCCCTCCGAGAATGTCGGCTTGGTCCCCGGCGACCGCGTGCTGATCACCGGGACCACGCGCGCTGACTTCAGCCCCAGCGTAGTAAGCAAGACAATCACCCTCCTTCGCCACGGCGCGCCGCCGCGTCCAATGCCTGCAAACTACGTCGATTTGATCCGAGGCAAGCTCGACTGCATGCTGGTCACCGTAAAAGCGGTGATTCGCACCGTCGATGTGCAAATGCGAAACGATACACGTGATTACAGCGTGCCAATGCATCCTATTGCCCGCGTCCAGTTGCTCGCCGATGGCGGACCCGTGGAAGCCCTCGTTGACGGCAACGACGTTGCTTCCCTATCAGATCTCTTGGACGCCGAGGTTGACGTCACCGGCATTGCGTCATTCAATTTCGATGGAAAGATGCAACCAGCTGGGGTCGAGCTCAATGTCAGCAGCCGAAAAAACTTCAAGCCTGTCGCCCACACCAAATCCGACCCCTGGTCCATTCCAACCACTCCAATGGACAGGATTCTAAACGGCTACCGCGTTCGCGACCTGACACAGAGGATCAGGGTCCACGGAACCATCACTTACTACCAGCCAGGCTCGACAGTTGTGATTCAGGACGGAACAAAAAGCTTGTGGATCTCGACCATGAGCAACGACCCTCTGCGCATCGGAGATGTCGCGGACGCCATCGGATTCCCTGACGCCCATGATGGCCATCTCACGCTTGCCCGCGCTGAGGTCAAGGACAACCACGTATGGGCGCCAATTCCGCCGAAAGCTGCCTCAGTCAAGCAACTGATGGCCAGCGGAAACCTCTTCGACCTCGTGTCCGTCGAGGGGCAGGTTGCCACCTCAGTCCGTCGCGCTGCCCAGGACGAATATGTCCTGGTAAACGACGGCCAGATCTTCACGGCCATTTATCACCATACTGGGCCCATGGCGCCGCCCATGAAACAGATTCCGGTGGGCTCAACGGTCCGCGCCAACGGGATTTGCAACCAGGAAGATTCCAACCACTTTATTGCCCAGCTGCCCTTCGAGATCCTCCTGCGCACCCCCGACGACATTGCCGTCATCGCAAACCCTTCCCCGCTCAGTCCACGAAACCTGCTTCTCCTGGTTGGATTGCTTCTCGCCGTGTTGTTTGCAGTCGGCGCGAGGGCATGGCTCGTCGAGCGCAGGGTGCGCCGCCATACCGTTGCGATGGCCTACCTCGAGCAGCGGCGCGGACGCATCCTCGAAGACATCAATAGCTCCCGGCCCTTGGCCGAAATCATTGAAGAGATCACTGAGCTGGTTTCCTGCAAGCTGAAAGGCGCGCCCTCCTGGTCCCAGATCGCCGGCGGAGCTCAGTTGGGCAACTGTCCAACCAAGATCAACTCCTTCCGCATCGTTCAAGCGGAGATTCCGGCGCGCTCCGGCCCCGCCCTCGGCTCCATCTTCGCCGCCCTCGATCCCCTCACCAAACCATCCCCCGTCGAGCCTGAGGCCCTGTCAATGGCCTCTGCCCTCGCCGCCCTGGCGATCGAGACGCGACGACTCTACACAGACCTGCTCCACCGCTCGGATTTCGACCTGCTTACCGACACCCTCAACCGCTTCTCGCTCGACAAGCGCCTCGACAACCTCATTGCCGAGGCCCGTGAATCCGCCGGTCTTATCGGACTGGTCTACGTCGATCTCGACCGCTTTAAGCAGATCAACGACTCTCACGGCCACCAGATCGGCGACCTCTACTTGCAGGAAGTATCTCTGCGCATGAAGCGCCAACTCCGCAACGCGGACTCCCTCGCCCGCATCGGCGGTGACGAGTTCGCCGTGCTCCTGCCCAATGTGCACAGCCGTGCCGACGTCGAGGAGATTGCCCTCCGCCTCGAGCAAAGCTTTGATGAACCGTTTTCCATTGAGGGTGTCACTTTGCAAAGTTCAGCAAGCGTCGGAATTGCGGTTTATCCCCAGGACGCCACAGAAAAGGAGCACCTGCTCCGCGTTGCCGACACTGCGATGTATGCGGCGAAAAATCACAAACGCCGGATCGAGCGTTCCTTGTCCTGCGAGCAGGAACGCGAACCAACTGGATTGGACCGCACATAACAACGAAGGCCCGGCTCACGCCGGGCCTTCTGATCACTGACAACTGACCACTGGCAACTGTTGTTACTCCGCGGCCATCTCTTCAGCTTCGCCTTCCTGGCGCATAAGCTCCAGTTCGCGCTCCGCAGCTTCGATCTCCGCAGTCACTTCTTCCTTCACGCGTGCCGCAGCTTCCTCCAGCTCAGGTGAGAGCTGGACGTTGCGGTAGTACTCCAGGCCCGTGCCGGCGGGAATGAGGCGGCCGACGATCACGTTCTCCTTGAGTCCGCGCAGGTTGTCGATCGCACCGTTGATGCTGGCCTCGGTAAGCACGCGGGTCGTCTCCTGGAAGCTCGCAGCCGAGATGAAGCTGTCAGTCGAGAGCGACGCCTTGGTGATCCCGAGCAACAGCGGACGGCCAATTGCCGGGCGGCCGCCGTTTTGCAGAACGCGTTCGTTCTCCGCGTTGAAGCGGAAGCGATCGACCTGCTGCTCGAGCAGGAAGTTGGTGTCGCCAACCTCATCGATGCGCACCCAGCGAAGCATCTGGCGAACGATCACTTCGATGTGCTTGTCCGAAATGGCTACGCCCTGCAGACGGTAGACTTCCTGAATTTCGTTCACCAGGTATGCCTGCAAAGCCTTTTCACCCAGCACGGCAAGAATGTCGTGCGGGTTCAGAGGACCATCCATCAGCGGGTCGCCGGCACTCAGGCGTTCGCCTTCCTGCACGTTGACGTGAATGCCGCGAGGCACCGAGTATTCCTTCTCGTCGCCGTTGTCGGCCGTAACGTAAATCTTGCGCTGGCCCTTCGACACTTCGCCGAACCGAACCACGCCGTCGATCTCCGAGATGATGGCCGTCTCGCGAGGCTTGCGGGCTTCGAAAAGTTCCACAACGCGAGGCAGACCGCCGGTGATGTCCTTGGTGCGCGTCGACTCCTTGGGAATCTTCGCCAGCACATCGCCGGGACCGACTTCGTCGCCGTCCTGGATCATGAGGTGAGCGCCGCGCGGCAGCAGGTAGCGCTTGTGGGTCTTGGCGTTCTTGACCACAAACGCGGGCTGACGCTTTTCATCGGGCGAGTCGGCCACCACCCAGCGCGAGAGGCCGGTAACTTCATCGACTTCTTCGTTGAGCGTAATGCCTTCCTGCAGGTCCTTGAACTGAACCGTGCCACCAATCTCGGTGAGGATGGAGTACGTGTACGGATCCCACTCGGCAAGAAGTTGCCCGAGCTTCACCTGCTCGCCGTCCTTGACCCGCAAACGTGCGCCGTAGACCACCTGGTAGCGTTCTTTTTCGCGGCCACGATCGTCTTGAATGGCAACCGAACCGGAGCGGTTCATCGCCACCAGCGCGCCGTCCTTGCCCTCGACGAAGTTCAGGTTAATGAAGCGCACGAAGCCGTTGTTCTTCGCATCGAGGCGCGACTTGTCTTGCACGCGGCTGGCGGTTCCGCCTACGTGGAAGGTACGCATCGTGAGCTGCGTTCCGGGCTCGCCGATGGACTGCGCAGCAATTACGCCGCAGGTTTCGCCGAGCTCGACCATGCGGCCGGACCCGAGGTTGCGGCCGTAGCAGAGTGCGCAGACACCGCGGCGCGACTCGCATGTGAGCACGGAGCGGATCTTGACGCGCTCCACGCCGGCGCCTTGAATCGCCGATGCGCTGTCTTCGTCGATGGCCTGGTTCACATCCACCACCACGTTGCCGTCGTAGTCCTTGATGCGTTCCAGCGTTACGCGGCCAATGATGCGATCGCGCAGCGGCTCGATGATTTCGCCCGACTCAACGATGGCGCCGACATAAATGCCTTCGACGGTGCCGCAGTCGTATTCGGTGACGATCACATCCTGCGCCACGTCCACCAGGCGGCGGGTCAGGTAGCCCGAGTCGGCGGTCTTAAGCGCCGTATCGGCCAGTCCCTTACGTGCGCCGTGAGTCGAAATGAAGTACTCAAGCACAGTCAGTCCTTCACGGAAGTTCGCCGTGATGGGCGTTTCAATGACTTCGCCAGACGGCTTGGCCATCAAACCGCGCATGCCCGAGAGCTGGCGGATCTGCTGCTTCGAGCCGCGGGCGCCTGAGTCGGCCATGATGTAGATCGGGTTCATCGCGCCTTCGTCGTCTGCGCGCTTCATGTTGCCGAACATCTCGTCAGCCACCTTGTCGGTAACCGCTGACCACATCTGGATGACCTTGTTCGAACGTTCGCCGTTGGTGATCGCGCCGTCCATGTACTGCTTCTGGACTTCGATCACCTTCTTGTCGGCTTCGTCGACGGTGGTGTACTTGCTGGCCGGAATCACCATGTCGTCCAGACCTACTGACAGGCCAGACTTGGTGGCGTAGTTGAACCCAAGCGACTTGATGCGGTCCAGCATGCCGACCGTGACTTCAAGGCCGAGGTTCTGGTTGCAATAGTTCACCAGTTGCCCGATGCCCTTCTTCTTGAGCAGGCCGTTCACATAAGGCATGCCCGGAGGAAGCGAATCGTTCAGGATGACGCGGCCCACCGTGGTGGACAGGTACTCCTTGTTGAAATCCACCGGCTCGGTGTGGGTGAGGTCCTGATCGTCGTACGCCGTGGTCATGTCGAGGACCTTGCCCGTGTAGCGCAGACGGATGGGCGAGAGAGTCTCGACCTCGCCGGCTTCGAGAGCCATCAGGATCTCTTCGGTGTTGGCGAACACGCGGCCTTCACCCTTGCCGCCCTTCTTGGCCTTGGTCAGGTAGTAGAGACCGAGCACCATGTCCTGGGTAGGAACGGTAATCGGCTGGCCAGATGCAGGCGAAAGAATGTTGTGCGAAGCAAGCATGAGCACGCTGGCTTCGATCTGCGCTTCAGGCGAGAGCGGAATGTGCACAGCCATCTGGTCGCCGTCGAAGTCCGCGTTGAAAGCCGTGCAGACGAGCGGGTGAATCTTGATGGCCTTGCCTTCAACTAGCACCGGCTCAAAGGCCTGGATGCCCAGGCGATGGAGCGTAGGAGCGCGGTTGAGCAGCACGGGGTGATCCTTGATGACTTCTTCAAGGATGTCCCACACCACGGGCTCCTGCATCTCCACCATTTCCTTGGCTTGCTTGATGGTGGTGCAGTGGCCGGTCTGCTCGAGGCGGTGATAGATGAACGGCTTGAAGAGCTCGAGGGCCATCTTCTTGGGCAGACCGCACTGGTGCAGCTTGAGGTCTGGACCAACTACAATCACTGACCGGCCGGAGTAGTCGACGCGCTTGCCGAGCAGGTTCTGACGGAAACGCCCCTGCTTGCCCTTGAGCGTGTCAGAGAGCGACTTGAGCGGGCGGTTGTTTGCGCCACGAAGCACGCGGCCACGGCGGCCGTTATCGAACAGTGCGTCGACGGCCTCTTGCAGCATGCGCTTTTCGTTGCGGACGATCACTTCAGGCGCGTGCAAATCCATCAGCTTCTTCAACCGGTTGTTGCGGTTGATCACGCGGCGATAGAGATCGTTCAAATCTGATGTGGCAAAGCGGCCGCCATCCAGCGGCACAAGGGGGCGAAGCTCCGGTGGGATTACCGGCAACACGTCGAGAATCATCCACTGCGGCTTGTTGCTCGACTTGCGGAACGCTTCCACGACCTTCAGGCGCTTGGCATACTTCAGCTTCTTCTGCGCGGAGGTCTCGGTCTTCATGCGCTCGCGCAACTCGATACCGAGCTCGTCGATCTGAACGCGCTTGAGAAGTTCCTTGATTGCCTCAGCACCCATCATGGCCTTGAAGCCGGAGGGGCGGAACTGCTGGTCGAGTTCGCGATACTTGCCTTCGTCCTTGATGATCTCGCGCTCTTTTACCGGCGCGTCACCCGGATCGACCACAACGTAGGACTCGAAGTAGAGAATGCTCTCCAGATCGCGCAGCGAGATGTCGAGCAAGTGGCCGATCCTCGAAGGCAGGCCTTTGAAGAACCACACGTGCGAACAAGGCGACGCGAGCTCGATGTGCCCCATCCGCTCGCGGCGAACCTTGGACACGGTGACTTCAACGCCGCACTTGTCGCAGATGACTCCGCGGTGCTTCATGCGCTTGTACTTGCCGCACAGGCACTCCCAGTCAGTTACCGGTCCAAAGATGCGGGCGCAGAAGAGGCCGTCGCGTTCAGGTTTGAACGTGCGGTAGTTGATGGTCTCAGGCTTGGTTACTTCGCCGTGCGACCAGCTGCGGATCTTCTCCGGCGAGGCAAGCATGATGCGGATGGCATCGAAGTCAGTAATGGGGCTGGACAATTCAAACGGGTTCGAACGGAACAAGGCGACCCTCCCTGGCGGTTGTTGGATTTACCGCCGCGGTTTTCCCGGGACTCTCTAGTGGATCCTTCCTTCCCGGGAGGCGGTGTTTGCCGCTTTCAAAGAAGAATCCCAAAAACAGTGGTTAGTGGTTAGTAGTTAGTGGTTAGTGGGCCGATTTCATACTGGCCCTTCACTAATCACTAACCACTTATCACTCACCACTAATCAGCCACTGCCGCCACTTCCGGCAACGGCACTTTCTTGATCAGATCTGCGCGCTTGATCAACTCAACATCAAGGCACAGCGACTGCAGTTCGCGAATCAAAACGTTGAACGACTCAGGCACGCCCGGCTCGATTGCAGCTTCGCCCTTGACGATGGCCTCGTAAATCTTCGTACGGCCGTATACGTCGTCGGACTTGGCAGTCAGCAGCTCCTGCAGGATGTACGCGGCGCCGTATGCTTCAAGTGCCCAGACTTCCATTTCGCCGAAGCGCTGGCCGCCGAACTGCGCCTTGCCGCCCAGGGGCTGCTGCGTAATCAGCGAGTACGGCCCGATGGAACGTGCGTGAATCTTGTCATCGACAAGGTGAGAGAGCTTGAGCATATAGATGTAGCCAACCGTTACCGGCTGCTCAAACTGCTCGCCCGTCATGCCGTCGAACAGTGCCGTCTTGCCAGAGGAAGGCAGGCCAGCCGATGCAAGCAACGCCTTGATCTCGCTTTCCTGCGCCCCGTCGAACACTGCCGTCCCGAACCAGATACCGCGCTTCATGCCTGCTGCTACGCGAAGAAGCATCTCGTCGTCGAGTTCCAGAAGCTGGCGAAGCGTTGCCGTGCCGGCAAACTCCTTCTTCATCAGCTCGCGGGTATAGGCAGCGTCCGTGTTGGCCGCAACCATTGCCGCGATCCTTGCGCCCAGAGCATGCGCTGCCCACCCAAGGTGTGTCTCCAGAATCTGACCGACGTTCATACGAGAAGGCACGCCGAGTGGATTGAGCACGATCTCGACAGGAGTTCCGTCGGGAAGGTAAGGCATATCTTCTTCGGGCAGGATGCGCGCGATGACGCCCTTGTTACCGTGGCGGCCGGCCATCTTGTCGCCGACCGAAAGCTTGCGCTTCATGGCAACGTAGACCTTCACCAGCTTGATCACGCCCGGGGGCAGCTCATCGCCCTTCTGCAGCTTGAGGATCTTCTCGTTGGTGATCTTGCGCAGCACTTCGATCTGGCGTGAGGTCATTTCCTCGATCTCGTCGATCTGCTCGTTCACCCGCGGGTCCTTGTCGTTATAACGGATGCGCTTCAGGTTCTTCGTGGAGATTCGCTCGATGGTCTCGCGATCGAGAAGGGCTCCCTTGACCAGCAGGCGCTTGTTGGTGCGCTCGTCGTGTAGGTCGGCCAGCACTTCCTTCTGGCCGAGGATGCCGTCAAGGCGCTTCAGTCGCTCGTCAGTGAGAATGCGGATCTCGTCGCCCAGGTTTTTCTCGAGCTTGGAGATGTACTCTCCCTCAATCTGCTTGGCGCGCTCGTCCTTCTCCTGGCCCTTGCGGCTGAAGATGCGAACGTCCACAACCGTACCCTCGATGCCCGGAGGGCACGTGAGCGAAGCGTCGCGAACGTCGCCGGCCTTTTCGCCGAAGATGGCGCGCAGCAGCTTCTCTTCCGGTGTCAGTTGAGTTTCGCCCTTGGGCGTCACTTTGCCAACCAGGATGTCGCCATGCTTGATCTGTGCGCCGATGCGAATAACGCCGCTCTCATCCAGATCGCGCAGCGAGTGCTCGCTGACGTTGGGGATGTCGCGCGTAATCTCTTCCGGCCCCAGCTTGGTGTCGCGGGCTTCGATTTCGAACTCCTCGATGTGCACCGAGGTGTAGTAGTCCTCGCGCACCAGCTTTTCGCTGATGAGGATTGCGTCTTCGAAGTTGTAACCGCGCCACGGCATGAAGGCCACCAGCACGTTGCGGCCGAGTGCGAGCTCGCCCTGCTCCGTGCAAGGTCCGTCAGCAATCACCTGGCCCTTGACCACGCGGTCGCCTTCGCGAACAACGGGCTTCTGGTTGATGCAGGTGTTCTGGTTCGAACGCTTGAACTTGATCAGCTGGTAGATGTCGGATCCGACCTCACGCGACAATTGCGTGGGGTGATGCTCGCCTTCGACGCGGACGATGATCCGCTCCGAGTCGACCGAATCAACGATGCCGTTGCGCTTGGCAAGAATCACAGCGCCCGAGTCGCGGGCGGTGACGCCTTCCATGCCGGTTCCCACCAGCGGAGCCTCGGCAACCAGCAGCGGAACGCTCTGGCGCTGCATGTTCGCGCCCATGAGCGCGCGGTTTGCGTCGTCGTGCTCAAGGAAGGGCACAAGCGAAGCGGCAACCGAAACGAGTTGTTTGGGGCTGACGTCGATGTAGTCCACTTCAGCGCGATTCACGAGCACAAAGTTGCCCTGGCGGCGGGCATTCACCAGGTCTTCCGTGATCTGGCCCTCGTCATTGAACTCGATGTTCGCCTGCGCGATGGTGTGCTTGTCCTCTTCCCACGCCGACAGATAGAAGCTGAAAGGGATCTGGTCGATGGAGCGCTTACCGGCCTTCTTGAGTGACGCATTCAGGCGCGCCGCTTCTTCCTTCTCAATATGGTCGCCCACACGAAGGCCGCTCTCGCCCGCATTCACGATCTCAACAAAGTCCAGAATCCGCGAGTCTTTCACCTTGCGGTAAGGCGACTCGATGAAGCCGTACTCATTGATGCGCGCGAAGCAGCTGAGCGAGCTGATCAGGCCGATGTTCGGACCTTCAGGAGTCTCAATCGGGCAGATGCGGCCGTAGTGCGTCGTATGCACGTCGCGGACTTCGAATCCTGCTCTTTCACGAGACAGCCCACCCGGTCCAAGTGCCGAAAGGCGCCTCTTGTGCGTGATCTCTGAAAGCGGGTTGGTCTGATCCATGAACTGCGAGAGCTGCGAAGAGCCGAAGAACTCGCGGATGGCTGCCATCACCGGCTTGGCGTTGATCAGGTCGTGCGGCATCGCCGTCGACAGCTCCTGATACACGCTCATCTTCTCTTTAATTGCCCGTTCCATGCGGACCAGCCCGATGCGGAACTGATTCTCCATCAGCTCGCCAACGGCGCGCACACGGCGGTTGCCAAGGTGATCGATGTCGTCCACCATGCCGATGTTGCGGCGCAGCTTGAGCAGGTAGCGAATGGTCGCGTAGAAGTCTTCGGGAGTCAGCGTGCGATGGTCGAGGCCGGTCGCATCCTGGTTTTCATAAAGTTTGATGTTGAACTTCAAACGGCCCACGCGCGAGAAATCGTACTTGCGCGCGTCGAAGAACATTCCCTCAAACAGAGCCGTTGCCGTATCCAGCGTCGGCGGATCGCCCGGACGCAGCTTGCGGTAGATCTCGATGAGCGCTTCTTCCGGCTTGCGGATCGAGTCCCGCTTCAGCGTGTTGGTAATGATGTTGCCCACGTCGTCGCGCTCGGGGAAGAACACCTCGAATGTGGATGCGCCGCTCGAAAGCACCTTATGCAGGCGATCGGCGGTGAGTTCCACGTTGGCTTCGACAATCACTTCGCCGGTGTTCAGATCGATGACGTCGGCAGCCGTGATCGCGCCGTCGAGCTCAGCGGTCTCCACTTCAATCTTCTCGATGCCCGCCGCGCGAATCGCTTTCAGCGAGTTGTGCGTGATCTTGCGGCCGGAGTGCGCGATCTCTTCGCCGTTGTGCACAACGGCATGTGCCGGCTTGCTGCCCACCAGGTGCGTGCCTACGCCAGCGTTCTGCCCCACTACCCAGTGCAGCTTGCCATCGGCAATGTTGATCCGATCCACGGTATAAAAAGTCTTCAGAATCTCTTCGTCCGAGCGCAGCCCAAGCGCGCGCAGAAAGATGGTGCCGAGAAACTTGCGCTTGCGGTCGATGCGGACGTAGAGCGTGTTCTTCTGGTCGTACTCAAACTCCACCCAGCTTCCGCGATAAGGAATGATCTTGCCCAGGAAGTAAGTGCGGTTGTTCGCCGTCTCAAAGAAGACGCCAGGCGAACGATGCAACTGCGAAACGATCACCCGTTCAGTCCCGTTCACGATGAAAGTCCCATTCGGTGTCATCAGCGGAATATCGCCGAAAAACACCTCCTGCTCCTTGATGTCGCGAATCGACTTGGTCCCAGTCTCCGGGTCCTTGTCGTAGATGGTCAGGCGCACCGTCACCTTCAACGGTGCAGAGAACGTCATGCCGCGCTCTTCACACTCCTGCTGGTCGTACTTGAGCTGAAGGCTGACTGGGTCGCCGCACTTGTTACAGAAGTCGGGCGTGTTCTTGTTGTACGTTCCGCACTTCTGGCACAGTACATCGCCCGGAAGGAACGGGTCAGTAATCACCATGGCGCCGCAATGAACGCAGGCGGTACGCAGGTGATGCAGGCCCTTCAAGTGGCCGCACTTGCACTCCCAGTTGCCGATGGAGAAGTCCACGAAGTCGAGTTGCGAGATGCCGCGAAAATCAGTGATGGGAAAAACAGAAACAAACACCGACTGCAAGCCCGAGTCATCGCGCTCGTTGGGCAGCTTGTCCATCTGCAAAAAGCGCTCATACGACAGGCGCTGCACTTCGATCAGGTTGGGAATCTTGGTTGCGGTGGGAATCTTGGAAAAATCGAGCCGGCTCCGAATCGCGCGCTTCTCGTTGGGCATGTTCACTCCTGAGTCTCATCGCACCGCTTGGCGCCCGGGGGTGGGGCCGCTGCGGGCCGACGCCTGAGTCTCGGTGGCGCCGGGCTAAATCCAGGTTCAAATACCAGATCAAATCAACATTCAAACCAAATATGCAATCTGGAGCTCTACGCTCATCTCCAGACTTCTGCCACGCAGTCCTCTCAGGCTGAGCCGCACACCCGGGAGCAGCCAAAGGAACTCCTGACTACCAAACGGGTTTGGTGAGAGTTGCGTCAAAAACGCGTTTTGGGCATTGCCGTTCATCCGGCAAGTGCGCTATGCTGCGCACATTCGAGAGTCAGGCCAACGGGAAAAACACCCGTTTACTACTGGTATGCCTGTTTTCCGAAAATTTGAGCGTTACTGCTCAGATTCCCACTGCCGGGAGACACAAAAAGCTCGCAAGGACACAATGCCTCACGAGCGCCGACTGTTGCCTGTGCTCCCAACCGAATTCTTTTGCACTGCTCTCGCCGATCCCAAAGCTCGCTTCTGCCGCTCGCTCGCGCCACTCGTCAACGGATGCCGGAAATATACCGGGAAAACATAACCCATTGACCCTAAGGCACTTAGCAACCTATCCGCGTCCCCAGCCAGACCGCTTGCCTCTGTTCTGACCCGAGGATGCCCGTGTGCCCTACCCGATGTCTTCAAGACGCGCCTGCCAGCCCAGCTCCGATCCCTTCGAAACTCGGAATCAGCCGAAAAGACGCGCAACGACTATCGTAGCGCGTCCCGGCTCGGATGGCAAGCGCCCGAGATAGCTCGCGCCATCCCGGGAAGCCCTGACTACTTGATTTCGACGGTTGCGACGCCTTCGAACTTCTTCTTGATCGCCTCAGCCTCGTCCTTGGTCGCGTTCTCCTTCAAAGCCTTGGGAGCCCCGTCAACCAGGTCCTTGGCTTCCTTCAGGCCGAGCGAAGTAACTTCGCGAACAGCCTTGATGGTGTTGATCTTGTTCGCGCCTGCGTCCTTGAGAATGACCTGGAATTCAGTCTTCTCTTCGACCACCGGAGCTGCTGCTGCTCCGCCGCCGGCTGCTGCCACCGGAGCTGCCGCCGCGGCAGAAACGCCGAGCGTAGTCTCCAGTTCCTTCACCAAAGCTGCTGCTTCCAGCAGGCTCAGGCTAACAATCTGTTCCTTCAACTGTGCGAGATCCGCCATTTTGTTCTCCATTCAGAAAATCGAAATCGTTTGAATTAACTACCTGGGCCGTTCCGTCAGACTGAAAGTTTCCGATGCGCCAGACCTGCGCCCTTCCGCCCGCGTCCCAACCAAATCCTTTGAAAACCAGTTCACAGTTCTTAGTTCACAGTTCGTAGCAGCCAGATTCACACGGTACCTCTGTGAACTGTGAACTGCGATCTATGAACTGCGGCGGCTACGCTGCCGCAAACTTTTCCTTCTCCACGCCCTGGCCGATAACCACAGCCAGATCGCGCCCGGTAGCGTTGATGACAGTGGCCAAACGCTGTGCGGGCGAGTTGATGAGGAAGAGCAGCTTTGCGTAAAGCTCTTCCTTGGCCGGCATGGTGGCCAGCGCTTTCACTTCGGTCACGTCCAGCAGCTTGCCGTCCACGATGCCCAGCTTGAACTGAAACTCAGCCTGGTTTTCGCCGGCCCACTTGGCAAAAACCTTGGCCAGCGCAACCGGGTCGCCAGACGTAAATGCGACCGAGTTCACACCCTTCAGCCCCTTCAGAGCAGCTTCAATCGAAGTGCCCTTCCCGGCGATCGGCGCCAGCTTGTTCTTGACCACGCGGTAACGGCCGCCCGCTTCGCGGATCACCTTGCGCAGCTCAAAATCCTTGGCTACGGTCAGCTTGCTAAAGGTCCCGATAATCGCCGTCGTTGAGCCCGAAAGCTCCTTCGATAGCAGGGCAACCTTCTCGTTCTTCTTTGCTTTTGATATCGCCATTGCCTTCGCTCCGTTACTGCAGGGGTCAGGGTCCAGGGTTCAGGGTTCAGCATCCGTTCTCGCGCTGTACCCGGCTCCTCGTCCCTTCGTCCCTTCCTCACCCTTTAAAGGTGGTTGCTGCGAATCCTGGTTTGAACAATTCAGATCGAGGCAGGAGGGGTGAAAGTTTTTTTAACTGACCCCTAAACCCTGAACCCTGGACCCTGTTTTTAGTGCTTGCCAACCGCGTCGGCCACGGCCGAATCGAGCGGTACGCCAGGCCCCATGGTGGAGCTGAGCGTGACGCTCTTGATGTATTTGCCCTTGGCCGCTGAAGGCTTAGAGCGGACGATCGCGCCAATTACGGTAGTCGCGTTGTCCACCAGCTTCTGCGGCTCAAAACTCAGCTTGCCCACGGGGACGTGGACCAGGCTGGTCTTGTCGGCGCGAAACTCCACCTTACCGGCCTTGATCTCCTTCACCGCGGCAGCCACGTCCTGCGTGACCGTTCCGGTCTTGGGATTGGGCATCAGGCCCTTAGGTCCGAGCACCTTGCCCAGACGTCCAACAACCTTCATCATGTCGGGCGTTGCGATCAGAGCGTCGAAGGCAGTCCAGTTTTCTTTCTGGATCTTCTCCACCATCTCTTCGCCGCCAACAAAGTCAGCGCCTGCTGCGGTGGCTTCCTTCTGACGGTCGCCGCTCGCGATCACCGCGACGATCTTGGTCTTGCCCAGCCCATGCGGCAGAACGACCGTTCCGCGCACCATCTGATCGGCGTGCCGCGTATCGACACCCAGACGCATGGTCAAGTCGACGGTCTCGTCGAACTTGGCAAACTTGACTGTCTTGAGGAGGGTTACCGCATCGGGAAGCGCATATGCGGTCTTCGTTACAGCTGCGCGCGCCTTCGTAATATTCTTGCTTGCTTTTCTCGCCATCTACTGCCTCGTCTCCCACCGCTATTGCCAGCCCGCTTGTCGCGGAAGCCCGTTGACCTGTCTGAGCAATCCAAAACTCTGCCCGTCCGGCAAGGACCCAATAACCGTGGTACATGTGACTGTCCAGGGATTTCCCTTGGACGCATCTGCAAATCATAACCAATTGGTACCCGAATTGCAAATAGCTTGGAGAAACCTAATGGGTCACTTTGATTCAGGTGATTCCCCGGGGCTCCTCTGCGTGAGCTTGAGTCCGAGAATCATGCCGAGACTGGCGAGAGTCAAAACTGGCCATGCAATCAAGAATGATCCGTGAGCCAAGCCCCAAGTATGAAACAGGGGCCAATTCATTGCATCAAAAAGCATTGCAAGCGGGACCATCAGAAAAAAGCCCCCGACGATGGAGACAGCGACTGCAGTCCAGATTTTCATGCCTGCCATGCTCTCAAGTCGTCAGTGAGAACGCAATGCAAAAGGAATCCGGAGACTACCTCCAGACCTATTCAACCTGACCCACTACCGGGGAACTCTGAACTGCTGGCTCAACCTTGACGCGTGTACACATTTGTGTTCATAATGTCGATTGAGCGTACGCGGACAAAGATCTCGAGGTCGAGTGGGACGAGTCCAAAGCCAGAATCAATCTGGAGAAGCACGGTGTCTCGTTCTTTACAGCCGCAAGGACCTTTCGGAACGAGAGACTCGAGCGCACAGACGACAGCGAAGACTACGGCGAAGTCCGCTGGATTGCGCTGGGACGAGCCGGGCTTGAGATTTACCGCGTTGTGTTCACTTGGCGAGGAGAGAATCGCATTCGCATTATTAGTGCACAGAAGGCGAGCCGAGATGAACAAGAAACCTACTATCGCGAGATATACCCTTAGCGAGGTCGAGGCCGTTCATGAGCGCGGCGAAGACCCCACCCACCCCGACGCTCCAGAAGCCGAATCCCTTGGCGCGGAGTTCTGGAAGTCCGCCCGCGTCGTCATGCCCACAGGCAAAACCTCAGTTCATCTGCGCCTCGACTCGGACGTTGCCGAGTGGTTCAAATCCCGCGGCAAGGGCCACCTGACCCGCATGAATGCCGTTCTCCGTGCTTACGTTGAAGTGCAGAAGCATTCTTCTTGACTTCAAGAAAGCCGCCCTCGCACATCTGATTAGCCTGATCCGACCGCGATGTTTCCGGTTGTCCCCATTGGCCATCACCACCTATATTCATGGCAATCAGCGACATCAATTCCCAGCCCCAATCAGAGCACCCCAAATCGGAGACACCACCTTGCCGCTTCTGCCTCAAATTCGCCTCCCTTTTCGCATCACTGTAACTGTCGCCGGAATTGCCGCCAGCCTTTCCGCCTTGCCAGCCGCGGCCCAAGCCAAACTCACCCCAGACCCACCAGCCGCGGCCCAAGCCAAGCGCTTCACCCCCGAAGTCTTCGTCAAGCTGACCCGCATCTCCGACCCCCAGATCTCCCCCGACGGCAAATCGATTGTGATTGTGGTTGGCCATCCCAACCTGAAGACCGACAAATATGACACCGACCTGATACTGGTGGACATTGCCACTCGCGAGCAGCGCATCCTGACGCATGGCAGACGCGTGGGCGGATATCCGCGGTGGTCCCCGACTGGCGACCGCCTGGCCTACATCGCCGAGGACGCCGACAAGAAAGCCCAGGTCTTCGTGCTCCCCATGAGCGGCGGCGACTCGATCCAGCTCACGCACGCCGCGACATCGGTGTCGCAGTTTGCCTGGAAACCAGACGGAACAGCCATCGCCTTTGCCGCAGCCGACGAGCTGCCCAAGCGCGAAGGCGAGGCCGAGTTTCTTGACGCGTTTGAAGTCGGCGCCAACGACTCCCTCGTGCACGGCCCCTCGCCCTCGACCCACCTCTGGCTGATCCCGGCCCCCCTGATACCTGCCCAGAACGGCGACGCCAAGCGCCTCACCTCCGGCACCTGGTCCCTGCCCGTCAGCTTTCCTCCCGGCCCGCCCTCCTCGCCCATCAACTGGACTCCAGACGGAAAATACATCGCCTTCGTCAAGGCTGAAACTCCGCTCTCCGGCGATGCGGAGCATACACAGATGGAGCTGCTCGACGCTGCAACCGGCGAGTTCCACCCGATCACGGGCCGCAAGACTCTCGAGGCCTATCCCACCATCTCGCCCGACGGACAGAAAATCTCCTACTGGTACAACACCGACGGCAAGCCGTGGAACATCACCGAAGTTCGCGTGGCGTCGCTCAGCGGCCAGGCCGACCGGTCTCTCACAGCTTCAGACATCGACCGTAATATGATGCGTTCGCTCTGGACCTCCGACAGCAAGGCCGTACTGGTTGGCGCGAACGACGGCACGACCGTGGGCCTCTGGCTGAAGCCGCTCGAAGGCACTCCGCGGCGGCTCAAGCTCGGCAATCTGACCCCCGCCAACGGCTACTGGGTGGACATCAACCTTGGCCCGAAAGATCAGTTGGCAATGATCGGCACAACGCCAGAGCGGTCTTCGGAGCTTTATTACCTGCCTACGCTCACCAGCGAGCCTGTGCGCCTGACCGACTTCAACGCCGCGCTCGATGACCTCGAACGGGGAAAGTCCGAAACAGTCACCTGGACCAGCGACAAGAAGGAACTCGACGGCGTAGTCACCTACCCGCCTGGGTTCGACGCGAAACAGAAGTATCCGCTGGTGCTCTATGTCCACGGCGGCCCGAACTCCGCGTCGAAGGAGACCTTCAACTCGATGGTGCAGTGCCTGGCCGCGCAGGGTTGGGTGGTCTTCGAGCCCAACTATCGCGGCTCGGACAACATGGGCAACGCGTTCTACGCCTGGATCTACAAGGATGCGGGAGCTGGTCCAGGCCGCGACGTCATGTCCGGCGTTGAGATGCTCCAGAAGCGGGGCTTCATCGATTCCTCAAAGATGGCCGTCTCAGGCTGGAGCTATGGCGGCTACATGACCACCTGGCTGCTCGGCCACTACGACGTTTGGAAAGCCGCGGTTGCCGGGGCCGCGGTCACCGACTGGTTCGTCATGTACACAACGTCTGACAACAGCGTCACCGTCAGGGACCAGGTGGGCGACTCACCCTACCTCGACGACAACGACAAGAGCTGGCGCGATCAGTCGCCCATCACCTTCGCCAAAAACATCAAGGCGCCCACGCTCATTCTCCACGACACAGGCGACACGCGCGTTCCGATTGCAGACTCGTATGAGCTCTTCCGTGCCCTGCTCGACAACGGCGTTACGACCAAGTTCTTTGCCTATCCGGTTCCAGGCCACTTCCCCGGCGATCCCCTTCGCGCGGCCGACGTGCGCAAACGCTGGATCGATTGGCTGGCGCAGTACCTCGGAACAACCGCGCCGGCATCCGACACGAAGCAGAAGGATGTGAAGCCGCCAGTCGCGAAATAGCCGGTTCCGGGAAAATCCTTTCGAGTGCCCCAACCTTGCCGCGGATTTGGCTTTGCGCCAAGGTTTGGACGCGGCAGAATCAATTGCGGCAATGGAATTGCCTTTCCCATGTATGCCAAGTTGTGGCAAACTAGCCTGCATGGGAAGCAAAGATAAAGGCAAAAAAGAAGCTAAGAAGGCCCCGAAGCCCAAGCCGAAACCAGAGCCCGGCCGCAAGCGCGAGGGGTTCACGCCCGCTCCCACCAAGTAGAGCGGCTCAAACCTGAAGCGCAGGACGCGCTCCCTGAACGCCAAACGGCCCTCCCGCTCGGGAGGGCCGTTTGCTTGCTGCATAACTGCGGCTGACCGACTAGGCCACCACTTCAATCCCCATCGACCGCGCCGTTCCCTTGATGCTCTTGATCGCCGTCTCTACTGAGGATGCGTTCAAGTCGGGCATCTTCTGGGTGGCAATCTCACGCACCTGCTTTTCCGTTACCTTGCCGATCTTTTCCTTGTTGGGTGTGCCCGAGCCCTTGGCGATGCCTGCGGCCTTCTTGAGCAGAACCGCGGCCGGAGGCGTCTTGGTGACGAAGCTGAAGCTGCGATCACCGTAGACCGAGATGACGACAGGGATGATGAGACCGGCCATCTCCTTGTTCGTTGTGCGAGCGTTGAACTGCTTGCAGAACTCCATGATGTTGACCTGAGCTTGGCCGAGCGCCGGACCCACGGGAGGCGCGGGCGTAGCCTTGCCGGCTTCGATCTGCAGCTTGACGTACCCTGTTACTTTCTTCGGAGGTGCCATTGTTCGATTCCTTCGGGACCAGCTGTTAGCTCCTGACCTTTAGCTCTTAGCTGATCGGTTCTCACTGCGTATTTTGGTGTTGCCCACTTAGCGTTCCCTTTTAACCGGAGCCCGCCAGGTGGGCACTTCCCGGCTAGAAGCTAAAAGCTAATAGCTAAGAGCTGCAACTACTCAATCTTTTCAACCTTGCTGAACTCGAGTTCAACCGGTGTAGAGCGGCCAAAGATGGTCACCATCACCTTCATGGTTTCGCGATCTTCGTTGATCTCGTCCACCACACCGTTGAAGTTGGCGAATGGGCCGTCGGTGATCCTCACCTGCTCGCCCTTTTCGTACTTGATCTTCATCCGCGGCTTTTCCTTGGCGGTCTCGCTGCGGAAGAGGATCGAGCTCACTTCTTCCTCGCTCAGCGCGACAGGCTTGTCGCCCGTCCCCAGAAAACCGGTGACCTTCGGCGTGTCTTTCAACACGTGCCACAGGTGGTTGTCGAGTTCCATCTCCACCAGCACGTAGCCCGGAAGGAACACACGCTCGACAGTGCGCTTTTTGCCGTTGACGATCTCGGTGACCGGCTCGGTGGGGATCATGACGCGTCCCACCTTGTCCTTCAACCCGAAGGCCTCGATGCGGCTCTCGATCGACTCCCGGACCTTGCGCTCAAAGCCCGAGTAAGCGTGCAGAATGTACCACTTGAAGTTCTCGTTGCGCGCCGGCACTTCCGGTTGCGCTTCGGCCTCGGGTGCCACCTCTGCTGCGGTTTGTTCTAACTCATCTGCCATCATGTTCTCGTTTCCCGAAAACCGTAACTACTGCTGCAGTCCGCCAAGCCGGCTCAACAACTGATGCAGGCCCAAATCGAATATCCAGTCAACCACAAAGAAGAAAAGCCCAAACAGAAAGACCGCGATGAGCACGACCGTCGTTGTGGCTTCCACATCCTTGCGCGAGGGCGTCACAACCTTGCGCATCTCGCCGCGCACGTCGGTCAGAAATTGCGTGAACTCCTGCCACGAACCTTTGGCACGTTCCATCGCGTTCGGTTCGGATTTGCTGTTCGCCAGTGCTACTTTTGTTGCCATACTTCCGTTTCCTTTGCGTCCAGCGTCGTGCCGGTCGCACTCCATCGAATCTGGCAGGGGCGGAGGGATTCGAACCCCCAAGTTCGGTTTTGGAGACCGACAGTTTAACCGTTGAGCTTACGCCCCTAACGGCAGTCCTCAATTCGCAGTTCACGGTTCTCAGTTTGAAGCCATATCTGCCGGCTGTTGAACTGTGAACTAAGAACTGCGAACTACGAACTGTCCTCTTACTTCGTCTCTTTGTGCGCCTGGTGCTTGCGGCAGCGGTTACAGAACTTCTTGAACTCCAGACGACCGGTGGTCGTCTTCTTGTTCTTCGTCGTCGTGTAATTCCGCTCCTTGCACTCAGAGCACTGCAATGTCACAATCTCACGCATCTCTCAATCCTATCTGAAGTTCTCAGTTCACAGTTCTTAGTTCCCGGTCTGCTCGGATGAGCCTGCGGCTGTGAACTGTGAACTGTGAACTGTGAACTATGAACTGTCTCTCGCTACTTCGTAATCTCTGCCACCGTACCCGCGCCCACCGTGCGGCCGCCTTCGCGGATCGCGAACCGAAGACCCTTTTCCAAGGCCACCGGCGTGATCAGCTCAACTGCCAACTCCACGTTGTCGCCAGGCATCACCATCTCAACGCCTTCAGGCAACTCCGCCACGCCCGTCACGTCCGTCGTGCGGAAGTAGAACTGCGGCCTGTAGCCCTTGAAGAATGGCGTATGACGGCCGCCCTCTTCCTTGCTCAACACGTACACGGTACCCTTGAAGTTGGTGTGCGGCGTGATCGAGGCCGTCTTCGCCAGAACCATCCCACGCTCCACGTCTTCCTTCGGAATGCCGCGCAGAAGAAGACCGGCGTTGTCCCCAGCCAGACCTTCGTCCAACTGCTTCTTGAACATTTCCACGCCCGTTACAACCGTCTTGCGCGTATCGCGGAAGCCCACAATCTCAACTTCCTCGCCAACCTTCACCTTGCCGCGCTCGATGCGGCCCGTCACCACAGTCCCACGGCCCGAGATCGAGAAGATATCCTCGATCGGCATCAGGAACGGCAGATCAACCGCACGGTTCGGCTGCGGAACGTACTTGTCCACCGCTTCCATCAACTCGTCGATCTTGGCTTCCCACTTGGCTTCGCCGTTAAGCGCGCCCAGTGCCGAGCCGCGAATCACCGGAACGTCGTCGCCGGGGAACTGGTACTTCGACAGCAGTTCGCGAACTTCCATCTCCACCAGGTCCGTCAGCTCTTCGTCCTCGACCGCGTCGCACTTGTTCAGGAAGACGACAATACAAGGCACGCCCACCTGGCGAGCCAGCAGCACGTGCTCCTTGGTCTGCGGCATCGGACCATCGGTGGCCGCGACCACCAGGATCGCGCCGTCCATCTGCGCTGCGCCGGTGATCATGTTCTTGATGTAATCTGCGTGGCCGGGGCAGTCGACGTGAGCATAGTGACGGTTCGCCGTCTCATACTCCACGTGCGCCGTCGCAATCGTAATGCCGCGCTCCCGCTCTTCCGGCGCGTTGTCGATCGAATCGAAGGACCGGAACGTATTCTTCGGGTTGTGCTTCTGCAGCACCTTCGTGATCGCCGCCGTAAGCGTCGTCTTGCCGTGATCGATGTGCCCGATCGTCCCCACGTTCACGTGAGGCTTTGAACGATCAAATTTTTCCTTCGCCATAAAAGTCCTCAGAACCCTTTCGTTGCTCTACTGCCCGTTTCATCTCGAGGCGCCGGCTATCCGGCTCCAGCCCCCAAAACTTGCCTTACTTGCCCTGCGCGCGGCCGATGATTTCGTCGGCGATCATGCGCGGAGCTTCTTCGTAACGCGCGAACTGCATCGAGTACGACGCGCGACCTTGCGTCGAAGAGCGAATATCGTTCACGTAACCAAACATCTCCTTCAAGGGAACGATGGCCTTGATAATCTGCGATCCGCCGGCGTGCTCCATGCCTTCGATGCGGCCACGGCGGGAGTTGATGTCGCCGATGATGGTGCCCATGTGCTCTTCGGGGACGGTCACTTCGACGGCCATGACCGGCTCAAGCAGAACCGGAGACGCCTTGCGAGCTGCTTCCTTGAATGCGATGGAACCGGCAAACTTGAAGGCCATTTCGTTCGAGTCGACGTCGTGATAGCTGCCGTCGTAGAGCGTGACCTTGATATCGACCAACGGATAGCCTGCAAGAATGCCTAACTCGATTGCTCCCTGCACGCCCTGGTCGATGGGCTTGATGTACTCCTTGGGAATCGAGCCGCTCTTGATGGCGTTGATGAATTCGTAACCCGCGCCCGGTGTGTTGGGCTCGATGCGCAGCTTGCAGTGGCCGTAGTTGCCCGAGCCACCGGTTTGCTTGATGTACTTGCCCTCGGCTTCGGCCGACTTGCGAATGGTCTCGCGGAAGGCGACCTTAGGTTCGCCAACATTGGCTTCAACCTTATGCTCGCGCTTCATGCGATCAACCAGGATTTCGAGGTGCAATTCGCCCATGCCGCTGATGATCGTCTGACCGGATTCTTCGTCGGTGCGAACCTTGAAGGTAGGATCTTCATCGGCGAGCCTGGAGAGCGCGACGCCCATCTTTTCCTGGTCGGCCTTGGTCTTGGGCTCGATGGCCACGGATATAACCGTCTCAGGGAAGGTGATGGCGCCAAGCGCAATGGGATGCTGCGGATTGGAGAGCGTATCGCCGGTCTTCAGTTCCTTCAGGCCCACGCAGGCGCAGATATCGCCGGCATAGATCTCGGAGATGTCTTCGCGCTTGTTGGCATGCATCTTGACGAGGCGGCCAACACGATCAGTCTTGCCGGTACGCGGATTCACGATGGTGTCGCCGGTCTTGAGCGCGCCGGAATAGATGCGGATGAAGCAGAGCTTGCCGAAAGGGTCGTTGATGATCTTGAAAGCCAGCGCGGCAAGCGGCTCGTTGTCGTCTGCCTTGCGGATCTCAATCTGGTCCAAATGATGAGGATTGATGCCTTCGACCGGCGGCTTGTCGAGCGGGCTGGGCAGGTAGTCAAGGACAGCGTCGAGCAGCGTTTGGACGCCCTTGTTCTTGAATGCCGAACCGCAGATGACGGGGAAGACTTTGAGGTCAATGGTGGCCTGACGAATGCCGGACTTGAGCTCGGCAATCGTCGGTGTCTCGCCCTCGAGAAACTTCTCGAGCAGAACATCATCGGTTTCGGCGATGATTTCAATCAACTGGAGCCGGAAAGCTTCAGCCTTCTTGCGCAGCGGCTCGGGAATCTCCTCGACAGAAAATTCAGCGCCCATGGTCTCGTCATGCCAGAGGACCGCCTTCATTTCGATCAGGTCGATGACACCCTTGAAGTTGGCCTCTGCGCCGATGGGGATCTGCAGCGCTACGGGGCGAGCACCGAGGCGCTTGCGGATGGTCTCGAGAACGTGCTCGAAGTCGGCGCCGTTCTTGTCCATCTTATTCACGAAGCAGATGCGCGGAACGCGATACTTGTCGCCCTGACGCCAGACGGTCTCGGTCTGCGGCTGCACGCCGGAGACGGAGTCAAACAGCGCAACAGCACCATCAAGGACGCGCAGTGAACGCTCCACCTCGGCCGTGAAATCCACGTGCCCGGGAGTGTCGATGATATTGATGCGTACATCTTTCCACATGCAGGTGGTAGCGGCGGAGGTGATGGTGATGCCGCGCTCCTGCTCCTGCTCCATGTAGTCCATGGTCGCAGTGCCCTCATGCACCTCACCGATACGGTGGGTGATGCCCGTATAAAACAGGATGCGCTCTGTCGCAGTCGTCTTCCCGGCGTCGATATGCGCCATGATTCCGATGTTCCGGCAACGATTCAGAGGTATGGTGCGAGCCACGGTGATCTCATCCTTGCGAACCCTGCGGCCCGCGGTTAAATCTTCTTGTTCGACTAAGAATCTAGTCCCTAGTCCCTAGTCCCTAGTCCCTAAGCACTACCAGCGATAGTGAGCGAAGGCCTTGTTGGCCTCAGCCATGCGGTGCACGTCTTCCTTCTTCTTCATGGCCGCGCCACGACCGTTTGCCGCGTCGAGCAGCTCATTGGACAGCTTGTCGGTCATGCCCTTTTCACCACGGCTGCGGCCGTAAGTGATCAGCCAGCGAATAGCCAGCGAGGTACGGCGGTCAGGAAGGACTTCGATCGGGACCTGGTAGTTGGCGCCACCTACGCGGCGGGTCTTAACCTCGAGCAGGGGCTTGCAGTTCTCCACGGCCTTCTTGAAGAGCTTGAGCGCGTCGTCGCCGCCGCCCTTTTCTTCCAGGTTCTTCATCGCCTGGTAGAAGATGCCCTGGGCGGTCGACTTCTTGCCGCCCCACATCATGGAGTTCACAAACTTGGTGACCAGCGTGGACCCATAAACCGGGTCCGCCGCAACTTCCCGCTTCGCAATGTGACCTTTTCTCGGCATCCTTGCTCTTCGCCTTCCGGCGCTCCATTCAAGAGCGCCCGCTTCTGATTCCCCAGTCCGGGCTCTACACGCCGTCCCGGTACCGTTTATCGGAGTTCTAAGTTCGCAGTTCTTAGTCTCAAATCCGATTGCACCCGAGACGCCTTAACTGAGAACTACGAACTGCGTTACTACTTCTTGCCCTTGGCCGGCGCCGCGCCACCCTTGGCGCGCTTTGCGCCATACTTCGAGCGGCTTTGCTTCCGGTTGGCCACGCCGACTGAATCCAGCGTGCCTCGCACAACGTGATAGCGAACGCCCGGCAGATCCTTCACACGGCCACCGCGGATGAGCACGATCGAGTGCTCCTGCAGGTTGTGGCCGATGCCGGGGATGTACGTCGTAACCTCAATCCCGTTGGTAAGGCGCACCCGAGCAACCTTGCGGAGGGCCGAGTTCGGCTTCTTGGGCGTCTGCGTGTAAACGCGGGTGCAAACACCGCGCCGCTGCGGCGATGCCTGAAGCGCCGGAGAGGCCGTCTTGTAGCGGGGCGCCGTGCGTCCCTTGCGTACGAGTTGATTAAATGTCGGCAAACTGAACTCCTTACCACCGAAAAACGTGCTTCTGCCCATCTCATCAGCCGCGCGCAGGCCCTTCGGGCTGTCTTTGTTTTGGACAGGCATAATCTGCCCATGCCAAAACGCAGAAGCCCCTCGGTTGCTGCTTCGCGTCTGCCTTCGTTCCAATCTCAGACGAGAAACGGGACGGTGGCCGAGCGTTTTCCTTCAGTTCCACAGGAAAAGCCGACTCCGTTTCGCCGTTTCCGGCCCGCATAGCCCTCCAAGGTGGAGTAACGCGCGGGCTCCGATGCGATCTGTCCCCGCCCCCCGCAAGGTGAGAGCATTTTCCGGGACCTGTCTGGCCGAGTCTACTTCACGGCCTCAGGACTGAATCCATGGCAATTAGAAGCCGCCTGGAGTCCCCACGACTGCGCCTCGATACAACACAGAGACACGCGTCGCCTTGCGCAACCTTCTTACAATAGCAAGAAACTCCGGTGGGGTCAACGAAAACTCTCTTCCAGCACAAGATGAGCCTGAAGAATCCGCTGATTGCCGCCAACAGCTGAGCCCCGGAGCTCTCAGGACTGCAATTTCTTCCTCGTGAATTTCAGCGCGCCGGGATCAACTCCGTCCAGCTCTGCTTTATGGGGTCGACGACTCCGTTTGGGTCGAACGTGGGGTCGTTATTCTGGATGACGGACTGGCCATCGGAAGATATCCACTGGTGGTTGAACTGGTCGCTGGCTTCGATCTTCTGGCCGGTGCTGGGGTTGATGAATGTCTGCCGATCCAGGGAGTAGAGCGCCATTTGATGCGCTGAGTGGTCGATGGCGGCTTGCGCGGCACGGTCGTTCTGCTGAGCATGCTCGAAGCTCGTCTGCTGCTGGGCGCGGAAGTTCTCGGCCTGCCGGGTACGCGCGTCGCCTTGCGCCTTCATGTTGGCCATCAATGCATTGAAGTTGTCGTTGCTGGCCTTGATCAGTTGTGCGGTGCCGGCCTGGATGTTGTGTGCCACTTGGTTGTCCCATGCGCGATTGACCTGAGAGTCGGGGCGCGGTTGGGCAAGCAGTGCGGCGAGAGAGCCCTTGGGCGCGCGAGTGATGTTGGTGCCGTAGGAGTAGCAGCTGCGTTGAGTGCGCGATGGCTGCCCATACGTGGCGACGGTCTGGGACTCGTTGCAGTAAATCAAGTTGCCGATCAGTTCCTCCACGTCCCGGCCATTCTCCTGATACTCGATGTGAACCTGGGCCAGATCCTGGATGATGTGCTGAGGCCTCTGGCCATAGGAGCGCGCCATAGCGTTGTTCTGCTCCTGGGCTCTCTGTTGCATCTGATTGACGCCTTCCTGGGTGGCTTTGTTCGGCGCGAGGATGGCGATGATTTTGGCATTCGGATGCAGGTTGGGAACTACGATGTTGACCAGGAAGCCGGCGGCCGTATTGATGTTGATTGCCGCGCATCGGGGGCCCGTCAGGCTTTGGCCCGTGCTGGTCCATGTCCAGGAGGATCCAGGCAGCACCATAAAGGCACTGACGCCGTCGGGACTGAGGGAGGTGTAGGAGAGCCCCGCGGCCGGAACGGCAGGGGCATGACAGCCAGTGGGGCGGAGAATTGTGCCGACAAACTTCCAGCCGTTGGGCACCTGGATGGTGTAGGCGGGCATCCGCAAGCCGGGGTCGGAGACCTGCTCGGGGTGAGTGCCGCTCCAATTGACGGAAACGGGATGGGCGGAGGAACTACCACTGTTCTGAGTGGGAGTTGCTGCGGCCTTCTTCTGCTGGCTGAAGCAGCCGGTTACGCCGATCATTGCCAACACTGCCGCTGTGGTCAGAATGGTTGCCTTGAGTTTCATAAAAGCCTCTCTCATTTCCGCGCTTCCCGCGCCCTTAAATGCCCCTCGCCTGTTGATCTCTGCCGGCGCCGCCGATTCAACAGGGGATGAAGAATCCAATCCTATTCAGTTGGGGTTGGGTCATCCCTCTGCAATGTACGCGCTTTAACGCCGAAGAGTGCGTCACGCGATCGGAGGCCAAGAATATCCCATTGTGAATCTCGACATTCGAATGGCCGACTGTAAAGCGGATTGCGGCGCCAACGATCCCGTTTGCATGGCGGTAAGCCGCCACAATGAGATCTAATCGTAGCTAGCAGCGGAAAAACGCGGTCCTCCAACCGTTTCGGATGTCAAATCGCGTGATCCGGTTGAATGATGGACCATCCGTTAGCTGCTTTTCAGTTATCCAACGCAACGCCCAAGGCAGAAGGCGCGGAGAGCACCGGCCTTCTTAGCCGGGGGGGCGTTGACAGTGACTGCCCCTAAAGTCCAAGCGGTTGGAGACCAGCCTGTGCGTGTGTCAAGACTGGACAATTCCCCGCCGGAGTCTTCTTTGAGTTGATCTTCCGGCTCTGCCCGATTCTCCAGCCCTGCTCCAGCCCTAGTTGACCGACTGTAGCTTCCAGGCGCCGTTATCGACGGCAAATGTAGCCGTCCGCTTGGTGCTCAGCTTGTTGCCGGGGTTGTGGGCAATGTCCTGGAGCGGTCCGGGAACGCCATCCAGGCTTTGCGCCTCAGTGAACACGGTGCTCCTGGTCCCGCCGACCTCATTCTGCGGGTCATTCACATCGCGGGCTTTGAGGTGATTGGTGGCAACCGTCGTTACGATCAACTTGAAGGATTTATCGGTGGGGCTGTCTGGCCTCCACTCGATGACGTTGCCGCCGTTGGCCAGCTTGAGCACTTGCTTGCCGGCATCGGTCAGCTTCAGGTCAACCCAGTAGCCGTTGCTGTACTTCTTCAATCCTTCCCAGTACTTGGCGGTCACGCCCATCCGCATGCCCAGGTCATCGACAACGATATCGGTGCCGACCGCCGGCATTGCGTCGTAATGCGCCTGGATGAGTGCCTGCGCCTGGGACGCGGTCAGTTCCGGAGCTGACTTGCAGCCAGCTACAAGCAACCCAGCGCTCACCAGTGCCAGAACTCCGAAGAGTCTTACAGTCCGTGCAGTTTTCACTTTCCCTCCATACAATTCGCCATTCGGTTCGAATTGTTTTGACCCGCGATTTTTCACCCAGCTTGGCGCCTTGTCAATGGAATTGGAAGTGACCAAGGGCGCAAGACCCTGGAGTCTCAACACGAATAGGGATTCAGCGCGGGATCCAGGGCCAATCCGCACAAAAGCTGACAGTTGGGCGGCCATGCCGGAACTTCAGAGGCAGGCTAGTTGGGGCCGTCCCCGGTCAGTCGGTCGATCAGGAGCTGCCGGAATCCGTTCTCGTCGGATTTGAGGCAAACCTGCGCGTTGGACGGCCCATCGACACGACGAGTAAATCCCTTGTCGTCGACCTCGATCCGCATGGGCGTCGTCGGGCAGAGATCGGGCCGGATGGAGTAGGCGACGGCAACCGGGTCAAAGAGGGTCGGCGTCGTCCATTTCACTCCGTTGCCCCACACCCACTGGTGATAGAGCAGTGCGAGCTGGTCGGTGACGGGGGAGCCGTGCGCCAGAATCTGTTCCAGATCATGCTGGGACAGTCGCACCTGGGTTGAATCCAGCGGCATCATGTAGACCGGAACCCCCGAGGCCAATAGCGCCTTTAATCCCGCCGGATCACATTTGATGTTCCATTCGGCATCCGGTGGGCGTTTGTTGTTAGTGCCCGAATCGTAGCCGCGGTCGATGGAGCCGCCCATAATGATTACGCGTTTCAGCTTCCTGAAGGTGGCGGGGTCTTTCTCGATTGCCGCCTGCACGTTGATGAGCGGGCCAATCCCAATGAGAGTGATCTGGCCGGGATGAGCGCTAATCTGCCCCAGCAAAAATTCAGTAGGTTTCGGGCCCTGATGCCTCGGCTGTGTTTCGGCATAGGCAGCCTGAGTAAAGGCATTTGAGTGTGGCGTCGAGAATCCGTTCGAGACGGGGATTTCAGAACGACCCACAGCGCCAAGGTACCGATCTACCAGCCGCGCCCGCAGCTCTGTGTCTCCAAACGTCGTCATGATTCCGAGCAGCTTAACCTCCGGGCTCTTCAAAGCCAGCCCCAGCGCAAATGCGTCGTCGATGTCGTCGCCGATGTCAGTATCGAGAATGACAAGCTCCGATTTCGCTGCGGGCTCGGTCTGCGTGTCAGGGGCTGCAGCGGAGATTTTCGCTTGCCCAAACGCATAAGGAAGCGCGGCTGACGCAAGGCCAACGCCTAGAACGAGGGCCAGGCAACTTGATTTCTTATGTGAAATCCTCATGCACAACACTTTAACCCTCGCCGCTCATTCGACGCGAGGCTTCGCAAACTGCGCCCTCTGCGTTAGCATCGGAACAAAACTGACCGGTAGTTCGGTCGTGGGTCAGTTTGAAGCTCGGCAGTCCCTTGGGGGCTAAAGCCCCGCGTTGATTTTGCGACGTTTGCGGCACGACTAAAGTCGTGCTCTTTCAAAATCTCACCCCGGATGAGATTCCCCATGCGCATTGGCTCGGCAGTTCGTTGGCTCGCGGCGTTGATTTTGACGGTTTGCGCTTCGCTGCTGGCGGCGCAGTCGTTCGATCTCGATCGCGACCGGGAACCGGTCATTTCGCTGGATGGGATGTGGCGCTTTCATCCGGGGGACTCGCCCAAGGTGCCCGAAGTTCAATCAAATGGACAGGCGGCAAAGCTCTGGGCGCAGCCAGGATTCGACGACACCAACTGGCCTCTGTTGCGCAGTGATGACTCATGGTCCGATCAGGGTTACCCGAACATGAGCGGCTATGGATGGTATCGATTTACGGTCCATGTGCCCCCCGGGCCGCAACCCAAATCGCTAATGCTCGCGCCGATCATCACCTCATTTGAGGTGTATGTGGATGGCCGGCTGGTGGGCAGGTCAGGCGACATGCCTCCGCACGTAATTCCCAATACCCGCATGCATCCCCAGGTGTTTCCGCTTACCCTGGCGGGAAGTTCCACGAGCCGCGATGTGCTGGTGGCAATTCGCGTGTGGCACTCGCCGATGTGGGCAAACTATGTGGGCGGAGGGCCGTACAGAGGCGGACATCTGGCGGGTGACAGCAGCATCCTCGAGATTGAGCAGCATCACCAGGCGGTGACCCGAAACTCCCACTTCATCGACTACTATTCCTACTCGATTGCATCGGGAATCATCGGCATTGCCATTCTTTGCCTTTTCCTGTTCCGGCCCGCAGAACGTGAATACCTGTGGTTTGCATTGATGCTCCTGGCGCAGAGCATGGACAGCGTCCTCTACGTCTCAAAAGAGATTTATGCCTTTCCGCCGGTGCCGATCTATGACCTGTCCGACGGCATCTGTGCGGCGCTCAACTTCTTTGCCGCCTTCTGCTTCTTCTCCAAGGTACTTCGCTACCATGCACGGCGGATTGGCCGCGTATGCCTTGGATTCGTAGTGATTAGCCCCTTCGCGGCGATCCTCTACTGGCCGGGCTGGGCTTCTCCGGCAACGTCGGCGACGATTCAACTGATCTTCCTTTTGCCTGCGGCCATGTGGATCTTCTTCGTGCTTGGCAAGCGCGCCCTCGCTGGCAACCTCGACGCGCGACTTCTGCTGTTCCCCACGCTTCTCGATCTGGGCTTCTTCGTAGCGGACAATGTGGCCATCGTGCTTAACCAGGCTGGGCTTACCAGGTTGCCGCGCATTCTGGAACGGCCGCTTCCGCTGCCGCCCTTCACCATGCAGACCGGCGTCTTCCTGCATATCTTCTTCCTGCTGGCCATGCTGGTCTTCCTCATTCGGCGATTTGCCCTGGCCCGCCAGCAGGAGGAGAAGATCTCGCTGGAACGGGAAGCAGGCCGGCAGATTCAGCTCATCCTGCTTCCCGATCGTTTAGACCAATCGAAGTACTTCACGGTAGAGTGCGCATACTGCCCGGCGGAGCAGGTGGGAGGGGACTTCTTCCAGCAGATGGCCGACGATGATGGCGGCATGACGATCGTGATTGGCGACGTGAGCGGCAAAGGCCTGGCGGCAGCCACGATGGTCTCACTTCTGGTGGGCGCGATACGCGCCGAAGCCTCGCATGGCGCGAACCCGGCTACGCTGCTGGCATCGCTGAATGAGCGCATGATGGGGCGGTCGCGCGGAGGATTCACCACATGCCTGGCCGCGCGCTTTTCTGCCTCAGGGGTGATGACCGTGGCAAACGCCGGGCATCTTCCCCCTTACATCAACGGCATGGAACTCGAAATTCCGGGCGCTCTGCCGCTGGGAATTGTGGGCGGGACGGAGTATGAGACGACTACGGTCCAGCTCACCGCCGGGGACTACATCACGTTTATGACCGACGGCGTGCCGGAGGCGCAGACCAAGGCGGGCGAACTTTACGGCTTTGAACGCACGCGACTGGTGAGCACGCAGCCGGCGGATCGCATTGCTCACGCCGCCTGCAGTTTTGGCCAGTCGGACGACATAACGGCGGTCACAGCCGTGTATTCGGGAGCCGCGGTACCGGCCCCGGCGGTCTGATCGAGAAGACTCTCGATCAGACCGAGGGTGCCCGAAATAATCCTGGGGCGGAAAAGAGGCGATCTGGCACTGACTTCCGATAAAAACGTCGCTTGGGAACGGAAAACGGCGATTTTGTGAAATTTGCTGCTTTTTAACCGGCCTGTTTTCTAGGGGTTACGAAATGGGCCCCGCTAACTTCTTTGTTTCCAATACATTTTTTAAAAACTTCAGAAGGTTTGCCGCTCTTGGTGCGCTCATCGTCTGTGAACAAAGCTGTGGCACGGGCTACCCGATGGCTGTTGGCATTCACGATCTGATTGTGCGCCAAGAAGCGGTAATTGTACGCAAAACCGGCAGGGAAAAAGAGAAGGGATGAATGAGCTGAAAAGAGTTCCGCACACGGCCGATATCAAAATAAGAGGCGATCGTGGGGCTTTTTCGATCAAAAACGGCGGATTTTTCAGGTGCTTTTTCAGGTGATTGGGGGCGAGCACATAACAGAGGTTGTTATAAATAGGACAAACGGCCTCTTTCATCGGAGCGCAAGCGTTTCCGGGGCCAGCCGGTTAATTTGGCACTGCTCTTACCAAGTTGGCCATCCCCGGCAAGATCGTAAACCGCACCAGCGCGCTCGGCTTCTTCATCTCCTCCATCGCGGCCGCCTGTTTGTCCTTCCAATCCGCCGGCACTTTTTCGCCCGTGCCCAGGTACTGAAGCGCCTCCTGGCCCATTGCCGCCAGTTGCGCCAACTGATCCGCCCGCGCCGTCACTTCCTTGAGCCGCGGCGAGGTGTCCATCTGCTTCCTTGCCTCCGGAACCGCGTCCCGCAGCTTCCCAAACCACGCCGCCAACGCCGTCCGATCCGCGGCATCGCCTGACGGGTCAGCCGTCAACCGCTGCACCGCCGCCTCAAACCAATGGCGCGACGGCGGGTCAGGCCGCACCGCATCCACAAAGCTATCCAGCGCCGTCAGTTGATCGGTGCGCTGCAAGTGGGCACGCTCGCCGAAGCTCACCGGCTCCAGCACGGATGCCACGGTGCGCAGAGCATCGATCTTTTCAGTGCCCGCCAGTTCCCGCAGTCCAGCGTCGCCGAACTGAAGATGTGTCAGCCCCAGCCCCTCCAGCTCAATCGAAGCGAACTCCAGACGCCGGTACATGTCGTCCACGTCGCGCACATTTTCAGGGGACCAGAAACGCTCGGCAATCGCCGCCGTTCGTGGCCAGATGCGCGAGTCAATCGTCCGCGGCTGGATATGCTCGCCCCACATGCAGACCTCTCCACCGAGAATCCGCTTGCGTTCGTCCGCGCTCAAGTCCGAGGTAGCAGGCAGCGGATCGGCCAGGTAATGCGTCTCTGCCGGTTTCATGCCGTCAAGGTAGTAGGGAGCGGAGAGCACTCCTTCATAGCCGAGCTTCGCTCCCTTGGCCAGCGACGCCTCTCCGCGCCACGACTGCACGACCACATCTTTGGGGAGCCCCGGCGTGAGCACCTCGTCCCAGCCCATCATGTGCTTGTGCAGACCCTTAACGATCCTGAGCACGCGCGTATTGAAGTAAGCCTGCAACGCTTCGTTGTCCTTCACTTGGTGCGCTTTCATGAAGGCGAGGATGCGGGGGTTGGTCTTCCAGTCGGGAGCCGGCGTTTCGTCTCCGCCGATATGAACGTAGGCATCGGGAAAGATCCCGGCCATCTCCGTAAGAAACCGCCGGATGAACGCATAGGTCGCTTCGCGCGTGGGATCGATCGCGTAGGTGCTGATGTTGAACTCGCGGCGGATTCCCTCTGGCGTCGATCCGCTGGCCCCCGACCCGCTATTCAAGGAAGGATACGCGAACAGCCACGCCGTGCTGTGTCCGGGCATCTCGAACTCGGGCACCACCCGAATGCCGCGTGCGCGGGCGTAGGCCACAATCTCCTTTGCGTCCTGCTGCGAGTAGAAATCGCCGTCTGAACCTTTGCCGGTCAGCCTGGGAAACACGCGGCTTTCTATGCGAAATCCCTGGTCCTCGGTCAGGTGCCAGTGGAAAACATTAAGCTTCATGGCTGCCATGCCATCGAGGTTGCGCTTGATGACCGCCATCGGCTCGAAGTGCCGGCCGCAGTCGATCATCAGTCCACGCCACCGGAACCTTGGTGCATCGTGAATGGTGACCGCGGGAATGAAGTACCCGTTGCTGCCCGGCTGCACCAGTTGGATCAGGGTCTCCAGCCCATGCATCGCGCCCAGCTCGGTAGCCGCATCGATCTCCACGCCCGCCGCGGTCACATGCAGATAGTAGCTCTCGTCATCGTCCAGAGCTTGTATCGATGGAGCGGGGTGTTCCGCCCGCACCACCAGCCTGGTCTTCGCGGCGACACCGGGCCCGGCGTGGCGCAGCCCCGACTCCATCTCGATGCGGCGGACAGCGCGATCGATGGCTGCTGTGAGGCGCACGCTCGTCTTCCCTGGGACATCAACCACGAACGTCGAATCCAGCGCCAGCGACCCGGATTCCAGGGAAACCTGTTGCGGTTGAGGCATCAGGTGCAACTGCGTTTGCGCCGTAACCGCCAGGCTGCACAGGGCAGCACCGAGTGCTGTGGTTGCTGCAAGTGTCAATGCTTTCAATCCGTCTCCCTCGCGACTCGCTGTCTGTTTCGGACAATACGCGGATGTTCTGTGCGCGGATGTTCCGCGCGGATGGCCTGGCCAGATCCTTCTCTGACCCCGCGCCTCCGCAACAAGAAGGGTAGCGTGTTGCCCGATGTTTGATCCACGCCGATTTGTAATTCTCTCCTTGCCCACGACCTTGAGCCAGCGCGCCACTGCGTGAGACAAATCCCGCCTATGCTTGAGACAATAGGTATCCGCCGCTTTTACCAGCCCGCGCTTACTGCACGCCGGATCGCACCGCCCGTCAGGAGTTATTCCGTGTCGACAAAGACCATCATCGAGCCATTCCGCATCAAGAGCGTAGAACCCATTCGCTGGACCACCCGCGAGCAACGCGAACACCTTCTCCGCGCCGCGCACCACAATCTCTTTCTGCTCCACGCCGATGACGTCCTCATCGACCTGCTCACCGATTCCGGGACCGGAGCCATGTCCACGCACCAGTGGGCCGCGATCATGGAGGGCGACGAGTCCTATGCCGGCAGCCGCAGCTTCGACCGCTTTCGCGACTCCGTGCAGGACATCACCGGCTACCGACATGTGATTCCGACCCACCAGGGCCGCGCCGCCGAGCGCATCCTCTTCCACGTCATGTGCAAGCCCGGCGACGTTGTCCCCAACAACACACATTTCGACACCACGCGCGCCAACGTTGAAGCCGCCGGAGCCGAAGCAGTCGACCTGCTGATGCCCGAAGGCCGCGAGCCCTCCACCATTCTTCCCTTCAAAGGCAACATGGACGTCGCTGCCCTCGACGCGCTGATCGCCCGCGTGGGCAGCGAAAAGATCCCCCTTGTCATGCTCACAGTCACCAACAACTCAGGCGGCGGGCAGCCCGTCTCCATGGCCAACGCGCGGGCCGTGTCAGCTCTCTGCCACAAGCACTCCATCCCCTTCTACTTCGACGCCTGCCGCTTCGCCGAGAACGCATGGTTCATCAAGCAGAGAGAGCCCGAGTTCGCCTCCAAAACTCCAAAGGAAATTGCCCAGGAGATGTTCGCTCTCGGCGATGGCTGCACCATGTCTGCCAAGAAAGACGGCATGGCCAACATCGGCGGCTTCCTCTGCACCAACGACGACATCCTCGCCCGCCAGGAAAAAGATCTCCTCATCCTGACTGAGGGTTACCCCACGTATGGCGGACTCGCTGGCCGCGACCTGGAAGCAATAGCCGTCGGCCTCCAGGAATCGCTCCACGAAGACTACCTGCGCTACCGGATAGCCTCGACAGCCTATCTCGGCAACAAGATCGCCGAACAGGGAGTCCCGATCGTGCAGCCTCCAGGCGGTCACGCCATCTATCTCGACGCCAAAGCCTTCCTGCCGCACATTCCGCAGGAACAATTCCCCGGCGTCGCCCTCGCTGCCGAACTGTATCTCGAAGGCGGCATCCGCTCAGTGGAGATCGGGAGCCTGATGTTCGCCGCTGCCGCCAAGATGGAACTGGTGCGCCTGGCCATCCCCCGCCGCGTCTACACCCAGAGCCACATCGACTATGTCGTCGAAATCATCCTCAGCGTCTTCGCTCGACGGAACAAGATTAAAGGCCTGCGGCTGACCTACGAAGCGCCTTTCCTCCGCCACTTCACCGCCCATCTCGAGCCGGTGGGTTGAGGAGAGCGAATTCAGATAGATGACGGCGGCGCAGTAGCATAAAAGCTCAACGCTGCGTCTCCCTGTTCGAGGAGCCGGGTTCGATTGAGGGATCCATATCGATCAGCGAGCTTTTCCTTCTTGCGGTGCTCGGCGATCACCAGCGCTCCGGGCGCGAGCAGGCCGGAGAGCGCGCCTCCCAGCAGCCCGAGCGTCGCCTCATAGGCATTGGCCGCATCGTAGGGGGGATCTAGGAAGACCAGGTCGAACGGTGCATCGATGCGGATGCGCCGCAGGATGGGCTCCACGCTCCAGGCATGGACGGAGACGCCGGATGAGATTCCGAGATTGGCCAGGTTCTTGTGGAGGACTGCCAAAGCGGGAGCGGCGCGCTCAACAAAGTCAACCCGTGCAGCGCCGCGGCTGTGCGCCTCAAGGCCGACGGCGCCTGATCCGGCAAAGAGGTCGAGAAAGCGCGCGTCCCGAATGCGCGGGGCGAGTACGTTGAAGAGGGTCTCGCGGAGACGGTCGCTGGTGGGCCTTGTTGCCAGGCCCGCCGGCGCCTCAAGCCTTCTCGATCTCAGGGTTCCGCCAATGATGCGCATCGCAGTTCAGCATATCGTGCCCGCACACACTACAATCTTGGTATGCGTGGCTGGTCAATTCCGCTGGGTCGTTGGATGGGCGTCGAGCTGCGCGTACACGCCTTTTTCCCTCTGTTGGCGTTTGTGTGCATGGGCTTCAGCGCGAGCGAAGGCATGGGGCGCGGGCTGGGGCTGTTCATGCTGCTGGTGGTCGCCGTGTTTGTGCGCGAGGCGGCTCGCCTGGTGACCGCTGCCTGGCTCGGGCTGAAGCTGCGCGCGGTGCTGCTGATTCCGATTGGCGGGCTGTTTGCGTATGCGAATCCCGAGAGCCAGGAAAATGCGAACCAGGGGGTGGGGCAGTTTGCGATGGCCTTCGCCGGACCGATCGCGAACGGGATTACGGGCCTGATCCTTGCGCTCACGTTTCTTGGGGCGGGCGGAAACGTGGATCTGTTCAGCCCGCCTTTTATCACGCCAGCCAATCTTATTCGCAGCATGGTGTGGCTGCAGTTTGGCATGGCCATCATGCATCTGCTCCCCGCCTATCCGCTGGATTTTGGCAGGCTGATCCGCGGCAGTTTTGCGCGCAAGAATGGGTTTGCGCCGTCGGGCCGGATTGCGGCAGGGCTTGGCCAGGCGCTGGCGCTTGTCGCCATGCTTGGCGGCATGATGCTGCGCAATCCATGGCTGTTCTTTGCCGGCTTTTTCATCATGATCGGCGCGCAGGTTGAAGACCAGGGCGTCTTCTTTCAGACGGTGGTTGACACGGTGAGAATGCGCGAGGTGATGCTGACCGACTTTGCGACGCTGCGCCCCTCAGACACTCTGGCCGACGCGCTGGTGCGCTGTGTTCACTCGCTGCAAGAGGACTTTCCGGTGGTGCGCGGAGCGGAACTGGTAGGCATTGTATCGCGTCAGCGAATTCTGGATGCGCTGCGCAACGACGGCAACGGATATGTGCAGGCCGTAATGTCGAAGGGCTTTCAGGTGGCTGGGCCTGAAGATACGCTAGGCACCACGATTCGGCGGCTGACCGCTGGTCATGGACTGGCGCTTATTCCGGTGACCGAAGAGGGGCGCGTGGTGGGTGTAGTAAGCGTGCAGAACCTGATGAGCTCGATGTCGCTGCTCGCCGAGCAACGGCGCATTGAACGCCGGGACTCTGAAGAATAGCCGCCAATGAGCGACGCCGACCGCAACGAAGACTCCCCAGCGCAATTGGCTCCGGGTCTCTACCTGGTTGCAACCCCGATTGGAAATCTTGGCGACATAACGCTGCGCGCGCTGGATGTGCTGCGACGGGCGGACCGCATTGCCTGCGAAGACACGCGGCAGACTCAGAAGCTGCTGAACCACTTCGAGATCGCGACGCCGACGATCAGTTGCCACGAGCACAACGAGCGGGAGCGCGCGGCAGAGCTGATTGGGGCCATCAAGGCCGGCGGGCGAATCGCTGTTGTGAGCGATGCGGGCATGCCGGGGATAAGCGACCCCGGTGCGCGGCTGGCGGCGGAGGCAATCGCCGCTGGAGTTGATGTGATCCCTATCCCTGGGGCTAACGCAGCGCTCAGCGGACTGGTTGCTTCGGGCCTGTCGACAAGCGAGTTTCACTTCATCGGATTCTTGCCGGAGAAGGCTGGAGCGCGGCGGACGCGGCTCGAAGACCTGGCTGCGGAAGCTGCGCGGTCGGGTGGGGCAAGGACGCTAGTAGTTTATGAGGCGCCGCATCGGATTCTGGAGACGCTGGGCGGCCTCGAGGCTGTGTGGGGCGCGGGGCTAAGGGTGGTGGTGGCTCGCGAACTTACGAAGATTCACGAGGAGTTTGTGAGGGGAACTGTGGCCGAAGTCAGGCAAGAGCTGACCAGTCGCGACCGGGTGCGGGGTGAGATTGTGCTGCTGGTGGAGGCGCTGCCTCGGACAGAAGGGCAGGCAGGGTCGCAGGCGGCGTCGAACGAGAAGATCTCGGCTCGGATTGCGCGTATTCAGGCTGAAGCGCCGGCCGATGCGCCACTGGACGAAAACCAGGCACTCAAGCGGCTGGCGCGCGAACTCGGCCAGTCAAAGAGCGATCTTTATCGCGAGTTGCAGCGGGAGCGGGCACGGCGACACTAGGCGCTGGGTGCAATCGGCGTCAAGAATCAATGGCCTTGCGTAAGCGCCCATGGGGTAGGCTCCGATGCCTGAGGAGCTTCCCTGCCCTTGAGGCGATCGTACTGATAAAGGTCGCTGGTGGTGCCGAGGCCTTCGTTGTAGAGGCTGATGCCGCCGATCAGCTGGTTGAGCTCCTCGCCAAAGAGGTGGATAGCCTCAAGTACTGGAGCCGTGGCCGGAAGCTGGAAGTGCTGCGTGGCAATGAACTTCTGGTAGCCGCGATCGACGAGGCGGGCTACTTCCCCGCCGATAAATGCGCCAGGACGCTCGAAGTAAGCTGCGGGGCTGTCTTTGGGCAGGACTTGCCTGGCGGGGACCAGAATCGCCGCGGCGCCGTGCTTGGCCACCAGCATGCCACCCGTGACGCCGGCAAAAGCCGACACCTCAAATCCATGGGTGCGAAGAATCTCAAGCGTTTGATCAAAATTAGGATTGCGGGATTTACGTGCCATTGTGTCTTCCGTTCGCGGTCAGGTATGAAGTCGAGATCAGCGGCCCCAGCCGTCCACTCCAATCTCGCACACCCGGAGCGGGCGCGCAATTGAACTGCGGGCCTGAGCCTGCCCTCGTCCGGACTCCAACACCCGGCAAACCCATCTTTGTTACCCTGTTAAAGACAAACAGATCACGGTTGGCCTTCCGCACTGCAGGTTGCGGGCAACAGACTCCGCATTTTTGGCTGCCGATCTCATTTTGTGAACCAAAATCCTGAAATGCAACATCTTGAATGAACACCATGCCGACAGCGACTGTACCCCCCGTGTTGCCTGAACTGACTACCGACGATCTTTCCCGCTACTCCCGCCACCTGATTTTGCCCGAAGTGGGCATGGAGGGCCAGCAGAAGCTGAAGGCTGCCCGCGTGCTTTGCGTGGGAACCGGCGGGCTCGGCTCGCCTCTTGCGCTTTATCTGACCGCGGCAGGCATCGGGACACTCGGACTTGTGGATTTCGACGTGGTGGACGCGTCGAATCTGCAGCGCCAGATCATCCACTCGACCAAGGACATTGGCCGGAAAAAGATTGATTCCGCAGAAGAGAAGCTGAAGGCGCTGAACCCGGCCATCCATATCGTGAAGCACGAGACGATGCTGTCGAGTGCGAATGCACTTGAGATCATCAAGGACTACGACATCGTGGCCGATGGGACGGACAACTTTCCCACGCGCTACCTGGTGAACGATGCCTGCGTGCTGCTGAACAAGCCCAACGCCTACGGGTCGATCTTCCGGTTCGAGGGGCAGGCCAGCGTGTTCGCGACTGAGACAGGCCCATGCTACCGCTGCCTCTATCCCGAGCCGCCGCCGCCGGGGCTGGTTCCTAGCTGCGCAGAGGGTGGCGTACTGGGGATTCTGCCGGGGCTGGTCGGCGTGATTCAAGCAACTGAAGTGATCAAGCTAATTCTCGGCAAGGGCGAACCGCTGATCGGGCGTTTGTTGCTGGTGGACGCGCTCAGCATGCGCTTCCGCGAGCTGAAGCTGCGCAAGAATCCGGAGTGCCCGGTGTGCGGCACTCACCCCACTGTCACAAAGCTGATCGACTACGAACAGTTCTGCGGCATCATGCCTGAAACACCCCAGGACAAAAACATGAAGAATGGCATTCCCCAGCTTTCGGTGAAAGAGTACAAGAGCCGTATCGATAGAGGCGACGATCTGTTCCTGCTCGACGTGCGCGAGCCCTACGAGTACAAGATTGCGCAGATCGGCGGAACGCTGATTCCGCAGAATGATGTGCCCAACCGGCTGGCGGAGATTCCGCGCGACAAGGAGATTGTGGTGCAGTGCCGCTCAGGCGCGCGCAGCCAACGGATCGCTGAGTTGCTCAAGCAGCAGGGCTACACGCAGGTAGTGAACCTGGCGGGCGGCATCCTGGCGTGGGCCGATGAGATTGATCCGAAGATTCAGAAGTACTGAATTGTGCCAGAATAGATCTACGAACTGGTGCCAGGCCACATGAATACGTATCTTGAAATCCCGGCCCTTCCCCCGCGCAGCATTGTGCTCACTCCTCCGCTCACCGATGAGGAGTTTGAGCATATGTGCGAGCAAACCAAGCTCGGTTCGCTGGAGCGGAGCAAGGAAGGGACGATTATCGTGAACGCACCCGCAGGCGGGATGACTAGCAGCAGCAACAACGAGATCAGCCGGCAACTGGGCAATTGGTGGATTCAGCACAGGCGAGGCAGAGTCTTCGATTCCAGCGGCGGCTTCTTTCTTCCAGATGGGTCCATGCTCAACCCCGATGCCGCGTATGTGACGGCGACGCAGTTGCAGGGCCTTAGGCGCAAGGATCTCGCTCGCTTCCCGCGGCTTACTCCAGCCTTCGTTGTCGAACTGCGCTCGGAGAGCGACCGGCTGAGCGAGGTTGCCACGAAGATGGAAGCATGGATCGCGAACGGCGTCGAGGTAGGATGGTTGATTGATCCGGATGCGAAGCAGGTTCACAACTATGCCAAGGGAAGCGAGACGCGCGTTGAATCTGGCCACACCGTTGCCGGCTCTGGACCTGTCGATGGATTCGTCCTCGATCTCGAAGAGGTCTGGCGTTGCTACGAGTAGACGATTTGCTGTAAGACCCCTTCCGTCCCCCCCACGAAGACCATGGGTAGCGAGTCTCGGGGCAATCGGGTATTTCGCATTCCGAAGATTTGCAGGGGCTAAAGCCCAGTCATTTTATTGGCCATATCGGCACGACTGAAGTCGTGCCCTTTTACAAAGCATTCTGTGGAGAGGTTCGTAAGATTGACTGCTATGCCATCCGAGATCCCACCCAGAAATATCCCAGTATTGATCGGCAGTCACGTTCGTCTGGAGCCGATTGGGCTGCGTCATGTGGACGGGCTGGTGGCTGCGGCAAACGCCGACCCTTCGCTTTATAAGTGGACGGTTGTGCCGCAGACGCGGCAAGCGATGCAGACCTACGTGGAGACGGCGATGGCCGTGCGCGATGCCGGCACGGGCCTGGCTTTTGCGACGGTTCGATTAGAGGACGGCGTTGTCATCGGGTCTACGCGCTACTTCGACATGGAGCACTGGAATTGGCCTGCGGGCCATTCGCGCCATGGCAACCCGAACCCCGACGTCTGCGAGATTGGCTACACGTGGCTGACGAGCTCGGCTATTCGCACGCCTGCAAACACGGAAGCGAAGCTGATGATGCTGACCCATGCGTTCGAGGCATGGAAGATGATGAGGGTGTGTCTGCACACCGACTCGCGAAACGTGCAGTCACGGGCAGCGATGGAGCGGATTGGATGCAAGTTTGAAGGGATTCTGCGTTCCCACCGCATGGCGAGCGACTTTATCGCTCGCGACTCGGCACGATACTCGATCGTTGCGGAGGAGTGGCCTGAAGTGAGGCGGCGGCTGACGGAGATGGCCGCGGCGCGGTAGGAAATCCATTTGAGAAGTGCCCGGGGTCGAAGACTTAGAGCGTAGTTTCCGAAGTGCAACCGCAGATCCTTCGACTGCGTCCCGGCGCGCCGGGACTTAGCTCAGGATGACAGCTCTGTTGTTTAGCGAGTTCAGGACACCGGGGGAAGACTGGCGGGCCGAGCGCTGCCGGTGCCTTACATCGAGGATGCAGCACCGAGGATGATCGCGTCCGCGCCTTCGCTGAACTCGTAGCTCGGGTCCTGGCTTGCGCCAACTTCGGCTTTCACGTGAGTAGAAACCAGCGAACGAACTTGCGGGAAGAGTTGATCGAGCCGCTCGGCTCCGTGGCTCCGGCGCAGAGCGTCGAGCAGATAGTGGGTGAAGTAGCCGTTCTGGAGCTTCGCGCTCTCCCAGGATTCCTGGCTGGCGCGGCTGGCCGTGATTACCGCGCGCCCGTAGCCGATGGTCAAATTCTGGAAGGCCGCGCTGAAGGCCGGCGGACCCGGGGACCCGGCGGCCTTGTCTTGCGGGATCGGCGCGGAGAAGCCACGCGAAGCTGTTCCGCCCGCTCCTGTCTCAAGGCTGGTGAGCGCGTCGCCGCTGAAGCATGTATCCAAAACCAAAACCACGCGGCGGGCCTTGACCTCGCGATTGATCTGCTGCACGAGATCGATCATCTGCAGTGAGGTCGCATAAAGAGTGGCTGCGTCGTCGAGGTTGGTATCGTGGACGACCACGTAGCTCACGCCGTTGGGATCGTCTTCGCGCGGCGAGCCGTGGCTCGATAGGTAGACCACAACCAAGTCGTCAGGCTGGGCGTTGACGCGCAATCTCCCCAGGCCTTCGCGAATGCCCTCAAGCGTGGCCTTGTCGTTGGCAAGGTGGATGATGTGGCTCGGGTCGAACTGCCCGCCCTTCGGGTCTTTGAGAAAGTCGACGAAGTCCGATGAGTCCTTGACGGAGTAGTGGAGCGAGGGGATCCGCTTGTCGGTGAAGGAATCGATGCCCACGACGAGAGCCCACTTCTGGCGGACCTTGCCGGGGGTTGGGCCTGGCGTGGAGCTGGGCGCCGAGCCGTTCGTTTGGCCGGAGGCTTGCAGCTCGGGCGTAGACGGGGGTGCTGCGGAGGGCGGCAGCGAGAAGGGATCGAACGCTGCGGTGTAGCCCAGGTCGTCGACCTTGGTCTTGGCATAGGTCGCGTCTCTTTCCATGCCCAGGCGGTGCGCAACGGCCATGCGGTAGTACCAGAGCTCACCAAAGTCTCTGCAAACGCGCGTGCCCCGCTCGAGAGTCGAAGCCATGACCAGCAGTTTCGATTTTCCTGCCGGGGTATCGGCAGAAAGCCTCGGCGTGATCTCTTCTTTAACGCGATTGAGCGCGCTCAGTGCCCCGTTGCAACTGTCGCTTTGGGCAGGCGCGGCTGGCGGAACCGCACTGACGACAACCGCACCGAACAGGAGCAGGGCAATCGAGCAACGGGCTCTCACTTGCTGTTTCCCGCAGGCGCTTTGGCGGGCGCGCCGGACCCGCCAGACGACCCACCACTTAGCCGCTGGCGGATCATGCGGCCATAGATTCCGCCATTCGCTTTGCAGGCCTGGCTGAGCTTCACGGGATCTTCAGTGAAATTGAACTTGTACCTGGTAGCGCGAGCGGCCTGCAGGAAGTCGGCGGAACGGATATAGTCCTTGATGCTGTCGTCGTCGACACCACTGGAGCAGAAACTCAGCACCTGATCCAACGGCGATTGAATGGCACCGGGGGTCTTTGCTGCGGCTTTACCGGAGGCGGCTCCGGTTGCCGCGAGGGCCTTGGCGTTTTCGTCGCGATAGCGCTGGATCTTGGCGTAGATGGCGATGGCCTCTTCGGTGCGCGCGTCGCCGGGGCGAAACTCCTTTTCCTTCGGGTTCTCCCCGATGATCTCTTTGTAAATGGCGCCAGCTTCATCGAGCAGCTTCTGCGCGCGCTGGAAGTCGTCTTCCGCATCCTTGGGCGAAATGTCGGAGCGCTTGCCAGAGGTGCTGTCGTTGAACTCGCGGGTAAGGTCGTAGGCCTGCGCCTCCTTGGCAACCGCAATCAGGTACTCGCGGTAGGAGTCGTCTTCCGGCTTGGGAAATTTGTCCATCTTCTCGGCGCCTTCTTCCAGTGCGCCCCAACGATGAGTGAGCGCGAGATCGGACAGGGGCTCCAGCTTTTTGCCGGGGAGCTGAGCTTCAAATGGTTCGTCGGCGGGAGCAATTCGCTTGCCCATGTCTTCGACGATCTCCGTTACCAATTGATCGCGGCACCCGTTCTCGCTGCCTTCAGCCTCAAGATTCTTGGAGCTACGATTGAAGACATCGGCAAAGGGCAGCGTGGTGGGCTGGAAGCCGGCGGTCTCCACCAGGTTTTCAGAATCGAGGGCGGTATGGGTAGCGACGTCGATGGCCTGGTAGGCGACTTCGATCTTTCCCCGGAAGGCATCGCGACTGGCTTTGCCCAGAGCCTTTTCGGTCCACTTTTCGGTGTAGTAGTTGGTGACGGAGAATTTGAGGATTGTTTGCGGATTGGAATCGTTCAGGATGAACCGCGGATCCTTTTGAATCATTACCGTGAGCTTTGTTTTGAGAAGCGCTTGAAGTTCGTCCCCACTGTTTTTGACGGCGTCGGCAGCGGCCTCAATGCGGATTCTCTTGCCTTGCAGGTTCACCGTGGGAGGCAGCAGGCGATTTATGGTCACTGCTTTCTTTCCCAACATTCCAAATCCCTGAGCATGAGTTCTGGGAGCCGCAATGGGGCCAAGGATGACGGTCGTTGCAACGACGAAGCCAAACACCTTAGTGTTCATGGTCCATTCATCCTTGGACACGGAGTTCGAGGGACAGAAAACGGAAACCCGGGGACTGCCGGACTCTTGCTCGCAGCGGGAAGCCAACTGGAATCGAGGAGTCTGATCGGGGCGAAGGCCCGGTGCTGGTATGAAGGTAAAACCGCTGGACCGTTCCGTCAAACCAAGGAATGGGAATTCGCCAACGGACGTCAGGCTTGAGATGGAGCGAAAGAGTGGCCGTGAGGTCTCGATACAGAACGCCAATCGAATGCGCTCAACGCAAGGCTACCGCGCCATCTCCAAAGGACCGGGGCGGGGCGAGTCACCATTTTTGGTACCATCGTCCAGCTTGCCGAAGATCATTTTGCCGCTGGCAGTTTGAAGCACGCTGGTGACCGAGATCTCGACCGGCTTGCCGATGAGTTTGCGGGCATGGTCAACCACCACCATGGTTCCGTCATCGAGGTAGCCGACGCCCTGGTTGTACTCTTTTCCCTCCTTGAGGATAAGGACGGTCATGTGCTCGCCGGGCAGGACCACGGGCTTGAGAGCATTGGCCAGGTCGTTGATGTTGAGCACTTCAACGTGGTGCAGATGGGCCACCTTGTTCAGGTTGAAGTCGTTGGTCACCACCTTGGCTTCCCACTTTTTGGCCAGTTCCAGCAGCTTCAGGTCCACTTCGCGGATGGAGGGGAAGTCGTCGGGGACGATCTGCACCATGACGCGCGTATTGGACTGCATGCGCTGCAGCATGTCGAGGCCGCGGCGGCCGCGCTGGCGTTTCGAGCTGTCAGTGGAGTCGGCCACGACCTGGAGTTCCCTGAGAACGAACTCGGGGACCACCATGGTGCCGTCAATAAAGCCGGCCTCGGCAATATCGGCGATGCGACCATCGATGATCACGCTGGTATCCAGCACCTTGGCGCTGCGCCGCGTGGGCTTGTCGCCGGTGAAGATGGTGCCCAGGGCCGCAGGGTTGAGCAGGTCTCCTTTGCTGGCGCCGACCAGGAGTCCCACGTAGGTCATGAGTAGCAGGACAAAGATCTGCAGGACAGCCGAAGTCCCACCGGGAAGCGGAGCACTGCGCAGGACGAGGCAAAAGAGCGCTGCGCCAAAGATGCCCAGCACGCTGCCTGCGACTGCGCCAATCAGGCGTCGCAGGGTAAGAGCCCGCACACGAATTTCGACGATGATGACGCCGGCGGCGGCAGCAGCGCCCCCACCAGCACTGATCCACTCGTTGAGCCCGAAGGGACGAAGAAAGTAGCAGACGCCAGCCAGGAGAGCAACAAACAGAAAACGAAGAACGATGAGATCCATATGAACCAACCCCCGCTGGCGCAACAGGAACAGCGCCGGACCGGGCACAAGTGGCGAGTATGAACAGTTGCTGGTAGTCTCGTCAAGCGCGAGCGTACTTCACCAAAGAGAACAGCAGGACCGATGAAGGGGCGGCACTGGTAAAGGGCGGAGCCGGACGCCAGAAAACGCCGGAATTCAAGGGCGCGCACGGCACAGCGCCCCTTAAAGCAACGCTGTGCTCGAAGCTTGAGGACATAGATTCGGGAACAGAGACCGAACAATAAGTCCTGAGGAATGAGGCCTCGATTATGAGGCCTGGGCCAGTTCCATCCCCGCATGGGAGCGCACCGAGCCCTTGCGCGGTCCGCGTTTGCGGGCGCTCATGACCTTGATGCGCTCGAGCAACTCTTGCGGCGAGCAGGTCTTCTTGGCCAACATGGCATCGGCGCGATGAAGCTCGGCCTCCATCTTCTGCGGATCTCCGAGCAGGATCATCGGGACATGCGAAGCAATTTGCTTCAACCGCTCTACAAGTTGGCTTCCATTCATCTGCGGCATCGCGAAGTCGGCGAGGACGAGGTCAACCTGGGTTTCGGAAAAGAGGGCTACCGCCTCCTGGCCGGTGGTGGCGGAAAGTACCCGGTATCCATTGGTGGAAAGCATGAACTTGAGCACCGAAAGCTCCAATTCGTTGTCGTCTACGCAGAGAATGATCTTCTTTGGCCGCATGTCTGGGTCGTACTCCTTCGAATTCAATTGGTTCATCCGGCCTCTGGGCAAAAGCTCTCCTGTGCCCACTCAGATGGCAGGCTGACGGAGGCAGAAGCCAGGGTCGGTAAATGGCGGGAACGATCTTCGCTTCCCGGTGTAACACACGCCGAGTGAACCGCTCAGGTCAAGGGCAATTCCCCGCGAGGGGCGCGCCCTTTCCGCACAGCGGCATCCGGACATTGATACCCGGAAGGCTAGAATCGCTCACGATACTTTGTGGGTTTTTGCCTGGGGTAAGACCAGCTTTGGGGCCGGTTAATTTGCTTCAATGAAAGCCGAGAGTACAGGTCACAGACGGCATTGAAAAGAGAGAATAGCAGGCGAAGTTCGGCGTGAAAATCCGCTTGTAACAGGCAGGAATTGGCTAGGGTGAACCATAACCGTTACTTGCGTTGATGAATTCCTGTTGAAACTTTGTGCATCAAGGCAGGAAAAGCTGTCCTTTTGCAACAAGAACAGTGCTGCCCGCGACGCGCACATCGGTTACGCGCGACAAAAGCATTTCGGCCGAGAGAAACAAGTCGCTGGGGCGCGCGATCTCAATACCCTGACGCAGGTGAATGTGCCTGCCCGGAGCCACCGCGCCGTGTTGAACGAGGTAAGCGATGGCGCATCCCGCTGCTGAGCCAGTGGCAGGATCCTCGCCTCCGTAGAACTGCATTCGCGCGCGGTAGTCGGGCTCCGTCGTGCCCGTTGGCCCAAGCACGTAGAACCAGCGTGCACCGCGCTCGCGCAGCCAATTCGTGGCTTCGTTGTGGCGAACACTGAGATCGGCGAGCGAAGCAGCCGAGGAAAGAGCGACGATGGCGAAGGCGGTCCCGGTCGAGACGATCTGCGGCGGAAGGGCTGGGTCAAAGCCGGCGACGTCAAGGCCGGTTAGCTCGGCAACCTCCGCTGGATTGAGCGTTTCGCCGAATTTGGGGTCCGGCTGAGTCATTTCGCCAAAGAGGCGCCCATCGCCCGCGAACTTCACCGGGACGGGGCCCACGTTAAGGCGCAGTGTGATGGTGTCGCCCACGAGTGCGGAGGGAGCAGAGAGTTTGAGCACGCTGGCGGTTCCCAGCGTGGGATGGCCGGCGAAGTTGAGTTCTTCCTGGGTGGTGAAGATGCGGACGCGGATTCCTTCGGCGCGTTCGACATCGGGCGCACGACGCTCGACGAAGGTGGTCTCAGAGAGGTTGAATTCGCGGGCGATGGCCTGCATCTGATCGGTAGTGAGACCGATTGTATTCATGACCACCGCGAGCGGGTTGCCCTTGAGAGCGGTACTGCTGAAGACGTCCGCGACGAAATAGTCGAGTTCGGGCAAAGTGGATTCTCCACTGCGTTCTGCTGTTTCAAGAATGGGGCCGTCCCTACGGGACTGGCGGTCTGCTGAGTATCCGATTCCCCACGCTGAAGCGCGGGGCTAACAAACACTGCGCCTACGGCGCGTTTCATTCCTGTCCTGTCGGCGACGCCAGTGGAGGACTGCCGCAAGGCAGGCTCGTGCAGAGCGTCTAATGCGTGGCAGGATTCAGTCTAGCCGGATTTCTGGTGGAAAAACGCGAAGGGCCGCCAACTCCGGGGGAGAGAGGGCGGCCCTTCGCGCGGGTGAAGCAGATCATGGCGAAGTTAAATGTTGCAGGGAATGCGTGGTTCAGGGTATTAGCCCCGCTCTCCAGTGGAGGGCGGAGTCTAAACTTTGGAGCGCAAGGCGAGGCGCGAAGATCGGAGCGCGACCGTCAAATGGCGACGAGCGGGCGGGGAAGCCGTGTCTTCGCGCGATCTAGGAACAGACGCATACGCAGAGCCTCAGCGCGCTGGATGGCCACCAGGCGCATATGCCGCTTGATGTGGTCGCCATCTTTCAGCAAGGCAACCTGGGCCTCGTCGGCAACGGCGTCCGTCTCGAGGCGTTCGATGCGCGTCTCCACCATGCGGCGGAATCTTGGGCTGATCTCAATGCCGTCGGTGAGGGAGCTATCGGCAAACATGGCGGTATCCTCCTGGCTTGATCCCGTGGTCCCTGGAAAACTTTTCTTGTGGGCTCAAGTAATCTCAGCTACAGCCGATATTAGGGAAGACTCATGAAAGGCGCCAGATTACGCTCGCTCAGCGGGGAGAGTGACTGGGATTGTATGAAAACGGGACAGGCGCCGCGAGGAGTGCGGGCGCGGACGCCCGCACGACAGCCGGTCTGGAGACCGGCGCTACACGACGGCGCTAATTGGATTGATTGTCCGCAGCCACGGTGGCGTAGTAGCCCTTGCGCACCTGTGTCTTCATGCCATCGCCCTTGCACTCCACCGAAAGATGACGGAAGGTGCCGTCGAGCTTGGTATTGGTCGGGGTATAGGTGCCTACATACTGGGTGCGCAACTCGTCCTGAATCTGCTGGAACGCCTCTTCCAGCTTCTTTGAGTTGTGGCCCACGTTGATGACCCGGCCACCTGTGGCCTCGGTGACTTCCTTCATCGCCGAGTAGCCGTAGTAGCCCATGCCCTGCATCAGGTAAGCCTCATTGACGTCCGCAATCAGAATGACGTAGATGACGGTGTTGGCTTTCTGCGCCGCGGCGATGGCGTCTTTGATCTTGTGGCGGCTGCCTTCATCCTGCCCGTCTGTGAGCAAGATGAGCGCCTTGCGCCCGGTCTCTTCGCGCATCTTCTCGTTGGAGGCGAGATAAATGGCGTCGTAGAGCACCGTGCCGCGTGGATCTCCCGAGGTTGGAACCGGACCTGGGCCGATGGAGCCCGGGGCGTTGATCTCCGCCTTGTTCAGTGCGCGGGCAAGAAGGCGGGGACTGTTGGTGAGGTCCTGAAGGACATCGACGTTCACATCGACGGAGAGCGCGAAAGCCTGATCCTTCTGGCGGAGCACTTCCTGGAGGAATTCGCCGCCGGCCTCCTGCTCGAGAGGCAGCACGCGGGTCTGGCTGCCGGATGTGTCCAGCAGAATGCCCAGCGTAAGAGGCAGGTTGTTTTCGGCGTTAAAGTTTTTCCATGTCTGCGGGACTTTGTCTTCAAGGACGGTGCAGTCATTTTTCGTGAGGTGCGCCACCAACTGTCCCTGCTTGTCCTTGACGTCGAAGACGACGTCGACCAGGTTGACGTTGACCTTGAATGTGGCTACCGACTCCTCTTCAGGGGCCTGGGCCGGAGCATGGCTCACGGGAGGCGCATCGGGAGAAGGCGCAAGCTGGCCCCAGGCAGCCACGGACAGCAGGGGCAGCAAGATGAAGGTGGGGGCAGTTCTGCTTCCAAGTCGCATTCTGGTCATTTGGACGATTTTCGGACCTCGAAGAAAGCATACCGGAGCGGTTTAAGCGCGTGCCGGGCAACCAGCGGAGCTTTGGCGCGTCTGATAGTCTGACGATTGGAGTATTGTGTGTTGGCCAATGTCCGGTCCAACCTGTTTTGTGGTCATTTTTGATCTGATCGCGCCCGTTTCGGCGGTGGATGTCCGACGGATTGACGATATTTCGATTCGTGCCGTGGTTTGTACCAGTGAGGGAAGAATACCTGTGAAGCTCGCGTTATCGGCAGTTGCATTGGCGGCAGTATTCGGTGGGATTTCAGTCTCAGGCGGTTCGGCGTGGGCACAGCAGCAGCCTGCCGTCCCCGACGCGCCAGTGCCGCAGGCCCACGCACCATTGGCCGGTACTACCGGCACGCCGATTACCCCGGGAAAGGGTGCCGGCACCGAACAGACAGGAGCGAGTTCCTCCTCGATGACCGCCCAGGAGCCCGCCGCCCAGAGCCCGCCCCCACCGGCAAGGGACGAAGTTCAGACCGCGCCGCCCGAGATACCTGCGCCGGGCGAGGGCATGTCAGCCCTCCACCACGACATCGAGATCAACGTGAACTTCGTCGAAGTTCCGGTCACGGTGAAGGACACCAAAGGCAACCTGGTTGCCGGGCTCACCTTCCGCGACTTTCAGGTCTACGAGAACAACACCCGCGAGCCGCTCAAGCTTTTCACGGTGGATCCCGCGCCGTTGTCGATCTCGTTTGTGATCGACCAAAGTCTGACCTCCGACGTGATGGCCAAAGTGAACAACTCGCTTGACGCCATCCAGGGCGCGCTCACCCCCTACGACGAGATTGCGATCTTTACTTACGCGAACGGCTCTCAGGAGCGGACCGGCTTTACCGGTGCGCAAAGCGCGCGCGTGCCCTTTGTGCTCTCCATGACCAAGACCGCGGGGACCGAGATGCTGGTTCCGGTGAACAGCGGCCCGTTTGCCGGGTGCAGCATCCGCGAAAACGGCAACTGCGTCGACCCCAACTTGCAGCCGGGCCAGTCAGCCGGGAACGGGTCATTCATCACGATTCCGAAGGAGATTCATACCCTGAACGACGCGATACTTGCGGCGGCGAAGGAACTTTCGACGCGTCCCAAAGGCCGGCGAAGGATCATCTATGTCATCTCCGACGGCAAGGAGAACGGCAGCAAGGCCACCTACAAAGAGGTGCTCCGCTACCTGCAGACCAACAAGATCGCGGTTTACGGCACGGCGGTGGGCGACGCGGCGCGCTGGGGCGAGGGCTACATCAGCCGCCTGCATATTCCCTTCACCATGTATGACAACCGGCTTGCCTCGTATGTGCTGGCGACGGGCGGCACGCTGGACAGCGAGAATGGCCTGAACGGCATTGAAAAGAGCTACGCCAAGATCGCCGAGGAAGCCCGCAATCAGTACACACTGGGCTATTTGAGCCACGAGTCGATCTACGACGACAAGTACCGCCCCATCGAGGTGCGGGTATCGCGGCCGGGGCTTGAGGTGATCTCAAAGAAGGGCTACTATCCCTCGGCCCAGGACACAAAATAGCCTGTGAGCGGGTCGGGCGCCGCCGCGGGCTTCGGCCTGCTCTCTGCATCTTCCTGGGGAGGGTCTGACTTTGTCGGTGGCCTGGGCGCGCGCCGTGCGCCGGCGCTGCTGGTGGTTGTTGCAGGACACTCCTTCACCCTGATCGTGCTGCTGGCCATCTGCCTGGGGATGCGGTTTGCCGTTCCGGGCTGGAGCCCGTTTCTCTATTCGGCAATCGGTGGATTTGAAGGCGCGCTCGCCCTCGCTCTCTTCTATCGGGCATTGGCGATGGGCGCCATGGGGCTGACGGCTGCGCTCTGTGGCTTGATTACAGCGCTGATCCCGGTTCTGTTCTCGATGATTCATGAGGGGCTGCCGAAAGCGCTGGAAGCAGTGGGACTGGCCATGGGCCTTTGCGCAATATGGCTGATCACGCGGACGCCTTCGGCGAATGAGGGCTTGACCGGCGACGAGTTGGCCTCGGGAGCGGTGGGGAAGGCTGCTTCGCGGGCTCCGCTGTTGATGGGGGCGCTGGCCGGGGTTGGCTTCGGGAGCCAGTTGGTCCTGCTGAAGATGGCCGGGACGGTGAGCATCTTCTGGATTATGGCGGATGCCCGCGCGGCGGGGGTTGCGGGCCTGATTGTGGTACTCCTGATCGTTTATCGAAAGGGGCTGCCGAAGGGGTCCGGCGAGATGGCGGGAAAAGGAATTCGAGCTGGCTATCTGGGCTTTGGAATCCTGGCGGGATTGCTGGATACGGTGGGGAACCTCTTTTACATTCTGGCCAGCCGGATGGGGCGGCTTGATGAGGCAGCGATGATCTGCTCGCTGTATCCCGGCGGAACGATCCTGCTGGCGATGCTTTTTCTGCGCGAAAAGCCCAGCCGGCGGCAGGTGGCGGGGATTGCGCTGGCACTGACGGCTGTGGTGCTGCTGAGCGTTTAGCGGCCTGCGACCGGATGAAACTGCGATCAAACGCAGCAAAGGCCCGCGTAGCGCGGGCCTTTCTTGAACAACCGTTGATATTTAGGTGTCTGCGGGTAGGTGACCGGCCTTGCGATCAACCCCCAGCCAGGGCTCAAACAGGCAATCCAATCCGACGCTTTTAGCCGGATTCCCGAGCTACTTCTGCTCGGTCGGGGCTGCGGGGGGCGCAGGAGGAGGAGTCACATTCTGCTGTGTGGGCGGAGGGGGAGTTGGATCGGTAACGCCTTTGATCCCCTCTTTGAAGCCCTTGAGACCCTCGCCCAATCCCTTGCCCAACTCGGGCAGGCGCTTGGCGCCAAACAAAAGAAACGCAACCACGCCCAGCACTACGAGGTGCCACGGCTGAAGTAGATCGCCCATAAGTGTTCCTCCACGCGCCTCTTTCCAACGGCGCGCATATCCATCGATATTGTCGCACAAAGGCGCATTGGCGTGCCGGGCGGTTGTGGAGGGGCCGTCCCTACAGGACTTGCGGTCGTTTCGACGCCGGTTCCGCAAGCTGACTCGCGTGGCTAACCAACGCTGCGCCTACGGACCGTTTAGTTCACCTGAGCGGGCTTGCCGAGCCGTTCGGTGACCATGGCATAGAAGGCGCGCAGGTCTTCTTCAGAACCGATGGTGAGGCGCCGGTAGACCTTCATCAGTGGAAATAGCCGGGAGCCGCGGACCTCGATGGCGGGAACAGCCGCCGCGCCGCCGGGATACTGGGTCATCTCCCAGGTGCCGGCATAGCGCCGTCGGAGCACCTCACCCAGGTAGCTGCCCCAGAGGCGGACTTCGAAGTCGAGATCCATCTCGGGGCTTTCGCTCACCAGCACAAGAATGTCGTCGAGGAAGTCAATCGACTCCGCGGTAAAGTCGAGCTCTTGCTTGAACTGGCTCAGGGCCAGGTCGGCCGCCGCCCGGGCGTAGCCAGCCATCATCGCTTCCAGGTCAGGAAACGACGCAGATTCCAACTGCTTCCGGAGTGCACTCGGATTGGCCACACTTCAGCATAAACGCATTCGTTGGTTCGGCGTCTCGTTCCTGGCTATTCGGGATTGGAACTCTCACATACGCTTGTGGCAGACTGAAGTGTG
>Ga0302282_1000057_pt1 | contig 78899 bp, 63 predicted proteins | sample III_Fen_E1_3_FD_198763 | JGI IMG/M metagenome (GOLD analysis project Ga0302282, IMG submission 198763) | Peat permafrost microbial communities from Stordalen Mire near Abisko, Sweden - III_Fen_E1_3 | ecosystem: Environmental > Terrestrial > Soil > Wetlands > Permafrost | place: Sweden: Abisko... | reverse complement strand
AACAAGGCCACGCCAACCATCACCGCATTGCCGGTTGCCAGCACCATCAGCTACGGTCAGACTCTGGCTAGTTCCACCCTCAGCGGCGGAGCGGGCTCGGTGGCGGGCAGTTTCGCTTTCACCACGCCGACCCTCGCGCCGAATGCGGGCATCACCAATGTGTCGGTGACCTTCACGCCGACCGACATCAACGATTACAACCCTGCCACCACCAATGTAAGCGTGACGGTCAACCAAGCGAATCCAGTGGTGACATGGACGAATCCCGCAGCTATTATTTACGGCGTTGCCTTGGGCGCGAATCAATTGAACGCCGTCACCGGCATCCCCGGCACCTTCGCCTATACCCCGACGGCGGGGACGGTGTTAAACATGGGAACCAATACCTTGACGGCGGTATTTACGCCCACGAGCACCGTTAATTACACCAGCGTCACCGGCACCGTCAGCCAGGTGGTTCTTCCCGCGATGCTGACGGTCACCGCCAGCAATGCTTCGCGGGCATACGGAACGACGAATCCCGTTTTCAGTGGAACCATCATCGGGCTCCAGAATGGAGACATTATCTCGGCCACCTATGCCACCACGGCCACAGCCGGAAGTCCGGCGGGCACATATACGATCATTCCCACCTTGGTTGATCTCAACGGACGGTTGGTGAACTACACAGTGACGACCAATGACGGCACTCTGACCGTCCAGGTTTCCTTTATCGCCCAGACCAACAAATATCTGTTCACCGGGTCGGAGACGAATATCACTTTACCCCCCGGCACGTATAATATAACTGCCTACGGTGCCCAAGGCGGCTACGGGCACTACGGATCTTCCGCCGGCCTCGGAGCTGAAATGGAAGGCCAATTTGTCTTCACCGGGGCTACCACCCTGACCGTTCTGGTTGGTGGCGGCGGCAACGGCAACGCCAATAGCTCCGGCGGGGGCGGGGGCGGCAGCTTCGTTGTGAACGGCAGCATACCACTGGTCATCGCTGGCGGCGGCGGGGGCGGCGGCCTTGGTGCTGGCAATTCCGGCGTTACCAATGCCAACGGCGGCGGCGGCGGCGCTGGCGGCAACGGCTGCTGCTGCTGCAACGGCGGCGGGGGCGGCGGCTTTTACAGTAGCGGCCTCAACGGTGTCTACGAAGTAAGCGGCGGCGGCGGCGGCAGTTTCCTTAGCGGCGGCACTCCCGGCATCGGCACACAAACTAGCAACAGCGAAGGCGGCGGCAGCGGCGGCTACGGCGGCGGCGGCGGCGGCGGCGGCACTGGCGGCGGCGGTGGTGGTGGCGGGGGCGGCGGCTACAGCGGTGGCGGCGGCGGCAGCGAACTCGGTGGCGGCGGCGGCGGCGGTTCCATCATTGCCTCATCGGCTATAACAAATCTTGCCGAGGTTTCCAACATTGCCAGTCCTGATGGCTCACCCAATGGTGAGATTATTATAGCCTCGGTTTACACGGGTCCTGTCATTACGACGAATCCAGCCAGCGCGAGCGTTTTGATCGGGGGCAGCGCGACGTTCTCGGCGAGCGTTTCCGGCACGGCACCGTTCACCTTTCAATGGGCGTTGAACGGAAACAGCCTTGCCGGCGGCACCAACCTCATGCTGTCGCTGACAAATGTGACTTTCGCCAACGCCGGCAGCTACACGTTCTCCGTCACCAACGCCGCCGGCGGGGTCACCAGCCGGTCGGCCACTTTGACGGTCCAGCCCATTATGCAGAACGGCGGCTTTGAAACGGGAACCTTCGCCAACTGGAACCTCTCCGGGAATACCGCCTATCTGTCTATCTCAACCAAATCGGGTTACGCCCATTCCGGAAGTTATGGCGTGCAAGCGGGGCCGGCTGGCGCAATGGGTTCCTTGTCCCAAACATTCCCCACCATTCCGGGTCAGCCTTACTTGCTCTCGCTCTGGCTGGACAGCCCGGATGGCGACGGGCCGAATGAATTCAGGGTGTCATGGAACGGGACCACCGTGTTCGACGGCGTCAACCTGGGTGCCATCGGCTGGACAAATTTGCAATTCAACGTGGGCGCTACATCCGCCAGTTCCCAGCTTACCATCAGCCTCCGCAACGACCCCTCCTATTTTGGGCTGGATGACATCAGCATTACTCCAATTTATTCAGTGCCGCCGCAAATTGCCCAGCAGCCCACAAACCAGACTTTGATCATCGGCAACGCCGCCAGTTTCAATGCAGTGGCCATTGGCACGCCGCCCTTGAATTACCAATGGTATTTCAACAACGCCCTCGACAGCGGAGCCACCAACACGATTTTGACGCTCGCACCGGCCATTACCAACGAGGCGGGCTATTATCAACTGGAAGTGACCAATCTTTATGGCAGCGCGACCAGCGCGCCGGTCGAGCTGACCGTGTTGGTGCAACCCAATGTCTATGCCTTTGCGATGGGTGGAAATGGGGCGTTCACCCTCAACCTTGCGTCCACGCCGGGAAGCACTAACCGCCTGTGGACTTCAACCAACCTGATCACCTGGCAGGCTCTAGCGACAAACACGGCAGGATCAACCGGTCTATTCCAGTTTCTAGATACAAACACCTCCGGTTTGAAAATGAAGTTTTACCGGCTTTCAATCCCTTGAGGCACAAAGCAGATTGGTGGGGTTGACCGCCATTATCCTGACTTTCTCATCAGGGAAAGAATTGTAATGGACACCTGACTGGTGTTTTGACTCTTCCCAATTCCAACTCGCCGCAGACAAACGTTGTTGGAATCTTCTTTATGCCAGCTTCTTGGTCATGTGTTTGTCGAGGATTTCCAGCCCGGTCAGGGCGACGCTGACTTTGTGGCTGCGCTTGAAGAACGCTTCGATCTCCGGCAACGCGTCCGACGAATAATCGGACGACCCGAAGAAGCTTTTCTCGCAATCCTCGTGCATCGTCATGGATTTAAAGGCGTCAATATTCGGGCGGGCGGCTTTTTTTATTTGAATTGAATCATTCTGTAATTTTCTTTCCCTCGCGATCTGGCAATCCGGTTGCATGGAGAATTACCGACGTCACTTCTCCTTGGTCATTTTTGATGAAAGTCAGTTGCGCCATCTCCATGGCATTGAAGAAAGTCGTTGACGATTCAGGAAAGATTTCTTCAGCAAATTGTCCCGTGACCTGACTGATGAGCGCATCTCCATTGCGTTTGATGGTGAGGGTCATTTTGCCGGGCCGGTTGGTTTCCGAGGCAAATGAATATTTTCCCGCATAGGAATCATAAATCCCCGGATTGAGTTTGATGGCGATGCGCGGTTTCGGGATAGCGTAAGCCTCCGGTCGCACCTTGGAAATGTGTTCCCAATTGGCCAATTCGAAAGCCGAGGCCGGCTTCCGGCCCGTCAGCAGATCGAGCAGGCGGAGATAATCGCTCTGGTGCACCTTGCCGCTGGGCCAGGTCTTGTGCGCGACGACCATATCGAGCGCCGGCAGGACCGTGATGTATTGGCCGAAGGCACCACATGCCGAGTAAGCGCCCTGGTATGGACCGGTCCCGAAAGAACCGTCCCAAACCCACCACAAATAACCGTAACCAAAAGGGCCGGCGCGGGCTTCCTGCGGCTGCATTTCAGCCAACGGAGTTCGTACGCTCGTGCTGCGGCGCACCCATTCAGCAGGAATAATCCGGTGGTCGCGCCACTGCCCCTGCCGGAGCATGAGCAGCCCCAGCCGGGCCATGTCGCGAGTGGAGAGATACATGGGATACGCGGGATACTGCGAGCGCGTTTGGTCTCCGGTCTTTTGCTGTCGTTCTCGGTCGAAGTCCTGCATGCCGATCGGGATGGCCAGATCATCGCGCAGGGCGTCGTAGATGTTCTTGCCCGTCATCAGCTCGAACGCTGCGCCGGCCGCGTCGAAATCCCAGTTGCTGTAGAGCCAGTAAGTGCCCGGCTCTTTGCTGCCGCGTTTCGGCGCCATGGACAGCAGGTCTCCCGGATAGGCGGCCGGGTGATAGACCCCGGAACGGGCCGTGATCAAATCAATGACTTTGGCGCGCTCTTCGCTGGGCAGCAGCCCTCCAACATCGGACATGCCGAGGTCTTTGAGCGTGGCTTCAAGGTTGATTTTGCCGCTTGCCACGTAGGGGCCGTAGAGCATCGAGAGCACGCTCTTGCGGGCGGAAGCCAGATAGCTGAGCCTTTTGACGTCGCCATATTCATAGATCACCCGGCCATGCTTCACCACCATGAGGCCAGTGGTGTCGAGCGTTCGAACGAATGCATCAACTTCTTGGACGGTCTTTGATGAAAAGCCATTTGTCTCAAACTCCCAATTCACGCCCGGAAAAACCGGTTCGGCAGAAACGCCAATGGCATTCGTGAAATCCTCCACCCCGGCGCGAAGGGAAAGCGCCGACAACAATATCGTGAACCAAATAACGCGGAAGGCTGGGATCATTTATTGCAGATATTACTTAGTTATCGCCGAAAATTTGGTCGGGCATGACCTTGACGTAGTGGCTGGCTGGCCAAAGCCAAGGCAGCAGGCTGAATAAAGAATTGGGAAACACGCTGGTTTCATCATTCTGCCTTCGTCCCGGCGCTTTCAGATTGTTGTCGCAATAAACCACGCGGGTGTCGAGGCAGGCGGAGGATTTGGCGGGTTTTGTAGTGGCGGTCTGTGACCGCCGGGGTGAGGCTTCGTCTGACGAACGGCGGTCATAGACCGCCGCTACAGTTGCCGCAGAAGTTTTCACGCCGGAAATCTTTTTCGCCATGCCCGGAGATTAGAGAAGCGGCGCGCCAGCGTCAATGTGGGGCCTAAGGGATTTGCTTTAACCATCGCACCCACCCGCTTTCCTGGATGTAGCTGCCGACGTGAGGAGGCTCATTCTGGAAAATCCGCAATCCGCAGTCACTCAGCCGCGATTAAAATGCGCCTCGTCACCTCGTCGCCTACCAATCAACGGCCAAAGACAGCCAGAGCAGTTCGTTTTCCGACCGGTGCCAACGTCGCCCAGCCAGGCGCAGCCGTTGGTTTCACATTAAAAACCCCCAATGGAGTGGTTTCGGCCACCCCATTGAGGTTCTATGAAAAGCTGAAGTGGGAGTGCTCCCTATTCAGGCTTTGGCGCTCAACGTGCCGCGGTTGCTGTCAACGGTGTTTGCCGGCGCTTCGGCGGCTTTTTCAGCGGCCAGCTTGCGCACGGCTTGCTGATCGCCTTTGGCCGCTTCGGTCTGGGTTTGGGTGGGGGTTTCTTTGGCCTCTTGGAGCGCGGTTTGAGTAGTGGTGGTGCTGGTTATTGTCATTTTAATTCCTATTATTAGTTTAGTTACCGTGCCAACCTTATCGGCCAAAAGCCGGAGAACGTGAGCGGTAATCAAAGAAATTTGGTTTGTGTCGTTCGCAAACCTCGCGGGTAGGGCGCGTCACTCCGTGCGCACCGTATTTGCCGACGGCCACCATTGCCCAACCAAGTGTTCAGAGGGCAGGGGGCAGCCCGCCCTGCCAATCTCATTCCGCATCGCTACCGGATTAATTGAAATGCGCTAAAGCCCGAGCGCCGTGACCGCCTCGGTCAGGTTTTGGTAGGTGACCGTTCGCAGTCCGTGCGGATAATGAAACACCGTGAGGATGTTCATCCCGATGTCCTTGCTGGGATCGGGAATGACTTGCACCACCAGCCCCACGCCGGATTTTCCGATGAGGTCCATGAACCCGCCCAGTTCGGCCATGCACTCCAGCCCCATGAATTCCAGATGGGTCAGATCCACCAAGTAATGAAAGCCCGGCGCCAGCCCGGCCAGTTGGGTCGTTATGTCTGTGCGGCCGCCGGCAAAGTCCTCCGGGCGCACGGTGCCAATGAAGCTGAGGTACAGCAGCTGTCTCGATGGGTTGGAGGTGACAAGCAACATGGCCGTCAATTTAGGCTGCCTAAAATGGAAACACGAGCGGTAAGCCGACGACAGTTCTGTCTGCCGCCGGCCGGCTGCTTACGGCTAGTTGCTGGCCAGGTTCGTATGCAGATTTGGCACGCTGTTGGTGACCATCAGGTTGGTGCTGATGCCGCTGCTGTCGCCCACGCTGGAGTTGGTGGCCGGCGCGTCGGTGGAGCTGGTGGCGGTATTTTGATTGCAGCCCGCGAGCGCCAGCGCCAAAACGGAGAGGAGGGTCAGGGTGATGATTGATTTCATAATGGTTTTTGTTGGTTGGTTTGATTGCCGCCGGAGTAATGTTAAAAAATTCCGGCCGCGGTAAATTCGATCAAGTAAAGTGCGGTCAGGCTATGTGCGAGAGGTTCACGGGCGCTGCTGGCCGGATGAGCACCGGTTGTTCTGGTGGCAGCGGGTTGACCTGGGGCATTGAGGGAACCAGCGCATGGGGGACGACATTTGTCCTTCCGGGCCTGGGCAGTTCCGGAGCGGTTCCCGGCCGGCCCGGCACCGGGTTCGCGGGCATTTGCGGAATGCCGTCCGGCGGTATGGGCGTCGGCATCACCGGATTTGACGGCGCTGGAATCGGTTGGATCGGCGTGGGAATAATCGGCTTGGGAATGATCGGCCCCGGCTGGATCGGCGAAGGCTGTGGCTGTGCGGGCGTCTGGACCGGACCGGCCGCTTGGACCGGCAGGTTCAATCCGGCCAGCAGGCTCAACCAAGTCAAGAACAGCCTTGGCCGCAGGTTTATTTTTTCATATCGGTTTCAATTGGGTTGTGCTGGTCGCCTTCAACAGGCGCCGGCGCCAGCCTTTGATTTCAAGCTACGCGCCCGCCCGGTTGCTCGCCATGGGGTGTAACCCGACTATGCCTCTTCTTGTCCTGGTTCTCAAAGCATTGGAAGTTTCAGCTTCCATCAGCTCGGGAAATCCCGCGGGCAATGCCGAACGCTGCTGCCGCCGCGAGGCCGTCAATGCGAACGAAACCGTCAAACGTCGGACCTGCCGATGACGTCGTCGCGGACCGCATCGCCGGCAGTGAAATGTTTTTCAAGGTGTTGTGGGCATAAATCGAAGCGGCGGTTAAGTCACCGTTAGTTTGGTCGCCGAATCCATTTTTCAAATCCTTTGATGTGGGGTGAACACCCCATGGCGCGATTCCTGGCCTTGTGCCAAAACTAACTTGGTTAAACGACAACACCAAGGCGAGCAATCGTTTTGGGTAGCGGCGGTCTTGTCTGGCCGCCGCTACATATCGTCGCCTTGAAATCTGCCGTCACGAACAAATATGAAATTGATCCTGCTCCTTGCTTGCGGCGGCTGTCTGCTCTTTACCACCGGCTGCCTGTCTTCCCGTGAGGAATGGCTCGGGCACGAACGGAATGCGCGTTGCGTCGCCGCCATGACCCTATCGCCGTCGGTCCAGGTGTATGCCCCGGTGCGAGCCGAGCCCTTGCCGGCCAGCCCGCATTCGCCGGCGCCGCCGATAAATCATCCAGTTGGATTTAAGTGACTGGGGGAAAGACCCCATGGCAACCGCACCCACGACTGAATTAGGATCATACCATGATTGAACACAAAATATTGAAAGCGAACATGCCTGCCGGACCGAGCGTTGTCCCACCGCGCATCCTCGTGGTCGAGGACGAAAGTGACCTGCGCCAGCTAAACGCAGAAGTGTTGATGGATTCCGGCTACCAAGTGGATGTGGCCGGGGATGGCACCGTGGCCTGGGCGGCGTTGCAACAGAACCACTATGACCTGCTGGTCACCGACCAGTTCGTGCCCAAGCTGTCAGGCGTGGAGTTGCTTAAGAAAATTCACGCCGCCCGGCTGCCCCTGCCGGTCATCATGGTTACCAGCGTTTTGCCCACGTGGGAATTTGCGCTGAATCCCCACCTCCAAGCCGCCACGATGCTGCACAAGCCCTATACCATCGCTAAACTGCTGGGCATGGTTAAAAATGTGCTTTATGCCACCGCCGGGATCAACGGGGAACTTGCGCCGCTGGTTAACTCGCCGGGTATGTCCGCCGCCATGGGGCTGCGGGTTTGATCTTGGGGAACAGCTCAAGGCGTCCGCTTCGCATACATTTGTATTGTCCGGTTACTGGCACAACTGCCGCTAAGTGCGGCCAAGCCCTCACCTACACCAGAGCCGTCCGCACCCAGCCGCAGGTTTGCAAAGCCGCCATTGCATGATGGCAATAACGTAGCGGCTACGACTTGCTGGCGCGCCGCGATATTTTCGGGAATTTCGCAGCCCCGAACCCCAGCGCCAAAAGCCTGAGTGTTCACCCTCGCCAGGTTAATGATGATAAACGATAATCATTTGCTGAATTTCACCGCCCACACAAATGATAACAAACACGATGATCCCCGAGAAACTATCAAAAATCATGAAGCAGGACGGGGTTGTTGCCCTCGCCACCTTGGGGCCGGATGGACCCCACATGGTCAACACCTGGAATAGCTACCTGAAAATTTCCGACGATGGCCGGCTTTTTATCCCCGCCGGATACATGCACAAGACGGAGGCTAATATCGCTCACAATCCAAATATTTTGATCACCTTGGGGAGCAGCAAGGTGGCGGGGCTGCATGGATTAGGTGCCGGTTTTTTGATCAAAGGCAAAGCCCGGTTCATAACCGCCGGCCCGGATTTTGATTTCATGAAGGCGAAGTTTAGTTGGCTGCGAGCCACCTTGGCCGTCAACATCGAAACGGCTACGCAAACTTGGTGAATAGGCCGTCTCAACCGCCAATGGCGGTCCATGGGGTGAGGCGGCCATCAACGGATAAAAACCCTTCGACTCCCTCTCCCCAGCCCGCGCCCAGCCCGGACAGAGCGACGCTGACGCGCCCTCCGCCCCATAAACCCTGTAGCCGCCGACGTAAGGAGGCTCATCCTGAATCCGCACTCCGCATTCCGCAATTGAACAGCCTCGTCTTTGCCCCAAACCAAAAGCGCGCCGGAACTTGTCCGGCGCGCTCGGTAATGAAAGGTTCGGGCTTCGGGTTCAGATGACGATTTGGGTGAACGGATTGGACCAACTGCTCGGGCCGGCGGCCCCCACCGCATTGGAGGCAATCACATAGGCCACCGCTGGCATCAGCCCGCCGAACGTATAGCTGGCTGCCGTGGACTGGGCCGTCAGCGTCGCTGCCCCGGCGGTGGTGGGCGTGCAGGTCCAGTTGTACAGCGCCGCGCCAAACACCGGGTTCACCTTCGCATCCAATTCACCGCTGACCTTGCCCAGGGTGACTTTGAGGTTTTGCGGCGTCCCCAGCTTGCCGATAGGCGAGCGGGTGGGTTTTTGGACAGGGAAACCGCTCAACAGCAGGTTGGTCATGTCACCCTGACAGGCGCCCGCCACGTAAACGGCCAGTTGCCGCATAAAGCCCACGAGCACCAGCCGCGTATTTCGCTTGCGCGAAGTGGCCGAGAGGCCACCGTCCGCCAGGGCAGCTACCGCGTTGGAAAAGTTAGTCCACACCGATGTGATCACCAACAAGGTGGGGGTGGGCGTTTTATAGATGGCCGAGTTCGCGGTCAGCGCCAGGATGATGACATTCACATCATTGATTAACAGCGTGTCGCTGTCCGTTGTCAGCCACGAAGTGGCGGGTTTTACAATCATAGCATTAAGGAGTTATTGGTTCACTACGGGAGTTTAGTTTATTGATTCATTATTAATATTTTATTGCCCGAACTTTACGCTGGGGGATACAGCAAGTGGCTTGCCAACAAATAAGAACAGTTTAAATAATATAACATATAAATAACACTAAATAATTATATTAATCTCGCGGGGCGCACTGGGAAACTGGGTGGGTCGCTGGCTCGGGCGGCTGGGAAGCGGCAAAACCTCCATCAACCCGGCCAGCTAGAGTCAATTCTCAAGGTTCTTTTGCGCGTTCCCAAGGTTGCTTTGTGACAAAACAAGGTTCTTTTGTCCGTTCTCAAGGTTCTTTTGTGACGAAATAAGGTTCTTTTGTCATTTCCCAAGGTTATTTTGTCGCGTCGTAAGGTTGTTTTGTGACGAAATAAGGTTGTTTTGTGAGTTCTCAAGGTTGTTTTGTTATAAAACAAGGTTGTTTTGTGCTTTCTCAAGGTTCATTTTTCCCGTCGTAAGGTTGAAAAATGACTGCGTAACCTTGAAAAATGCCGCCGCCAGCGTCCAAGCGCCCCGTCTCGGGCAAAAAATCCCCAGCCACAGCTAGGAACTTGAGGTAACCAAACACGTTCATGGTCCCAGGAACAGCGTAAGCGAATTGCAGCCTTGTCTATTTTGAAGCCGACCCAGTGTTCCAAAATGAGGCGATGTGACGACCAGCAATCCGGTAGGATGCGTTCATTGGCGCGCGTAGTTAAATCCCTCTCATTGGAGGCGGGGTCCGGTCACGCGGACGATCATTTGCCGATGAACCTTGTGGCAGTCGACGTGAGGCGGCTCATTTTAAATCCGGCAAGAGCTATACAGCGTCCTGATGTCGGCAGCCACGGCTCACCAGATTCAGGCCTGAAACCGCCACAATTTCCAAATTTGCGCCCCGTTTTCGCATACCTGCTTAAGGACGCGAATTTTTTATTGCCCTATTTCTTAAACTCCTGCTTCACCTGCAATTCAGCGATGAGTTTTTTGTCCTGGCCGCGCTGTTGGTAGGTCAGCACGCCCCAGGCATTGCCTAAAACGCTGCCGAGGCACGCCGGCAGATGCCAGAGCCAGCGCGCGTCGCGGTCGCGAAGGGTGCCGCGCAGCGTGTGCCACAGCGGGCCGAAAAGCGTGACGCAATAAACCGCCGCCAGCCATAGCGGCACGGCCGGTTTTTCCTTCATCCAGTTTACCGGCATCTCGGCCTGCACCCGCAGAAAATGCACCGTGGCGCGGCGCCGCTTCTGCACGAATTTCCACAGCGTCTGGATGTAATAATGATGCACGCCGCGCCCGCGAATCCGCAGCCATTCGCGTTTTCCGGTTTTCATCAGGAACAACGCGACGTGCGTGTCCTGAAATTTTTCATTCGCTTGCACTGCTTGCAAATCGGCGCGGCGGAAGACAAAACCGTTCGCGCCGAGCGGATATGCAAATGTATTATTGGGCAGTGTCCAGCGCTCCGTTTCGCCCTCGCGCGCGACGAGCCGGGGATTCGCGCTCATCAGCCACGCAATCGGATCGCTGATGTGCAGCCGCGCGGTGAGGTAGGCGCAGAACGAACTCATTTTCGGCGACGGCAGATAATAGCTTTCTACGCCGAGCGCCTGCGGATTGGCGGCGAGCGCCCGCACGGCGAGTTCGATATAATCGGGGTGCGTGATTTCATTGTCGGCATCCACGAAAATGACGTATTCGCCGGTGGCGTGGCGGAGCGCGAGGCGTTTGCCTTCCTCCATGTTTTTACCGTCGTCGTCGAGAACGATCGCGCCGTATTTTTTGGCGATGTCGCGCGTGGCGTCCTCGGAATGTGCGTCCGCGATAATGATCTCTATTTTTTCGCACGGATAAGACTGGGCGGTAATGGAAGCAAGGCAGTTCTCCAATATGACTTCGGCATTCAGCGTCGGCATAATGAAACTGAGGCGGGGCAGATGGTCAAAGCTGGTCGGCACTGCAATATCTTAGCAGTTGATCGGATTTATTCAACTCGCCCTCCCCCTGCAAAAACGATATGCTGGTTTGACTTCACAAACATGACTGATATTGTTTAAACCGGTTTAATATTCTCAAGATGCAACTGGTGCAAAAAATTCGCTGGCAACTCTATCATTTCGTGCATACGAACGGGGTTTTGGCTGACTTTTTTTATGGAGGAGCTTATTATTTAAAGCGGTTTCGTCGGCATAGCCAATATCAGTCAAAAAAAATTGTTTCCGCCGAAGAACTATGGAAACACCGCGAATTGCAACCCACCGGAACCCTCTCCACTGGCATCACCAATATTTGCAATGCTAAGTGTTCATTTTGTGCCTACCCAAAGGTGGTGGCGAATAAGACGCTCCAAACGGGTGTCATGACTTTTGCGGTTTTCAAGCGGGCTGTAGATGAATGGGCGGCTTTGGGTGGGAAAAGTCTTGATTTGACGCCTGTGGTGGGTGATCCATTGGTTGACCCGGGGATTTTGGAGAAACTGGAATATGCGGTCAAAGTGGCCAAGATCAAAACGGTTTGTCTGACGACCAACGCCATTTTACTGGACAAAAACGACACCTATCGCCAGTTAATCGATCGCGGAGTAGCGGAAATTTACATCAGCACTCAAGGGGCCAGCAAAGCTATGTATGAGCAGGTTTACGGGGTAAATCATTATCCGGAGGTTATGTCGGGCATTCGTCATTTGCTTGAATATAATCGTGAGAAAGGCGAACCGGTTCGAATCGCCGTTCGTTTTCGCAATGCGGAAAAGCCCAGCCAGATCGTTCGGTCTCCAGATTTTCTGACACATATTAAACCGTTTCTGTCGCAGAAGGTGAGAGTGAATTTCACGGTGGATTTTGACAATTGGGGCGGCACCATTTTGCCATCCGACCTGAAAGGTTCAATGCGCATGCGCAAATTGCCGGGGCGCGTGGATATTCCTTGTCAGTCCCTTTTTACTTTCGCGGTGCGTCACGATGGAAGCGTTCGCCTCTGTGGTTGCCGGCTAACGACCAATGATTTTGATGATCTGGTGGTGGGCAATCTTCAGGAAAATTCCCTGCAGGGAATCGCCGCTAGCGAGCGGGCATGGAAAATCATCAAAGGCTTCTATTCCGGTCAGCGACCGGAAACCTGCGTTGGATGCACATTGTATAACCCCATCAATGAGCAATGGCTACAGCGGCGAGCCAAAGTCAGCACTTCCAAGTGCTAATTAAATCTGACAATCACAGGAAATCCCACTCGGCTTCAAACGAGCGGGCGCAAGGCGTTTTCATTTTCGCGCACCCAGTCCCAAACGTCGGCGACGATTTTTTCCACGCCGCGGCGGGGTCGCCAGCTTGTTCGCGAAAATAATCTGGCATTGTCCGCGAGAAAAATCCGCAGGTCGGCAGGGCGATTTTCAATCTCGCCGCCAATCGGCACTTCGCGGCCAGTCACCCTTTGGCAAATGCCAGTGAGTTCCAAAAGTGAAGCCGAAATTTCCAAGCCGCCGCCGACGTTGCCGAGCCAGCCTTCCCATTTCTCAAAATGCAAAATCTGTTCCGTCACCAAATCGCAGAGGTCGGCGACATGCAGCATATCGCGGACTTGTTTGCCGGTGCCCCCATAGCCGATATATTTGAGCGGCTTGCCGAAATAATGCCGGAACACCCAGAGTGCAACGACGCCTTGGTCCACTTTGCCCATCTGCCACGGGCCGGCGATGACGCTGCAACGGTTCGTGACGGCGCGCAGGCCGAAGCCGGCGCGATACTCCTCGATCAAACTTTCGCTCGCGAATTTCGTCCAGCCGTAAAGCGAGCGCGCGGCTGTCATCGAGCAATCTTCGCTGACGCCGCGCGAAGAAATCGCCGCGCCGTAAACGTCGTTCCATGCAAAGCGCGTCGGCTGCTCCGTCCACGGATGTCTTTCGAGAACGGAAATCGGATAGACTCGGCTGGTGGAAAGAAAAATGGTTTTGCTCTGCCACCGCCGGGCTTGTTCGAGACAGCGGTAAGTGCCCATCAAATTGGTCTCCATCAAATAATCCGGCGAGCCGCCGTAGCCGGCGAGTACGGAAGGCTCGGCGGAACATTCGATGAGGAATTCAAACGGGCCGGCGGGAAATTCGTTTGCCTGGCGGATGTCGCCTTTGACAAATTCAATGCCGGCGGCCTGCAGCCGTGGCAAATTCAGTTCCGAGCCGCGCCGGTATAAATTATCAAGGCAGACGACGCGTGTTTGTGGAAACTGCTTTTTAAGCTGCAGCGCGAGGCTGCTGCCGACGAAGCCCGCGCCGCCGGTGATCAAAATGCTGGCCGGCGAAATCATTTTAGACGACACACGCGGCGTGGATTTCCGTCAGAATTTCCTTCAGTCCATAGCGGAATTTCCAATTCGGATAATGCGACTGGAATTTCCGCACATCGCTGACCCACCAGATGTGGTCGCCGATGCGGTTGTCCTCGACATAAGCCCATTTCAATTTTTTGCCGCTGATGCGTTCGCACTCGTCAATCGCCTCCAGCATCGAGCAGTTCGAGTGGCGGCTGCCGCCAGCGTTATAGACTTCGCCGGAGCGCGGTTTTTGAAAAAACTGCCAAAACATTTCGACGAGATCATGGCTGTGGATATTGTCGCGCACCTGCTTGCCCTTGTAGCCGAACACGCGATATGGATTGCCCGTGACGGTGCAGCGCATGAGATACGCGAGAAAGCCGTGCAGCTCCGTGCCCGCGTGCGACGGGCCGGTGAGGCACCCGCCGCGAAAACATACGGTCTTCATGCCGAAGTAATTTCCGTATTCCTGCACCAGCACATCCGCCGCCACTTTGCTCGCGCCGAACAGCGAATGTTTCGTCTGGTCAATGCTCATCGTCTCGGAAATACCTGGCGCGTATTCGTGGCCGGCCTTGATTTCCCAGCGCTTTTCCAGTTCGACGAGCGGCAGGCGGTTCGGCGTGTCGCCATAAACTTTGTTCGTGGAGGTGAAAATGAAAACCGCTTCTGGACAAAATTCGCGCGTCGCCTGGAGCAGGTTTAGCGTGCCAATGGCGTTCACGCCAAAATCCGCGTGCGGATCGCGTGCGGCCCAGTCGTGCGACGGCTGCGCGGCGGTGTGGATGATGAGCGCGATGTCGTGGCCGAGTTTTCGGAAAAGATTTTCCACGGCCGCGCGGTCGCGGATGTCGAAATCGTGATGCTCGTAATTGGGAATGGAGTTAATGAGCTTCTGCCGGTTGCCAAGCGTCGAAGCTTCCTTGCCAAAAAACCATTGGCGCAGGTCGTTGTCAATGCCGACAATTTTAAAACCTTCGCGCGCGAAGCGTTTGACGCTTTCCGAACCAATCAACCCGGCGGCGCCGGTGACAACGACTATGCTCATAAGCTGGAGTTTTCGTGAACTGCGATTTTCATTTGAATAGCAGAAATGCACTGGGCTGGCAAAGTTAAAGCAAAAGCGACTTTTGTTGAACGGTCACGCAGCTCGGTGGTCATGACCGCAAAATTCAAAATGCTGGCGGAGATTCGCCGGCTTGGGCTAAACTCTGCGTTCCATTAATGAATAAGATTTTCATCACCGGCGCGGCGGGTTTTATCGGCAGCAATCTGGTTGACCGTTTGCTGGCCGACGGCAAAACGGTGGTCGGTTGGGACAATTTTTCCACCGGCCAGCGGAAATTTCTGGATGGCGCGCTGAAAAATAAAAATTTTAAGTTCGTTGAAGGCGACAATTTGGATTTGCCCGCTCTGACGCGGGTGATGGCCGGTTGCGACACTGTTTTTCATCTCGCGGCAAATGCCGATGTGCGCTTCGGCCTGGAACATCCGTCCAAGGACTTACAGCAAAACACCGTGGCCACGTTCAATGTGCTGGAAGCCATGCGGACCAGCGGCATCAAGCGTATCGCGTTCAGCTCCACGGGCAGTGTTTATGGCGAGGCGCCGGTTATCCCGACGCCGGAAGACGCGCCTTTTCCAGTGCAGACTTCGCTTTACGCTGCATCCAAGGTTTCCGGTGAAGGCATGATTTCGTCCTACTGCGAAGGCTTTAAGTTTGAAGGCTACATTTTCCGGTTTGTCTCGATTCTCGGCGAACGCTATACCCACGGCCATGTTTTCGATTTTTACAAACAGCTGCTTGACCACCCCGACCGCTTGAAGGTGCTCGGCGACGGCTCGCAGCGGAAAAGCTATTTGTATGTGCAGGATTGCGTCAGCGCGATGCTGCGCGTCATCAATCTCGGCACGGCGAAAAATGCGAAGCATGGCGTGGAAATCTACAATCTCGGCACGGACGAATACGTTCAGGTCAATAATTCCATCGGCTATATCTGTGGCGCGCTCGGTTTGAAACCGGAACTGGAATACACCGGCGGCAGCCGCGGCTGGGTGGGCGACAACCCGTTCATTTTTCTCGATACTAAAAAAATCCGCAGCACCGGCTGGAAAACCTCGCTGACGATTGAGCAGGGCATCAAGCGCACTTTAGAATGGCTCCGGCAAAACCAATGGGTCTATGAAACCAGAAAATAAAAGCGGAAAGCGGAAGGAGGATAGCGGAAATTTTACGCGGCGCGCAACCGGCGGCGCAGTGGTTTTGTTTCCGTTTCCCGATTTTTCCGTTTGCTGCCGCAGGCCGGTGTATGGTTTTAATTTCCGCTTTTCGCTTTCCGCAATCCGCTTTTGTCCATGAAAATCACCGTCCTCGGCCTCTGGCATCTCGGCAGCGTCTCGGCGGCTTGCTGCGCGAAGCATTTTTCGGTCATTGGGCTGGATTTCGACGCGGCGAACATTGCGAAATTAAATTCCGGCCACGCCCCGCTCTTGGAGCCTGGCTTGAACGAATTGATCGCCGCTGGTCTTGCCGCCAAAAAGCTTTCGTTCACCACCGATGCGGAAATTGCCTGTGAACATGCAGATATTCTCTGGCTCACTTACGACACGCCCGTCAACGATGCCGACGAATCGGATGTTGATTTTGTTTTGGGCAACCTCCGCAAAGCGCTGCCGCATCTGCCTAACGGCGCGCTGGTGTTGATTTCTGCGCAATTGCCGGTGGGCACCTGCGCCAAATTGGAAAAAGAATTTCCGCAGTTTCATTTTGCCTGCTCGCCGGAAAATCTGCGGTTGGGCAAGGCGATTGAAGCGTTTGAAAAAGCCGAACGCGCGATCGTCGGCATTCGCACCGACGCGAAGAAAGTTTTGCTGGAACAGCTGTTCAAACCATTCGCCGCGCAAACGATTTTTATGCGCACCGAATCGGCGGAGATGGTCAAGCACGCGTTAAATTCTTTTCTCGCACTCTCAATCACTTTCATCAACGAAATCGCGCGGCTCTGCGAACACACCGGCGCGGACGCAAAGGAAGTTTCCGTCGGACTCAAAAGCGAGGCGCGCATCGGGCCGAAAGCATATCTCGGACCCGGCGGCCCGTTCGCCGGCGGCACACTCGCGCGCGATGTTGTCACGCTTTCACAACTTGCCGAAGCGAACGGCGAAAAAATTTCCCTCATTCCGGCGATCAAGCAAAGCAATGACCTGCATCGCGGCTGGGCTTTCGGCCGGCTGCAATCGCGCCTTGGCGATTTGCGCGGCAAAAAAATATCCGTCCTCGGCCTGACTTATACGACAAACACCGACACGCTCCGCCGGAGCGCCGCCGTGGAATTGTGCCAGCAGCTTCTGGCTGCCGGTGCGGAGGTTCGCGCATTTGATCCGGCGGTAAAAATACTGCCGCCCGAATTAAATTCCGTTGTGCTCGCCGCTGATCTGTCGAGCGCGCTTGCCGGTGCGGAAGCCGCCGCCGTTTGCACCGAATGGCCGCAGTTCCGGCAGGCGGACTGGGCGAAAATTGTTCCCCCCATGCGCTCGCCGGTGTTTGTGGACGCGAATCGTTTTTTAGAAAAGGAATTGAAAAACCTCCCCGGCGTCGAGCATCTTTCCGTCGGACGTGCCTGACATGAAACTGAAAAATCGCAACGCGCTCATCACCGGCGGCAGCCAGGGACTCGGCAAAACTATCGCCGAACATTTTCTGCGCGAAGGCGCGAACGTGGTGCTGTGCGCCCGCAGCGAAAAAGACTTGTCTGCCACGCGCGACGAGCTGGCCAAAAAATTTCCGTCACAAAAGGTTTCCGCCAAAACCTGCGATGTCGCGAATGAGACGCAAGTCAACGAGCTCGTGGCTTTCGCGCTGCGCGAGCTCGGTTCACTTGATGCGCTGGTCTTGAACGCCGGCATTTATGGACCAATGGGGCCGACCGAATCCGTCTCGCTCGACGAATGGCGGCGCGCGTTGGAAATCAATTTGCTCGGCGTTCTGCTTCCGAGCCGCGCGGTGATTCCGCATTTCAAAAACTCTGGTGGCAGCCGGGGTGACGAGGCTCAAACTAAAAGGCAGTCGGAGCCTCCTCACGGCGGCGGTCACAAAAAGATCATCGTCTTGAGCGGCGGCGGTGCCACGAATCCGCTGCCCAACATCAGCGCCTACGCGGCGTCCAAAGCGGCGGCGGTGCGGCTGATGGAAACGTTGGCGGAAGAATTGAAAAGTTTCCAAGTGGACGTGAATGCCATCGCCCCCGGCGCCCTGGCGACGCGGTTGGTGGACGAAGTTTTGGCGGCTGGCCCGGAAAAAGTCGGTGCGGCATTTTTTGAGAAGAACAAAGGCTGGAAGGAAAAAGGAGCCGTGTCGCTTGAGCTAGGCGCAAGCCTCGCGATCTATCTTGCTAGCGCGGAGAGTGACGGCATTACCGGCAAGCTCATCAGTGCGCAATGGGATCCTTGGAAAGATTTGCAGAAACATCGCGACGAACTGGCGAAATCGGACATTTATTGCCTGCGCCGCATTGTGCCCGAAGATCGCGGCAAGAAATGGGATTGATATGAACTTACGTGTTGCGATTATAGGCTGCGGCCTGATTGGACAAAAGCGGTTGAATTTGCTACCGCCTGGCAGTGTCACCGTCGCGTGCGACCAGCAGCTTGAGCGCGCCAAGAAAATTGCCGCGCAAAGCCCGGGCTGTGTCGCGACGGAATCGTTTGAGCAAGCCGTATGCTCAACCAATGTGGACGTGGTGATGATCGCCACGATCAATTCCGCGCTGGCCCCAATCGCTCTCGCGGCGGTGAAAAATGGCAAACACGTTCTCGTCGAAAAACCCGGCGGTATTAGCGTGACCGAACTGGAGGAACTGGATGCCGCCGCCAAAAAATCCGGCGCGCTCGTCCGCGTTGGTTACAATCACCGCTACCATCCGGCCTGTATGAAGGCGTTGGAAATCTTTCGTGGCGGCGCGCTCGGGCCGATGATGTTTGTGCGCGGTCGTTACGGTCAGGGCGGTCGCATCGGCTATGAAAAAGAGTGGCGCGCGGATCCAAAACTTTCCGGCGGCGGCGAATTGATTGATCAAGGCGTTCACCTGATTGACCTCGCGGGGATTTTTCTGGGCGAGTTCATCACCGTTGAAGGTCACGCCCCGACGTATTTCTGGAAAATGTCGGTGGACGACAACGCGTTTTTGAGCCTGCGCAATGCCGCCGGCAACACCGCCTGGCTGCACGTCAGTTGCAGCGAATGGAAAAATCTGTTCAGCCTCGAAATATACGGCCGCGCGGCGAAGCTGCACTGGGAAGGACTCGGCGGCAGCTACGGCGTCGAACGATTGACCTATTACAAAATGCTGCCGCCGATGGGTCCTCCGGAGACGACGATTTACGAATTTCCGCGCGGTGATGAGTCATGGAAGATCGAGATGGCGGAATTTTTTGAAGACATAAAACTAATGCGCCCGCCGGTTCCCGGTTTGAGCGAAGCAAAAGCGGCTTTGGCGGTCGTTGAAAAAATCTATCAGAAGTAAAATATGATAATTGCAAGATCCCCTTTGCGAATTTCACTCGGTGGCGGCGGCACGGATCTGCCGTCGTATTACGAAAAGTTCGGCGGCTTCCTCATCGCGGCCGCGATTGACCGCTACGTTTATATCACGCTGCACGAGACCTTCGTGCCGGATTTGATCGTGAAATATTCGGAGCTTGAACGCGTGCCGGACGCGGCGCAATTAAAACACCCGATTATCCGCGAGGCCTTCGCATCGCTCGGCATGAATGGCCATGCGCTCGAACTGACTTCGATGGCAGACATACCGTCCGGCACGGGACTTGGCTCGTCCGGCAGCTTCACGACGGCGCTGCTCAAGGCGCTGCACGCGCATCAAAAAAATCTCGTTCATCCCGCCGAACTCGCGGCGCAGGCGTGCGACATCGAGTTGAACCGGCTGAAGGAACCGATCGGCAAGCAAGATCAATACATCGCGGCGTTTGGCGGGTTGACGTGCTTCAACTTTTTGCCGGATGGAAAAGTGGAGGCCTGGCCGTTGAAAGTCGCCGACGAAACGCGCGACAATCTGGAAGATAATTTGCTCCTGTTCTTCACCGGCTATTCGCGCAGCGCGTCGGCGATTTTGAAAGAGCAGGATCAAAAGTCGAAATCCGATGACAAGGCCATGATTGAAAATCTGCACTTTGTCAAAGACCTCGGCCTGCAAAGCAAGGTCGCGCTGGAGACCGGCAACCTGCACGAGTTCGCGCGGTTGATGGATGTGCATTGGCAGCGCAAGAAGCAGCGCAGTGGTGGCATGAGCAATCCCAAGATCAACGAATGGTATGACCTCGCGCTGGCCAACGGCGCGCTCGGCGGCAAGCTCATCGGCGCGGGCGGCGGCGGCTTCCTGATGTTTTACGCCGAGGACAAGGCCAAGCTGCGCCACGCGATGCGGCAAAACGGCTTGAAGGAAGTGCGCTTCCGTTTCGATTTCGAGGGCACCAAGCTCGTCATCTCGTGAGCGTAGCATTGGAAAACATTCCCGTTGCCATTCTCGCGGGCGGACTCGCCACGCGGCTGCGGCCCATCACGGAAAAAATCCCCAAGTCGCTGGTGCCCGTCGCGGGCCGGCCATTTCTCGCGCATCAACTCGAAATGCTCCACGCGCAGGGCGTCCGCCGCGCCGTGCTGTGCATCGGCTTTCTCGGTGAGATGATCCAGCGCGAATTCGGCAGCGAGGCTTACGGCATCAAGCTGGATTATTCTTTTGACGGCGAAAAATTGCTCGGCACCGGTGGCGCGATCAAACGCGCGTTGCCCAAGCTCGGCGCGGAATTTTTCATCCTTTACGGCGATTCGTATCTGCCGATTCCCTACGCACCGATCGCGGATTTTTTCCACCGCAGCAGCAAGCTCGGCTTGATGACGGTGTATCGCAACGAAGGCAAGTATGACGCAAGTAACGTAGTTTTTCGCGATGGCGAAATCGTGGTGTATGACAAGAAAGCCAAGCTGCCCGAAATGCGCCACATTGATTACGGCTTGAGCCTGTTCAAATCATCTGTTTTTCAGGCTTATGCCACCGACCAGGTTTTTGATCTGGCTGAAGTCATGGGCAAACTGGTCGGCGAAAAACAACTCGCCGGCTACGAAGTGCCGGAGCGTTTTTACGAAATGGGTTCACCGGCGGGCTTGGCGGAACTGGAAATCATTCTGAAATCAAAATAAACTGGGCTTCCATTCTTCATTTGAAATTCGTAATTTGAAAAATCCATGAGTTTTACCAAGCAGTTTCTGGCCGAAGTCCAGCAGGTCACGGCGCAACTCGACGAAGCCGCCATCGAAAAATGTGCCGACGAACTCGCCGCCATCCGCGGTCGCGGCGGACGCTTGTTCATCCTCGGCGTCGGCGGCAGCGCGGGCAATGCCGGTCACGCGGTGAATGATTTCCGCAAAATCTGCGGCTTCGAGGCCTATGCACCGACGGACAATGTTTCCGAACTGACCGCGCGCACCAACGACGAAGGCTGGGCCACGGTTTTTTCCGAATGGTTGAAGGGCAGTCGCATCAATGCCAAGGACGGCCTGCTGATTTTTTCCGTCGGCGGCGGCAACCTCGAAAAAAATGTCAGCCCGAACCTGGTCAGCGCAATTCAAGTCGCCAAGTCCGTTGGTGCCTCGGTCGTCGGCATCGTGGGCCGCGACGGCGGCTACACGGCGCAGCAGGCGACCGCGTGCGTGATCGTCCCGACGGTGAATCCCACGCATGTCACGCCGCACAGCGAAGCATTTCAGGCGGTCATCTGGCATTTGTTCGTGTCGCATCCCAAATTAAAGGTGGCGCAAACAAAATGGGAATCCACGAAGTGAAGTCAGAAGTCAGAAGTCAGAAGTCAGGATTGAAACGCGCGGTGTTTCTCGACCGCGATGGCGTCATCAACCGCGCGCTGGAAAAGAAATCCAAGCCGTATCCGCCTACGAGCCTTGCCGAGTTTGAAATTCTTCCTGAAGTCCCCGCGGCTTGCGAAAAATTGAAAGCGGCGGGTTTTATCCTCGTGGTGGCCACGAACCAGCCGGATGTTGGTCGCGGCACGCTGAAACGGGCAGTCGTCGAAAAAATCCACGCGCACATGCTCGCGCAACTGCCGATTGACCGGGTGGAGGTTTGCTATCACGCCGGCAAAGGCTTGTCCGATTGTGATTGCCGCAAGCCAAAGCCGGGCATGCTGCTTTGCGCCGCGCGCGAGCTGGGCATTGACCTCGCGCAGAGCTGGATGGTTGGTGACCGCTGGCGGGATGTGGACTGCGGCCATGCAGCGGGTTGTAAAACGATTTTTATAGATCGCGGCTATACTGAAGAACTGAAGCAGAAACCTGATTTTTCCGCTCGCAATCTCGGCGAGGCGGCTGACATTATTCTGTCCCAAACAAATAAATAATTTATGCAGCGAACACTGAAAGATTTGTCGGTGAAAATTTTTGCCGACGGTGCCGATAAAAAAGGCATGTTGGAACTCAACGCCAATCCACTCATCCAGGGCCTGACGACGAATCCGACGCTGATGCGCAAGGCCGGCCTGACGGATTTCGAGGCGTTCGCGCGCGACGTGCTGCAAACCATCACCGTTAAGCCGCTGTCGCTCGAAGTTTTTTCCGACGAATTTTCCGAAATGAAACGGCAGGGCCTGAAAATCAACGGCTGGGGCAAAAATGTCTACATTAAAATCCCGATCACGAACACGCGCAATGAATCTGCTTTGCCGCTCATCAAGGAGTTGGCGAACGAAGGCGTAAAGTTAAACGTCACCGCGATTCTCACCTTGGCTCAGGTTGAGGGCGTGACGGCTGCGTTGAACCCCAAAGTTCCCGCCGTGGTTTCCGTTTTTGCCGGCCGCATCGCGGACACGGGCGTTGACCCGGTTTCCATCATGTCCCAGAGCAAAACCGTTTTGAAAGATTTGCCATACGCCGAACTTCTTTGGGCCAGCGTGCGCGAGGTGCTGAACATTTTTCAGGCGAATGACTCCGGTTCGCACATCGTCACCGTGCCGCATGACATTCTGGGCAAGGCCATCAAAATGGCCGGCATGGATCTCGGCGAACTCTCGCTCGACACCGTGAAGATGTTCGCCAGCGACGCGAAGGCGGCGGGATTTACTTTGTGATTTAGGCCAGGGCTCCGGCTGGTAGTTTTCGGCATCCCGCCGAATTTCACCCTCGAGACGCGGGTGTTGCCTCAAATCAATTTCGTCACGGCTGCAAAAACGTCCGCGACTTTCACCGCTTCCATGCACGCGAGCAGTTCCTCGCGCGTGCCTTTGATGTCGCCGCCGTCGTAGCGGTAAAAATCCAGCCCGCGCCCATTCACCACGGGATTTTTAACAAGCGTGAATTTATTTCCGTAAGGCCAATTCGTCCCATTCAACGTCGGCGCTTCGATGACAATTTGATTCGGTACCTTCATCGCCGCCGCGATATGCATCAGCGCCGTGTCCACGCTCAAAAATGCGCTGCACCGCTTCATCAACGCCGCCGTTTCGCGCAGATTGTTCGTCTTCGCCTCCAGCGTCAAATCGCGATTTGCGTGCGCCAGGATAACTTCATGATCCTTCGCCTCCTCCGGTCCGCCGAAAAGCAAGACGCGGATGTCCGGGCGTTCCTTGTTGATCTGTCGTACCAAACCAGCGTGATTTTTCAGCGGCCAGCGTTTCAATGGCAGGTTTTTCGTGCCGCCGGAACCGACATGAATGCCGAGAATTTTCTGCCCGAACAATTTATGTTTCACCAGAAAATCATCGGCAAACCGCTCCTCGGTGGCTGACAGGAAAAACTCCATTTCATGCGCCGGCAGTTTTTTCTGCGCGCCGATTAGCGGCAGCACGTCGAAATTATTTTCAATCGAGTGCCGCGTGTAATCCTGCGGCAATGTGCCGGTGACCAGCCAGCGGTCCAGCCAGTTGAAACAGTCATATTCGTGGCTGATGCGGACGTCCGCGCCCGCTAGCCACGCCGCGATGCGATAATGAATTCGGCTTTGCGGATGCGCATTAATGGAAAGCTGGTAGCGCTCGCGCCGCAGCGCCCAGAGGAACTGCAGCGCCTCCAGCTTGCCGCAGTTCATCAGGTTCTTTTGAAAAACGCGGTTGATGTGCGGATTGCGTTCCAGCAAATCCTTCGAGCCGGGCCACATCACCAGCAAGTCAATCGTCGCCGTGGGAAAATTTGCGCGCAGCTCGTGGAGCAGCGGCGTGGCGATCAGAGTGTCGCCGATGCCCGCGAGCGAGATGACGAGAATTTTCACAACCGCGAAATTCTTTCCAGCAGGCCCGTGGTGGATTTGCCCGGCACGAACGGCACGAGTACAATTTTTCCGCCGGCTGATTCCACCGCGCGGCGTTCATCCTGATTCAAGGTTTCCAAAGTGTAATCGCCGCCCTTGACGTAAATGTCCGGCTGTGCGGCCGCGAGAAACTTCGTCGCCGTCGTGTCCGTGAAAATGCAGACGCCGTCCACGCTTTGCAGCGCGGCCAGCACCGCGGCGCGGTCGGTTTCGGAATTCACCGGCCGGCCTGTGCCTTTCAAGCCGCGCACCGCGGCGTCGCTGTTGACGCCGACGAGCAGGGCGTCGCCGCGATTGCGTGCATTTTCAAGATAGGTGACGTGGCCAAGATGCAGGATGTCAAAGCAGCCGTTGGTGACGACCAGTTTCTTGCCGGCGGCGCGGACGGTCTTGCGCCACTCCGGCAGCTGCTCCCCGGCGATGATCTTGTTGGAGAAATTCACACAATCAGTTTGCCGTTGTGTTGCCGGTTCGCCAATAGGAAAAATGAACAACGAAGACGCGAAGGCTTGAAGAAGACAATATCTCTGAACTTTGCGTCTTTGCGCCTTTGCTGTTCAAATCCTCCTCAATAATTTCCAAACCCGCAAAGCCTCCGTCACGCCCCACGCCTGCGCGTCGCAGCCGCGTTGCGCGTGCGGCGCATCGCCATCGAGGATTTCCGGGATTTGTCCGAGACAGCCTTCGTTCAGGATTTTTTCCGAGCTGCCGAGATAACTTTTGGCTGCGCCGATGGCCTCCGGTGAAAAATTCCAGGCGGCCGCCAGCGCTTCGCAGAAAACGGGAAACGTCCACGTCCACGCGGTGCCGTTGTGATACGCCGGTTTGCGGCGCGAGTCCTCGTCGCCTTCGTAGCGCGGCCAGTAGGGTTCCGCGGGATTGTTGATCAGCCAGCCGTCGTTGTTGCGGATTGGCAGCGGCACGGTCACGGGCAGCGGCGCGAGCGACCGCAGCGCGCCCGGCACGACCAGATATTTTTCCGCCGTCGCAACGCAGCGTTTCGCGCGCTCGCCGGTGATTAGTCCGAGGCTGACCGCAAACAAACAATTGCTCCGCAGCGCATCGCTCGCCATCGCGTCGCGGGCGATGACGCGCGGCCCGCCAATCAGCACATCGGCGAACCAACCTTGTTTTTCCAGCCAAAACAGTTTTTCAAACGACGCCGTCGCGTGCTCGGCGAGGTCGTGCCACTTTTTCTGCTCGGCCGATGTGCCGATCGTTTCAAGCTGGCGCAGCAGTCGGATCCACAAAACCTGGATCTCGACGGGGTAACCTTCGCGCGGTGTGCCGGCGGGATAATTCGTATCCATCCAGGTGAAATGGCTCGGACTCCAGATTAGCGCGGAATCGGCGTCCATGCGGATGCCGTTCGGTGTGCCCTTGGCATAATTTTCCGCAATGCTCGCCAGCACGTCCCGGATCGTCCGGCCGTTTTCATCTACCGGCGCGGCATAAAATTCTTTGGTTTTTAATTTCGGATTTTTAACCCTGGAAATTTCTTCGCACACGACCGCGAACCACAGCGGTGCATCCGACGTGTCGCGATTGGAAACATCGTTGCCGTGGATCGTATTCGGCAGCGTGCCGTCTTTTTCAAACTTCGCGAACGTGAGCACCAACTGCTTCACCTCGTCAACCATGCCGGCGGCCAAAAGTCCGCGCGCACAAATCAGCGAATCGCGGCCCCAGTCGAGAAACCACGGATAACCGGCGATGACCGTTTTACCCGCGTCTCGGCGGACGACGAATTGTTTCGCGGCGCGTTCGAGCTGCATTTCAAAATTGTCTGCCAAATCTTCGCGTTCCTCGGTGGTCGTCTGCGCGGGCCGCTTTCCGTTTTTGAATTCCTCGGTTTCCGCCGTGAGCACCAAGGTGGTCTTCGTGCCTTTCGCCATCGGAATTTCAAACCAGCCGGGGCTGTAGGCGTCGCCGCTGCCGGTCTGGCCGCGCGTTTGCTCGACCGGATGCGGAATGTTTTCGCACCATTCTGGCTGCGGATGGTATTCGCCGGCGTCGGCAAAAACGCGCAACTGGCGGTCGGGCGCGGGCGTGAAAGCGAAGCCGGTTTGAGGTGCCAGGCGCGGGACGCGAGGCGGCAGAACCTGCGTGTTCGAGGCGAAATGAAAATCCGCGCCGGCATTGCGCTTGGTTTCGCTGTGAAAATTCCGGTCCTCAATGTCCACGCGCACGGTCAGGCGTACCTCGGCGGTGGCGGGCAACTGCTTGCCGCTCGCGCTGCCGGCTGCCGGGCGGCTGAAGCTGAAAACAGTCGTGTTTTTCCCGGCGAGCATTTCGGCGCGCAGATTAATTTCCACCGTGCGACCGTCGCCGGCATTCGCCACGAAATGCCAGACGGCTGCCGAACCTGGCTGAAATGATGCGAGATTTTTGAAATTCAATGGCGACAGGAATCCGTCGGCATTCACCCAGACGCGGAGGCGCTTCACGAAGACGTGGCGATCTACCGGCACGGCGGGATTCAGGTTGGCGCCCAGTGCGCAATCGTATTTGGAATTCACGCGACCCAGATCCACGCACAGCCGCGCCATGCCGCCGATGCCGTTGGTTAGCAAAACCAAGTCGCTGGGAGCCGGCCGATGGCCGATGGCCGTTGCTCGTTGGGGAGCGGGTGTGAGAAAATCAATGGTTGCGGACACTTTTGGCGAAGTTGTCGCGTAGCGTTCCAAAATCAAACCGGATTCTCCGGCGGCTTCGGTTGGAGCAAAGCAGGCGAGGTGCCGGTCGCCGACAGCGATGGACTGGACGTGAATCGTGCCGGAATTATCATTCCGCCCGCCGCCCGCCGCATTCCGCCTTTGCAATGTCGCCCGGAACGGCGCGGAATCTTCAATCAACAGCCAGTGACCGGGCGGCACGAGCGTGACCCGGCGGGCATCCAGCAACGTCCATCCGACGACGTGCGGAAAAATGTTGCCGGCTTCGACTTCGGCGAGCAAATCGGCGAGCGGAGTTTTGGCCTCGCGCGTGGCGAATTCACTGGCCGCAGCGAGAAAATGTTCCGGCGACTGTTCAACCGCCTCCGCGAGCCAATGCCAGTCGAGACCATCAATGGTTTCGGCGGCAATCATTTTATTTAATGATTCAAAGGCCCAGGCGGCTTGCGCGCGCGAGAGACGATATATTTCACCGCTCCACCCGACTGGCTTTTCGGTCGGCGCGAGGCAGTAAACCGCGCCGGGAGCGAGCGTGACGGTGGCGGTGGTTTTGGTCGTGGAATTTTTCGGGAGCGGCTGGCCGAGCAATTCAAACTGAAAAGCGGAAAGCGGAAAGCGGAAGGCGGAAACTTCGAGCGTCAGCGCGTTTTCCTTTTCCAGCTCCGTGTTGACCAAAATCAAAACGGCGTCTGTGCCTTCAGCGGATTCGCGGAGCAGGGCATAGATCGGCGAGGCGGGCGCACTCAAGCGCGTGAGCTTCGCCCCGTCGAAAAAGCACGGATGATCCGCGATGAGCCGGTTGAGTTGCGCGAGTTCCGGCACGATGTTCTCGGCGGCGTCCCAGTTTAGGCCGGTGTTGCCGTGGACGCGGATTTTTTCGGTGGCGAGCCATTCCACGCCGCAGGTGAAGCCGAAGCCGCCGCTCGGGCTCGTCAGCGCGCACAAACGGTTTCGCAGCAGCGACCAGGCGCGGCCTTGGTCAGCCAGCCGGCTGTTGTCGTGCGTTTCAGAATAGTGGACGTAGCCGCCAATGCGTTCGCTCTGGTGGTTGGCGTAATCCAGATAGCCGGCGACGTCGCGGCCCGAATAATTTTGGAACAATTCGGAGTACGCCCATTGCATGCCGCCTTCGGTCAACAACTGCTCCGTGGCATCCCACGAGCCGCCGAGGCCTTCGAGCAGAAAAATGGTTTCGGGAAATTCCTCCTGCACGCGGGCGACGATGTATTGCCAGGCGGGCGCGGGAATTTTGTAGCCGGCGTCGCAGCGGAAACCATCCACGCCGCGCTGGCACCAGACGAGCAGCGAGTCGGCGACGAGATCCCAGAGTTTGACGTCGTGCTGTTCGAGTTCCACCAGATCTTCCCAGACCGTGCCCCATGCGCCGGGGCTGGCGAACGAGCCGTCGGGATTTTTTAGGAAAAATTCCGGATGATTCTCCTGCAAGCTCGAACCCCAGCCGGTGTGATTGATGACGATATCAATGAACACGCGGGCGCCGAGCGAATGGGCGGCGTAAGTCAGTTCGCAAAACTGGTCAATGCCGGTGGTGCGTTTGTCGAATTCCACCAGCGCGGGATCCACCGCCGTCAAATCCAGCGCGGCATACGGACTGCCAAATCGGCCAAAGCGCGCATACGTCGTGGGCGTCGGATGCACTGGCAGCAAGTGGATGATCCGGCAGCCGAGCTGGTTGACGATGAAGGGCAGCTGCCGCGTGAGGTCGCGAAATTTGCCCGACGGCGGCAGCGTGGCGTAGCCGAGCGCTTCCAGCGATTTCAACTGCGCTTCCAATTTTTCATCGGCCGTGGTGGCGAGGTTTTTGGTCGCCCCGAACAGCCGGGTGAACGCGCAGTAAATGGTGTTCGCCGTCCGGGCAAAATTGGGATGCACCGAAATGCCGGCGTCCGATCCATCCGTCCAGTGCTGCCAGTTTTTTTCGTCCAGCAGGTAAGCCTTGGCCTTGAAGTAGCCTACTTCGGCGAGCGGCAGTTCGAGCTGCCAGCCGTCGGCGGTCTTTTGCATGGGTACATCGCGCCAGGAGGCGCCGGCGGCCACGGCCAGACCGGCGTGCGCGGCGATGATCTCGCGGCGGCGGGCGGCGGCGCGGCCGAGGTTCGTGCGCAGGCGGGCCGACCAGTTTTTTTGCGCGCCGGCATTTTCTGCGCGCAGTTGGAAAAGGATTTTATCGCCGACGAAGCGCAGCAGGCGTTCGCCGGGGGCCGGGGTCATGACGGGTTTGGGTTGATCCACCTGAAAAAGTTTTAGCAGGAAGCCGGCGGCGGCGAAATAAAAAATCGAATCTGGTTTTTTCTTTGGATTGCGTTGGCGGCGGCGGGGCTTTAACTTGGCAGCGAATTTGCTGAATTATTAAGCATGGCGGCCGCCACATTAAATCCGGGCGAAGAAGCTCAATTGCAACAGACGATTGAGATGTTTGAGGTCATTGTGCAGTCGCAGCCTGGCGATACGCAGTCGCTGGAGATTCTCAAGGAGGCCTATTCCAAGCTGGGGCGCGAGGATGATGTGGTCAACACGTCGAAGCGGATCGCCCAGGCGTATCTGACGCAGGGGCAGCTTTCCTCGGCGATCCTGGAATACGAGACGGTGCTACAGCGGCGGCCGGAGGATGCGGACGTGCGGGCGGCTCTGAAGCAGATCGAGGACAAGGCGAGCAACGCGGCCGTGCAGTCGTCGGCCGACATGACCACGCTGCCGTCCGTGACCGAGACGACGATGCTGCGGCGCAAGGCCAAGGCGCGCGCGGCGTCGGCGGATGAAATTGATGATGGGCGCAAGTCGCTGTATAAAATTTTTGTGGAAAGCAAAATCATCACCGCGGGTGATTTTGATTTGTGCTGGCGGAACGTGGATTTGACGGTGGCACCGCCGGACACGGTGGAGCCGTTCATTCAGACACTGCACGAAAAGGGTATTTACTTCATTGATAAATCGCTCCGGTTGCTGTCCGACAAATCGCGCGTGGCGTATCTGCCGCTGGACCGTTATGACGTGGACATGGACCTGGCGCGCGGGTTTCCGGCGGAAGTCTGCCGGCGCTGGTGCGTGCTGCCGTTTGACCGGATGAGCAAGGCCATTCTGGTGGCGACGGCGAATCCGTTCAACCAGCAGGCGGCGAAGGAACTGGCCGAGGCCACCACGCATCGGCTGCTGTGGTATGTGTCACCGCCGAACGACCTGCTGGTCAATCTCCGCAAGGTGTTTCGCTGACCATGGCCAAGATCAAGTCATTCGCCGAACGCATCGCCGACGCCCTCGTCGAGGACGGGTTGTTGAGCGCGAGCCAGATCGAGGAACTGTTGGAACGGCAGCGCAAGGAAGGCGCGCGGCTGGTAAAACTGCTCGTGGACAAGGACAAGCAGTATGTCAGCCCCGACGATCTGGCGGTCTGCATGGGGCGCGTGCTGAATGTTTCGCCGGTCAATCTGGCGCGGATCACCATCGTCCCGGAGGTGGTGGAACTGGTGCCGCGCGACATGACGCACAACCACAAGGTGGTGCCCGTCAGCCGGCTGGAAAACAAGCTGTTCCTCGCGATGGCTGATCCGTTGAACGTGCTGGCCATTGACGACGTCCGCCGCATCACCAAGCTGGAGATTTCCCCACTGATCGCCTCGGAAAAGGCCATCACGGAAAAGTTGAACGCGCTGGACGCCGCCAAAAGCGGTTCGATGGAGGACATCATCCAGGACGCCGAAAAAAAGCGGGATGCCGAGGCGGATGGCGACACGATTGAATCCGTCAAGGAAGCGGTGGAGGAAGTCAACCTGGATGCGCTCGCTGCCTCCAGCGAGGAAGCGCCGGTCATAAAGCTGGCCAACCTGATCGTGCTGCAGGCGATCAAGGATCGTGCGAGCGACATCCATTTGGAGCCCTTTGAAAAGGTGATGCGCCTGCGCTACCGCATTGACGGCGTGCTGCTGGATGCCACGCCGCCGCCGAAGCAGATGCAGCTCGCGTTGGCGTCGCGGTTCAAAATCATGTCGAACCTCGACATCGCCGAGCGCCGGCTGCCGCAGGACGGCCGCATGCGGGTGAAAGTCAGCGGGAAGGACTACGATTTGCGCGTGTCGGTTTTGCCGACGGTTCACGGCGAAAAAATTGTGCTGCGCGTGCTGGACAAGAGCAATTTGTCCGCCAGCATTGACAAGCTCGGCTTGGACGAGAACACGTTCAAGCAGTTTAAGAGCGCCATTGACGCGCCGCACGGGCTGATCCTGGTCACCGGCCCGACCGGTTCCGGCAAAACAACGACGCTATATTCCGCGCTGAACGAGCTGAATAACCCGACGTGGAACATTGTTACCGTCGAAGACCCGGTGGAATTTCAGATTCCCGGCATCAACCAAGTGCCGACCAAAAAAGACATCGGCCTATCCTTCGCCAACGCGCTGCGCTCCATTTTGCGTCAGGACCCGGACATCATCATGATCGGGGAAATCCGCGACACTGAGACGGCGGAAATCGCCATCGAAGCCGCGCTCACTGGCCATCAAGTGCTCTCCACCATGCACTGTAATGACGCGCCCGGCGCCATCGCGCGCCTGGACGACATGGGCATTGCGCCGTTTCTAATTTCATCCTCGGTGATTCTCTCCTGCGCGCAACGCCTCATGCGCCGCATCTGTTCGCATTGCAAGGAGCCGTTGACCTATCCGCCGAAAATGTTTGAAGACCTCGGCATTGACCCGGGGATCTTTGAAGGTGTGCAGCTTTATCGGGGGCGTGGTTGCGACCGCTGCAAAAACTCCGGTTATGCCGGCCGCATGGCGATTATCGAAGTGATGCCGGTTAGCGACCAGATTCGCAAACTCATCATTGCCCGTTCCAGCACCCGCGAAATGGGCAAGCTCGCCATCAATCAGGGTATGAAAACCCTCCGCATGGTGGCGCTGGATCGTGCCCGCGACGGCATTTCCACGCTCGAACAGGTCTTGGTCACCACCTCCGCTTTTTGATCGCCGTCAGTATTGTCGCACCGGCGGCGTGGACGGTAGCGGCGAAGTCGAAAGCCACGGTGGCACCTCGACCAGCGGCGGTTTTTTTGCCGCGACCGGGCGCGCGCCCGTGATGCCCGTCAACGGCGCGAGTCCCATCGGTCGGCTGATGTCGCTTTCCAGCGGCGTAAAGGACCGGCCAGCCGGATTGAATGCCGGCAACACCTGCATGTTTGGATCCGGCGCGGCCACTGGCGGTTGGCCATAAAAGTTCGCCGCTTCCGGGGTTTTCTCCGGCGCCGGCGGTTCCATCAGCGCGCGAAAGCGATCCATGCCCGCAAGCTGTTCCGGCGTGGGTTTGGGCAGCGGCTCCGGCTGGTTGAACGGATTGGCCCAGATCGGTTCCGGCTTCGGATACGCGCCCGCCGCGGAATTGGGATTCGGGTTGAACACCGAATTAAAAGGACTGGCCGCACTGGGCAGATTGCCGCCGAGACTGCCGGCAAACCGGCTTTCGGCATCCTGCGGGTGGAGCGGATCAGCCGCCGCATCACCATGCCAATACGCGGCGTCCGGGCGGAAGCTGTTCGTTGCCGCCGCCGCCGCCCGCCCGTCCAGCCGCTTCAAAAACCGTTCTTCCGGCGACAGCGTCGGATCGTTTTTCGGATCCGGGATGCCCAGGATTTCCTCCGAGGTGCGCACGCCGAGGATTTCCTCCGGCGTCATCAGTGTCCAATTTTTTTTGTTCTCTAGCAGCTTCTGCCATTGCATCGCATTGGCGATGTCAGCGGCGTTTAGTCTGTGACTGCCCGGCAGGACATCGAAAGCGGCGGTCGGGCTGCGGGAGCCGAACAACGGTGCCGGGGCATTGAACGCACTGGCCGAACTGTTGCGGGCGCTGGCCGGCGGCATGAAGGAGTTTGCCTTGGCCGCCAGATCTGGATCCGTCGGCGTGGTGAACTGAATTGTTTGCTGCGCCCCAGCCGGTCCGGCTGCGGCTGCCCAGGCCGCCCAGGCAAACCCACGGGCAAAACTACTGGCGGAAAAAAAATTCATCTATGATTATTCAACCTAAATCAATGGACAACCCCCGTCAAAATCAATTCAAAGGTGGTTGAGGGTATTTAGTTGATGGTTGGTGGCCGCCAGCCATCCGCTCGTTTTTTCCATTAACTCTCGCCTAAAAACTATCAACTTATTTCATTGCCGTTCGTATTCGCCCTTGCCCAGCCGTTTATAGACTTGGAAACCCGCTTTTTTTGCGTCCGTGACGGACAGCGGCTTGAGCTTGTGCGGCGTGGTGAAGCCGGAAATGATCTTGCGCACCGGCTTCTTGCAGGCCGGGCATTTTTCCAGCGGCGGCGCGGAAATCGGGCGGTTCAACGTGAACGTCCCGCCGCACACCTTGCATTCGCCCTCGCACAATTCATATTCGTAAAGCGGCATGCTTGAATGTAGTGGGCAAATGCCCGGTTTTGCAAGTCAGGCTTCGCGCCAGTTCTTGAGTTTCGCCCAAGCCGATTCAATTTGTTGTGGCGTAAATCGGGAGCCGGCTCCCAGCTGCTGGATGATTTTCTGCGCCCGGCGAAAATCTTTGCAATGCACCGCGTGAATCTCCGCCAGCTTCAACCACCCCTCAAAATCATCCGGTTGCGCCCGGGTTTGCGCCTCCAGCTTTTCAATTGCCGTGCCGAGAAAACCCTGCGCCGCCAGTTCGTCAACCGATTTCGGCGGGGCGGCGATCCTGGTCTCCGCCGATTCCGGTTTGCTCCATTCGTCAATTGACCGGCGCGCGAATTCGATGTGGCTCGCGACCGCCTGCGGCTGCTGTTCCAACTTGCGGAGCACTGCCTGCGCTTTGCCCGGCTGCCGCAAATCTTGCGCATAAAGTCGCACCAGCAGCATCGCCGCTTCCGCGTCCGCCGGATTCTTCGCCAGCTGCGACTGGAGCCGCATTTCTGCGGCGGCAAATTTTCCTTCCGCGCGAAGCTGTCGGGCTTCCGCCAGCGGCTTGGGAACTAGCGCGCTTTTTTGCGGCACCCCCAGGAATTCCAGCGTCATTTCCAAGGTCGCCCGATCCACCTCGCCGGACTGTTTGAATTCCTCGCACAGCCTGACAGCTTCTTCCCGCCGGCCATTTTGGATGAGATGAGCAATGGTGTCCAAATAACGCCGGCTTTTGCCAGGGTCAAACGCACGGTCATCATGCAAATTAGGGTCAATAAGTTGGAGCAAGCCATGCGTCAACCCTTCCGCAACGCTGCTCCGCAACAGCAAGGCGAGCGCCGGCGGAATGATCAGCAACAACGCCACGTCACCCGGGCCGCCGCCGCGATCTTCAATCAACCAAAGAAACATCCCCGCCAGCCAGAGGATGGCGGCGCAGCGGATGGTTCGGAAGGCGTAATGCGTCCGCTTGCTCTCGCCGCCGGCCGCCTTGTCAAGGCCGGTTAGCCACCACGCGCCGACCGCCACGAGCGCCAGCACGCCGCTGTTGATGGAAATCATGGTTGCTCGGTTGCCGCATTATATCATCTTCGCGCGGCGCTCACATTTCGGATGTCTTTGCCGGTTCACATTTTTAGCCACAATACCACAGTGGAACGCGGCCCCACCTTGACCGGTGCATCCAGGGTCAAATCTTTCCGGGAAACAAGCTCCCTCGCTGGCTTCTCGTCCGTCGGCACGGGTAGGCTAAACGTCTTATCCGTCGTCATGTTCATACCGATAAGATAATCGCCATAACGCAATGTGTAAAATTCACCTTTGCCGGCATAAACACTTTCGTCGCCGGGCTTGAATTTAACGCTGGCCGGAACCCGGGCGATGGGTAGTTTTTCGCCCGCCTCCGCCGAATGCAATTCCTGCGGATAGCGCGGCCCGCCGTTGCCAAAGCCGAAAGTCGTCCAGTCCGGCCGCCGGTAAAATGATCCACTGGGTTCAAATTCCACGTCTTCCTTCACCACGGCGACGCGATCCGCCGTCGGCGTCGTGAAATGAACCCGCGCCAGAAAATTCACCGCGTTGCGCGCCCGCCAGTAAAGCGATGCATAAAGAATTTCATCGCCGTTTTTGATGGCGACCACGCCATCCTCCTCGTCGCTGAAAACAAAGTCCGGCCGGCCGGGTGTCATCGGCAGTCGCGCCTTGCTGGACGGTTGGAATTTGATGAGTTCGTATTGATCCGGGACGCTTAGTAATCCGGCGGTGACGCGTAGGCTGTTGTTCTGCGCCATCTGGCGTTCGAGCGAAATAAAAAACTGGTTGTCGTCAAACATCTGCCGCGCGTAGCCGACGGCGTTCGGTTCCAGCGTCGTGGCGACGGCGTCTAGCGGCGACGCATCCCACGTCGGGCGTTCGCCGTAAGCCGCGTCGCCGGGATAATGCCCGCTGTCGCGCCAGCCGACGGCGGCTTCAATCCGCATCGCGCGAAACCCGTCCGCGTCCGTTCCCGGATAGCGGAACACCGCGCGGGCTTTGGCGATTTTCTCGAGCTGCGCCTTGATCTTTTCATCGCCGGGCTGGCCTGGCGCTGGGCGCGTCGCATCATAAATCGAGGTCGCCCAGTCCAGCACTTCGCCGTAGTAGCCGACAAAACCCAGTTCCTTCGTTAATCCTTTCGCCGTGAGCTGCCAGTAATTTGTGCCGACGCCCCAGTCTTGACTGCCCGGGCCGGGGTCGCTATCGCGCCAGGGTTCGAGACCGACGGCCTCGTAGAGATAGCGGCGCGCTTCGGCTTCGGAAAGCGCGCTGGCCGGGTCAACCACTTCGAGGCCGCGATTAGACAAGTAAAGGTTCATATCCGTGATCATCGTCTGGTTCGTGTATAGCCGGCGATGCTTCTGATGCCAGTCGCGGGCGGTCACGAGCATTTCGGAATAGGCTGCGCGCCGGGAAATTTTTTTATCGGCGTCGTCAATCATCCCGTCGAGCCCTGGCTGGAGCGGTTTCGCCAGCACGGAAATGGCCTCGCCCGCCGGACCGAACTCGAACCAGCCCGGGTTCGGTGTTGCCGGGTCGTTGTGCGCCCGGTCTGGGTTTTTCCGAAAATCGGCAAACAACGCGTCCAGTCCGTTCAGGACCTGTGCGATGACTTTTGGATTTTCAAACGCCGGTGTCCACTTTACAAAATACGCTCGCGCCAGAAACTGGGCCTGCATTTCATTGAGCGGTCTGGCGGAATTGAGCAGGCTGTTGACTTGGCTGTTCACGCGCGCTTTCAGCTTGGCCAGAACTTCCTCGCCCGGTTCCCTCCGAACCGGCGGCTGCCCCGGTGCTTTGCTCGCCCATTCATCGGCGGGCGCAACGAAAAAGCCGTTGGTATGCGTGTAAAATTTATAAATGCCGCGCGTCGGGCCGGCGAGCGGCTTTTGAAATTTTTCAAATTCGCCGGTGTAGCCCCACGTCGGTCCGTAGCCGCGGATTTCAAATGGCAAATTCGTTTTGCCGCGCGTCATCTCCAGCGGCAGCGGCGTGGTATTGTAGATGAAGCGGCCGGGGAATGCCGCTTCGCCGCCGCCGATGTCGAGGATGTCAATGTCGCCGAGGTGCCGGTAGCCGATTTGTTTGCCCTCGCAGAATAGCACGAGTTGGTCAGCTGTCGCGTCCGAACCCCAGAGCCGCACGGTGGCGTAATTTTGATTTTGCGGATCAACCTTGAGCGCGAATGCCAGCCGTCCGCCTTCCCACGCGCCCGCTTTCAGCGGCAACAGAATGCGCGCGGGATCGCCGAGTCCGCTGCTGCTGATTTCGCTACGCGTGCTACTAAAGTGGTGAGCCTGCTCGGAAGCGCCATCACCAAACACGATGGCGTCAACCGTGGGGGACTGGTTTTCGGCAAAAGCATTTCCAACCCCCAACAGTGTAATGATGGCGAGAAAATATGCCTTTTGCTTCACTTCTTCAAAAACGCGCTGAACAAGTCAATCGGCAGCGGCAGAAACGTGGTCGTGTTGTGCTCGCTCGCCATTTCGCGCATGGTCTGGAGATAACGCAGTTGCAGCGCAATCGGCTCCTTTGCGATCAAGCCGGCGGCTTGCACCATTTTTTCGGCGGCTTGGAATTCGCCTTCGGCGTTCACGACTTTCGCGCGGCGTTCGCGCTCGGCCTCGGCCTGCTTGGCCATCGCGCGCTTCATGCTGTCCGGCAGCGCCACTTCTTTCACTTCCACCGATGTGACTTTGATGCCCCACGGCTCGGTTTGCTTATCGATGATCTCCTGCAATTTCTGGTTGATGATGTCGCGCTGGGAGAGCAACTCGTCGAGTGCGGATTGTCCAAGCACGCTGCGCAAAGTCGTCTGCCCGATGAGCGAGGTCGCCTTCCAGTAGTTTTCCACCTTGACCACCGCCGCGTTTGGATCCACCACGCGAAAATAAATCACCGCATCCACCGTGGCTGGCACGTTGTCCTTGGTCATGATCTCCTGCTTGGGCACGTCGATCGTCACCACGCGCAAATCCATCTTCACCATTTTATCCACCATCGGAATCAGGAAAATCAGCCCCGGCCCTTTCGCGCCCTGCAATTTGCCAAGCCGGAAAATCACGCCGCGCTCATATTCGCGCAAAATGCGGATGGATTGCGGCAGGATGAAAATCACCAGCACCACAACCACAATGATGATCGGGGCGGAGGCGCCGAATACCCGCATGAGTCCAGTGATGATTTGTTCCATAATTTTTCTTGGTTAGTTGGTTTTTGGTTTTACCTGCAAAGTCAGTCCCTCAATGCCGGAGATTTCCACCGGCTGGCCGGCTTCGATGGGCGTGGTGCTAACGGCGTTCCATGTTTCACCTTCCATGAACACCCTGCCGCCGGCGGCATCAATTCGCGAAAGCGCGCTAACCGATTTCCCTGGCATCGCTTCTCGGCCGGTGCTGGCCGGTTTCAATTGCGCGCGGATGCCCTTGCCGACCACAAAAATGAAAAATAGCGCTGTGAGCAGCGTCGCCGGCAATATCCAGCGCAGCGACAGTCCGTAGCCCGGTCCGGCCTGGCTGAATAACATCATCGCGCCAAGGAAAAACGTCACAATGCCCCCCGCCGTCAGGACGCCATGCGTCGTCGCATAGACATCCGTGATGAACAGCACCAGCGCCAGCCCGATCAGCACGAGGCCCGTGATATTGACCGGTAGAATCGCCGACATGTAAAGCACCAGGATCAGCGCAATCGCCCCGACCACGCCCGGCAGAATTGCGCCCGGACTGCTCAGCTCGCCCATGATGCCGTAAATCACCATTAGCATCAAAATGAACATCACTTCCGGTCGCAGAAACAGTTGCGAAAATTGTTCAAACGGGTTCATCGGAATTTCCCCGACGGTGGCACCGGCGGTTTTCAAAGTCGTGCCGTTGATTTTGCGGCCGTCCAGTTGTTTCAATAAGTCCGTCAGATCGGCGGCGATGAAATCAATGGCGTTCGTTTTCAACGCCTCTTCCGCGGTGATGGAGGCGCTGTCGAGCACCGCCGACTTGGCCCAGGCCACGCTGCGATGCCGTTTTTCGGCGATGGATTGGGCGAAACTGGCGGTGTCGTTCTCCATTTTCTTTTTCATCACGTCGTCGGTTTTTTCCACCTCGCCGCTGGAGCCGAGTTCCACCGGATGCGCCGCGCCGATGCGCGTATGCGGCGCCATCACGGCCACGTCCGCCGCCATCGTGATGAATACGCCCGCGCTGCCCGCGCGCGCCGGCGCCGGCGACACGTAAACCACGGTGGGGATTTTTGCGGCGTAGAATTTTTCGACAATCTGCGAGGCGGAATCCAGCAGCCCGCCCGGCGTGTCGAGCTGGATGATGAGGCACTCGTCCTTGTCGTCTGTCGCCACGTCAATGGCGCGGGCGATGTAGCTGGCTGTGGCCGGGCCGATGGCGCCGTTGATTTTAATCAGCCCAACGGGCGCGGCGTTGACCGCCACAGTGAAGCAGATGCCGACGACTGCCATGAAACACCAGTGCCGCATAAATTTCCAATCCGGAAGCAACCTAACAAAATCTAGCGCTTCTGCAAATGATACTTAATCCGCCTCGTCATCGCCTTGTCCGGCGCACCCGCAGCCGGCCAGCGCCACGCACTCCGCGCACAGAAATTTTCCGGCGAATTCCAAAGCGTCAAAGCTGCCGCAGCGTTCGCAGGCAACATCATCGGCTGAACGGGCTGGTTTGGATTCCATAATATATTCAACCGCGAAATAAGCGACATACGCGAAAAAGAATTTTGCTTTTTCCGTTCGCGTATTTAGCGTGGTTCGCGGTTAATCCATCTTCCCAAAACTTTCCGCCATCGCAATCGCCTTCCGCATGGCCATGGACTTGTTGATCGTCTCCTGATATTCGCCTTCGGGCGTCGAATCGTTCACCCAGCCGCCACCGGCCTGCACATAGGCCTTGCCGTCCTTGATGAGCGCGGTGCGGATCGTGATGCAGGTGTCCAAATTGCCGTTGAAGGAAAAATAGCCGACCGCGCCGGCATAAGTGCCGCGCGTGGTTTGCTCCAGTTCGGAAATGATCTGCATCGCGCGGATTTTTGGCGCGCCGCTGACCGTGCCGGCGGGAAACGTCGCGCGCATTAGATCGTAATTCGTTTTTTCCGCCGACAATTTTCCTTCCACCTGCGACACAATGTGCATGACGTGGCTGTAACGCTCGATGAACATCAAGTCCTTAACCTGTACGCTGCCGAAATCGCAGACGCGCCCGATGTCATTGCGCGCCAAATCCACGAGCATGACGTGCTCGGCGCGTTCCTTTGGATCCGCGAGCAGTTCGTTTTCCAGCGCGGCATCTTCGGTCTCGTTTTTGCCGCGCGGCCGCGTGCCGGCGATGGGGCGGATCTCCACGTTGCCTTCCTCGCAGCGAACGTGCAGTTCCGGCGACGCGCCGACGAGTGCAAAGCCGTCCAGCTCCAGCAAAAATAAATATGGCGACGGATTCACATTGCGCACCGCGCGGTAAATATCCAGCGGCGTCGCCGTGACCGGCGCGGAAAACCGCTGCGAGCCGACCACCTGGATGATGTCGCCGCCGGTGATGTATTTCTTGGCCGCCTCGACGTTCGCGAAAAACTTTTCCTTCGTCTGGTTTGATGCGAATTCGACGGCGGGAATCTCATTGGCCACGGCAACGACGGTGTGTTCGCTGGGCTGTTCGAGCAGCGCGAGGATGCGGTCAATTTCGCTGGTCGCATTTTCGTAGGCTTCGGCCGGGCTGTCGGCGTCGTCGAGAATCGCATTGACCAGAATCGTGATCGTCTGCTGCACGCGGTCAAAAATCAGCAGCTCGTCGGCGATGAGAAAATAAAGCACCGGCGTTTTTAATTCATCGTGCGCCGGGCGCGGCACCACGGGCTCGATGTCGTGAATGAATTCGTAGCCGATGAAGCCCAGCGCGCCGCCGGTGAAGCGCGGCAGGCCCGGCACCGCCACCGCGCGATATTTTTTCATCACGCGCTCGACGACTTCGAGGCCGTCCTTCACATCCTTGCCAACTATCACCGTTTCCGTGATGCGGCCGTTTTCAATCATCTGGACCTGCTGGCCGTCCTGCCGGATAACCGCGCGCGGATTGCAGCCGACGAAGGAGTAGCGACCGAGATGCTCGCCGCCTTCGACCGACTCAAAAAGGAACGATTCGCCCGCGCCGCGGATTTTCCGGTAGGCCGAGAGCGGCGTTTCCAGATCGGCGAGAATGCGGCGCGTGACGGGAATCAGATTTCCCTGCGTCGCAAACTTCAAAAATTCATCCAGCGTCGGTGAATACATAAGACCATTTTTAGCCGAAGCCTGCGGAAAACAAAAGCAGGAAGCCGCAGCGAACTTTTTGTTCCGGGTTTGATTGCCTCCAAAATGCGAGACAGAAGGATGGAGAATTTGTATAATTCTAACATGAACCACGCGTCTGCCAGGTTGAAAAGACCGACGGTGACCCGCCGTTTTGTCTTGGCGTTTTTTTTCGCCCAACTTGCGTTGTTCACGCTGGTCGCCGAAACGTCCGCGCCCACCAATGTGCCAGCCGTCATAAACTCCGCAAAACCATCTATCCGCGATGCCGCCGCCACCGCCGTGCCGGGCGCGCGGCTGGATTACACGCCGGGCCAGCCACCCAAGCTGTGGTCGGTCGCCGCCGCCGAGACCGTCATGGCACGCTGGCCGGATTTCTCCAAGGCGTATTTCAATTCTTGGACCTATGTCAACGGCTATGAGCTTTTCGGATTTGAAATGCTTTTTCACGCGACCGGTGACCGGCGTTATTTCGATTACACGAAGCGTTACCTTGACCCGTTCGTGGATGCCGATGGAAATTTTCATGGCGTTGCGAATTACAAAGGCCAGACCAACGACCCCGCCTTCAACAACCTCGACAACATGATGACCGGCAATTCGCTCGTCATGCTTTACGAAACCACCAAGGACGAACGCTACAAGCAGGCCGCCGAAAAAATCCTCCACGCTTTCGACGCTTATCCCACCAACAGCGACGGCGGCTTCTGGCACAACCAGCGCATGAACGGGCAGATGTGGATTGACGGTATTTTCATGGGGCAAATGTTCCTCATCCGCTACGGCAAATCCATCGGCGACAGCCAGTATTGCTGGGACACGGCAACGAAGCAGTTGTGCATCTATGCCAAACGCGCCGAGCGCGACCATTCCGGCCTTTATTTGCATGGTTATTATGAAGCCGGCCATGGCGGCAAAGTTCCCGGCTGGGCCGATCCGCAGACCGGTCTTTCGCCCGAAGTCTGGAGCGAAGGGCTGGGTTGGTATGCGCTTGTGCTGGTCGAGACGCTGGCGGATTTACCGAAGGATCATCCGCGGCGCGCCGAGTTGGAGGACATTTTTCGCCGGCTGGCCGCCGGGTTGAAGTGCAAGCAGGATGCGACGAGTGGTCGCTGGTTTCAGGTCGTGGACAAGGGCGACCAGCCGGACAACTGGACGGACAATTCTGGCAGTTCGATGTTCACCTACACCCTCGCGCGGGGAATTGAACTGGGACTGCTCGACAAAATGGAATATGCGCCCGTCGTCCAAAAGGGCTACCAAGGCATCATCGCCAACGCGAAGATAAACGACCGGGGATTGCTGGACATTTACAGTGCGTGCGACGGCGTTGGCGTGCAGGTGGATTATGCGCACTACATCCATTTCAAAAAATCCATCAATGCCAAGGAGGCTGTGGCCGGATTTCTCTGGGCCACGGCCATTGTGGAGAAAACGCAGTTGGAGCAGTTGAAAGCAAAGTGATGTCAACCGCTGCGTCGAATGAAAAAAATCCTGATTCTCGCCGGCGTCCTGTTGGGGTTGGTTGCCGCCGGCTCCGCAATTGGACAAGCTGCGCTGGCAAATGCCGTTCCCGACACGGTGACACATTCCTTTGTTTGCACAGATTACTCGCAGGGCAAGGTGTTCATCGTCTCGTCCGCCGGAAAAATCGAGTGGAAATATGACGGCGCAACCAACTGCAACGACCTCTGGGTTTTGACCAACGGTAACCTGCTATTCAATACCGGTCACGGCGTGAAGGAAGTCACGCGCGACAAAAAAATCGTGTTCGACTACGAATCGGCCAGTGAAATTTACGCCTGCCAGCGGCTGACGAACGGCAATACGTTCATCGGCGAGTGCAACGCCGGGCGTTTGCTGGAGGTGAATCCTGCCGGCAAAATTGTGAACGAAATCCGCCTGCTGCCGGCCGGCACGAATGGCGGCCACGCCTTCATGCGGAACGCGCGTCGGCTGGCCAATGGAAATTATCTCGTGGCCCATTACGGCTTGAACGTCGTCCGCGAATACGATTCTACCGGCAGGCTGATCCGGGAAATTCCCGCTGCCGGCGGTCCGCACAGCATTGTGCGTCTGCCCGATGGAAACACGCTCATCGCCTGCGCTGATGGATCTGGCGGCGCGCGGGTTTTTGAAGTGGATCCCGCCGGCAAAAACGTCTGGCAGGTGCAGAGCAACGAGTTGGCGGGCGTTCAGTTAAAATTCATGGCTGGCTTGGAGCGGTTGCCCAACGGCAACACGCTGATGGCCAACTGGCTCGGTCACAAACAATTTGGCAGCACGGCGGACCTGATCGAAGTCATGCCGGACAAGCGCGTTGTCTGGAAATTTTCCGGCGGCGGCAAAATCAAAACCATTTCCAGCGCGATGATTTTGGACGAGCTGACCGCCCACGCCACGCGTGGTGAAGTTTTGCACTAAAGATTCGGCGGACGCGACAATATCCCGCCCCGGAGAAATTTAACCCTTCTTTTTATACATCTGCTCGGGCGTCAGAATTTGTTGCTCGGTCGTCTTGAACGTGTCGCCGTGGCCTTCGATGGAGCGGAAGAAACAGGAATTATAACCCTCATGGCAAGCCGGCCCTTTTTGCTCAACCTGAATCAGCAGCACGTCGCCGTCGCAATCGAACGCGATGTCTTTGACGGTTTGCGTGTTGCCGCTTTCTTCGCCCTTCATCCAGTATTTCTGGCGGGAGCGGCTCCAGAAATGCGTCTTGCCGGTCTTGATGGTGTCCTCCAGCGAGGCGCGGTTCATCCAGGCCATCATCACCACGCGGCCGGTTTTGTGTTCCTGGATGATCGCGGGAATCAGCCCGTTGGCGTCAAATTTCAATTTGTCGTAGAAACTCATGAAACAGATTTTAACCACCCAGCCACCGGGACTCAAAGCTGGAATTTGCCCGATCTTCTACGGTTTTTGCCATTGCAATGGCGGTGGCGTGGCCGGCAATGGGGAAATTCTTTGAACCACCGGCGGATTCGTCAAGGCCGGCTGGCTGTCGGTCGGCACCGGCAACGCGTTGGTTGCAACCGCCACGCTGTTCGTCAATATTTCCGGGCCGGCATTGGTCGGCGGATTTCTATGGTCGTTCAGGCTGCGCAGCAGTTGGGCTTTCATGCCGGCGAACGCTAGGTTGGTCACGGCGTCGAACTCCGCTTGCGCGTCGTCATAAAATCCGGCGTAGGTTTTCACGCGCGCGAGGTGCAGCCGCACGCCTTCGCGCTCGTTGTCGTCCTTGGCGATGTTCAGGCAGTTGGTCCAGGCGACCAGCGCGTCGTTCGTGCGCAGCGGCTTGATGCCGTAATAGCTCTCGGCATAATCCGTGGCGAGCACGAGATTGTCGGGCGCCAGCTTCATCGCCTGCTGATATAGCCCCAGCGCCTTGTCGAACACCTGCGGTTCGGTGAGGCCATAAAACTCCCGTGCATCCTTGCGGTAAAGATAAACGGTCGTGGCGAAATTCTGGTAATACACCGGCTCGGCCGGATCCAGCCGGATCGCCTCCATGTAACCGGCAAACGCATTCGTCAGTTGGCCGTTTTCGCCGTAATAATTCGCCAGTTGATTCCACACGGCGGGGTTTTTGGGGTCGAGCTGTCGGGAATTTTCATATTGCACCGCCGCCGCGCTTTCGTCGCCGATGTCCTCCAGGAAACTGCCGTAAGCCAGAAAGCCCTGCGCGCTGTCCGGATGATTGCGGAGAAAGCTGTCGTAGCCGCGCCGCACCACGTCGAGCCGGTCCCGGATGCGCTGGTTGAATTCCGCCAGGGCCGGCGCGTTCGTGCGGGCGATCGTGTTGGTGCTCATCCAGTCGTGGATCTCGTCCAGCGCCGCGTCGTCGGCGATCATCAGGTTGCGCAACAGTTTTTCCACCGGGTCGTTTACGATCACCAGCGGCACGGCGATGCCCGTTTGATCCTGCACGAGGTTGCTGACGGCCTGCGGCTGGTTGGTGGCCAGTAGCGCGCTCAAAAGTCCAATGGTCAAATCGCTCACGCCGTCAAAATATCAATCCTGAAAACAAAAGACAGAATTACCGCAACCGGCCGGCCACAATAAACGAGGAAGCAGTTGTTGCTTGGCGAGCTGCAAACTTTCCTTGAAGCCAACTTAATTTTGGATTGTTCTCCGCACCTTCGCGTTTAATTCGTTTCCCTCGGCTGTTTGCCGACGACTGCAATCTCCGCCTGGTTTTTCGCGATCATGTTCGCGGGCAGGACGCCGCGCCAGAAGACGTTCGGGTAAACCACCGCGCCGCGGCCGAGAATGCTGCCGGGGTTCAGCACGGCATTGCAGCCCACTTCCGCGCCGTCGCCCACCAGCGCGCCAAACTTGCGCAGGCCGGTGTCGTGCGGCACGCCGTTCACTTCCACCGTCACGTTGCCGGACAGCAGTTTGACGTTGGAAATCTTCACGCCGGCGCCGAGATGCACCTTGTGACCCAGGATAGAGTCGCCAACGTAATTGTAATGCGGCACCTGCGCGCCGTTGAAGAGCAGGGTGTTCTTGAGTTCGCTGGTGTTGCCCACCACGCAATCGTCGCCGATGAGGACGTTTTCCCGAATATAGGCGTTGTGTCGGATCTGGCAGTTCTTCCCGATGATGGCCGGGCCTTTGATCATCGCGCCGGGTTCGACGCTGGTGCCGGTGCCGATGATGACGCGGTCGCCGATGGTCGCGCCAGGAAAGCGTGGCGGCGGATTTTGTCGCGGCACCTGGGCGAGGTAGGCTGCGATTTTGGGGAGCGCTTCCCAAGCCTGCTGGCAGCCGTCGAAAAGGACGGCGTGTCCGGTTTGGGTCAGGTCGAATAAATCGGCGGCTGTGAACATGGTTGCAAGTTAATGGAAACGCGCGCGGCGGCAAAGGCGAAATGGTTTTGGCGGGCGGTGTAGCGGCCGGCATCCCTGCCTGCCCGTGAGCCGGGCTTCCCAGACCGGCGGGAAAATCCTAACGCCAGCCCACACGCTTGAAATTTTGAAAAATCTCATCTCGCCACGGTTTAATCCGGATGGCCAGGGATGCCACCCTCAACGTCAGGCCAGGTGCCCGACGCCACTATGGCTTGCCGAAGACGCGTTCCAAGACGTCGGCTAGTGCCGTCATGGAGACGGGTTTTTCCAGCAGTTCGCAGATGCCGGCGTCGAGCAGGTGTTGGTGGTTGAGCGTGGAGGTGTAGCCGGTCGCGAGGACCACCGGCATGTCTGGCCGCAGGGTGCGAACCTCGCGGGCGATTTCCAAGCCGTTCATTTCCGGCATGGTCAGGTCGGTGATGACGAGGTCGAACGCGGTGGGTTTTTCGCGGAACCAGCCGAGTGCCTCCGCGGCGCTGTTGCTGGCGATGGCCTCGTAATTTAGCCGGCGAAGCAGTTGTTTGAACACGCCGGTCAAGGCGGGTTCATCGTCCACCAATAATATTCTCTGGCCGCGGCCATGGTGAAGTTTCCGGGTTTTGGTGTCGGTCGCGGCGGCGGCAACGGTTTGTGCCGGGAAATAAAGGAGGAAGCTGGTGCCTTCGCCCGGCTGGCTTTCGACGTTGATGACGCCTTCGTGCGACTGGATGATGCCATGCACCACGGCGAGGCCGAGGCCGGTGCCTTTGCCCACCGGCTTGGTGGTGAAGAACGGTTCAAAGATGCGCGCCTGGGTTTTGGCGTCCATGCCGTGGCCGGTGTCGGTGATGGTCAGCCGGGTGTAAGCCGCAGGCCGCAAGTCCGGGTGCGCCTGGAGGAGTTTTTCAGTCGGCGAAAACGCCTCGAGCGTCACCGCGAGTTTGCCGCCCCGGCCTTCCATCGCGTGCAGCGCGTTGGTGGCGAGGTTGATCATCACCTGATAAATCTGCGTGGGGTCGGCGAGCACGGCGGGCGCATCGTCAGCCAGGTGCATTTCGATCTTGATGTCCGCCGGCAGCGAGGCGCGGAGGAATTTCATGGCCTCCTTCACCACGGTGTCCAGCCGGATAACCTGCCGTTTCAAATCGCGCTGGCGGCTGAAGGTCAAAATCTGCTGGACGAGATCCTTGGCACGGCTGGTGGCCTTGAGGATTTCGCCGATGTTTTCCTGCGCCGTTGGATTGCCCTCGGTGTCCTGCTGGAGCAGGTAGGCGTATCCGAACATGGCGGCGAGGATGTTGTTGAAGTCATGCGCGATGCCGCCGGCGAGCGTGCCGATGGCCTCCATTTTCTGCGCCTGCTGCAACCGGTTTTCGAGCAGCCGGCGTTCGGAGACATCCAGCTTGATGGCCACGAAATGAGCGATTTCGTCGGAGGCGCTGCGCACCGGCGTGATGGTCATGTCCTCGGTGTAAAGGCTGCCATCCTTGCGCTTGTTGACAAGTTCCCCGCGCCAGACTTTGCCGGTGCCGATGGTGGACCACATGGCGGCGTAGAAGGCCGGCGGATGCTGGCCGGATTTGAGTAGGCGGGGAAAACCGCCTATGGCTTCCGCCGCGCTATAGCCGGTGAGCTTGGTGAAGGCCGGGTTGACCCATTCAATTTTGCCGCTGCGGTTGGTGATGACGATGGCGTTGTCGGCGGCGACCAGCGCGCTGGACTGCAAATTCAGCCGTTCCTCCGCCAGTTTGCGCTCGGTGATGTCGAAGATGACGCCCTGCGAGCCGGTGACTTTTCCCTCCGGGTTGACCACCGGCAATTTGATGCAATGCACGTAGTGTTTCCTGCCGTCGGCCAGCAGATACTCCTCGTCCAGTTCCATGAGCTTGCCGGTTCGCATGATCTGTTGGTGATGATCCTCGCCGGTGGCGGCATATTTTACCGCCAGTCCGGCGGCGTCGCGTTGCGCGGCTTCGCTGGCGGCCACTTCCAGCGGGGTTTTCTCGAGAAAATCCTCTGCCGTCATGCCTTTGAGCCGGCAGAATTCGGCGTTGACGAAAACATACCGGCCGGCGTGTTCTTTCCGGAAAACGCCGACGGGGAGTTGCGCCACGAGCGAATGGTAAAGCGCCCGCGATTCCTGCAACGCTGCCTCCGCCAGGTTGCGTTCGGTGATATCGCGGCCGATGCCGAACACGCCGGTGATTTTTCCGCTGGCGTCCTTCAAGGCGGCAAGGGTCATTTCCATGATGGCCGGCCGCTTCAATTTGGGATTGCCGCGCACCTGATGCACCGGCACCGGCTTGTCCGCCAAAATTCGCTGGAACATTTCGCGGGCCAGCGGCACATCCTCGGGATGCACCATGGGCAGGAACGGCCGGCCCAGCCAGTCGTCGAGCGATACCCCCGCGATGCCCGCCACGGCGGGGTTCAGCGAGGTGAACGTGCCGTCGCACGCGATGGTGAAGATGGCGTCCCTGGCGTTGTCGATGAGATTGCGGTAGCGCTCCTCGGATTGGCGCAGCAGGTTTTCCGCCCGCTTGCGTTCGGTGATGTCCTGAATGACGCCAACCATCTGCACCACCAGGCCGTGGCTGTCCAAGACCAGTTTGCCGAGGCCGTGGATCCAGCGTTCCTGCTGGTCATTCCGGCGGATGATCCGATAAGTGCGGTCAAACGCGGCTTTGCCCTGTAGCACCTCCTCGTGCAGGTAGCGCTCCATGTCCGCGCGCTCCTCCGGGTGGATGATCTGCAACCAGCCGTTGACATCCTTCGTGAAGCCGGCATCCGTGAGGCCGAATAGTTCGTCCAAAAGCTCGGAGCAAGTCCACACGCCGGTGCGGGCGTTGAAAATGTAGGAGCCAAGGCCGGCGATGCGCTGCGCCTCCAAAAGCTGCCCGGTCGTTTCCCGCAGCTGGTCCATCACCTGCTGGCGGGCGGTGATGTCGCGGACAGTGGCCAGTTCCGTGCGGCGGCCTTGATGCTGGATTTGATTGGCTGTGATCTCCACCGCGAAGCGTTCGCCGCCTTTTTTCCGGTGCCAGCGGAGCGGCACGAAAACATGGCCGCTGCCCACGGTCGCGCGGGTTTTTTCCGGCTCGGCGGAAACGTCCTCCGGCTTCATCGCGAGCATCTCCTCCCGGCTGTAGCCGTAGAGCCGCAGGGCAGCCTGGTTGACATCCACATAGCGGTGCGTCTCGATGTCCACCAGGATGACGGCGTCGGACTCCAGTTCAAACAGCTGGCGGTAGCGCTGTTCGCTCTCGCGCAGGGTCGCATCCGTTTGCTTGCGCTCGGTGATGTCGCGGGCAATTCCCTGAATGGCGTAAGGTTTGCCGCCCCGGCGGATGAGCGAACATAGGATTTCCACAAACACCTCGCCGCCATCCTTCCGCCGCAGCCGCAGCTCCGTCCGTTGCTTCTGGAAACCGGTGGTGCGGAGCTCCTCCAACGTTTGCATCGCCAGCGAAAGCTGGTCGGCGGTGAGCAATGACCCGAAAGTCAGCGTGTTGATTTCCTCGCGTTGATAACCGAGCAGGTTCAGCGCGGCCTGATTGGCATCCAAAAATCGCCCTTCAAAATCGTTTAGGAACACGCAGTCCAGCGAGCGCTCGAACAAAGCCTGGTAACGCTCCTGGCTGAGGTGGTAGTTCTGTTCGCCCTGCTGGAGCGCCACTTCCGCCAGCAGTTGCTCGTGGCGGACGCGCAGCGAATGGATGCCGTAGGCCAAGTCATCCGCCAGTTCCGTCAGCAGCTTGACCTCGGCGGCGTGAAAAGCATCGCCCTCGGCGGCATAAAGCATTAACGCCCCAAAGGTGATTTTGCCATTCCGCAGCGGCAGCACAATCAAGGCGGCAAATCCGCGCTGCCGCGCCTGCGCGCGCCACGGTGCAAAGTTCGGATCGGTGTGAGTATCGTTGCAGATGGTGATCTGGCCGGTGCGGAGGCAGGTGCCGGTCGGGCCGCGGCCGCGCTCGGTGTCCGCCCAGGAGATTTGCGCCTGCGCCAGATAGCCTTCGTCGTGACCGGCGTGGGCGGCGATGCGGACGGTTTTCTGCGCGTCATTTTCCGCGAAGCCCACGCAGGCCAGCTGGTAGCCGCCCGATTCCACCATCACGCGGCAGATTTCCCGGAGCAGCGCGGGTTCGTTCGTGGCGCGCACCAGCGCCTGGTTGCAGTCGCTCAAGGTGCGCAGCGCGCGTTCGGTGGGCCGGAGATTGGCCTCCGCCTGCCGGCGCTGTTCTGCCTCCCGCTCCCAGCGCCGCAGCAGGTGCCGGATAACCTGATGCAGCAGACCGCCGGTCAATACCACGAACGCCCAGCCCTTGATGATGGAAAGTTTGGTGCGGAGGTCGTCATCGCTGACCGTGGCCGCGAGCAGTTTGTCGGAAAACAAAATCCAGCCGCCGGCCACGATGACATAAATCAACGCGACCGTGAGTGCCAGCCGGCCGGCCTTGGGTTGCATAGGCGAATCCATTACGAACATCGGTTGCCGGGCGGAAAACTACAGCGATTTTCATCGTCCGCCGGGCTGGGTCGGAACAGTCCAAGACGGTTGGGATGGGGGAAGTTAAATCTGAACCCGCCAAACCGCCAACCGTAAATTGTCTTCGGGCCGGATTTTTTCCGGGCGTGACGCCGGCTCAGAGGTTGAACCAGCAAATCATCCCGGTGAAGGCCACCAGCACCAGTAGGACGACCATCACCGTAAAAAAGCGCATCTGCTTTTGGTGTTGGGAAAGGCTGCATTTTCGGCGGCGCCGGCTCGGTTTTCTGGTTTCTTGCCAGACAGCGGATTCATTCATGGTGCAAATAATTTGTTCGATACTTTGGTCGCCGTTCCTGCTAGCCGCCGGAAAATCCGGTGGCGCCGGCGGGTGAACCGCAAAATTTAATATTGTCCCCAGATTTACCACGCCGGCCGGATTTTGACCTGCCGCATTTTGTCAAAAACCGACACCGTCAATTAGCTGGCCGGCTTAAAAATTCTTAAAGTCGCCGGCCAGCGGAATTTCGTTCCGGCGGTTTGCCGCCGGCGAACGCTGCGCGGACGGACATTGCCGCAGGCTGGTGTCAATGCGGCAGATGTGGCTGGTCAACCAGTCGCCGAGCATCTGCTTCAACTTCAGCGCCACGCGGGAGCTGGCTCCGTTTTCCTTCACCATCACCACCAGCTGCTCATAGTCTTTCAAAAATTTGGCGTGGGCCGCCTTGTTCTGTCCCCGGGACGGGCAGCGGTGTTCCGCCATGATGTTTTCCTCCTCGGCAAAATGCGTCTTGGCATAGCTGCCCAGAAAATTCAGGTGTTCCATCAGTTCCTCGCGGGCCTTGCCGGCCAGGCAGTCGGCGTGCAGATCGTTGATTCGATTAATCAACTCCCGGTGTTGGCCATCCACGCTCGTCACGCCGGTGGCCATTTTTTCCTCGTCCCAGGCAATGATGCCCGCGCCGGCCGGTGCCGAGGCAAAGGAAAGTTCCGGCCGGGGCGGCGGCGGCCGGCGAACCGCGGCGGCGAATGTTTCCGCCGGCGTCTCGCCATCCACGAGGGTCAGCAGTTCGCTTACGGATTGTTTCATCATGCCGGCCTGGGTGTTCAACTCGGCGGCCGCGGCGGCGCTTTCCTCGGCGCTGGCGGCGTTGTGCTGCGTGACCTTGTCCATCTGGCCGACGGCACTGTTGATTTGCGTGATGCCCTCTGTCTGTTCGCGCGAGGCACCGGCCACTTCCGAGGCCAGCTCGTCCACCTGCCGCGCTTTGGCCACGATGTCATTCAGCGCCGCCGAAACTTTTGCGCTCAAGGCCACGCCCTGGCCGGTGCGGCTGATGGCGCCTTCGATTTTCGCGGCGGTTTCCTTCGCGGCGTCCGCGCTGCGGCGGGCCAGGTTGCGCACCTCATCGGCCACCACGGCAAAACCCAAGCCGGCCTCGCCGGCGCGGGCGGCTTCGACCGCCGCGTTGAGCGCGAGGATGTTGGTTTGGAAAGCAATTTCATCAATCGTCTTGATGATCTTGGCGATGTCGTCGCTGCTGGCCTTGATGGCGGCCATCGCGGCGTTCATCTCCTCCATGTCGGCCACGCCCTTGTCGGCGGCGGCGCGGGTCTGGCGGGAAAGCTCGTTGGCCTTCTGGGAATTGTCGGCGTTCCGCTTGGTCATGCTGGACAATTCTTCCAGCGACGAGCTGGTTTCTTCAATCGAAGCTGCCTGTTCGCCGGAGCCTTCGGCCAGCGAATGGCTGGCGGAGGAGACTTCAATCGCCGCGGCCGCCACCTGTTCTGAACTCAGGTTGAGATCCTGCGTGATGCGGCGCACCACCAGGTTCAGGCGGCGTTCGATCACCCCGATGACGAGCAGGACCACGACCAGCGTGGCGCCGGTGGCGCCGTAGCTGAACAGCCGGTGGTGACGGAACACGGCCAGGCGGATGCTCAGCAAGCCGTCCAGTTCATTCACGCTGGTGGTCCACAGCCGGAAACTCTCGGCGCGGGCGTTCCAGCCGGCGGTTTCCAATTCGCCCGGCGGCACATTTTCACCGGCGACGATCCGGTTTAACCCGGCGAGAAATTTCTGGTTGGCTTCAGTGTATTTGGCAATCGCCGGCGGCAGGTTTTTTTGCAGCAACTCGCTGACCCCGTAAAAATTCTTGTCCTCGCTCAGCGACGTCTGCGCGTCGCCGGTGATGCGGTCCTGGTCATCCTGTTGCAACATCGCCGCCATGACGGCGATGTCGGATTTGTGGGCGGCGGCGGTGCCGGCGCGCAGCCAGTCGCCAACCTGCAAAGTGATGTCGCTGAGCCGCTGCTGGGTTTGCGGCAGGGCGCACAGCGTGACATCCATCAGATAATAACTGTCGAGGTCGGAATCGAGGATGAGATTGGAGAGGTCGCCGGCGTGGGCGGTCATCATGCGGATGGCGGCGACCAGTTTGCCCACGGCCTCGTCGCCGGCGGCCACCGTCAGCGAAGCGCCTTTGAGATTTTGCCAGCCGGTCTGCACGGCGGCGAGCCGGGCATCCTCGCGCTTGCGGGCGGCGAGTTCCGCGTCGGTGAATTTCAGCGCCTGGCCCAGCTCGCCATTGTAGTTGGCGGCCAGGGTTGCCATCTGCAAATCAATCTCCTGCTGCAACTCCGTCAGGCTGGTCTTCGCCGCCTCGTTTCCGGCCAGCACCTGGCGCGCCGTGGCCTGGTAGCGCGGGAACAAATCCAGCAGTTGTTCCAGCGGGCGCTGGAAGGTGTTGCCGCGCATTTCCTGGGCGGCAAAGTTAACGTCTTTGTTTACGGAAGTGCTGATGACATACAGCAGGATGCCGCTCATGGGCAGCACGCCGATCATCGCCGCGAGCAGAATATACTGCCAAAGTTTAAAGGAGCGTTTCATGGTTGCGAGGAGTTTGGGGAAAGTGGCTTCAGCCGGTTCGTACCGCCGGATATGGGCAACCGAATGTTTTCCGGAAAACCGGAGTCGGCGTTGGCGGCAGAAGCCGGTGGCAATATTGGCATAATTTTTCCACCATCCCAGCATCCACATGGCAATTAGCGCGCCCAGGGGGCGCCCAGATCACGAATCCAGCCGGCGAGACAGTTCACCGACGACAAGTGACAGTCACTCATCGGAGACAGCTACAGGAACTTTAGTTTTATTATCCAGCCGTGCTCGACGGATGGCGTCAACGAGCGCCTCCTCCAGCCCAACCAGCTCATTTTCAGCTATTTTCATAGGATTGTGGCGGGCAACAGCGGCGCCGTTGCCGTCCTCCGCGCCGCCGTTGCCGGCCTCGGCGCGACTGTTGAGGGCCTCGGCGTGGCCGTTGGGGGCCACGGCATGGTTGTTGGGGGCCGCGGCGAACCCGTTGGGGGCAACGGCGGGACGGTTGCCGGCAACAGTCTCGCCGTGGCCGGCCCCCGGGACGCCGGTGCCCCCAACAGCGGCGCCGAGGCCGGCAACGGCGGCGCGGAGGCCGGCAACGGCGGCGCGGAGGCCGGCAACGGCGTGACCGTGGCCGGCCCCGGCGGGAGGTTCCCCTATGCCGGGTTTTCAAAATGCTTTCGGAGTGCGCCCGTCCTCGGGCGCTGCGACCAGCGTGAGCAAAACCGATATGTCCCTCAGTTAATTCCCCGGGCCAATCGGCGTGGCAGCGGCCGGGACGGCCGCACTCCGTAATTTGAAAACACACCCAGCTTCACCGCCGGCGTCCGCGGCCGGTCCGTAAGGGACCGGTCGCGCGGCGGCGAGCGCGGTTCAAAAATCCTTGAAGTCGCCGGCCAGCGGGATTTCACTCCGGCGGCTGGCGTTCGTGGTCATGGCCGGCACCACCGGCGCATGGCCGTTGCCGTTGGTGCTGCCGGCCTCATGGTTGCCGTTGGCACTGGCCGGCGCGAGGCGTTTGCGCGTGGGCGCGGGCGCATGAAATTCCTGCGTGCGCCGGGCGCGGGCCGCCGAATGTTTAACGACTTCTTCGCTCTTGCCGCCAACCAACTTGAGCAGTTCGGCCACGGATTGTTTCATCACCTCGGCCTGCGAATTCAATTCCTCGGCGGCGGCGGCGCTCTCCTCGGCGGTGGCGGCGTTGCTCTGCGTCACCTTGTCCATCTGGCCCACGGCCACGTTGATTTGCGCAATGCCATCGGTCTGTTCGCGCGAGGCGCCGGCGACTTCCGTCACCAGCTCGTCCACCTGCCGGACTTTCGTGACAATTTCATTCAGCGCGGTGGCTACCTTGCTGCTGATTTCGACGCCCTGGCCGGTCTTGACGATGGCGCCTTCGATCTTGCCGGAAGTTTCCTTGGCGGCTTGGGCGCAGCGTTGCGCGAGATTGCGGACTTCATCCGCGACGACGGCGAAACCCATGCCGGCTTCGCCGGCGCGGGCGGCTTCGACCGCCGCATTGAGCGCGAGGATGTTCGTCTGGAAAGCGATTTCATCAATCGTCTTGATGATCTTGGCGATGTCGTCGCTGGAAACCTTGATGGCATCCATCGCGATGGCCATGGTTTGCATGTCGCCCACGCCCTTGTCGGCAGCGGAGCGCGCTTCCTTGGCGAGTTCGTTGGCTTTGCGCGCGTTTTCGGAATTGCGCTTGGTCATGGAGGACATTTCTTCCAGGGAGGAACTGGTTTCCTCGAGCGACGAAGCCTGTTCGCTGGAGCCTTCGGCCAGCGTCTGGCTGGCGGCGGAAACCTGGCTGGACGCGGCCACGACCTGGTTGGAGCCGTCATCGAGCGCATGGGCGACGTTGGTCAGCACTTTGTTGGAATTGCGAATGATGAAAAACGCGATGGTGATGGCGACCAGCAGCGCGGCGATGAGCCCAATCTTCATGGTCCACGAGGCGGCGATGAGTTTCTGGGTGGAGCTGTCGGCGGCTTCCACGGTGCGTTTCATGCCGGTATCCTGGGTGTCGTTGACGAGCGCGTCCACGCGGTTCAGCGCTTCCACCCGCTGCTTGGCGATTTCAGCGAGCGCCACATTGTCGTCCATGTTGGCTTTCATCGCATCGCGGTAGTTGTGGGCGTCATTTTTGACCTGGGTCAACTCGTCAATGTCCGCCTGCACCACCAGCATGGCCTGCAACTCATCAAATTTCTTGTCCATCAAATCAAAGCCGGCCAAACCGTCCTGAATTAAAGTCGGATCGCGCATGGCCTGGGATTTGAAGACGGCGATGCGCGCGGCATTGCCTTCGCCGCGGATGGTGTTGGCGAGCGCCAGCTTGTCGGCGCGCTGCTGGAGCTTCGGCGCTTCGGTGAAGGCCTTGATTTCGTTCTCCTGCTTGACTTTCTGCCCGGCAATCAGCTTGTCAATGTTGGCGATGAAACCGGCGGCGGCCTGGTTCAGTTTGTCGCGGCCGGCCAAAATATCCTTGTTCTTGGTCGCAGTCTGGTCAATCAGGCTCTCATAGCTGGCGAGCGCGGGGGCGAGTTCGCTCAGGTTGGCGCGCAGCTTGGCGAGTTCGGGATGCGCGTCCGAAAGTTTCTGGGCGGCCTGTTGCTGCTGATGCACGTCGGCCAAAGCCTTTCGGGCGTCGTCCAAGGAGGACTGCTCCGCCGTGAGTCCGTAAGTGCGCATGGCGAGGACGGCTTTCCCAAATGCGGTCGCCAAGTCACTGGCGATTTGGGACTCCGGCACATAGCCCTCGGCCAGCGTCTGGGACTGGGTCTGGACCGACTTCATGCTGAAGACGGCCATGCCACCCAGCAGGGCGGCGATGAGGATTAACGCTCCGAAGCCGAGCGCGATTTTTTTTCCGATGGTCATGTTTTGCATAATGAGTTGTTCTTGATTGTTAGAGTTGTTGGCTGTGCGGGAGTTGGGTAAAAGGTTTTATTTGAGGATTTCGATTTTGCCGGTGGTGAGATCGTAGCGCGCGGCCACAATCAGCAGGTTCGTGCCGCTGACGGCTTCTTTCAGGACAGGTTCGACGTGGGTCAGAATCTCGGCGGCCCGCAGCGCATTGGCGCGGACAGCGTTGTCCACCTTGTCGCCCGGCAGGTCTTTGGTCTGCTCCACGGCGGGCTCGATGTCATCCGTCACGCTGTGCAGATGGCCGGGCACCTCGCCCCCGTTGACGGCGGCGGTGACCGCCCCGCATTTCCCATGGCCCACGACGATGATCAACGGCACGTGTAAATGTTCCACCGCATATTCCATGCTGCCGATGACGTGATCATCCAGCACGTTGCCGGCGTTGCGGATGACGAACAAGTCGCCCAAGCCCTGGTCGAAAAAAAGTTCCGGTGCCACGCGTGAATCGGAACAGGTGAGCACGATGGCAAACGGCGTCTGGCCGCCCGCCAGCGCCACGCGCCGTTCGTCCGACTGGTCGGGATGAATGGCCTGTCCGGCCACAAAACGATCATTGCCCTCCAGCAACCGCTGCAACGCCTGTTCACCCGTCAGGCTGCCGCTGGCGGGAACCACTGCCGGAGCGGCGACCGGGGCCGCGATGGGGAAGACCGGGGGGGAGTTGGTTTCCTTGGCCCAGGCTGGCACCGCTCCGACTTGCCCAATGGCCGCGATGATTGCGACCGCCAGTCCAAATGACCGGAGGCTTGATTTGCTAATTTGATGGGTCATGGTTTGAGCTTGGGTTTAGAATGGTTGGCGGGTGCTGGTTCAGTTTGAGTGTGTGGCGACCAAGGTGACCGAGGAAAATTCCTGAAGCTGGTTCCGCTGGCCGGTCATCGCCGGTGGCGCGGTATCCGGCTGCGGCTTGGGTTCACCAGCCGGTGTTGTTTCCCAGCTGAAGCGAACGGAATTTTCCGCCGGAACTCCATCCGGGCGCACCGCGAGCTTGACTTGCGCCAACGCGTCCACCGGCAGGCCGACGCGGCCGGCGGGCGGCGGATCGCCTGGGCTGGACAAAGCGGCTGCGGTTGGGGTCGGTTTGATCTCCATAACCGGGGAGATGCCCAAAACGGCGCAGAAGAAAAGGCACAAGCCCGTGCCCAGCGCGGTTTTTTCCCAGAATGACAGATGCTTCATAAATAATTAAATTCCGCCGGCCCGTCAGGCGGCGGCGACCAGGGTGGTAGCGGTCGCCCCGACCACCCGGTCAATGTCCAGCAGCACCTTGACCACGCCTTTGATCTTGGCCATGCCGAGGATGTAATCCACGGCGATCTGCCCGCCAAAATCTGGCGTGTCCTCGATGTCGGCGGCGTTGAAGCTGACGACTTCCTCGACGCCGTCCACCACCATGCCCATGGCGGTGGACTTGCCGTCCGGCAGTTTCACCTGCACGACGACGATGCACGTCTGGTCGGTGTTGGTGACATTGGGAAAGCCGAAGCGCACGCGCAGGTCCATGACGGGAATGATCTTGCCGCGCAAATTGATGACGCCGCGGATGTATTCCGGCATCTGCGGCACCGCCGTGATGGTGATGTGGCGGATGATTTCGCGCACCTTCAGCACGTCAATGCCGTAGGATTCGGCGTGTAGGTTGAAGGTGAGATATTTGCCCGCCAGCGAGGTGGCGGCGGGGTTCACCGGCAGGGCATTTTCGGCAGTCTGGTTCATAATTTTTTTTGTTAACCGGCGGTTGCGACCCGGCGGGAAAAGCAAAAGGCACAACTGAAAGACGTCCTCTGCCAAGCAGATGAATCGTTCAGTTGTGCCTTTATCTGACAGGCCCAAAGTCCCGCCCGCAAAAGCTCCCGCAACCTAATTGCGGGTCAAGTTATGTTGCTTATCGGCGGGGTCGGGAAAGGCTTGAGCAAAATTTTTGGGGATTGCCATTGAAAAACTATGGCTTGGTTGGAATGGCCGCGCGGCGGCGTCCCTGCCAGCCGTATTTTATTGGGCCAGGGATTGGTCGGCGGAATGGGAACGATGATTATTCTCCGGCGTTTGCGGGCCGGCCGTTGATCCAGTCGCGGATGACCTGCGCGGCGCGGGCGTCCACCGTATTATGCGCCAGCGGCGGCATCCGCACCGTGGGCGCGGGGCTGGTGAGCCGTTGATAAAGCACGGAGCGCGCCGGGTCGCCGGCGGCCACGATGCGGGCATCGGTCAAACCGAGCGTGACCGCCGCCGGCGCGTTGACGATATGCTGGTCAGCGGCCGGCGTGTCGAAGCGCGCGTCGAAATTGCCCACGCCGCCGGGCCGGTGGCAGTGCGCGCAGTTGGCGTCGAGATAGGCGCGCACGCGGTCTTCGAGCGTGGCGTTCGCCTCGGCGAGCGCGGTGAGTTTGGGGAAGCCGGCGAGGCGCGCTTCGCTGATGGCGGGGCTGAATAGTCCCAGCCGGTTCAAGGTGCGAATCTGGTTGTCGGTCACGCCCGTGGCCGGATAGGTGAAGTTGCCGTTGAGCTGGCGCGTGCTGACCCCGAGCACATATCCCGCCGTCGGGGTGTGGCACGTCAGGCAGTCCGCCGGGCTGGCGAAATACCAGGTCTGTGTGCGAACGCCGGTGGCGTTGGTGACGAGCATGTCTTCGTTTAAACCCGCGGTCAGCAGGTCGGCGTCGCGGTTGTCGGGTCGCCATTTGTAGCTCGCGCCATAAACTGCGCCGTTGATGTCCCGCACCAGAATCTGCGTTTCCAGCCGGCGGCGCGGTGCCTGCGGATTTGTTTCATCCACGACGAGGTCGAGGTTTTTCACAAAGACGGTGCCGTCGGGAAATTTCCACGAGTTTGTCGCGCGCAACCGGACTTGCTGGTCGGGCGTGATGCCGTCGCCCCGGTTCGGCACGGCGAGAAAATAACTTTTCACCGCGCCATCGTCCCACATTGGCGTGTTGAGGCCGTAAGGAATCAAGCCGCCGGCTGGCGTGCGGCCGGCGGTGTCGGCAAACACGCCGGTGCCGGATAGCAGCGGCGGCATCGCGCCGTCGGCGGTGGCGGGCAGGTTGAGAAATGCCGGAACTTTTTCGCGCGTCGCCAAGCCATAGGGCCGTCCGCTGCCGGCGGTGACGGTGAAGTTGACCGGCGCGGAGGTGCTGCTCAAGCCGCTGCCGTCGGTGGCCACGGCGGTCAACGTATGGTTGCCGGCGTTTAATCCCGTCGTCGTGAGCGCATAAACCGGCGCGTACAGGCTGTTGGTCAAAGTGCCGAGCCATTGGCCGTTGGCGTAGAAATTCACGGTGGCGACGGCGTTGTGCAGCGTTTTCGCCTCGACGCCAAACGTTACGCTGGCGCTGGCGGCGTAGCTGGCGGCATTCGCCGGCGTGACGGCCGCGATGGCCGGCGGCGGATTTGTGAACGGATATAGCTGCGTCTGCGGAATGACCGCCAGTCCGGCGGACGCTCTTTTCCAAAGCAGTTGGATCGCGCCGCTGCCCGCCGGGAGGTAATCCAACTGGACATTGTATAGCTGCTGCGCTTTGAGCGTGACGGAACTGCGGTTGGTGGCGGGCGTTGGCCGGGCCATCCAATCGTTGATGAGCGGTTGGCCATTCAGCGAAAGCCGCACGCTGCCGGTGGCAATGACGGCAAGTTCGCAAGTGTCGTTGTATTGCGGCTGCACCGATCCGCTCCAACGCGCGAGGAAATGGGTCGGGCCGATCATCGGGTCCGGCGGGCTGGTGCTCCAGTCAAAATCCACGGTCGCATTGGTGCGCGTGACGGCGGCGGCCGTGGCGAACGCGGCGTCGCTGTTCGCGTCCGCCCAGAACTGGCCGACGAGTCCGCTGCCGCCGCCGAGCGCGGCGGTGTTGACGAAGGATGCGGTGGCCACGCCGCTGTCCACCGCGCCGGTTTTCACCGCGATCGCTTTAAGTTCAGCCGTTCTCGTCACCATCAGTGGGCCGGTGTAGCGCGTGGCATTGACCGTCGGCGCGGTGCCATCAAGCGTGTAATAAATCGTCGCTCCGGATTCGTCATCCGCGAGCGTGACCGTGAGGGCATTGATGAAGTCGCCGCTGGCGGGCGAAACCACCGGGGCCGGCAGGAAATTGCCGTTGCCGAAAATCGAAAGGAAATTTTGCGCGCCGACAAATACTTTGCCGTCGGCCACGGTCGGCACCGTCATCTTGACGGCGTTGCCGGGATTGTCACGCTGCGGCAGCTGGCTGCTGTTGTATAATTCAATCGCCAGGTTCGTTGCGTTGTAGGCGTGCAAAACCGCCGGCGTGTGCCGCACCGCGCCGTCGCACTGGATCGTCCACACGATGCCGTCGCGACTGCCGTTGGCCGAGACGGACGGCGTGGTGCCGAAACCGCTGAAACTGGTTTTGGTCGCGGAACTGGGTGTGCTGGTGATGAATCCGTTGGTGAGTGGGTAGGCTTTCATCACCCCGCCGGTGCCCTGATAAAAAAGCTGGTGGTTGAAATACGCCGGCGTGCTGAAAAAACGGCCAATGCCGGCGTTGAACTCTTCGACGATCTGCTGGTTGTTCGTGGGGTTGTAGCCGCCCATGTGGTCGCGATCCACCAGATAAATATTGCTGCCTTTGTCGCCGCCCACGATCAGGTGCGGATGCTCCGCGCTGCCCGCCTCGTCCGGCAGTAGCAGTGCGCCGCCGGAACCGAAATCCGCATCCGCCTTCTGCATTGCCGCCTCGTCAAACGGCGTGAAATAATCCGCCACGGCCAGCCCGCCCGTGGTGGACAATTTCATGAAACTATCGCCGTAATCCACGCCGCCGCCCAGCGACGGGTCGGCGTCGAAACTGCCGTTGGCGACTTCAAAATAAAGATTGGTTTCCGCGTCCACGCACAGCCCGTTGCCGCCCATCCACAACGCGCCTTCGCCGGCGTGCGGACCAAACCGTGCCTTCGTCGCGTTGGGCGTTGTGTTTAAAACATAATTCGTCAGCGGCTGGAGGTTGCTGGCATTGAACCCTATCACCCAGCCGTGGTATATGTCTGTGTCCGCCGCGCTGCCAAAGGCGACATATAAAATCCCGCCGGCCAGCGTCAGCGCCGGACGCTGCAGGTGCTGCCGCGCATCGAATTTTAGCACGCCGCCGGCGCTGCCAACGCCGGTGCCCGGCACGGCCGCCGTGACTTCCACTGGACCGTAGGCTTGCTCGGTGCCATTGGTGATGTTCAAAGCGTGGATGGTGTGGTGATAATTCGTCGCCGTCTCGCTCACCACGCGGGTGAACGCATCCACATAAAGCGTGCCGGTGGCCGGATCAATGACCGGCGTGCCGGTGATGCCCACGCGCGGGAGCATGTCCTGAAAAACATTGTTGTGGTAGCGGCCGCCAAATTCATGATTCGTCACGATGTCAATGCCGTCGCCCAAACTCGCGTGCCACAGCAGGCCACCGTCCGGACCGGCGCTGCTGTCCGCATCGAAGGCATAAACGCTGTTGTTTTCCGTGGCCACAAACACGGCGTTATGCCGGCCGTGACCGGGAACCATCAAGCCCGGAACATACAGCGGCTGCGCATAGACGTAGCCGTCCACCGGATATTTGATCAGCCGGCCGAAGGTGTTAGTGTTGACGTTGGCGGGTGTCAGCCACGTCTCGCTGGTGTTCGCCCCGGTCCGGGCGTTGTCATTGTGATATGTCAGCACCGCGGTCGCGGCGGCTCGATGACTCCCGGCCAGCAGGCCGACCAGAATGATGATGGCCCTGCCGATGGGGCTTATGGATTTCATTAGAATTTGGAAAATGATGTGGGGCGGCCGACATTTTTCAAGCGTAAATGGTACGTGGGGCTTGTCGGTTCTCCGCCGCCGTCGATTCCGTCGGTGGGTCAATTTGATTTATCCTTCATCCGTCTCGGCTTGATTGACTTCGGCCGTTTTTTGCCGTTCACGGCGACGGCGATGGCTTTTCGTGCCCAAAGGGTAAGTTCCGGCGCATTTTCCAGCACGTCCGGCGGCACTTCGTGATACGACATCATCAGCCTTTTGCCCCTAGATTCGTAGCTAAACGGCCCCATGCCGCGAGCAAGGTATTCCGCCTGCGCCGCCGCGTTCGTTTTGAAGAACAGCCGCCCCTCGTCCAAAATCGCGAAGAACGTTTCACCGGCATAAAGTCCGTGCGCGCCGAACATCGCCCGCGCGCCCAGCTCTGGCACCGCGTGCAGCTGGTCGAGCACAAATTCCTTGAATGAGTCGTCTGGCACGTTTGCCAGCTTAGCCGAATCGGCCGGTTTCGGCAACTGGCCGGCCCCAGCGTCGCCCGGGAGAATTTTCTTTCCAGCCGGATAAACCAAACAAGATTCGACAAAGGCGGCGGTCCTTGAAAACATGGTTGCGCCTCGTCGCCGGGAGGCCTATCCACTTGATTTTTCATGGCCAATTTTGAACTGATCTCCTATGCCAGCGCCGAGGCCCTGGCCCTCGCCGCTGCCGGCGCGTGGCTGGACGAAATCGAAGCGGCCAACCGCGCCGGAAAAACGCATTGCGTCGCGCTTTCCGGCGGTCGCATCGCGCAAAAATTCTTCGCGGCCACCGCCGCCCAGGCCAAGGCCCGGGCCGTTTCCTTCGCGCGCGTCCACTTTTTCTGGGCGGACGAGCGGTGCTTGCCGCCGACCGATCCGGAGAGCAATTTCAAAATGGCGCATGAGCTTTTATTTTTGCCGCTGAACATTGCCCCTGAAAAAATTCATCGCCTCCGTGGGGAAGATTCGCCTTCAGCGGCGGTGAAAATTGCCGAAGCAGAGTTGTGTCGCATCGCTCCGCTAAACCAACATCAGTTGCCCGTCCTGGACTTGATCTTTTTGGGCCTGGGCGAGGATGGTCATATCGCCTCGCTGTTTCCCAATTCGCCTGCAAAAAATCTGGACATTTTTGTCCCGTATTTGGTCGTGGCCAATTCACCCAAGCCGCCCCCGACCCGGATTTCGCTGGGTTACCAAGCGATTTTCGCCGCGCAAAACGTATGGATTCTCGTTTCCGGTGCCGGCAAGGAGGCCGCGCTGCGTGTCTCGGTGTCACCCAAAGGCGGCACGCCGCTGGCGCGCGTCATTCAAACGCGACCGGTGAAAATATTTTCCGATTTGCCCCGGTTTTAACTTGTAACTAAACAGTTAATAGTTTAGTCTCGGGACGTTGGCAGCAGCGTGGTGGACCGTGAAAATCCGGGTCGGAATAATTTAAAAAAGTTTGAACCTTTTCGGTGCGGAGTGCGTCAGAGAATATGTTGATTTCGCTGTCCGTTTAGGGTTGGCATAGAGGTTTTGCTTGCGGCGCGGCTCGGACAGCGACCCCAAGTTGGTCGCGTCGCCCTTCTGAGCGCCTCGGTGAAGGCGTATTTAACCTCGTCACCACGAAGGCCGGACGCAAGTCCGGCCTTTTTTTTAATTTTCGTCCAGCGGACCCTCGGCCCAGTTCGGCGCTCTCAGCCGGATTTGGCCAGAATTCCGCATTGATTAAGCGAAAAAGCCGGTTAAAATTCCCGACGCATGAAGCATCAGCTCGATTTTGAAAAGCCGATCACCGAATTGCAAAACAAGCTGGATGAACTCCGCGCGCACCCGGAGAAACATTCCCTTGGCATCAGTTTCGAGAATGAAATCCAGATAATCGAAAGAAAACTGGAAGAAACCCGCCGGCAGGTTTTCCTCAACCTCAATGCCTGGCAGCGCGTCCAGTTGGCCCGCCACGCCAAACGGCCTTACACGCTGGATTATTTCCAGAAAACTTTCTCCGATTTTCAGGAACTGCACGGCGACCGGATGTTTGCCGATGATCACGCGATGGTGGGCGGATTTGCCAAGCTGGGCGAGCATCGCGTCGTCGTCATCGGCACCCAGAAGGGCCGCGACACCAAGGAAAACATCCTGCGCAACTTTGGTTCCGCGCATCCCGAAGGCTACCGCAAGGCGCTCCGGCTGATGCGGCTCGCCAGCAAATTTGGCCTGCCCATCATCACGCTCATCGACACGGCGGGCGCGTATCCCGGCGTGGCGGCCGAAGAGCGCCATATCTCCGAGGCCATCGCCGTCAATCTGCGCGAAATGACGCTGCTCGAAGTGCCGATCATTGCCGCCATCATCGGTGAAGGTGGTTCCGGCGGCGCCCTTGGCATCGGCGTGGCCGACCGCGTTTTGATTTTGGAGAACGCTTATTATTCAGTCATTAGCCCGGAAGGTTGCGCGGCGATTCTGTGGAAGGATCGCGCTAACGCCGCCAAAGCCGCTGCCGCGCTGAAAATCACCGCCAAAGATTTGCTGCATCTGAAACTTGTTGACGAAGTCGTGCCGGAGCCGCTTGGCGGTGCGCACACCGATACCGTCGGCACGGCGCTCAATCTCAAAACCCATCTGCTCAAGCATCTGGAGCAAATGCTCGCGCTCCCCGTGGCCGAGCGTTTGAAAAAGCGTTACGAAAAATTCCGCGCGCACGGCCATTTCCTCGAACAGGCGGTGGAAAACGGCGATGTAAAGCCCGCCAAAGCTGCCGAACCAGTTGTTGCCTGACATGCTATATCCCTTTGTTTTCCGGCCCATTTTCAAGGATCGCATCTGGGGCGGACGCGAATTGCAACGGCTTTACGCCAAGCCCATTGCCGCCGGCGAACCCACCGGCGAATCCTGGGAAATTTCCGACCGGCCCGGCGACGCCAGCGTCATCACCAACGGCCCGCTGGCCGGGAAGGACCTGCGCTGGCTCATGGAAAATCACGCGGCGGAAATTCTCGGCCCTGCCCGGCCGGCGGTCGCCGGCCGCTTTCCGCTGCTCTGCAAAATTCTCGACGCGCGGGAAAAATTGTCGCTCCAGGTCCATCCGCCGGCCGGTCAGGCGGCGGAACTCAAAGGCGAGCCAAAGACCGAAATGTGGTTCATCGCCGCTGCCGCCCCGGACGCGAGCCTTTATGTCGGCCTCCGGCGCGGCGTGACGCGGGCGGACTTCGAGAAAAAGATTTCCGACGGCAGTGTGGCGGATTGTTTTCACCGGATTCCGGTGAAAGCGGGCGACACGATGTTTCTCCCCAGCGGCCGCGTTCACGCCATCGGCGATGGCTTGGTGATTTTTGAAATCCAGCAGAACTCCGACACAACCTACCGCGTGTTCGACTGGAACCGCGTTGGCCTCGATGGCCAGCCGCGCGAACTGCACATTGCGCAATCGCTGGCCAGCATTGATTTCAATGATTTCGAGCCGAAGCTGGTGGCTGCAAAGTTTGTCCCCGACGGCCAAATTCAAAGGCGTTCGCTGGTGAACGATCCGTTGTTCAATGTCGAGGCCTGGAAGCTTGATTCCGGTGCCAGCGGTTTGCTGAAACCGAAGCAGCTGCAAATCGTCGCTGTGACGACCGGCCAGGTTGAAATCAAGAGTGGGGCAACTTTGGTGAGCTTGTCCGCCGGCCAATTCAGCCTGATTCCGGCGAGTCTGAATCATGCGGAAATTCTCGCAAAATCAGAGGCGGCGTTGCTGCGCGTCGAGGCAAACTAAAAAACCCGCAGATTCTGAATCAATTCAGCGACAGGTCGTCCGGCATCTGCGCCAGCAGCTTGTTTTTCCAGCCGCCCTTGTCGTTTAGGATTTTCTGCCAGAGCTGTTCCGGCGGCGTTTCAAACACCAGTTGGACGGTGGCGGGAAACGTTAGCCACGCCTTCCGCTTCATCTCGCTTTCCAGCTGGCCGGGACTCCAGCCGGCATAACCGGCGAATAGCCGCACTTTTTTCGCCGCCGAAAAATCTTCGCCCAATTCCAGCAGGTCGTCGAGCGAATGGCCCAGCGCGAGATCCGGCAGTACGTCGGCGTCGGGAATAAAATGGTCGGTGTGTAGAAAACTCAGGGCCCCGGGCTGCACCGGCCCGCCGAGAAACAGCGGCGATTCCTTGAGCGGCTCCGGCAGATTGGCCACGATCATCTCGCCGACGGTTTTGCCGAGCGCGCGGTTGAGAACCAGGCCGAACGCGCCTTCCGCATTGTGCTGGCAGACCAAGACGACGGTGCGTTGAAAAAATGAACCGCCGAGATGCCCGCTGTCGAGCAGCAACTGGCCTCGGAGAAATTTTGGCTTGCTGGCCATCGCTGAATCAATCTGCACCAACTTCCGGCCGTTGGCAAAAACAAACCAGCCCGACCAAACCAACCATAATGGCCCCAAGCAAACGGCGCGGAAGTTTTAACTTCCGCGCCCGTGTTTCAAAGGAATGATTTTTTGCGCCTTGGCGTCTTGGTGGTTACAGCGCTTTGACTTTTTTCACAATCGCCGCCGCGTCAATACCGAAGTGTGCCAGCAGTTCCGCCGCATGGCCGGAGCGCGGGATGCCAACCACGGCGAGCTTGTGAACCTTGATGCCTTCACTGCTCAATTCGCCGGCCACGGCGTCGCCCAGGCCCCCTTCGGTATAATGATCTTCCACTGTGATGACGGTGTTGCCGGTCTTTTTCGCTTCGGCGAGAATTTCTTTTTTGCCCAGCGGCTTGATGCTGTAGGCGTCAATGATGGTGATGTTGATGCCTTCGGCTTTCAACGTATCGGCGGCTTTCAACGCCTCAAACAGCGTCACGCCAGCGCTGACGACGGTGACCTTGTCGCCGGTGCGAAGAACTTTCGCGCCGCCAATGGGGAACTGTTCATCGTTGCTGTAAATAACCGGAGTCTTCGGGCGTGAGGTGCGCAGAAAGCAGACCCCTTTGTGCGTCGCCATTTGTTCGAGCAATTTTTCCGTGGCCACGGCTTCTGCCGGATACAGCACGGTGCTGCCGACTACGGCGCGCATCATCGCCAGGTCTTCCAGCGCCATCTGCGACGGGCCATCTTCGCCGATGCTGACGCCGACGTGTGAGCCAACCAGCTTCAAATTCGACTGCGAAATGCCGGCGACGCGGATTTGGTCCGCCGCGCGTGTGAAAAAGGTCGCAAACGTCGAGGCAAACGGGACGTGCCCGCGCGTGGCATAGCCAATGGCAACCGCCACGAGGTTTTGTTCAGCGATGAAACATTCGGTGGCGCGTTCCGGAAATTTCTTGAAGAATTTATCCGCGAAGGTGGAGTTTTTCGTGTCACCATCCATCGCATTGATGCGCGGATCCGCTTCGCCGAGGCGGACGAGCGCGGTGCCATAGGCTTCGCGCGTGGCAATTGAGTCGCCAAGCTTGTAGCTGATTGCCGGATAGCCCGCCGGTGCGGCGAGATTCGGCGCAGGTAGGGGTGTCGGACTGGGAATGGCGACGCCGAGGCCGGACTTGGCGCTCGGAGCAAGTTCGGCGATGGCTTGAGTGGCTTCTTCCTTGTTGAGCGGCTTGCCGTGCCAGTTGTCCTTGTCCTGTAAAAAGGAAACGCCCGCGCCCTTGTAGGTTTTGGCGATGATCACCAGCGGCTTGTCGTCCAGACCGATGCCGCCCAAGACTTCAATGATTTCCTCGATGTCGTGGCCGTCAATGGTTTCCACGCGCCAGCCAAAAGCGTCAAACCGCTTGGCATAAACGCCGATATCATGGCCAAACGCCGTCGCCTGGCTCTGGCCGAGACGGTTGGCATCAACGATGGCGATGAGATTGTTCAGCTTGTAAATGCCCGCCAGCGACGCGGCTTCCCAAACGGAGCCTTCGGCGATTTCCCCGTCGCCCATCAAAACGTAGGTGTTGTAATCCAGCTTGTCCTGGCGCGCGGCCAGCGCCATGCCGACGCCGACGCCGAGGCCCTGGCCGAGCGAACCGGTCGCCACATCAGCGAACGCGAGGCGCGGCGTGGGATGACCTTCGAGGTCGTTGCCGAACTGGCGGAGCTTCAGCAGTTCGGGGATCGGGACAAAACCATTTTCCGCCCACGCGGCGTAAAGCAGCGGCGCGGCGTGGCCTTTCGAGAGGATGAAACGGTCGTTGTTGTAGTAATGCGGGTTCTTCGCATCATACTTCATGTGGCCGAAGAACAGTGCGGCGACCACATCCGCCGCCGAGCAGCAGGAGGTTGGATGGCCGCTGCCCGCCGCCGTGGTCGCCTCAATGGAATGGATGCGCAACTGGTTGGCGATCCCTTTCAACAGTTCAATGTCCGTTTCAATCATAAATTTTAAGAACGCAGAGAGTAACCGACGGACGGCGAAAGCCAAGAATGAAAATTGGGAAAGCGCTGCTTATTGTGTCAGCACATGGCCCTGGATCGAACACGTCGGCAGCTCGCCGACGGCATTAAGCGTGTAAGTTCCGCCGTCGGGGCAGGTGGGAAAAACGCCATCCTTGAGATATGGCAGCAAATCCTGCGCGGTCGGCACGGCGTCGTTGCCCTTGGCTTTTTCCAGCGCCCACTGCTGCTTGGCCGCGTCAATCTCCCGGAGATTGGCGATGCAGGCGTTGGCGTTGGCCACCAGCGCGGTTTGCTGCTGTTCCGTCTGGAGCTGTTTGAGGTGTTCCTGCTGCAATTCCAGCGCCGTGCGGGCGGTGGTCAGGTGCTGCGCCGTCTGCTGGCTTTCCGTCTGCAACTGTTCCACGTTTTTTTGGAGCGCGGCAACCTTGCCGGTGAGAACTTCGTTCTGTTTGCGCAGGCTGGAAACTTCCACCACTTCCAGTCCGGCGCTGGAGGTTTTCAAATCCGTCAGCTCCGCCTGCGTCTGTTGTAACTGCTGCCGCGCCTCCCGCAAATCCGCCAGCGCCGCATCGCGCTCGTGGTTGGCGCGGAATAGCAGAATTTCCGCAACCAGCATCAGCGCAAGACACGCCCAGGCAAACCAGCGTTTGGCATTCATGGTGGCCGCAGTTGTCGCGCTTTTGGGCGGCGGCGTCAAACCAGAAATGAAAAGAACTGGTGGCAACCGGCGTATTCAACCATCGCCCAAACCGGTGCCGTTGGACAAAGGCGGTCGTGTTTGCTAATCTGCCGGCGAATTTATGAGTCTGGAAAACCAAGCGCCCGCCGCGCCGTCTGATTTTATCCGCGACATCGTCGCCGCGCATATCGGTGAACACAAATATTCGCGCATCCACACCCGCTTTCCGCCGGAGCCGAATGGCTACCTGCACATCGGCCACGCCAAAAGCATCTGCCTGAACTTCGGCATCGCGCGCGAGTTCGGCGGCATTTGCAACCTCCGCATGGACGACACCAATCCCACGAAGGAAGACATCGAATATGTCGAGTCCATCCAGGCTGACGTGAACTGGCTCATCGGCGGCTGGGCGGAAGATCGGCTGGGCTTGAAGCTGCACGGCAAAACGCCCGAAACCATCGCCGAAGAAGGCAACCGAGATTTTTATTTCCCGCCGGTTTTCGGAACGTCGGAAGCCGAGCGGAAACATTCTGCTACAAAGTTGGAACCCTTTTATGCCTCCGATTATTTCGACCAACTTTACGATTATGCGGAACAATTGATCGTGAAGGGCAAAGCGTTTGTCTGCGACCTGACGCCGGACCAGACCGACGAATACCGCCGCAACGGCAAAGCCTCGCCGTTCCGCGACCGCAGCGTGGCGGAAAATCTCGACTGGTTCACGCGCATGAAAAATGGCGAGTTTCCTGACGGCGCCCGCGTGCTGCGCGCCAAGATTGAAGTGGACGCCGCCAACATCTGGATGCGCGATCCGCTCATTTACCGCATTAAGCACGCCGAACATCATCAGACCGGCGGCAAATGGTGCATTTATCCGATGTATGATTTCGCGCACTGCCTGAGCGATTACATCGAAGGCATCACGCATTCGATTTGCACCTTGGAATTTGAGGTGCATCGTCCGCTTTACGACTGGATTCTCGCAAGTTTGGATCTGCCGCGTCCGTTGCCGCATCAATACGAATTTGCGCGGCTCTCGCTCAATTACACCGTCATGAGCAAGCGCAAGCTCATGCAGCTCGTGCAGGAAAATCTCGTCACCGGCTGGGACGATCCGCGCATGCCCACCATCAGCGGCATCCGCCGGCGCGGGGTCACGCCGGAAGCGTTGCGCCATTTTGCCTATCACATCGGCATCACGAAATATAACGGACTGACGGACGTTTCCGTTTTGGAATACGCCATCCGCGACGATTTGAACAAACGTTCGCTCCGCCGGTTGGCCGTGCTGCGGCCGATCAAAGTCGTCATCACGAATTTTCCCGCTGGCCAGGTCGAAGAGCTGACCGCCATGAATAATCCCGAAGCGCCGGAGACCGGCACGCGGAAAATTCCGTTCAGCCGCGAGCTGTTCATCGAGCGTGACGATTTTGCGGAAGTGCCGCCGCCGAAATTTTTCCGGTTAAAACCCGGTGGCGAAGTGCGCTTGAAATACGCCTACATCATCAAGTGCGAGGAAGTCATCAAGGACGCCGCCGGCAACCTCACCGAGCTGCGCTGCACCGCCGACCTCGACAGCAAGACCGGCGGCGCGACTTCCGCGCGCAAGGTCAAAGGCACCATTCATTGGGTGAGCGCCGCGCATTGCGTCGAGGCGGAAGTGCGGCTTTACGACCGGCTGTTCACTGAAGCCGAGCCGGAAAAGGACGGCCGCGATTTCAAATCCGTCCTCAATCCGCGCTCGCTGGAAGTGTTGACGGCGAAATGTGAGCCGAGCTTGAAAGACGCCAAACCGGAAGAACGTTACCAGTTTGAACGGCTCGCGTATTTTGCGTTGGACAAAGACTCCATCCTCGCGCCCAACGCCTCGCGCCTGATTTTTAACCGGACGATCACTTTGAAGGACGCCTGGGCGAAGGAAGCGCATAAGAGTTAACGCCCCACTTTTCGAACTCCTGTAAAGCCACGGTGATTCTGTCGGGAATGCGAGAGTTCCAAGTTCCGAAAACTGTGACAAAAGAAATTACGCGGCATTTGGGCTGCCGTTTTAACCGTTTCAATCCAGCTAGGCTGGAAAATTCAGGGTTGAACCAATTCCACCGGATCAGCACGACGGCTGAAGGCCGTCTGCACCGCCTTTGCAGGCTGCGTTCTACGCGCCACGGCTGGTGATTCTGTTTCCGGTTGCGGCGGCGTTACGGCCGCAAGCGTGCGGCCATTGTCGCCAGATTTTTTTGCATGTTCCAAAGTGCGCACCAGCATCGTGTCTGACGGGATAACAGATTCCTGCATCGCCGTGCGAACATCGCCGGCCGTGCACTGCTTCCGGCCATTGCGCTGCGCGATGAATTGCGCCCGTTTGGCGATGCTGTCCACGGCGGCGAGATACCTGGCTGACACGCGTGCGTAACTAGCCAGGGCCGCCAGAACATCAGTGCTTGCTTCCGGCAGCACGGCGCGGCCAACATCCGTCAAATCGGCCAGCGTCAATTCGGTTGGCAGAAATTCATAGTGTCCGATCCGGCCGGTGAGCTGGGCGGAATTCCAGCCGGTTTTTTCCATCACCTTTTGCGCGGTGATAAATTGGGGAGTGGAAACCAGGCAGATTGGCACGCCGGCATTGGCCATTGTCATCACCCAAACGACGCGGCCTGGAAAACCGTAGCGAAGATTCCGCTGCGGCCAGAGCCGTTGCGCCTCATCCATTACTAAAACAATGTCGCCGGCGCGCAAGACGGATTCGACCCGCTCGCGGATTTCGACAACCTTGTAATTGAGAAAATTTCCCAGCCCCAGGCCGCGTGCCAGTGCGCGAAAGAATGACGCGTCATCATTTCCCGGCGGCACTTCGACCAATCGCGCGTTGCCGGGATGCTGCTCGCACCAGGCGCGGGCGGAGAATGATTTTCCCAGCCGGGCGTTGCCCTCCAATAAAACCAGGCTGCGGCTGCCGGCGCAATAATCCAGCGCGTCGCAAACTTTTTTCCCCAGCGTTGTCACCACGACTTTGGATTTCTCGGCAATCCATTGCTGGTGATACTCGCGCAGCGCATTCACCAGGCCGGGAAAACACCAGGGGCCGCGCGCGTGCAAATCCCGGCGGGGATTCAGGCAGATTTCGCGCAGTTCGCTTTCAAGGCCGCCGGCGCCGGCGCGGCACAGTTCAAAAAACTTTGTTGCAGGAATGCTTGTGGGCCGCAGATTTGCCGCCTTAATTTCTTCCGGGGTTGAATAGTATTCGCCACTATTTCCCCAATCATCCTTGCCACTTTTGGCCATGATGATGTTTCCCGCAAGAATAGTTTCCCCTTTCAAAAGCCATTCGGCGGCGCTCTCATACGCGTCAGAAAAATCCATCAGGTAAAAGAGGAATCCGTCGCGGAGTTTTTTCACTTCTTCCGCGTTGCAAATTTTACCCAGCTTCAATCCCATTGCCGTCATTTCAGCCGTCTGTAGCCGGTCGGGAAATTTTGCAACCAAATCTTTGACGATGGCGGCCAGGCCGCCGGGTTGGTGCGAGAGGTATTGCAAGAACCAGACCAATTCACGATCCGCTTTGGCATCGAGCAAGGCACAACGAGCGGCGACGCGGCCCGCAAGAATGCCGCGCTCAAATTCCGGGCTGCTCGCGTAGCGTTCCTGGTGAAATACAGAATCGTCAGTGGCTGTGCGGGTGGAACTCATGTGGTTTCCTTTTGGTTCAAAAATTCAAGCACGCGGCGCGCATCGTCTGGCTGCGCAGTTTCGGCAAGGGCAATCCCGGTGCCTTGCGCGATGCGTTGCACCTGGCTGCGCTGTTGCTGCCGGCGCGTGGCCTTTTCCGTCAGCTCGGTTTTTTGCAAGGTGATTTCCGCGCCAAGTTCCATCGCCTGCGCGGCGGCGAGCAATTGCCGCTGCGGCAGCGGGAATTTCGCCTTGATGACATTGAAGCGCGTTTTCATGTGCGACGCCTGGCCTTCGATCCGCGATAGTTCACGTCCCAGCGTGCCAGATTCCGGGGCAATCAGACTTTCCAGCGCGTTCGGATTTTCAGAGCGCGAAACGCAAATCGGATTTGTGCGATCGGGATTTGTCACCACAATGGTTTCAGGGTTTTCTGGGTCAAACCATGCGAGCACTTCACGTCCAACCAAGTGCGCGATTTCCACGCTACGATAATTGAACTTGGTTTTGCCGACCTGGATCGTGACGCCGTTCAATGTGACGCGCGCCAGGCGTTTGTCGTGCGCGAGCAGGTAACGCAGGCCGGCGCTGAATTGCATCGGCGGATTATTGTGATTCATGTGAGTTTCAAAAGCCTGCTCTGGTGACAACCCGGCGAGGATGTGGCCTTGCTGCGGTTCCGCGTTGTATTGGTTCACGAGTTGGCCGATTCGCTGATTCCACTGATCTAGCGAATAAAAGTATTTTGCCGGATGTATCTTTCGCGCCGCCACTTCAGCCATTTGCTTGCGCAGGGATTCCGGCGCATCGCGGCGCTCATCCCTTCCACAATAGCCTGGCTCGGCTTCGGCGATGTCTTGGAACATGCCGCCGATGCGCTCCACAACCTTGGTGCGCGGGCGGATGGCATGTTTGAAAGTGATGCCAAATTCTCGCAAGCCCTGGCTGATTTCCGAAAACCCGAATTGTTCCGTTTTACCCTTCAGCAAGGTGGCGTTTTTCCAAATGCCGCGCTCGAAATACAAGACTTCAGGCACGCCAAACTCACCAAAGACGTGAGTGCAAAGACTGCGAATCGTAAGCGACGAATACGATTTACGAGGCTCCAACGCCCAACCCAAAATACGCAGCGTGCGGAAATCAATAAACAGAATCACCTGGCCGCGCGTCAGGTCAAACCAGCCGTTGCCATCCGGCACATAGAAATATGTGTTAAGTGTGAAGTCATCACCAGAGATGCATTGCAAAGAATGAATGCCTTCGTAACTTCGCGTGACGTGGCCCTTGATGGCGTCGAACGCACGCGGTCCCCGGTGCATCACCGTCAGGATTTCCACTTCCGGAGCGACGGAATCCATCACGCTCGTGGGTACATGCGATTTTTTAAGCGCGCGGCCGGCGTAGCGTTCCACCACTTCCGGAGAAAAACCTTTGCGCAGCAAATCGCGCCAAGCCGGGGCGACGTCGCCGCGATAATAAAACACGGCGCGATGAATCAATAAATCACGGTCATTTTCTGGGAGCGCAAACCGCGCGCCATTTTCGTCGCGCCCATCTCGGAACACCTTCACATCACCGCTGGCATTTTTCAGCGCGTCCAGTTTACGTTTCCATGCAATCCATAACCCCTCACGCGACGCGGCCAGAAAGCTGGCACGGACGCAAAGGTATTGTCGCACACGTCGCGCGGCGGATTTTTCCGGCTCGCCGGCATTTACCATGGACGTTAACTTTTCCACCGCCAAAGTCCACACGCCGGCGCACTCGGTTTTATTAGGCGCGTGTGGATTAGTGCAACCCATGATGAAACTTTCCAACTCCGCAAAGTCAGCAGCCAGGGCGTTCGACACGACGGCCGCCGGCGCGTCTTTGAGTTTTAACCGATCCGACAAATAAATTTCCAGCCGGTTCCACGCTTCCGCGCCGCCATCGCGGCGGATCGTCCGCATGAATAGTTCGCGCCAGTAGCGCGGGGTGATTCGGTTGCCGAAAGCGCGGCGATAATCTTCAACGCCAGCGCTTTCAATCTCCGCCGCGGATAAATTTAGATCATGCTGTTTAACCAGCCATGGATTCAACGCATCGCGCAGCTTCGTCGCGGCCTGAATTTCATCAGCGTGGATTTTATCCAGGGGAATTGCTGGCTGCCATTGGCGGCGCGGCATGGAAAGCATCGCTTCAATCGTGCGGCAGTCCTGCTGCACCGCAGCTGCAGCCAGACGTTCACACAGAGGCTCAGGCATTTGATTTACTGTCCAAGCGGCGGCTTCCTTACCGTTCACTATGCGGACACCAACCGCAGCAACCCCCCGTAATGATTTACGAATAGCCTGTGGTGTCACGCCAAGGCAGGTGGCGAGTTGGGCGGCAGTGAATGTGTTTTCCGAAAGCATTTTAGTGCAATGGCGGAATTATGGCTGGCCAGTGGCCAATCGCTTTTTCTTCATTCTCCCCAACGGGCCAATGAGACAACCCGAAATTTATTCCTATAATTTCAGCCACAGCGACACTACTAACTTGATACGGCAGCAATTCGGCGCCTTCTGCGATCTTGAAGCTTTTTCCGGAAACAAACTCATAAGGAAGATTTTCCGCCAGCAAATGCCCTTTTTTAAAGGCACTCTGTTCATCTGTCTCGTAAAGCCAGATGCAGAGAAAACCAAACCCGATTACACCAAACTGCGGATGCAATCTCGTTGGACGAACGTGAAACTGAACCTCAAAAAGCTGTGTGTTCATATATTTATTATCGGAATTTGTGGATATTTCGACCCATCACGTCTACAACCCACTTCTCGTGATCATCATTCCGCTCCAAATGGTCCGCCATCTGGCGCGGATCCAGGAAGGCATACACGCTGGTGTTTTTGGAGCCGCCGCCCGTGCCTCCGGATGGCGCTGAAGTGTCTGGGTTGCGGCCGCTGCGGATGGCTTCCAGATTCTGGACGCCCACACGGTCCACCGTGCTGGCGTCCATCACAAACTCGCCGCCGTGCACCACGCCGGCGACGGCATTGCGGTTGGTGTTGCCGGTATAGCCGCCCTTCTCAAATCCGGCCATAAGTGCCACACCTGCGCCAATGATTGCGGCGGCGGCGACGATGGCCAGCACGGGGCCGACGTAGGGTATGTTCGCCATCGCCTGCATCGCGCCGACCGCTGCGGTGATAAGATAGGCCGTGGCGCGGATCAAGCTCTGCGCCATGGTGACACCTGTGGCAGTCGTCTCGCCAACGATATGCACCGCCGTCCGAAGCGCCGTCATGATGCCGTGAAAAATAGTTTCAAAGAGGCGCGACGCGTTACGCATCACCGCGTGCATGAAGGTCCAACCGGTCTTGGTGGTTTCCCCAGCGGCATGGGTGGCCACTTGCACGCCCGTCATGGCCGCGTCATGCGCCGCCTCGCCGGTGCGGATGACAATGCGGGTGGTGGTGCCGGCGGAGGTGATGGATACCTGCGTGGTTTCGGCGGCAGCCGTCTTGGCGTTTTCACCGATGTGAAACGCGGAGCTGATCGCACTCATGATGACGTGCTGCAGCGCCCACTGCACCGCCATGTGCACCAAGCCCTGCACGATGTCCGTGACGATGGCATTGTAGATGCCCGTCAATGCCTGCTTCCACGTCTTCGTGCCCATGATCACGCCGGAGATGTTGGTGCTGATGGAATTGACGGCCGTGTTCACCGCGCCGCCAAAAACCTGCGCGCACGACTGCGCCAGCGTGTTGATGTTTTGGAGCTTCGTCACCACGTCGGCAAACTGCGCGCCGAAGTTGCTAGCGTTCTGCGCGGCGTTGATCTGGTTTTGGAGTTGCGCCTCCTTGACTTTGAGATCGTAGTATTGTTTCTCCGCATCCAACCTGGCTTCATCACTGCTCGCCGGGTTGGCCATGTCGCCCGAGAGCTGGGACAGCCGCGCCTGATTTTCGTCGCTCTGCGTTTGCATGAGCGGGAGTGATTGGTCACGCTTCTGGTCCTCCGTCAACTGCGGGTTGCCTTTGATCAGCTCCAGACTGGCGGCGGTTTTGGCGCGCGCGATTTCCTGCTCCAGACGGGCGGCTTTTTCCCGCTCCTCGTTTTGTTTTTTTTCCAGCTCAAGCTCCGTGGTTATTTCCCGGTTGGTCTGCTCGATCTGTTCCCTAAGCAGCCGGCCTTGCGTGTCCAAATCCTCAGCTTGCTGGTGCGCAATTTGTTCCTCTGTGCGCGCGCGCTTTTCCTGTTCCGCCTGGTCAATGGCCGTCAGCTTGTCCTGGAATTGCTGCTCCATTACCGCCTTGGCGTCGTTTAATTTTTCGGGTGAAAAATTTCCGATCAAATTGTCCAGCTCACCGCGCACGTGTGGATTGCTCTCGGCGTTTTTACGCAGCTCCAACTCGGTGCGATACGCCTGCGCCCGCGCCATCTCCACATCGAAGTTGCGCATTTCCTCATCATGTTGCTTTTGGGCGCGGGCACGCTGTTTGTCAAAAGACAACTCCATCTGCGCCTCGTATTTCGCACGCATGGAGGTGAGCTGGCTGAGGGCTTCAATTTCCGGGTTGACTGTGTAGGTAACCTTGCCGTCGGCTGCCGTCGTTCGCAGGAGTACACCGAGTTTTTCCAACTCCTGATTGACCATCGCAATATCCATCTTGTCCGGAATGCCCGCTTTGCCGGGATCAATATCACCCCGTCCGTGCATTTGCGGTTGGGCATTGGCGGTGGGTGCGCCCAAGGAAGAAGGTGAAAAGTTTGGCGCAAACGATTGCTGGCCGACATTCATGCCCAACATGCCCAGCAGGTGTTGCCGCTCATCGCCCGATATCGCGCCGCCTTTGGCTGCCTCCGTGATGAGTTTGATCGTGTCGGCCTGCTTTTGGTAAGATTCCGTCAGCTCGTTGTTGATGGCAATCTGCCGCTCAGTCTCAGCGCGCAGGGAATGATAGACCAGATACGCGCCGCCGGCCGCCGCCGTGACCGCCGCAACATAAGGCACCAACGAACCCAGTTTCATGCCGCTCGCCACCACGCCGCGGATGGCTTCGTCCACCGCGTAAAAAGCCGCGCGCGGTCCGCCATCCATCGCCGCAAAGCGAATGGCGTCCATGGCCGACCGGAACTGATAAACCATCCCGCCCATGTGTTCGCCAGCTTTCCCGGCCGCCGATGACACCGAGGTGAGGCCCTCAATGTTGTCGCGCAGGAACGCCTGCATCGCGGCCGCCGCCTCGGCGGTCTCCGCGGTCACGACAATTTTAATTGGCTCACCCATTTTTTTTAATTTTTTAGATTCGCTGCCAAATGCCCCAGGACGGCCCCGAAACCGCCGACAACCCGACCTTCGCGGATAGGGTAGCTTTCGTGGCTGCAATAGGCTGCAATGCGCGGGAATCGCATGCCTGAGTGTTTTTCAGACTGCTTCCAGATCATGTCATCCTCCTTTGCGTCAAATACGTTTCCACGCTTGCCCTGGTAAAAACCGTGTAGCTGTTCGGGCCGGAGCTGGCGGCCGGTTTGCGGGCAATGGTGAATTTATTTTTGGAGCGGAAAACCATTTGGTGCGAACAAGCCAGAATCCGCTCCAATTCCGTGCTGCGCAGATCGCGCTTGGGTAAAATCATCCCGATCACTTCTGGCAGCTTAAGGTTTTTAGTTTGGCCAACGGGATTCTTCCAGCCGGTCTTTTCCGCCACGGAAAGTGCGAAAACGCGGGGATCCGTCCGCTTGGAATCGCTGGCCAGGTTGAAGGCAAATGGCAATTCTCCGTTCTCAATCATTTGGTTGACCTGATCGCGCGACAAAGCCAGGCAGTCTTGCACCGTTTCCACCCGCAAAAGCGGACGCTTTAAGAGGTTGATCTGGATGCAGGCAATGAGGGCTTGAGGATTCAAACAGCTTCCTTTCTCACCAGTTTGAATTTCGGCGGCAGCGCCAATTGCGCCAACAGCGCGCCGCGCGCCGGCAGCTTCACAAACACGCGCCGGCCGTCGCCGCTGACGAATACCCGCGCCTGCACGGGATTGATCCGGGCAAAGTTCGCCAGCAATGCCGGCGCGCGGCCATAGCGCTGCACATACCGGGCCACCAAGGGCGGACAGGCCGCGCTGTGCCGGGCGAAGTGCAGCCAGGCGGCACGCGGGCTGCAGTGATCTAAAATCAGCAGTTCAATCTCACGCCGGGCGTGGTCGGAAAGCCGAATCCGCGCAAATGGTGAGCGCCGGCCGGCCTGGTGATGCTTGGGGGACAGCCCGGCCAGGCCGCGCGCGGAAAATTGTTTTTGCCAGCGCCATAAGGTTGGCGCGGATGATCCGACAATGCGGGCCGCTTTCGCCGCGCTGTGATGTTTGCGCAGGCGGTTGAAACGCCGCAAGGTTTCATGCCGGCGCTGCGCGATGGTTTGGAAACGCGCCTTGGCCGAAGGAAACAGCGCGCCGGGGGGATCATCCCGGCGCGCTGAGTGGGCAGCGGATACTGCAAGGCCCGGTCGCGGTTCATCACCTCTCCGAGTTGGCTTCGCTGCAAAATCTGGTTGTGTGTTTGGAGATCCCATGGGTTTCAAGTTCAGCCGCTGACTGCGCCGGACGGGAAATGGAACCGGCTACGCGCAGGATGTGAAAGAAATTCAGAAGCACACCCTGCGCGCGTCCAGGCTGCCACCGAACGGCGATGGCACAACAATACCTGTCCATGACGGGGACTGGTAAAATTCAGCGCGGCAATTTGGTCCAGCGTTTTAGACATTTTCCAAGCCTTGAATGGTCTCGCTGGCAATCG